>Ga0209463_1000133_pt1 | contig 69129 bp, 66 predicted proteins | sample AgamicMgSfrz_FD_187169 | JGI IMG/M metagenome (GOLD analysis project Ga0209463, IMG submission 187169) | Agave microbial communities from Guanajuato, Mexico - Mg.Sf.rz (SPAdes) (version 2) | ecosystem: Host-associated > Plants > Phyllosphere > Phylloplane/Leaf | place: Guanajuato, Mexico... | reverse complement strand
TAATAAAAATCGTACCATCTGACAGCGGAATCAGACGATTAATCATTTTTAAAGTGGTTGTTTTCCCACATCCACTTGGTCCAATAATGACAAAAAATTCGCCTTGCTTAATTTCAAATTCGATGGAATCGACAGCCACCGTTCCATCTTGGTATTTCTTTGATACCTTTTCAAATTTAATCATTGAACTTGATTCTCCTTATTTATAGAGATAAACATCTTTTCTATCATCCTGAATTATGATTTTTATTCTTTATCCATATCTAAGCATATTTAAAGTTTATAATAACATGACGAAATATGATAAAGAAAACTTCTATCGGTGGGAGGTTTTATCATTCTCGACTGATGGTTAGTTGTACTTATCGGATCTTTACCGGCGAGTTTCAACACCTAGCTTCCTCGACTTTCTCAGCTTGAGTTGGGGGTGTTACTGCCTATTAAGAGTGGGATAAAAAAAATAGCAAAGATTATATGTAAATACCCCTTTGGGGATTATAATAAGCAGAGATACATACATTAGGAGGCCAAAAAATGGACAAGCAAGGACAAGAAAAGTTTTTATCTTTCATTATACAAAGAGTGCAAGAGGGAAAAGAAGAAGAAGCGAAAGAGATCCTCGTGGAAAACTTCCGAAAACAAAATGAAGGTACTTTTTCTCAAAGTGATATCGAACAATTTCTTCCTAAAATGATTAGTCTAATAAAACCAGAAAAATTAGAGGAAATTCAAGCGGTTGTGAAGCAGTTTTCTGGCAGTTTCGGCAGTAAATAAGGATTTCTCAAATAACTTGGAAAATTTCCAAGTTATTTTTTATTTTTGTTTATAAATAAACCACTATATTCCCCTCTACCCTTCATTTTTTTGTCCCGAATAAAATAATTTTGAATAGGATATATCGTGCAAAATGATGGGCGGTTGATGAAAAGTGAGTGGACATTTTAAAGAAATTTTCGGAACAGCTATTAGCACGATCGGTACTATCCAAGCTGCTATCGGAAATACTCCTTCCTTCCATTTATCGAATGAAACGAATTATCAACTTCGTTTAGTTGGTAATGTATTACAAGGAACAGGCAGCGCCTTATCTGCTGACGGACAAGGAACAATCTCATTAGAAAAACTGGGAGATGAGATTCAAGCTATCGGAAATTCAACTGTTGTAACCGGCTTAGTGCTTTATAAAACAAGTAATACCCCAGCCGAGCAAAAATTAATTATTACAGGTAGCTGGCTGCAAGCTCTAGGAAGTTTTGTTGGACTTACAGATGAATTTTTCGATAGCACAGCAGATGGAAGAATCGAAAATATAATTGGCGGTTTATTACAAGGGATTGGGAATTCTTTGCAGGCGATTGGTGGAACGGAACAATTAAAAGGAATAAATAACGGTGGCCAACAGAATATTGGTACATTAGGCAGTTGGATTCAAGCGACAGGAGCTGTCATTTCGCTTATTGGTCAAGTAAAAGAAGAATTAGAGGAAATTGCCCTGAATATTAATGAATAATGAAGTTTAGTGGGCAAAGATTAATAAGCGAGGGAAAGAAAAATCTTCCCCTCGTTTATTAAATTAGAAATGTTATATTTTGATATCCTAGACCTCCATATTTAACTTTGAACATCAAAGGAATTAAACTATGCTTTTCTCTTTTTGGGCCAAATAAAATTCGTTATCGCAATAATCAAGTCAATCCCTAATACTAGCGTCCATAGTTTTAATATACCATCTAGTGCTTCTGTACGAGCTGAATCATTTATGGAAAATATTAAAATGAATAATATCCCTGCTCCAATTACATAAGCTAACACATGTTTTCCCCAGCTTTTCAGATATTGTCTTGCGTAGTCCATCCCAAACAATTGAATCGGCTTTGATCCTTGCTTTGCGACGTAATAACGAAATCTTACATCCGCCCATTTAATCATATCTCTTCCAAAGGCAATCGAAATGCCGATATATACAGCAGCAATAGCATGTGCAGTAGTTGCTGTTGCTCCTCGATACATATCGATACTTGTAGTAACCAACAATAATAAATCAATTACAGGTGTTAATGCTAGAAAGAAGAAACCTAGTTTTTCCTTCTTAAAAATATATCTAGTTATTAATCCTAAAATAATCACAATCCAAAAACCTATTTCACTTGCAACTATCATCCATGCAACAAAGTTCAAAAGATCCCTCCTCTCCCGCATTAACGGGAATAAAAAACTTCCAACCGCTTAATGTATTACTTATTTCTAATAACAAAGCGATTTTCCCACATGTTTTTTACGATTAATAGTTAGAAAAAGTTTCATAGTGGATACTTCATTTTTAAATGGTTATTGTATATTTAGTTCATAAGGTAGCAACCAGTTTTTAAGGAACTAGGCTTTCTCTAATTTCAATCCATTTGCATATATTCGTCAACACCAGATAAAAGGGAAAATTCGGCTATACCAACTGGATATGCTGCCTCTAATTCGATGATATGATCTTTCATTTTAGGTTTGTCCAAGAGTGAAATGAAAATAGCGCCAAATAGTCGAAATAAGATTACTAGCCGCTACTTTTTTCATATATGGGGTCCAAATTTAATACTCGAGCTTAAGAATATTTTTTTTAACTGCAAACTCTCCTATACAGTCATTTTCCAGCTCGACAAAGCTAACCATTTCTCTTTCTCTTTGTAATCAGGCATTAGCCTTCCAACAAGACGCCAAAAGGAGCGGTCATGATTAAGATGAACCATATGACACATTTCATGAACAACGACATAATCAATTACCTCAAGTGGAGCCATTGCTAACCTCCAGTTAAAGGTTAATTGAAAATTTGAATCACAGGTTCCCCATGTAGTTTTACTGTCAGTAATCCGAATCGAGCGAGGTTTTGTTTTAAAGTTATTTTGATAGAAGGAGACTCTCTCTTCTACTAAAGCCTTACACCTCTGATAATAATACCTTTTCAATAATTGCTTTATTTTGTTCTTATCAAGATGCTTTATATAAACATGCAGTATTTCTTTTTCGAGCTCCACACGTTCTTGTATAACAGCTATATCTTGGACGATTTTGATAGGATAAGTATTACCTAAATACAAAAAACTTTCATTATTTTCATATACCTTTTCCTGTGGACCTTCCAATCTTTTCTTCATTTCTTTTATTTTGTTGAGAATTTGATCCCAGTTTCCCTCTAGCACTTGAATTACACGTTCATTAGGCGTCTTTTTTGGTGCCAAAACTACTATATTTCCATAGCCATCTATTGATATCCCGATGGAAGTACGATTTTTATATTTTATCTCAAAACGTATTGTCTCCCCTAAATAGGTATGTAGCATATTATCACCTGACTAGTCCTTTACTGCTTATCCTCTATATTTAAGCGCTAGTCCTTTTAAGAAGTTTCTGGCGAAATTATCTAAGCACACTTTATAATTTTTATGCCCTTCCTTTCTGAAGAAGGCTCCTAGCTCTCCTTTTGATACATTTAATCCAGCTTTTTTAAATATATCTATCATATCCTCTGTAGTTAATGCCAGCGCGATTTTAACTTTCTTTAAAAGGATATTGTTTACATTCGAATTGTTTTTTATCGACGATTCTGGTTTATTTGGTTGTCCCGGTTTAGGCTCTTGCCTTCCTCTTTTATAAATAATAAAGCCATTAAGAAATGAATCTAACATACTATTCGTTAATTTTATTTGATCGTCATTCTCGGCTTCATCATCTGACTTTTTAAGTATTTTTACCACCTCTGGTACGGATACCTCCAATCCTCCAAGCTTAAATATTTCTGCCATTTCACTATTTTTTATTTCTAACGCGTATCTTAAACGAATTAATATATCATTATTCTCCATTTTATTGACCTCCTATTTTAAAACAACTACAGTCTTAATACTTTATCATAAATAAATATTCTAAAAAAGTATAGTAACCGCCTATCCTCTTTGCATCGTCACAGCATCTAGCGAGTCCACTTATTATATATAAGTTCTACCTTTTAATCGTTAAGTCTGTCCATGATTCGCTCGCTAAAATCGATCGTTAATAAAATAGACTGATAGATCCTATTCCTTACAGCTTACTTCTGTAAGTTCCTCTTGTACTTTGCCTTTGCTCGATCGCAGTATGGAAAGCGAATTAACGTAGTTGTTCCATAATCCTTTAAGCTTTTGAATTCAATTCTACCATTGTATTTTTCGACAATATTAAAGCAAATCATCAATCCAAGACCTGTTCCTTTGCTCTTTAATGAATAAAAAGGGGTTCCTAGAGACTTCACTTCTTCTTCTGACATTCCTCTTCCATGGTCGATTACTTTAATGACAACAAAACCTTTTTCCCTTTCAGCTTTTACAATTACTAAATCTCCATAATTTGAAGCTTCAATTGCGTTTTTTATAATGTTTATAAGTAATTGTTTTAATTCAATTATGTTAGCTGAAATAAATAGTACAATCCCCTATTACCTTTAACTCGATTCGATTATCATGTAGGTGCCCATATGAATGAAGCAAATCTGTTACACTCTGAAGAACAATTTTAATATCTACTATTTCCGTGATTTTTTCTTGATCTGGCTTAGCCATCGTTAAAAATTGAGAAATTACCTCTTCCGCCATATTTAATTCATCTATCATCAAAGTAAAATGTCGTTTCCGATCAGCGGAAAAGGAATTGTCCTTTTCGTATAACTGCAAAAAGCCCTTCACAACGGTTAATGGATTTCTAATCTCATGAGCAACTGCAGCAGCGAGTTGACCAGATGTCTTTATACGTTCAGAGTGTTGAATTTGTTCGTAATATAATTGCTGCTGTTTCATACGTCCATTCGTTAAATAAAAAATAAAATAAACAATAATTTGGCTCGCAAGAAAATTTAATAAATTTCCGATTATATCTTGATCAATAAAACTATATTGATATTCACGATTCACAAATAGAATGTAACCAAATAAAACCAAGATTAATATACCATTTAAAAACAAAGAAAAATAAAAAAGCTTTGAATTGAAAAATAAGATCGAAAGTGCTGGTATAAAACACAGAAAAATAAAGTTAGACCCTGTATCTGGATATAAAAGACAAAGTGAATAAAAATAGATAGAGGCCAATACGATGATGGTTATTCTAAGAGAATCCGTTTCCATTTTAGGATAAAACAATAAACAAAAAGATAGACTGAACGCCAATAGGAGTTGAAATATATAACTCAATCCAAATTCACTTAAACGCGGGTTACCAATAAATAATCCCGCTAGTATAATAGCTATTACAGTCCATATAACAATATAGTATATTCTTTTATTTAAATTATTCTTAATCTCCTTCATATGTCCCCCTTTTGCTCGTAATCTTTCTACACAATTTAAAATATCACATTTTTGACATCTAAGGGGTATGTATTAGTATTTTTTACAAAGGGAGTATACGCTTGTTCGATTCTTATATTGTTTCAATCAAGCAAAAAGAGTTCTATAAAAAGAAAGAACGAATCGAAGGTTTCTCCGGATCGTTCTTTCCTATACTATCCCATCCTATTAGTTCTATTTTTCCAAAGCAGTTATTCTAGTTTTTTTAAGTCTCCATTTATAAACGTCAATATTTTGATAGAAGAATTGAAAAACATATAAAATCAAAGCTAAAAACGTAAAAACATACATTAATTGCATTTTTGTCATTCGCACTAGGGACGCTACCCCAAATTTTGTTAAATAAGGTACGACAACATATGTAAACATGGAATCAAAAGCCATATTTACTGCCAAATATCTAAAAAACTTACCATAAGTCCATTTTAATATCCATATAGAACCAACAAAAAATGGTCCTAACATAAAAGGAATTACTCCTGACAATCTAGGATGAAGTGTTTCATACCACCACCACCATTTACGTCTTTTGGCAACAACATTTGTCAATCTTACCATTAAAGCAATGAATATACCTGCAGGTAAATAACGTTTAAACGTTTTTTCACCTAATAAAGGTGCGGTTGCCCAAGGTAATATCATGGTCATAGCCAACCATATCTTTGAATATTTCATCATTTTCATCAACTCACCCTTTATTACTCTTTAGGAATAGGATAAGTTCTTTTTTATAAAATATTCTAATTTTCGCAAGACAGTAATATATAACCATCCTTTGCATTTAACAAATTATGGATGGTGATCTCCATCTCTACAGCAAGATGCTATTAAATTAGCCCCTGTCAAGTAGACAGGGGCTCTTCATCATAACTCTAATAATTATTTAAAGCTACTTTTCATGCCGTAATGCATTTTATTCAGTAATTAGTCCGTAAGCAGATATCTTCTTAATTCCTCGAGAGATAATCATAGAAACAATATAAGCTACAATAAGGATACTAAAACAAAGGATTATAATGCTTGGTATATGAATAGTGAAATGCAATCGTTTAACTCCTGCAGCTGATAATAGGAGAGAAAGCATAGGATTAGTGAAAAAATAGCCAAGTATACCGCCAATGGTAACACCTGCAGTAATAATCGGTAAAAAACTGATAGATATCTGATTCATTAATTGAATCGTTGAATAACCGATTGCTTTTAGTACCCCAAACTCTTTCTTTCGCTTAATAATCATCGTTCTAATAACTAAATACAAAATCATTACAACAACTAGAACGGTAATGATTAAAACCATCAACATAACAGCAAATACAGCAGCTGTATACATACCAGTCTGACTCTCGATATTTTCATCAATATCCAATGTTTCAACTATATCATTCCCATACTGTTCTTGGACTTTCTTCATAAAGTCTTTGTTTGATATTCCGTCTAAATATACATAAAGGGTACTACCTTTATAATCTGGTTGCAGTTGATGGATACCTTCCATTGTTAAAGAGGCTATCTGTCCTAAATTACCAATCGATTGACTAATACCTGTTACTAAATAACTTACTGTTTCAGCTCCATATTCTACGTCAACGATATCGCCAATTCCTTTATTGATTTGATTTGAAACGATCCAGGAAATCGATATTTCATTTTCATGCTTCGGCTGACGACCTTCATAAACAACGTTATTCTCTAACTGGCTATAATGATCTGTAACGTTTGTATAGACTGTTTGACCCTCAATTTTCGTGTTAATCATATCGAATATATTTACTTTCCTTACATGGTCCATTTGTTCGATATTACTTATAAGCTCACGTGTATCTGCCGTAGGCTTAACAGCAATATATACATTTGCTGGTTCTGATCCAAATAAGTTAACAAACGCCGATTTATCAGAAGCAATGTTGTAATACAGTACGGCTGAAAAGACTGTCGCAAAGGTTAGCGCCATAACAATTAAAATAATCATGATATTTTGTTTTGAATTTGCCAACATAGACTTCATAGCAAGTAAAAAATGAAGATTGCCTTTTGCAGTTGCCAAAGGAAGATGATTTTTTCTAAAATTATGGGTCTGAATTCCTCCACGCAGTGCCTCAACTGGTAAAATTTTTCGTATACGAAAGGCTGATACTAAAGTTACGCTAACAACACTAATCACCACAAAGAAAATACTAATTAAGTTAACGAATATATCAAAGGTCTGCACCCATACTAATCCCGTTAAGGTGGAAATAATCCCTCCAATCATAGGCATTAAAGCGTAGGACAAAGCTACTCCCGCAACACTCGCACAAAAAGTAATCATGATAAATTGAAGAATAATCGATAAAATTATTTGTCCGCTTGTATAGCCAATTGACTTCAGCACACCTATATTAGTCATACCATCTTCAATATTATTGGAAATATTAAATTTAATGACAATCAGTGAAACAAGTACAATAATAGCGGCAAAAGCTACTAATATGGTCGCAATGATAGAAATTGTTAATGTATTTACATTTTTAACTTCTTCCGTATCTAATGCCATCATGAAAGTAGTTGGTTGCTCTAATTGAGATTCCTTTACATTCTCAATAAAATCATTTTTCAGCTTCGGTGATTTTGTTTTATCTTCCATCACAACAGATATAATCATCCCTTTTGATTGACTGTCTATTTCATCAGCAAGTGATTGATAGGAAGGCTCTGGTAACATAAATTTCATCACACCATTGTTATTTGTGCCCATCATCGTTGTTTCGAAGAATCCAGCAATTCGATATTCATACTTCTTGTCTTGATAAGTGATAGTAAAATCATCACCTAATTGATAAGTTCCATCTGTTTTAAAACTGTACGGTACAAAAATATCATTAATATTTGATGTATTTAGCTTCTCAATCATCTGTAACGGCCCAATAGTTCGATTGGTATCCGCATTAAAAATAACAGCACTGTTCGTTAATTCCCCATTACCAAAATGATACTTAGCAAGATTCATATTGATAATCTCTTCTGTTTCCGTCTCTTTTACACCAGAATAGTCTGCTAAAAATTCTTCATATGTCGAATGGTAATAACCTTGATCCATTGCAATTATTAGATGAGGATCTTTTAGTTGTTCTGCTTTTTGATCAAAAAAAGCACTTAGTTGCGTAATAACCATTAGACCAATATTAAGAAGCAGGGTAGCAACTAAGATGAAGATACATAACGAAAAGGTAGCAGATTTACTTTTTCTAATATTCGCTATAGCTAGATTCATTATCTTCACTTTACCACCCCATTTCAGCGAGGAAGTGTTTGAGCTTTGCGTGGCGTTCAAAATCTTCATTACCACGATAATCACCTAATTGGAGATCACCGTAAATTACTCCATCTTTTAAATATAAAATTCGATTTCCACGCAATGCCGTTTTTAGATCATGGGTTACCAAAACAATACTTTGTCCAGTACGATTAACATGCGTGAATACGTCTAAAACATTTTCACTGGATGATGAATTTAAAGCACCAGTTGGTTCATCTGCAAATAATACTTTGGGGTTGTTTATTATTGCTCTAACAATTCCAACACGTTGTGCCTCTCCGCCAGAAAGCTGGGTTGGAAATTTTGACCATGCATTTTCCTTAATTTCTACTTGCAGTAATAGGTCTTTCGCTTTGTTAACGAGTTCCTGCTTATTTTTAGTTACTAAAAGACCGCTTGCCAGTATATTATCGAGTACGCTCATATTGTCTAATAAATAGATTTGCTGGAAGACAAAGCCACAGTTCCTTCTTCTAAAAATGGCTAATTGATCGTTATTCAACTTAGCTATATTTTTTCCAGCAAAGTCGATTTCACCTAACGTCGGTTTATCCATCCCACTAATGGCGTAAAGGAGAGTTGATTTTCCTGATCCGGAACTACCCATTATTACAGTGAAATCCCCTTCCATTAAGCCAATATCTAGATTTTTTAATACATGCTGCTGGTTTCCACCGCTAGAGAAGGTCTTACAAAGTTTCTCCGTTCTAATCATTGTTTTTGCCATCCCTTATCTCCTACTCCCTTTATATTAGTCTTCTTATTTTTTGAGTGATAAAAAAAGAAAAAACTGTAAAGAAGCTTACAGTCTTATCTTACAAAAGGAGTCTTAGTAAATCTTTATGCAATTCTTAATTGATTCTTAATTATCATGCAAGCATGATTTTCAAGGCTACTGTAAACCCCTCTTTTCGGTTGTAACAGCAAATTCGGCCATGCATTTTCTCCATAAAATACTTGGATATATAAAGACCAAGGCCTGAACCATTTATGCCTTCCACATTTCTTCCGCGATAATATTTATTGAACAGCAGAGGCAGTTCTTCTTCTCTAATTCCAGCGCCAAAGTCCATTATAGATAGTTCAAGATAACCTTGATTGATTTGAGACTTAATCGTAATCTTTGTACCTGCATATTTATAGGCATTACTTATAATGTTATCTATTACTTGTTGCATTCGTACAGGGTCCATCAAAAGAATACATGGTGGAATTGGATCATAGTCAATTCTCTGATCATAATTGACATTCTCTATCATATCAACCAGTACTCCGCTTGCTACTTCGTTTACCGATATTTTTAATTGCTGGAGTTCTTCTAAAGTGGCATGAAACATATCCGTTACAAGCAGATCAATTTGCTCTGCTTTCAAAAAAATAGTATGCACTTGTTTTTTTACCTTATCATCGGTTGCCTGTATTAGCATTAGTTCACTAACTGCTTTTATGGAAGCGATAGGTGTCTTAATATCATGACTTATAGTCGCAACAAGCTCTTTCTTACTACGATTAGATTCATATTCCCTTTGGCGCGCCGCATCAAGCTCTTCACGCAATAAATCAAAACTTTCTGTAAACGCACCAAAGTAATTGTTCTTTTTCATATTTAAGGGAATATCTAGATTTCCCCTAGCGACATTAGCAGCGAAATACTGAAGCTGTTGAAATGGTTTCAATATGATTCTATCAATAAATATAAGATAAAGAAGACTTACAATCATTAATACACCCAATATCAAGCTTACAGATGTGATCAATTCCCCTTTCATTTGCTGCACGATTTCTTGTTCATTATTGTAGATAATTAATTTCCCAACTATTTCGTTATTTTGCTGCAAATCGATAAGTGTATCTCGATTTTTTAGTGATTCGTATATATTGGTAAAATGATTGTCTGGTGTTTGATAACGCACATTTCCTTCACGATCAATAATAGCAAAAGGTTGTTTAATGCCACTATCGTGAAATGTTTGTTCCTTGACTTGACCCCAATTTTTTTCAATCGTTTTAACCAGATCATTTATGGCTACGAGATCAACATCGGAAAGATTTTTATTCTTTATTACTATAACGGAGAGAGCAATACCTGCACTAAACAACACAAAACTCGTTACAATTAGTAACTTTATCCTCATTTGTTATCCTCTAGAACATATCCTGTACCCCATATCGTTTTAATAAATTGCGGGTCCTTTGGATTGCTTTCAATTTTCTCACGTAAATACCGTATATGTACATTTAGGGTTCCATCTCCTACAAACGTATCACCCCATACATTTTGAAACAGTTCATCTTTCGTAATAATGCGATTTTTATTTCTCACCAAATAGGACAAAAGTTTATATTCCATCGTTTTTAGCTGAACAACCGCACCATTGACTCTTACACGGTGCAGGTTTGTATCTATTTGAATAGGCCCAAATTCCAAAATGTCTTGTTGATTAGTAGAACGAATGTTTAGTCTTTTTAGCACGGCTTTTACTTTTGCTAGTAAAATACTTAGCGTATATGGCTTTTGAATATAATCATCTCCACCAATGTTTAGGGCTATTAAAACATCATCATCACTGGAACGCGCACTGATAAAGAGAATAGGAATCTCGATCGTTTGGCGTAACTTTTTACATAAATCAAATCCAGAAGTATCACCAAGATTGATATCAAGAAGAATTACAGATGGTTCATGCTCCTCTAAAAAAAGTTCACATGCTTCAGCACTTGTCACAAATGCCGTTTTGATTTCAAACATATTAAAATATTCACAAGTAGTTTCAGCTAAAGCTATTTCATCATCAACAATTAAACAATCTAATTTCATCAATAAACTCCTAGAAAAAGATTATCCTAGTTTGTTAACTGGATATTTATAGTATACATGAGAATAGAGAAGCCGTGTAACTATGGATTGACCCTATTATTGTTATTTAAGAATTATTTAATAAATGGTTTAGAATTTTATAAGCTCTTAAGTTTATTGTATGTGTTATAAGATTTTCAAAAAGAATTACAAAGGAGATAATAATTATGTCAAACAGTCAAATAAATAAAAAATTAAATGGGGGATTTATTGCTACCTTATCATTTATTGCTTTAATAAGACCTGTAATGAGTATGTTAGGTATCTCAGAAGCTATTGGTAAACCATTTGCAAGTATCACTGCAACTATTATCATTTCTCTTGTATGGATTATAGCCGTTGTGTTTAGACAGGAACCGCAACCAATAAAAACATTATTCTTTGTAGGAATTGGGTATGGTATTTTAGCTATTGTTATTAGCGGAATCTTTTCACCAATATTAACTGGTCATCTGCAGGGGCCTTTAACCAATCCTTTTGCGATTATTAGTGTTTTAATGACAAATGCTATATGGGGAGTCGTAACAGGGATTCTTGCATACACTGTTCTTAAAATCAAACGAGGCTGATAAAGAAAACTTCTATCAGGGGGGCTTTAATCCCCGTTAAGAGTGGGATTAAGTATTTTCTAAATTTAAGAGCCTGGGACATAAGTATTCCAGATAAGGTTAAATTCAAACAATTTTTTGTAAATTCTAATGAAAAGTCCGTATAATTATTCGGGCTTTTTTTTCGTTTTTAAAAAGGATGCTCTATGAAGTTTGTTGCTATTACCCGCAGCCGGAATACACTTCGCTTTCCGTGGGGCTCGCGCTGAGCCGCTTCGGCCTTTGGCCTGCAGGGTCTCAGACTGTCTCGCTAATCCCCGTGGCGTCTACGTGTATTCCGGCTGCTCTGTTTTTCCAACTAATTATATTTTCTATTATTAAAAGTATGCGAAAGCAGCCGCTATTTACTAGCTAAATAAGAGATTGTTCGTCTTTACAGAGTATCAATTTAGTTATGTCATAACCTTTTTAGTTTGTCTATTTTTCATCGTTTTTGCTAAATAGCCAGAAGCAGTATATTTAATAATTATTTAAGAATTTCATAAGCAGTGGTTTAGAACTTCCTTTTACTATATTTACAGATCCACAAAATATAAATAAAGGAGAGTTAAAATGTTTTTGGCATTTAAAGAACTAAGCTATTCAAAACTCAGATATTCATTAATCAGTCTCATCATCATTGCTATATTATTTTTAGTATTTTTCGTTACAGGTCTTGCAAACGGGTTAGCATTTGGTGATAGCTCCTCTATTCGGAATTTAGAAGCAGATTATATCCTATTAAATGAAGATGCTACTGGTGCGATTGTAAAATCCGAGTTGACACTCGATCAAGTAAATGCGCTTAGAGGACAATTAGAACAAAAATCATCCCCCTTAACAATGACTACTTCAGCAATTGTAAGGGAGAATAAGAAAGATATAGATGTTGTATATTTTTCAGTTGATACGGCTAACTACCATGATGTAGACCTTGTCGAAGGGAAAAATATTATTGATTTAAACGTTAATGAGGTTATTGCCGATGAAAGCATTAAGTTATATGGGGATTACCAATTAAATGACACAATAATAGAGAAAATGACTGGTAATGAATTGAGGATTGTTGGGTTCATGAAAGATCATACTTATTCTAATATGCCAACAATCTATGCGGATTTCTCAAGTGGTTTAAATACTTATTACGGGAACAAACCATTCTATAATGCAGTTGTGTATTTTGGCTCCAAAACTCCTGTTAAAGGATTGGACACTTTTACTAAGAAAGAATTAGTAAAAGCTATACCGGGATATACAGAAACACAGGGTTCCTTAAGAATGATTGTTGTCTTTCTGTTCATTATTTCCGCATTTGTTTCAACTGTTTTCTTCTATGTAATTACGATACAAAAATTAAATCAATTCGGAATTTTAAAAGCGATTGGAGCAACAACTTCCTCCATTGCCAATAGCATAATGATTCAAGTCTTTCTGCTAACGATAATAGGTTTACTATTTAGCTGGCTTCTCATCCTAGGAATGTCACAAGTAATTCCAGAGGGGATGCCATTTAGACTGTCACCTATGTTAATGGTTAGCACTGCCGTTTTATTTTTAGTTGTTAACTTAATAGGTGCTTTACTGTCTGTTTATAAAGCTGCAAAAGTAGATGCACTTGAAGCTATTGGGAGGGTTGAATAATGACAAACGAAATAATGCGTCTTGAGAACATCACAAAAAGTTTTGGAGATGGAGACACAACAGTAACTATCTTAAAGGATATTTCCTTTAGTCTTAAACGAGGAGAATTCATTGCAATTGTTGGGCCATCTGGTTCAGGTAAAAGTACATTGCTTTCTATTATTGGTGCACTGCTTACCCCAAGCAGCGGGAAAGTAATGATAGATAAATCAAATATAGCAGATTATAAACCAGCTAAACTAACGTCTGTAAGAAGAGAGAAAATTGGATTTGTTTTTCAGTCTTCCAATTTGATCCCTTATTTAACAGTAAAAGATCAATTAATGCTGATTGGTGATATTTCTAATCAAAATAAAAAAATTTACGACAAGAGATCAGCTGAGCTTATCCAACATCTAGGATTAAATCATAGAGTAAAAACATTTCCTAACCAATTATCAGGTGGTGAAAAGCAAAGAGTAGCAATTGCTAGGGCATTTATGAATGATCCTGATATTGTTTTAGCTGATGAACCGACTGCGAGTTTAGATTCAGAGCGCGGAAAACAAGTTGTTAATATGATAGCAAAGGAAGTAAAATCAAGAAATAAAGCTGCTATTATGGTTACTCACGATGAAAGAATGCTCCACGTATGTGATCGTGTCTTACATTTGGAAGATGGCAAACTAGTATAGTAGGATTTATCCCACTCTTAGCTGGCAATAGGATCCGACAAGTGTAACTAACCATCAGTCGGAATGAGAAAAAAATCCCCACTGATGGAAGTTTCTTTATAATCAGGACAGTCAGGCAAGCTTGACAGCCCTGATTTTTCCATTCAAAATACTTTTATTATCATTTCATTCATAAAAATAGAAGGTGATCGGTCTTGTCCATAAAGAAACGATTAATTATTTCAAATATTGGTATGATTGTTATTCCGATTTTAGGTTTTTTAATTGTAGAAATCATTTTGGCTTATTTACTGTTTGTTGTTTTTAACGGAAACCCTCAAGGCAAGGATTTAAGCCTCTTTATTCAGTTTCGGTTTATTGCCATGGTTTTGATATTAATAATAACAAATGGCCTATTAACTTATTATGTATCGAAAAGTATCCTTGTTCCCATCAAAAAACTATCCATTGCAGCTAAAAAAATTCGTGAAGGTGAGTTAGAATATAGTGTTAAATCTAATAAAAAGGATGAGCTCGGTGAACTGAGTAATACTTTTGAATCGATGCGTATAAAGCTAAAAGAAGCAAAAGCCGAGCAAATTCTCTATGAACAAAACCGACAAGAACTAATTGCTAGCATCTCTCATGATTTAAAAACACCCCTAACATCCATAAAGGGGTATGTGAATGGAATACAGGATGGAGTAGCAAATACTCCTGATAAATTAAAGCGATATTTAGATACCATTTATAAAACGGCAAATGATATGGATGGTCTGATTGATGAATTATTTCTATACTCCAAGCTAGATTTAAAGCGACTTCCCTTTCATTTCGAGAAAGTCGATCTATACCCTTTTTTTGCTGATTTTGTAGATGAATTGGTATTCAACATGGAAAGTGAGCATGGTACTGCAGCCCTTATAGCAAATAAAGAGGAATCCTTTATAGTGGAAGCCGATAGAGAGAAATTGAAACGTGTTGTTGTTAACATTATCCAAAACAGTTTGAAATATATGAAGAAGGATCATAAAGAAATTCAGGTCTATTTATTCTCTAAGCCCAATGAGGTAGTTGTAGAAATAAAGGATAATGGAATCGGCATAAGTAAAGAAGATATTCCCTTTATTTTCAACAGCTTTTACCGTACCGACACTTCAAGAAATTCTTCTACTGGTGGCAGTGGACTCGGATTATCCATTGTAAAAAAAATTATAGAAGAACATGGTGGAACAATATGGGCTGAAAGTGAATTAGGAAAAGGTACAAGTATCTATTTCAAACTGAAAAAGGTGATATAATGCAAAAAATATTAATTATTGAAGATGAACTAAATATCGCTGAATTAGAACGTGATTATTTGGAAGTTAATGGGTTTGAAAGCGATATTGCAACTACCGGAGAAAAAGGTTTAGAACTAGCAAGAATGAATACCTATAACCTTATTCTCTTAGACTTGATGTTACCCGGTATTGATGGTTTTGAACTATATAAAAGGTTACGACAAGTATTAGATATACCTATTCTAATGGTAACAGCTAGAAAAGAGGATATCGACATGATACGAGGGTTTGATCGTGGAGCTGATGACTATATTATAAAACCATTTAACCCAAATGAATTAGTAGCAAGGGTAAAAGCTCATATTTCTAGATATGACCGTTTAATCCAACGTGAACAAATTCAAAATACCCTCCAAATTGGTAGTATCCTTATCCAAAGTGATTCAAGAAGAGTGTTTGTTAATGATGAAGAAAAAATGTTTACTGCCAAGGAATTCGATTTACTAAAATTCTTAGTTGAAAATCCAAATATCGCTTTTACGAAAGAACATTTAATGGAGCGAATCTGGGGATATGATTCATTGGGAGATGTGAACACAGTTACCGTTCATATTAGAAAGATAAGAGAAAAAATCGAAAAGGATCCCTCAAATCCGCAATTTATTGAAACGATTTGGGGTGTCGGTTATCGTTTTATGAAAAAGGACCGTTTCCAATAAGATTTTATGCTACATCCAAATAGTTAGAGCGAAAGCTGACTTTTTGGACTAATGTATTTAAAGGTATACGTAATCGAGTAGGAGGGAGTGACTAACTCCCGACCTCTCACACCACCGTACGTACGGTTCCGTATACGGCGGTTCAATTAAGATGAATAACGCAAAGTTTCGTAACGAACTTGCAGACTTTTTAGCCCTTGGCTTTCCCAATAGGAATTGCCGAGGGTTCTGTGTAATATGGGGCTTTTAGATATGCGCCAGTACCCTTTTCGGGTATTTCCCCACTCGTATGCTTTTCCATGAGGAACTTTCAACCGAGTGAGATTCCTGACTCTTGTTCGAGGTTTCTTCCAATTCTTCCACAAACACATTCGCAATCTTCGTTTAATCCAACTATCTAATGCTTTGAATATCGAGTGAGTATCTGCTAATGCAAAATAACCACACCACCCCATTAAATATTGGTTTAACTTTTCGATTCTGTATTCCATGGAATATGGCATCTTTCTTGAGGTAATCTCTCGTACTTTCTTCTTCATTCGAACTAGACTTGTTTTCGCAAGACGAACCTTTGGTACTTTGTGATTCGTGAAACTAAAACCTAAGAATTTCCGGTTCCAAGGACGGTCTACTGCTGATTTCTTTTCGTTTACTTTTAAACGAAGTCTTTCTTCGATAAATCTTTGTACACTCGCCATTACTCTTAGCCCCGCACGTTCTGTTTTCACATAAATATTGCAATCATCTGCGTACCGAATGAATTTATGTCCACGTTCCTCCAACTCTTTATCGAGTTCATCTAGGACTATGTTCGAAAGTAAAGGACTTAAAGGTCCACCTTGTGGTGTTCCTTCTTCTGTACTTGAGACGACTCCATGTATCATGACACCGGTTTGGAGGTATTTACGAATAAGTTTTAATAAAGGTTTATCTGAAATTCGTTTCGCTACTGTTGCCATTAGTCGGTCATGATTGACCTTATCGAAGAATTTCTCTAAATCCATATCAATCACCCACCGATAACCTTCTTTTAAATAACCCTCTGCTTTCCGAACAGCGTCATGGGCACTCCGATTTGGACGGAATCCATAACTGTTGTTCGAAAACGTTTTGTCATATTCCTTCGATAAGATCTGCGAGATAGCTTGTTGAATCAAACGGTCTGTCACGGTTGGAATACCTAGTAAACGCACACCACCATCTGGTTTCGGGATTTCGACTCGACGTACTGGTTGCGGTTCATAGGTTCCATTCAAAATCTGCGATTTAATGGTTTCCCAATTTTCGAGGATGTGCTGTCGTAAGGTTTTTACGGGCATCATGTCTACTCCATGGCTTCCTTTATTCGCTTCGACTCGTTTTAGCGCTTGTATCATATTTTGCCGTTCAAGAATTTGATCCAACATCACCATTTCGTTCCTTTCCGTGATTAGCTTATCTTCTTTTGCCCATCTGAACTCCACCCTCCGCAAATACCCTCGTGGAATTCACCACTACTTTCTAAGCGTGAGGTTTCTCTGTTTTCTGTGTTTATTCATTCAAGATGGAAAGCCAAGGGCTAATCTCTCCTAATTGTTCAGTCCTTCCGAATAGTTCTAGACCTACTCGTACTATGACCTCTGCTGACTTCTGACAGTTCAGCTACTTGTCACCAAGTAGGTTATGAAGGGTACTTCACGTTTCTGTCAGATCTCCCCGGGTAAGCACATGCACTTTCACACCATCTATCCGCCTCATTTACTTGATATAACCTTCGACAGAAAGAACTTTGTTTTGTTCAGCAAACTCATTCAATCATACCTAGCCTTCTATGAGATTCGTGTTCCTCGAACCGGTGTTTTGCCTCCAGCTTCCTTCAGATTCCGCGTCGCCACGGACACCCTTGCTCTTGGCTAACCTCTACTTCTGTCTTCGAGGTTCGGGACTTGCACCCTATAGTTCATGCGCATGCCGGGCGCACTGAAAAAGAGAAATTGAGCGTACTCAATTTCTCTTCTTTTCATTATAGAATTTCATTATGTCGCAGTTTCTTTAATACTTAATAATTTGTTTTACCATTTCTTCTCTTAACAAAGTATAAACCAACTCCAACTACTATTAACATAAATCCTGCAAATAAAATGTTAAAGCTGTTTGTCGCTGTATTAGGAAGCTCATTAACTTGAGTTGGAACCTTAGAAGAATCTGGTTGACCTTCAAATACACCATACGTACTGAAGTGATCTGTATAAACTGACACAGCACCATTTTTGTATTCTCCACCAACTAATTCCCATTTACCTTCCTTTTCATTCCAATAATAAACTTTTACATTTTTAGGATTTTTGACTTGCTTTGAATCAACTTTGAATGTAAGTTTAACTTTTTCATTGAATTTATGGTATGTTTTCCCTTCAGCCTCAATTGTGAAGTCATATGCTACAATTGAACCTTTCACTTTCATTTTCTTCACTTTAATTTCTACATGATCAGCTAAAGGAAGAATAGAAGCAGGAATCTGAATCTCAACATTTCCGTTGCTTACCACGATTGTTGCATCAGCCTCTTGTAAAGCCTGAATTTGTTCTTTCGTTAGTGTAATGGTTGCGTTGATTTTATTATCAACATTGATATAAACTACAGCATTATCTGCAAGATTGGCAAGTGCAGAATCACTAATTTTATATTTGTTTCCATCTTTAATTACTTTTGGTTTAACTTCTTTTACAGGATTTAAATTACCAGGGTTTTCTCCTGGATTATTGCCTGGATTTTCTCCTGGTTCTTCTCCTGGCTCTTCTCCTGGCTCTTCTCCTGGCTCTTCTCCTGGTTCTTCTCCTGGCTCTTCTCCTGGTTCTTCTCCTGGCTCTTCTCCTGGTTCTTCTCCTGGCTCTTCTCCTGGTTCTTGACTCACATCAACAATTCTTCCTTCCACTTCAGTAGGAATACCGCCACTTCCAAGACTTACTAAATGATCTCGGAAGTTTTCCCAATCAGATAAACCTAAGTCCGTTACACGACCTTCTGCATATGCTTTGGCAAACACACCGTAACCGTCGCCACCTTTAGCAGTAAACGCGTTTGTTGCAATTGTGTACATTACATCGTCTTTCACTTCTACGTATTTACCATCTTCATTTAGATAAGAAACAGATACAATGCGCTCTCCTGCTTGTTTTTTCGCATCATATACTATCTTCCCACCTGCTACATGTAAGAAGCCACCGTTTTCTGTTGGGTATTGACCTAGAGAAATTTCAAATGCTTCTTTGAGCTCAGCACCCGTTACGTCCATGGTTGCTAAAGTATTATTAAATGGCAGAACAGTGATTATTTCTCCAACAGTGATTGGTCCTTTATCGATTGATGCTCGGATACCACCACCGTTTTGTAGTGCCATGATAACATTTTTACCAGTAAATGTTCTTGATTTCTCAAGCATTCCATCTGTAATTAAATTTCCAAGAACTGTTTCATTTTTACGAACACTTGGTTGTGTATCATCACCGTTCGTACGTGGGCTTTCTAATGCGATTGGTGTAGACACACCAATTTCTGCTTGTGCCACCTTATTCACTTGTGCTTTGAATGGTGCCAATACTTCTGTTGCTTCAGTATCAGGTGTTTGGGAGCCAATTGCAATCAAACGTCCACTATTGTCTATTACAACCCCATTTTTATTGAAAGTTACATCCAACACACCTAAATTACTATTAGCATTACCAGTCTGCACAATGACCGTAGGTGTTTCATCCTTGTCTACAATAACTGGTTTTTCTAATGTTGTATGGCTATGACCGCCAACGATTACATCAATACCTTCAACTTTTTCAGCAAGAATTAAATCATTATCAATCGCAGCGTTGTCGTCATATCCGATATGAGTTAATGCGATAATCTTATTAATCCCTTGTTCTTCAAAGGATGCAACAGCTTTTTCTGCTTCTTTCAGATAGTTTTCAAAAGTAATAGATCCTGGACTAGAAATATCAGCCGTCTCCTCTGTCGTTAAACCGAAGATACCAACTTTTTCTCCATTTATTTCTTTAATAATCCCATTGTAAATCTCACCATTTTCAACATTCGATTCGATTGAATCGTTTTGAAGTCCAGTAAATTTAGCATCTTTCGAAAAATCAACGTTTGCACTTACAAATGGGAAGTTTGCTCCTTTAATAAAGTCAGCCAATGCCTGATGCCCTTCCGCTGAAGAACCTAAATCAAATTCATGGTTCCCAAAAGTCATTGCATCAATGCCTAGCAAGTTCAGCATCGCTAAATCTGCTTTCCCTTGGAATTCATTAAAATATAATGTGCCTGTAAATTGGTCACCTGCATGAAGAAGAAGTGAATTTGGATTTTCTGCTCGCACCTCTTTTACAGCAGTAACGGTCTTCGGCATGTTATCCAAAGCAGAGTGGATATCATTAGTATGCATTACAGATAAGTTAAACCCATCTGCTACATCAACAATTCTTCCTTCCACTTCAGTAGGAATACCTTCACTTCCAAGACTTACTAAATGATCTCGGAAGTTTTCCCAATCGGATAACCCTAAATCTGTTACACGGCCTTCTGCATATGCATTGGCAAATACTCCATAACCGTCTCCACCTTTAGCAGTGAATGCATTTGTTGCAATTGTGTACATTGTATCATCTTGCACTTCTACATATTTACCATCTTCATTTAAATATGAAACTGATACAATTCGCTCTCCAGCTGGTTTTGCTGCATCATACACAACTTTCCCACCTGCAACATGTAAGAAACCACCATTTTCTGTTGGATATTGACCTAGAGAAATTTCAAATGCTTCTTTGAGCTCAGCACCCGTTACATCCATGGTTGCTAGCGTATTGTTAAATGGTAATACAGTGATTACTTCGCCAACTGTAATTGGTCCTTCACCGATTGATGCACGGATACCACCACCATTTTGTAATGCCATAATGACATTTTTACCAGTAAATGTTCTTGATTTCTCAAGCATTCCATCGGTAATCAAGTTTCCTAAAATGGTTTCATTTTTACGGACACTTGGTTTTGTATCATCGCCATTCGTACGTGGACTTTCCAATGCAATTGGTGTAGACACACCGATTGCAGTTTGAGCCACTTTATTAACCTGTGCTTTAAATGGTGCTAAGACTTCAACAGCTTCTTTATCTTCTGTTTGAGCACCAATAGCTACTAAGTGACCATCATAAGTCTTCACTACATCATTTTCATCAAAGTTTACATTTAAAACGCCAAGATTTCCATTTGAGTTACCGGTTTGAACAATTACAGTAGGTGTTTCATCCTTGTCTACAATAACTGGTTTTTCTAATGTTGTATGGCTATGACCGCCAACAATTACATCAATACCTTCGACTTTTTCAGCAAGAATTAGATCGTTATCAATTGCTGCGTTATCGTCATATCCAATATGTGTCAATGCAACGATTCGGTTGACACCTGCTTTTTCAAAAGCTTCGACTGCTTTTTCCGCTTCTTTTAGATAGTTTTCAAAAACAATCGATCCTGGGCTAGAAATATCAGCCGTCTCCTCCGTCGTTAAACCGAAGATACCAACTTTTTCGCCGTTTACTTCTTTAACAATTCCATTGTAAATCTCACCATCTTCAAATTTTGATTCGATTGATTTGTTTTGAAGTCCAGCAAATTTAGTATCTTTCGAGAAATCAACATTTGCACTTACAAACGGGAAATTTGCTCCCTTAATAAAGTCAACCAATGCTTGATGGCCTTCTGCTGAAGAACCTAAATCAAATTCGTGATTTCCAAAGGTCATTGCATCAATGCCAAGTAAGTTTAGCATCGCCAAATCTGCTTTCCCTTGGAATTCATTAAAATATAATGTACCTGTAAATTGGTCTCCTGCATGAAGGAGAAGTGCATTTGGATTGGCTGCTCGTATTTCTTTTACAGCAGTTACCGTCTTCGGCATGTTATCCAAAGCAGAGTGAATGTCATTGGTATGGATGAGCGTTAAATCAGGTACTTCTGGTAATTTAGGTAAATCAAGTTGAATCAATACTGGGTCATGATCAGATGCTTGTCCAGTTGCTTCCGTAAAGTTTGCGTTAATATGAATCATATCAGCTGTTGTTACATCAGCTAATTTATTTGTTACTAAAATATGGTCTAGTACTTGGTTGTTTCCTTGGAAGAAGTAAGAAAAGCGATCTTCTGCAGGAACCTTTTCTACCATATTTGTTAAAATATCACCTTTTAAGGTTTCAAGAACTGGTGTGAATTCGAAATCATTCATGTCTCCAGCTACAACCACATTTAAGTTAGGATTTTTTGCAAGACCATCCTTAATGAAGTTATTTACTTCTTTTGCTAGTTTTAGGCGCTCTGTTTCGGAAGATAATATAGGTGGCTGGTTAGCTCCCCATAAAGATTGATCTCCACCTTTAGAATTCAAGTGATTTCCAATTACAACAACACGTTGACCTTCGAATTCAAATTCTGCTGCAAGTGGTTTTCGTGTGTTAGTAAATGCTTCTGGGTTAATAACACCTGGGTTCAATGTCAAGTTACCCGTTTCCGTCCATCCATTTGCCTCCGTTGCTGCTCCCTTTGTTCCTTCAACTAATGTTACTCGTTCAGGATTGTAAAGATAGCCAACACGGATATTTCCGCCAGGCGCTCCACCGTTTGTATTGTTCACAGGAGCTACATCTGTCCATTTATAGGTTGGACCACCTGCTGCAATAATCGCATTGATTAAACGTTGATAGCTTTCTGATGCATCTGTATTTCCAGAATTCGTTTCTCCATCATTATCCTGTACCTCGATTAGAGTAATGATATCAGGAGACTTCATATTTTCCACGAATGACTTAGCAATTCTTGCTACCTTGGCATCTGGAGTATTTGATTTGTTATTTGAGAAGTTCTCAACATTATAAGAAGCAACAGTTAATTTATCTTCTGCAGGTGCAATATGAGTGACTTCTTGTGTTAAGTTTGATTTTGTTACAGTAGGTAATTCGTTCTTATTGACTGATAATTGATAGCCATTGCTTGAATAAGTAACGACCCCTACTACATCACCATTAAATTTATCACCTGGTTGAAAGTTACTTCCTACATTATCCAAAAAGATTTTTTCAGGGTTATAATCGTCTTTTGCGATATTTAGTCCACCCTGATTATTTAACGTATTATTTGTCGTGCTTTCCACAATAATAGGCACATCATTAGAATATGGAGGTCCAACTACAAGAGCATCTGGAAATGAAACACGCATATATTCAACAGATTCCCAAAAGTCGATACCATCTTCTTCTGGATCAAAGGATTTCATTTCATCATTGTCAATTACTTTATTTGGAGGGAAAATATCTTTCCCAATAACAAGTGGAGCAGGTAATTCAGCTGTACCATTTTTAGTAACTGCCGTTGCAGTAATTTGTGTTTTCGATAGGTTAGCTCCTCCGCCATATTCCGTAACTGTTCCAGTAACAGATACTTTATCACCAACAGAAACACCATGAGATGATTTATATACTTCAATTGCTTCGGAAGTGGTGTTGTCAGTATCTGCACCATCAACATCCTGCATAACAAAACTGCTTGTACCAAATACATAGGTCACAACACCAGTTATGTCAGTAACAGAAGAGCCATTATATTCAGAAATATGTCCTTTTCCTTGAATATCATGGATGCGGATATTTTCAGTATTTAGAATTTTAAAAGTAAAGCTAAATACATCACTTACTGTGCCATTATTAACAGCAATTGCTTTAATCGTAGTTTCACCTGTTTCTAAAGCGATTGCTTCCGTGTACTTTGTGCTTGTTTCAGTTGGTGTGGAACCGTCTGTTGTGTAGTAGATAGCCGCATTATCAATACCAGAATTTAATTCGACCTTTGTACCAGCTGGAACTACACCTTGTGTTTGGGTTGTATAAACGGCTGGCTTGTTTACTAAATCATAGCTATTAAGACCAGTAGTTTTCAGATGGAATCCAGTTTCATCAACAGATCCAATTCCTGTAAGATGAACTTTATCTCCTTCTTTATAATGCTTAATTAATTCATCGTAAGTAGAGCCGGTACGATTATCGTGAATAACTCTTACTTTTTCTCCACTTTCAAATACAGCTTGGAACGTAGCAGTGCCATAGCTATCTTTCGTCATTTCAGAGATTGTCACATTTTGTAATTTGAGCAATTCACCTTGTGTAGATCCAGTTACTTCAGCAACAGACTGTGCAGCTGGTAGTTCATTGTCTGAAGAAATAATATCGAGGCTTGCTGGTTCCATTTCCAGCTCGTTTTTATATATCTTTAATACGCCCGTTATTTTTACTTTATCTCCTGACTTAACCGATTTAGGGCTAGCATATACAAACATCCCTGCAGATGTATCTTGCATATAGAAGGTTTCGCTTCCCCATAGTCCTGAATTAGTTGTCGCAATTCCTTCTATAGTAACTGTATTCCCCGCACCAAGCTGACGAGCATCTGCGATAGAAATAGCAGGAACTGGTTCTGTAGGTTCTTCAGGAATTACTGTACCTATAGTATGTGTGCCGAGATCATCAAAGAAATTAATCCCTTTATTTGTCCATTCTACATTTCTATCAAAAATGTCTTTATTATTTTTATCACCTGTTAGAACATCACTATTTCTAACCAAAGTAACGTCTTTAGCAAAATCAGCAGATGAGCCAACTTGGCCAATTGAATCAATGATAGAGTCTCCTTTTAATAGAACAAGAGGATCATTACCATTAAAGTTAATTACCGTTGAATTTTCAAGATTCCCTTTTTCTTTAATTTTTTCATCGGCTTGACCATGATAGAGTACATAAGTTTCACCATTTTTTAATGTGCCAGATAGAGTAAGTTTTTGTGAAACTTCCTCTGCCCCATTTGTATGAATACCTAGACTATACTGACTTAAATCAAGGTCAGAGCCTGTTCCGTTGTATAATTCGATAGCCTTGTTAAAACCCGATCCCTCGATATATTCGGAGATAAGCAGATCTGTAGCTACAACCGTTTCAGCCTTTACATTTAAATTAGCTACTGGTGAGAATAAACTAAAAAGTATAGCAATTACCGTGATAATACTAAGATTCCTCTTATTTCTTCTTTTCATGTTTTTTCTCCTCTTATTTTAGATTAGCTTCATGTTTCGGACGTCTCGAAATGAGACTATCTTGTTTGATAGTGACCTACACAAGTACTGCAAGTAAACACTTATATTCCAAAACGAGATGACTACTACTAAGGAACTTTTCTGTTTGAAATTATCCTAATAGAATAGTAGTTTTTATATATGTAGCTTCCCACACATGACTTTTACACAATCCACTATAAATCTCCAAAATTAGCTATTTTCTTTGTCACATCCTTTGCAAGACAATATTGTTGTAGCCGAAAAGCAGTTATAGGCCTATTCACCTATGTGATTAATATAGGTAGACTAATTTGTATTATTACTATCAAAATATAACAAACCTACCCGTGAATTATTGTATAATGATATAAATCTCTTAACAAGGTTCATTTACAAAAATATAAAGAATTTACAAAAAAAATAGAATTTTAATATTTTTTGTCACAATATGGATATCGTTCGGTGTAATATAAAACTCTTTTTCTACTTAAAATTAATTGATTCACGGTATAATTTTTTAACCGCAAGGACCTACTTTCAAAATATTTTGTGCGTAACTTAAATTTATCAGAGGGTGTGTTTTTGAAAAAAATAATCAAAGCCGGTTGAATTTTATTTATTGTAAAATTCAACCGGCTTTTTGTTATAGAGGAGGTTTTTGCCCCATCATCCGTTTTTCATGTCATTAAAGACACCATTTCAAGATAATGAAACATCAGATTTCAATCACTTTATATCTCAGAACAGTCTTTAATTTTTCTGGTGACGTTTTTCTCATATCTGAAATGTAGATTTCTTTATGGGTTTTCTCTGCCCTTTTTAAGTTGTTTTGCAAGCAAAATTGTTCCATTAATTCAAATGTTTTGGGTTCATCATCATAACTTCCGACATGCATTGTTTGAACACATAAGCCTTCCGTTATGAATTCAAATTGAACATTATCTAACTGAATATTTGTCTTTTTTTGCTTAACGGTATTTACTGCATATTGAAATAATTGCTCTGTCACAAAATCGGGTTGTCTTATCATTAACTTGTACACTAAATGATCTTTATTTAAATAATCTAATTTCCTGCCTTCTTCATCTAAATCCCAATGGCCTTCTAAGGGGAAAACGGTATATTCAAAATATCCCTCTGGAGTTATTCCTTTTTTAGGCATCATTCTAATTGCATATGACAAAGCATAAAGAATTTCAAGATTATCTTTAAATCCTTTACCGTTTGGATTTCCACTTCCCTCTATTGTGAAAAATTTCATTTCTGGAACATCTATTTTTACAGGTTGTTTTTTGGGTAAGTAGAGATCCTTCCATTGTTTTCTCCATTCAAACTTACTCATAGCTTGTCACCTCTAACGTAAATTTTTATTCCTTCATTTCAGTGATAGGTCCTCCTGCAAGCCCATAAAGCATCAAATCAAATATTTCTTTTAAGATATCTTTATTTTTCAGCATTTCAGAATTTTGAAGTGCATCCTGATACATCTGTAAATATAGGATAGCCGCATCAACAGAAATCTCTCTTCCGATATATCCTTCAGAACGCCCCTTTTTAATAAATTTACTGACGATACATGGATATCTATTTTTATCAAAGTCATCTACTAACTTTTTTATTTCTGGGTTTGACCGAATTATTGGACCAAGAAACTCCAAATTAAACTTTTCTATAAATTCATTTTTCTTTGACAAAGCATGCTTTATTAACTCAGGAAAAGGAAGGGCAGATTCCCACAGTTCCTCTCTTTCTTTCCAGCCCTTTTCAAGAAGGTCTTTTATTGCCTCATTTATTAGGCCATCTTTGCTTCCAAAATAATTATAAATACTGGCAGGTGCAACCCCGGCCTTTTGTGCTATTTCATTTATGCTGATTTTATCTGTGCCGTGTGCACTTAAAAGCTCTAATGTCGCTGTTCTGATTTTATGTTTTTTCAACTCTGATCTACGTTCGTATCCATTCATATGTGTTCACCTCAAAGAAATCATACTAGAAGTTTTATAACAAATCAAGATAAATCATCTAAAACTTATTGACCTATAAATACTTTTAGAATATTATAGACGTATTATATACATTCATTATAAAACATACAAAATAAAACGGAGGAATATTCATGAATGCGATTGAAATTAAAAATTTAACAAAATCCTTTGGCAAAGCCCATGTACTAAAAGACATCAACCTTTCTGTGAAGCAAGGTGAGGTTCATGGCTTTATCGGACCTAACGGTGCAGGAAAGTCTACGACCATTCGTATCTTGCTTGGTATTTTACGCAAAACTTCTGGAGATATTTCATTGCTAGGCGGTGACCCTTGGAAAGATGCTGTGCAATTGCATAAACGTCTTGTATATGTACCAGGCGATGTTACACTTTGGCCAGATTTGTCAGGAGGGGAAACAATTGATTTACTTGGAAGGCTTCATGGTGGTTTAAATGTTAAGCGAAAAAAACAACTCTTGGAGCTTTTTCAACTTGATCCAACAAAAAAGAGTAGAACTTATTCCAAAGGTAATCGACAGAAAGTTGCATTAGTTTCCGCTTTTTCATGTGAAGCAGACTTATATATTTTTGATGAACCTACATCAGGTCTTGATCCTTTGATGGAAGAAATTTTTCAGGACTGTGTAAGTGAAGTAAAAAAGGCGGGGAAGACTGTACTTTTATCGAGTCATATCTTATCAGAGGTGGAAAACCTTTGTGATAGAGTGAGCATCATTCGGCAAGGACAGATTGTAGAAACTGGTACCCTGGATCAGCTTCGTCATCTAACCCGCTCTACTATTAATGTAGAAACAAAAAAATCTGCTACGGGATTAGAAGAATTATCTGGTACTCATGATATTTCACAAAATGGATTCAAGTACCGTTTTTCTATCGATTCTAATGCCTTGAACGATGTCATGAAGATCCTCTTATCTGCAGGTATAAACTCTATAACAGTGGAGCCTCCAAGTTTAGAGGAGCTATTTATGCGTCATTATGGGGACGATATTCGTAAAAAGGAGGAAAACTAGATGAACACTAACAACTTTGCCGGTACTGGAATACTTTTTAAACTTTTTCTCCATCGGGACCGATTTTTACTACCTATTTGGATTTTCCTACCCGTTGTTCTCATATTAATTGTGGCTTCTACCTTTTCATCTATGGGTGGAGAAGGATTAGAGAATGTATTGCTTGCTTTTGATAATGATCCTTTAGTTTCCGCAATCCTTGGTCCTGTTATGTCTTTTGATCTTACTGGAGCTATTGTTTGGCGTGGCACCTCTCAAATCGCATTAACATTAGGACTTGGTAGCCTTTTTACTTTCATTCGCCACACCCGTGTAGATGAAGAGACAGGGAGATATGAATTAATACGATCCTATGTTACAGGAACTTACGCTAGCTTAACTGCCGCCTTAACTCTTACCATAATTGGAAATTTGATTGCAGGGATACTTATAGCTATAACGATCATTTTCCTAGGGGGCTCTATAGCAAGCTCTCTTCTTTATGCAATAACGATGGTCACTATTGGTTGCTTTTTCGCAGGAATCAGTGGGGTAGCTGTCCAACTCCGAGAAAGCAGCGGAAGTGCTAGAGGAATTGGTATAACCGTTTTAGGTTTAGGAATACTATTGTCCATTCTTAACAATACCGTAGGGGCGGATTCCTTCTTAAATTGGATTACCCCCATGGCATGGCAACGATTAACACAACCATTTGCAGGTGATAATTGGTTCTATCTTTTTTATTTTATTATTATTTGTGCATTACCAATGATTATTTCCTATGTACTTACTGCACGTAGAGATTTAGGAGAAGGAATTTTCATCCCACGTTCTGGACCAAAAGAAGCAAGCCCACGCTTTTCTAGTCCTTTAGCATTGGCTTGGCGATTACAAAAAAAGAACTTTTTTGGATGGATTATCGCAACAGTACTATATATTGTAGTATTTGCAGCCTTTTCTCCGAGTTTATCTGAAACGGAAGGAATGAGTGGCTGGTTATCCAACTTGGGAGGTACAAATTGGGTTGAAGATATGGAATTAGGTTATGTCTTTATCAGTATCGGGATCTATCTGATGGCATTGTTTGTTGGAATATATGCCATCACTACTGTATTTCGTCTAAAAAAAGAAGAAAATGAAGGCAGAATAGAAATGCTATTGGATAAGCAGGTTAGTAGGACCAAGTTGATGAGAAGTCACTTAATTGTTGCCTATTTATTTTCTGCTACTCTATTACTGGCAATGGGCATCGCTGGAGGATTAGCTTATGGTATTGCATCAGGAGATTTAGGAGGGAATTTTGGAGTCATTTTTAACATGAGTGTTTCAAAAATTCCTTCCGTTTGGATATTTGTAGGTTTATCAGCCTTATTGTACGGATTATTCCCTAGAATTTCTGAGTTTTCCTGGGTTATTTGGATTTCCTGTAGCCTATTAGAACTTACTTGGGAAGCTAAGCTTATCGATTGGTCTTTAATGAGTATATCCCCATACGCTTATGCTCATTATACTATTCAAATTACAGAGCTTCCTTATTTGTCATTATTTTTGCTGATTGTTATTTCTCTTCTATTCACAACTATTGGTTTACTTGGTTTTAAAAATCGAAACGTACAAACAAAAGCCTAAATTATTTGGAGGTTGCTGATAAGGGTAACCTCCTTTTAAATCGAACGAAAAATGTAAGATCCATTCTTCATTTAATTATTTTTTACTCCGCTGCTTTCCATTCACAAATAGTAAGCAATTGCCCTTCATTTAAATGTCCTGTAAGCTTCCCATTCATTTTTTCCATAAAGCTCTTTACAATGGACAAGCCTAATCCGGTGCTTTTTCCAGAACGCGACCTGTCGGCTATATAAAATCTGTCAAACATGTGGCGAGCATCTTCATCAGTCAAAGAATAGGCGTCATTTCTCACACTTAGTTTAACCGTCGAACCCTGTTCCTCAAGACTTATGATGATATTTCCATCTGAATGCACAATTGCATTGGAAAGCAAATTTTCAATAACCCGAGTTACAGCTGATTCATCCGCAATAATGAACACATCCTTTTCAGGTATATGAATGGTTGGTTCCATATTTCTTTCCTGAAAACGATCATAAAAACTTATTAAGACATCTATTGTTAAATTCCTCAGATTGATTTGTTCAGATTTTAAATGATGATCTGTAGACTCGATAATACTTAACTCAAAGAAATCTTTTAACAACGTCTCCAGCCTTTTTGCTCGTTTGTTTGCAATAGATAATAATTCTTTTCTTTCATCTGCTGTAACATCCTCTTCCTCAGCCATCTGAATATATCCTAAAATAGAAGTTAATGGCGTTCTCAAGTCATGAGATATATTGGCAATTGCTTGCTTTTGCTCATTTTCATATCTGATTCTCTTTCTATTTTCGGCCACGTACAGATCAATAAGTTTGTTAACTTCCAATCCTAGTTTTTCCATATTCTTATCAAAAAGGGCCATTTCTATTTTTTTGTTCGTTTTTCGATCGTTATATTTTTCCAGCTGCTTGCTTATCTTTTTCACTTCTTTTTTTAAAGCAAATAAGCGAGTGAGCAAAAGGACCGCTATTATAAATATGATTATGGCAACATACAACACTACTCTCACCCGCTTACCTCAAATTATTTAATTTCTTTTCTATTAAAGATGAATACTCCGCATAAGGTAAAGAAAACGATTGTTACTCCCCCAATAAGCAAGGACTTTATGATTTCGCCGTTTGTCAGTGTATATTTAAACACTTCGCTAAATTGAGAAATAATCGTGTTTTCATAAATAGTCGCAATGAAGGAGGATGAACTAGAAAATATTCTAACTAGATCCATTACGAGGGAAAATATAATAGAAAAAATAATGGTCTTTCCACTGTCTTCCGTAACAATAGCAATCAACATAATGATAGCTGTATATCCTAAAAATTGCAGTGTGAATAAACTAAATCCTCTTCCCAGGTATATAAGATTAGATAGGTTAAATATTTCTCCTTGCCCTAATAGAATGACTGAGATAATTGCTGTTAATAATGGAATCACAATCGTAACAAGAATGGATCCAAATGAAAATACGAGAAACTTCGCTATAAAAATACGTGTTCTTTTATTACCACTTATTATTTGATTTTTGATAACACCACTTTGTGAAAATTCAGTAGAAATATAAAAACCAGCTAACGTACAAACGATTAAGTTAAAAAATAATGGTACTGTAAACGTTGCTAACGCATTTAATTCACTTAAACCGATACTGTCAAATGGAGTACCATCCATCATCCACCAATCCGTTATGATTAGAAAATGTAACAATGTACTTAATCCTGTTATCGTTCCTATTAATACCCAAAATGTCTTATTTCGCTGTAATTTATACATTTCTGCTCTAATAAGATTAGTCATTCTCTGCTCCCCCTACTAGCTTTGTGAAATAGCTTTCAAGACTGTCACCATTTTGTGAGAGATGTTCAATCACAAGTCCATTGTTTGTTAATGCACGTGATACGGTACGGACATCATCCAAGTAATGATAAAGTTTCATCGTGCCATCTGGCATCACTTCAAAATCAGTTGTGGATAAAGTATCTTCTAAAACAATTGCACCTTTTGATGGTTGATCGACTTTTATCCGCAAATGTTGTCGACATTTCTCATCCAGCTCTTTTGCTGTCAGTTCCTCTAACAGCTTCCCCTTGTGGATAATTCCAAAACTTGTTGCGACCTGATAAAGTTCACTTAATATATGGCTCGATATTAAGACAGTTAGTCCTTTTTCACGGTTTAACTTTTTTATCAATTCCCTCAGCTCCACAATTCCCATTGGATCCAATCCATTTGTAGGCTCATCAAGAATTAAGAATTCTGGATCACTTAATAATGCGATTCCCAGTCCAAGTCTTTGCTTCATTCCAAGGGAAAAGTTTTTTGCTTTTTTCTTTCCAGTATCAGCTAGTCCAACAAGCTCTAGTGTTTTGGGGATACAATCATTACCAGGGATGCCTTTTTGTAATCGATGGACTTCTAAATTTTCATATGCGCTCATATTCAGAAATAGGGCAGGATTCTCAATAATAGCACCCATTCTTTTTTGTGCATCCGTTAACTCATTCAAATTATCATTTCCAAATAGCTCTATTGACCCGCTTGAAGGGAAGGCAAGTCCTGTTACTAAACGTAGCAGCGTTGATTTACCTGCACCATTTTGACCAATGAAGCCATAAATCTCCCCTTTTTTAATGGATACATTCACATTTTCCAGGGCAAAATCATCTTTATATTTTTTTGTTAGCTTATTTGTTCTTAGAATAAATTCGCTCATCTGTTATTAGCCTCCCTAAATTACTTATATCATTAGAATGATCTGTAAATCGTAAGAAAGGCTTAAGGAAAACCTTAAGAAAACCTTAAGATTTGAGACGATAGCCCATTCCCCATATCGTTTCGATGTATTCTTTACTTGGATTTGCCTTACTGAGTTTATTCCGTAAGTTACTCATATGAACATTAACCGTGTTGTCATCTCCATGAAAAGGCTCATTCCACACACTCTCAAATACATTTGATTTGGAAAAGACCTTTTTCGGTGAAGTCATTAAAAGTTTTAAAATCTTATATTCACGAACTGTTAACGTGATTTCTGCGCCTTCTACATAAACAGTCTTTGTATCCAAATCAAGGTGAAGATCTTTATGAGTTAATACTTGTTTAGGCGTTTCATTCGTATGTTTGTATCTACGAAGCAGAGAATCAATGCGAGCAGACACTTCATCAACATCAAAAGGTTTAGAAATAAAATCATCCGCCCCTGAGCGTAAGCTATTAATTTTTGTTTCCTTTTCACTTTTTGCTGAAATAATAATAACTGGCATAGAACCTTTTGCCGTTATTTTTTCAAGAATTTGTTCACCAGCCATACCTGGAAGCATTAAATCAAGTAAAACTAAATCCCATCTCTGCTTATCTAAATAAAGCAGCGCCTCTGTACCAGAATAGGCAGGTTGTGGATAGTATTGGCTCTTTTTTATAATCCGGCATAATAATTGATTAATATCATTGTCATCTTCAACAACTAAAATGTTTATCGTCTGATTCACTTTAACTTCTTCCCTTTTCGTTTAATGTATTGGCAAAAGCATGGAGAAAGGTGGATCATAATTCGATGGGGATGTACGGAATAGGAACACACAATTCATTTGATTCCCCTTTATTAGGATAAGCCTTTAGCTTTCCTTCATACACTAGTTTCAATTCTGATACTTCCTGTAAATCATTTGGTGTAATAAGGGATAATGGCTTCTCAAAATCAATAATATTACATTCCTTTAGCACGGAGGCCACAAATTGAGAACAGAATAACGCCTTTTCTCTCTTTATTGGCTTATTTACAATAAACCCGAATAAGCCTAAGAAATTATAACGATAGTATTCCTTTTGTTCTTCCATTTTCTTTATATAGCGTTTTATGTTATCTAGTTGAACTTCTGTTACTGTAAGGGAATAAACAGCACAATCTGCTTGCTTAAATAAGCCTTGCTTGACATCTTCTTTTACAAATCCCCCGATGAAGGGGTTTCTAACCTTTTTTCTTCCAAAACTATATACCTCTGATAATTCAGAGTCAAAGGTTATGGACGCATGGTTATAAGGCTTTTTTGTATATAGTTTTATCAACTTTGTAAAAAATGTACCAGTATCTGTTAAAAGAAGATATATCTTTTTTTCTGTCATGATTATCCTCCTCTGCTGTTATCAAAAATAATTTCTATCATCACTTTACATCTAAAAGTATAAGAAGAACTTAATAAATTTCTTAAGAAAATCTTAAGTTTTTGAGAATAAACATTTGGAGGAAGAAAAAATAGCTGGTCCCCTATTGGGACCAGCCTCGATTTTATATTGTATTAAGATTAAGGAAACGAACTACTTAGCTTAGCGGTAGTACCGACTTTAGTATGGGATAATACTTGCTATTTTTCGCCTTTCTTCTTCACCGCGAACCAAATTTCACTATAAACATTATTTCTGTCGGATAAATCTCCTGTAAATGAAATGTTTGGGGCATCTACTAATTCATAATCTGAAGCTGGAAGCCATTCTGATGCAATTTTCGCCCAGGTTTCTTGCATAACCTTTGGAAATTCCCCTTTAGATGAAAATATTGCCCAAGTTAGGGCTGGGACTTCTACTACCTCAAATCCATCAAAATCTAACTCTTTTGTGGTTAAAAAGCCAATCATATGATCAAGACTTCCTTTTTCCTCCATACATCCTTCATCTAAATTATAGGAAGCATTCACAACTTGATTTGGCTCCATATTTGCATAGCTGTGCAGTTTTTTTCTTTGTTCAGGTGTAATGCTTTTTGCTAGCTTGATTATTTCTTGATTTTCTCCTTCAAATTGAATGGGAATTCTCTTTTTTACACCGACAATCTTATAAGCTTCTTTTTTCTCGATTCTGTAATCCATATTTATTCCTCCTTGAATCGTTAATTGGAAGGAGAGTTTAGGAAATGCTTTAAGCATGTTTTTCTTTTTGACCTCTGAAGGATTGATTCCCGACCATTCCCGAAAGGCACGTGAAAATCCATCAACAGATTCATAACCATATTTGAATGCTGTTTCAGTAACACTCATTCCTTCATGTAGCAAATCAAAAGTAGCGTTAGATAATCTCCTATTACGAACATATTCTCCTAACGTCATGCCAGAAAGGAATGAGAACATTCTTCGAAAATGATAAACAGAAGTTCCTGTGATTCGCTCCAATTCGTTATAATCAATCTCATCGTACAAATGTGATTCAATATAATCCATTGCCTCGTTCATACTTTTTAGCACGCCGCTTCCTCCTTCATGTGTTCATTATATTTTCGATCATAAAACAAAACCCGATGAAAAAGAAACGGATATTATCGGATGAAGATTCCTATAAAGAAAAATTCCATTAGTAGGGGTTTCCTCATCTCCCGTGATAGATAATTGCACTTATCGTACCTTTTAATGAGCTGTACAAACACAAAGAGCAATGGAAGTATTCAATAAACCATTCATAAATTTATTTAAATAAATACTGATTTCATTTATCCTTACGCACTTTTTATAACAGCTTCTCTTAAATTAATTTTCATTTCTTATATCTTTTAACAGTCCTTCAAACCATTGAATATTTACTAAATGATGAGAACGTGAATTTTCCAACATTTTTTTAAAATAAGTAGGGATAGTTTCATTATGCTGTAGTGTTTGATCTAATAAAAAGATTTTCTTTTCCGTTTGTTCGATTTGGATTTTTATTAGCTTTATTAGTTCCTCCCTTTTATATTCGTTAGCAAATAACATGGCTGCATAAAAAGATAAGTTTATATAATCGGTCTTAGTCCCATACTTATACATCAATTTTTCGAATTCTTTGTCTCCTAGTTCCGTGATAATATAATTATGCTTCTCTCTAGTATTGTCTACTTGGTCAATTTTTTTAATATATTGCTTTTCTTCTAATTGTTGAAGATTGTAATAGAAGGAACCTTTCGTAAAATTCACTATATATTTATAGTGACGCTCCTCCATTAATGCTAATAATTCGTAACCGTAAGAACCTGGTTTTTGTTTTAATAAACCTAAAATTAGTAGTGGGATCAAAAAAACACCTTCTTTATACTCTTCATTAAAATTATGCGAATAGGTATTCCGCGATGATAAAGTTTACCCCTTGTAGATTTGCTTAAGTTGAGATTCAAATTCACGATATGAAATTTTGCCTAACGCCAAATCTAGGCTTTTCATATATATGTTTTCTGTTTGAGTAGGTGTTCTATCATAATTAAGATTGATCCACTCATTTTCATTATTTAATGGTTTTAATACATGTTGCCTATTAGAAAAAGCTTCAAAATATCGTAAACCAAATTTTCTTTGCGAAATTGCATCAATATGGATACCATCAGGATTAGATGTTAAACCTTCTGCTGTGACAAAATAACAATTGTCTTGTTCGAAAGCAAATTTTTGCAACGCTTGATTTATGAAGTTATATTCCGTACAGTTTTTTCCGAACCCTTCTTTACCTAGAAAATCTCCTAAACCACCAATAATGAGCGGTATATTTGGAGCATTCAATTCCTTTCTAAGAGCCTCCATAATGGAAAGTAATTTTTGGTAATAGACTTTATAATTACCATTCATACTATCGCTTTCTCCTTGATGCCATAGAATTCCTATTAATTCACTATTCTCCATAGCAAATTTCGCTTCTGTTATAGCATGTCTAAAAAGAGTCTGATCTACATGCCATTCATCAAGTGTGCTTCCTCCTTCCGCACAAGGAATTAAGCCAATCATATCTTCTTGATTTTTATTGCACCATGCATCTGCAAAGGAACCAGCTAGACTGATTCCAGAAACAGGGCGATCATAATTAATGGGCTCCGTCATCATTTGCCATCGACCATTTCGTAACATTTGAATTCTTTCATTATAAATCGGAGGAACATCATCGATAAACCCTCGTCCTGCCATATTCGACTGTCCTATCATTAAAAATGATTTAATCATTTTCTTCATCCTTTCTTTCTATTTATTATTTATATAAACAAGTGTCCAGTTCCTAAATAGTGACTAATTATGTTATCCGTAGACGATACTACTAAGAGAACACCAAATCTGCTGTTAGTCTAATTAGACTAACGACACTTACTTATTATAGTCTAATTAGACTATATGTCAATTCATCAGGTGTCAGGCACCCTAAAAAGACAAAACAATAAATTGTTTCTCTGAGATGGACACAGTGAAAAGGAGCTATTTTTTGTGTTTTGTAAGCCACATTATTTCAAATTCTCGTAATCCTCTTATGATAGGAAATCACCAACCCATTTCCTATAACAGGAGGAAGGAATGGAGGGACGGGGGAAGCTATTCCCTCGTCCCTTTACCCTGTAATATCCCGTCTATTGTAACCAACAAATCCAGTTATAGTTAACAGAAGCGCAATCAGAGTTAAAACCATAAACGTTAGAATATTCCCATCATCTACCGGAATTTGTGGGATATGTTCAAAGACAGAAAAGTTATTCACCCACTTTGGAAAATCAAGCAAACCACCAAGATAGACGACAACGAAACAATAGACCACATAAATCCAAATAGCTCCACTAATCTTTGGAACTACTCCGATAACTCCAATAATTAGCCCAATAACCACCCATAACGCCGGTAAATACACATAGGCGGCGGCAAAAGTTGTATAAAACGATAATGTTTCATCCATCACCGCCTGGCTAACTGACCATAGCCCTAATGCAATAAGTGATTGCATGATTACACTTACAGCGATTGCTAAAAAGCAATAGCTTCCTAATACACGAGTTCGTGAAACTGCACGACTGTAAAAGTTTTCTGTATGATTTTTGACTTCTTCTCCTTTTAAATTCAACACTACCATTACAGCAGGAATAAGACCGATCAAAGACATGATTGCCATTAATAAGGGGATAAATTGCTCTGTCAACGTATAATCAGCCTCTGCTTCTATAAATGCTTGCATAAACTCGATATCAACAAAATAGGTTTCCAAATCTCCCAAAATGGCTCCAAATGAGCTACTTAACGCAAAAATTCCAATTGCCCAAGCAATAATAGCAGTACGCTGTAACCTAAAAGTAAGGCCGAATGTTGTTTGTAAGAATGGGGAAGCATGTGTTTTTCCTTTTCTAGCTGCTATAAATCCAGAGCCTAAATCCCGAATGGAATGTAAATAAAAGGCAAAAGCTCCAAATACCATTGCAATAATACTCACTATTATAATCGGCCACCAATTATTTTCCCAAAATACGCCAGTTCTCACAGTCCAGCCAAGCGGTGAAACCCATGACAGCGTATCACTACTTACATCGCCAATTGCCCGCACAAGATACGCGATTATTAAAAGGATAAAGGAATACATTTTCGTTCCTCTTGAAGTTTCCGCGAGTTGGGCAAAAATTGCTGTAAAGGCAGCAAACAAAAGACCTGTTACTCCCAAAATGGAACCATATAATAAAGAGCTGCCTAAACCCATTCCCTCTATTCCTAAAGTAGCCAAACCAATCCCTGTTAAAATAGCAAGTAGCACATTGGTTACTACAATAACAATCATAACTGCACTTGGATAAGATAAGCGACCAACAGATAAAGCACGAATCATTTCAATACGGCCATCTTCTTCATCCCCTCGAGTGGCTCGCCCAACAAGCAAAATACTCATGATTGCTACAGCAATCGCTGTAAAAAGCAACATTTCATTGGCAAACATAGAACCAATAGAATGCAAATAACTCTTTAATTCATACCCTGGTCCGAGCATCGCCACCATTGCTGGATTATCCATTGTCAAAGAGGCAGCTTGTCTTGATTGCTCATCATTATATATATTTGGGTAGGCAGCAGCAACAGACAACGTGATTCCAATCAAACTGATTAGCCAAATAAGAATTTGAAACCGTTGTTGTCTAAAAATGAATACGGTCAGGTTTCTTGTACCCCTAAAATAGTTCGCATACATTATAATACCCCCTCTCCCCTAGAGTGAGTATGCTCTTCTCCTTGATAATGGCGCATAAATAGATCTTCTAATGTTGGTGGAGCACTTTCTAATTTCAAGAGTCCAAACCCGCTAATATAACGAATTACAGCATCCATTTCCTCTGTATCGACTTGGAAAGAGAGCTCTGAACCTTTTTCCTCTATATTATGAATCCCTTTTAATTCGTTTAGAGAAATGATAGGTTCTTTTGTTTTAATCGTTAAATTGGTACGAGTTAAATGACGTAATTCATTTAATGTTCCTGTTTCAATAATCTTCCCTTGGCGGATAATTCCTACCCGATCACATAGTTTTTCTACCTCTGATAAAATATGACTGGATAAAAGAACACTTTTGCCAGCTCTTTTGGCGTCAGACACACACTTCTGGAATATCTGTTCCATTAATGGATCGAGCCCCGATGTAGGTTCATCTAAAATATAGAGGTCCGCATCCGACGCAAAGGCAGCTATTAATGCTACCTTCTGTCTATTTCCCTTTGAATACGTTCGACTCTTTTTCGTAGGATCAAAGTCAAATTTCTTTATTAATTCTTCTCTTTTTTCTGGATTTACATGACCATTCATCTTCATAAAAAGATCAATAACTTCCCCACCAGTTAAATTTGGCCACAAATTTACATCTCCAGGAACATAGGAAATGCGTTTATGAATAGCTACAGCATCAGACCACACATCTTTGCCAAAAATCTTCGCCTCCCCTTGTGAAGCCCTTAGCATGCCAAGCAATATTCGAATAGTCGTAGATTTTCCTGCCCCATTTGGACCTATAAAACCATATACTTCTCCCTCCTTTATTTCCATGTTTACACCATCTAAAGCAGTAAAACTTCCAAATTTTTTTGTTAAATTGGTTGCTTTTACTATCGCCATCTCTTTCTCCTCTCAAAATTATGAAATATTTTAACTGATATAGTTCATTATATATAAAATTATAACCCTACTCAACAGTTTATGAACTATTCCTGTTGTTTAATTACATATTTTTCATTAAACTAACAAAGAGGTGAATGAAATGGATGGTTTTGAAAAACGCAGAGAACAAAAGAAAAAAAGTATATTAGAAGCTGCATTAGCATTATTTATGGAATACGGAATACAAAAGGTTTCCATTGCAGAAATTGCTAAAAAGGCAAATGTGTCTCAAGTCACTATCTATAATTACTTTGAAAGTAAAGATAACCTAGTCCGTTTCGTCTTTCAGTATTATGTCGATCAAGTATGGAATACACAAAAGCAAGTGTTAGAAAGTGACCTCCCATTTAACGAAAAAATAAAGAATATAATATTTGAAAAAGGCATGAAAGCCGATCAAATTAGTACAAGGTTTTTTCAAGACTTTATGAAGGATTATGCTAGCGGACAAAGTTATGTGGAAGAAGTATATTTGAAAGAAGCACTTCCACTTCTTATAAATCTCTTTGATGAGGGGAGAAAACAAGGAGTTATTGACTCAACAATATCCAATGAGGCGATTTTGTTTTATCTACAAATGTTTCAACGATATTTACAGCTTGAGGATATTAGCCCATTGATCCTTCCAATTGCAGAGGACCTAACCAAGCTATTCTTTTATGGCGTAGCCGGGAAAAAGGAAGAGTAAGAGACTGGTCACAGAGGGAAGAGGATCAGGACTTTATTAGAAAGTAATTTTCCGCCTATTTCTCTTCCTCTATCTTATGTATAAGTAAGATTTAAACCTTATTATTTAAATACATATTGTAACTGTCCACTGCTTGCGCTGCTTCCTTTGCTGTTTCTGTTTAAATACCATATTCTTTAGCATATAAAAACACAATTTTATCCTTTAAATGATAAACCTTCTTCTTCTAATGAAGTTCTCAAAATTGGTAAGGAAGCTGGTCCGATACCATGGATTTTTAAAATATCTTTTTCCGTGTACTTGGAGAGTTTTTGCAGATTGTCAATCCCTTCGTGAATTAGGGCATTTCTAGCAGGTGAACTTAGTTTCGATAAAAAGCCACTTTCAGGTTTATTCTCTTTATCGCAAGTAGGACAACTCGAACAATTACTACTTTTGTAATACTTATGTCCTTTTTCACAAATCCTTAAATATTTTTCTGTCGCCTTTTCCAAAAGCAATCCCTCCAGATATTTTTTGTATAATTAACCTCCAGAACAATTCAGTCATTCCTACACTATCATGCCAAGACTGAATCACTAGCCTAAAATTTTATTATTCTTCCCATTTAAAAGACGATTGGATATATTTTCTGTTATTTTTTTCATCCTTCTATATGTATATCACTAGCATTGTTTCATTTTAGTTTGGGAGATCAATCTGCCAAGACACACCGAATCGATCGTTCAGCCAACCAAACTTCTTGCTGAAACCATAATTACCTAACGGCATAAGAGCCATTCCGTCAGTTATCAACTTCCCATATAGATGGTCAATTTCCTCTTCCGATTCACAAGTGATATAAATCGAAAATGAAGGAGTAAAGGTAAACTCATGTTTAATAACACTGTCAATACACATAAATTCTTGTCCCTTCAAGGAAAACGCCGCATGCATTACCGTGCCTTCTTCTCCATTTTCATTCGCACCATATCGAGTGATACTCGTAATTTTTGAATCCTCAATTAGAGATACGTAATAGTTCATCGCTTCTTCTGCCTTACCACCCTGAAAACATTAAAAATGGTGTAACTTTTTTCAATATTGCCAACTCCTTATGTTTGATTAATTTCTCTCCATTACCCTATGTCCAAAAAAATCATCCGTTTATATAAAATGAAGTTGCTAATATAGCTTTAGATCTCTTGAACTACTCCTAGCCTTTATAACTACTTTTCCCTGTTTCAACTATTTCTTTCCAACCAATGAACATTAACTTCCAGCTATGCTCAGATTCATCATAATACCCTTTAAGTGCTTCTGCAATATCAGCCTTTATCCAAATTAAACTATTAATCTCTTCATTTCCGCTCCTGTACTTTGAGTAAAGTACAGTTCTAAATTCAAACGTTATATTCTATTGTTTATTCATAAACAAACAATAAAACAGTGCGTTTATTTTCCGTTGACTAAAAACAAACATAAATATAAAATATTCATATATTTATAAACAAATTAACTTTTTGTTTAAATAAATTTGATTACAACTAAAAAAATATGAAGAATAAGTTATAGCAAAAAATAGTCTTAAAAGGGGGACAAAATGGTGGAAAATAGAAAGTATTCAGTAACACCTCAAGATCGAATGAATTATTTATTAAGCCTTTACTCTGCAGATCAACAAATTAATGCAGTTCTTTATTTTCCTGTAGGTATATCAGAGGAAATCCTAAAACAATCAGTTAAGATAACATTAGATTTGCAGCCTGTTTTAAATAGCCGTTTTGTCGAAAATGATATTCCATACTGGGAGGAACATTCATCTAATACAAGCTCATCTTTTTGTCTTTTTGTAGAAGGAAATGATCAAGAGCTTGAGCTGATGGTAATAGATTTTATTCAGGAATATGGAGATCGTATTCAGGGACCAATGGTTCAAGCAAAATTAATACGAGGTAATACAACAGATATCTTAGTTATAAAGTTATCCCATCTATGTTCAGATGGTGTAGGAGTCAAGGAATATATTAATTTGCTTGGTACTGTTTATACCCAACTTTCCTTGGGACAATCTAAGGATCAAATTATAAAGGCATATGGCGAGACGGATAAGCGTTTTCGTGATCAATCACCTGTATTCAAATATGCTGGCATATCAAACGTAAAAAGTGCGTATCGTTCTAACCAAGAACAACAGGCATCGTTATGGTCTTTTCCATCTCAACCGAACAAAAACGCATATCCCAAAATGTCCGTACGGCGGATGAGCCATGAGCAGACTCTTCATCTAATCCAATGGGCAAAAGCACAACAGGCCACTTTGAATGATATAATCGTGACAGCTTACTTCCGAGCTTTATCACGTTTCACAGTGTATGCAGAACCTCGTACCGCAGAAAAAATGATTGGTATAACCATTGATTTACGTAGATATCTTCCTAATCGGACAACCGGTGCTGTTTGCAACTTATCCGGTATGGAAATGCCCGTAATTAAAATGGAAGATAATGAAACATTTAATCAGACTCTCGGCCGAGTCAAACAATCAATGGATAAAATAAAGTCTCAAAATCCGGGTCTTTCTTCTGCAGCAGGAATGGAGCTACTAGCTAATATGAAGTTATCAGCCGTGAAGGAAATGTATAAACAGCAACACGAACAAGCTTTAAAAATGGGGATGGCCTTGCCGTTATTGACAAATTTCGGGATAATAGCAAATGAACCTATTCAGTTTGGTGATCTTCAAGCAGAGGATGGATATATGACATCACCAATTATGTATGCACCATTCTTTACGCTAGGAACAAGTACTTATAACGGAAGACTCACATTAACGATTGGTTATCATTCACCTGATACATCAGAGGAAATGGTGGAGAAATTTTTAGATAGTGTAGGTAATGAGCTGCAATAATTGTTGATAGTACCAAAAATCCCTATTAATCTTGATAGGGACTTTTTCTATTGGATTTTAATCGCTGTGAGCATGCCTTGGATTAATCGTGTTCCTTTGCTCCACATTGTTCCAAATACCACATCATGGATAGCTGTTTTAGATTTAGGGCCAAACATACAACAACAGTCAGAAACTAATTATTTCAGTTTTTCTCTCCAAAAGTAGTCGGATCTGTAAAAAAAGCTTATTAAAATAATCTAAGTAATGTTTAATTTTTATTTATTAAGATGTATAATAATTCATATAAACGGACGAAAGAAGCAATCTTATGAGTTGAAAGAAGTGTTTATGTGAGTTTGTATTTTGCTTATGTAATGGTGGGGCTTGCTATTGCAATGCCAGTAGGGGCAATTACAGTTGAAATGACGAAACAAGGTTTAAAAAACGGCTTTATGCATGGGTGGGCAGTAGGTATTGGGGGAATGACGATTGATTTGTTACTTATTTTAGCACTCTATTTCGGATTAGCTAAAGTATTGGCCATTTCCTATATACAAATACCATTATGGATTATAGGAGCAATTTTTTTATTTATACTAGCCTATGATTCTATAAAAAATGCGGATAAAGATATTACAATGGCAGGTGAAAAAGTCAATAAATCGCTTATTAAAACATATCGAAACGGTTTACTTGTAGCTGTTTCTCCTGGAAATTTAGTATTTTGGATTACCGTATTTGGAACTGTATTAGCAGATTCCTATGTAGGAAGTGAATCAATTAGTTTTATCATTGTAGCAGCGGGAATTATCACAGGTATTTTATTACACGATATTGGTCTGTTAACAATTGTTTCCATTACGAGAAAAATAATGAATCGTCAAATGATTAAGTGGACATCTATCGTGGCAGGAATCTTATTATTTGGATTTGGCTGCTATTTCTTATATGAATTTTACATAAAAGTTCAATCTCTTTTTTGATTTTAAAAAAAGGAGCTTTAATTGAATAAGATATCTGTCTAAAAAAAGAACTCTTATATGGGTTCTTTTTCTTTTTAACAATTCCAAAAAAAATATCCCACTCCGAAGAGTAGGACTTATGAAGTGTTCATGTTGTACAACTATTTTATACCCATCCTTCATATCTTATGCAAATCATTCAGCAAATGCATTGGGTCCTACTACAACATTAGCTATAAATTTATGATTATTATTTTATTTTATCCTCTAAATTTGATATAACTCTTGCAGGATTTCCACCGACAATTGTATTAGGTTCGACATCTTTAGTAACTACTGATCCAGCTGCAACAATTGAATTTTCACCAACTGTAACACCAGGAAGAATCGTTGAATTAGAACCAATCCAAGTTCTCTCCTTCAGTACAATTGGTTTAAGATACAAGGTACCTCTATTTAATGGATTATAATCATGATTTATTGTTGCAAAAACAACATTATGACCGATTAAACTATGGTCTCCAATGACGATTTGTCCTTGATCCTGAAATCTGCATCCAGAATTAATAAATACATTTTTCCCAATTTTAATGTTCTTTCCAAAGTCAGACGTAAACGGTAAAAACAAAGAAAAACCTTCATCTAATTCTTGGCCAATAATTTGAGAAACTTGTTCCCTAATCTGCTCATTGGTATAAACGCCATTATTCAACTGTGCACATAGTCGTCTTGTTTCATCTGATACTGCAACCATTGCCTCATTGACTTCTGAACCACCATAAATCACACCTTCATTTTCCATTATTGATAAAAGTTTTTCTAATTCCATTTTAATTCTTCCCTTCTAGTTGTACTTCTCACCTGAAAATAATAAGCTAACTTTTAAAAGCTCTCTTCAGATTCATGAGTTCGATTTGACGAAGACAGTATTTAAAGCATTTAGAACACTTTGCTCACATAATTCCGAATCCGTTATTTGAAATACACCAAATCCTAGCAATGGTATCATTATTTTATTATTTAATTGAATCGTATCCATTTGCTAATCTCCTTTGAAAAAAAATGTATCAATCATTCTTTTACATTCGAATCACCGAACCGCCTTCTTCTTGCTTGGCTAGGTTGTTTTAAAAATCGTTTTGTTCGTTTCTAAATAAAATTTTCACAGTTGCGCTTACTGGTCCTGTTCCTAACATAGATGCAAGGTATCTACTGGTAGCATATTTTTCTTTATATGCATTATCAATTTTTTCAGTTAACGTAGAGTAACTATTGATTGGCTGAAAAATCACATTATATTCTTGCCCAGCTAAATTTATTATTCCTGCTCTTAGTTTAACCACTGATTTGTACCATCTGGAATGTTGACCATTATAAGCACGTACAAATAGATGATTATCTACAACCACAGACCAAATCCAAGTTGGTGTTCCAGGCGTTTTTCCGTCATCATAAAATGGTGAGATATACAGATCATCCGCTTTAGAAAAAGCATTAATTTGCTCTTGCGTCCAATTTGTTTGCATAGATTTTACCTCCTCCTTTTTGCTTTAGTTATGATTCTAATACTTAGAGTTAACTATAGGTCAAGTTGAATGTTTAGGGTAATTTTGACATTTATTAAATACCGTGATAGCATTTTAATTAACCATAGAGTTAACTCAAGGTTTATATCTTTATGAAAGGGAGATAAATGATGAAGACCTACTCTATCAGTGAAGTTGCTAATGAATTGAATCTAACAGTATATACCTTGCGTTACTACGATAAAGAGGGACTTATGCCTTTTGTAGGACGTACACCTAGCGGAATAAGAGTATTTAAAGACTCTGATATCGAAGCTCTTAAAGTAATTGAATGTCTAAAATCCACAGGAATGCCTATTAAAGAGATTAAAAATTTCATTGATTGGTGCTCTGAGGGGGATTTATCGTTACAGCAAAGACATGACATGTTCTTGGAGCGAAAAGCTGTTGTAGAAGCACAGTTAGAAGAACTACACAAGACAATGGAACTCATAAATCATAAATGCGCATATTATAAGACTGCATTGGATGCAGGAACGGAAGATATTCATAAAAACAATAAAATAGAGATTCCTAATTAAAGTTCACTATTATTCTTATTGAATAAAACAACAATAACTAGAATTGGTATATTTACAAATAATATAAATATACCATTTGGATTTGTAGATGAACGGATTAGACTCTACAAAAAATTTGGATTTGGAGCAATTTTCAAGCCTTTTTTATTTGATAAATTAAAAGTTTTCTCAATTCATAGTCTTTAAACTGAACAACAATTTCACTTATAACACTTGCCTTATAGTTAACTATAAGGTTTAGAATTTAGGGGAACAAAAGAACCATTCCTCTGTTCCCTACTTATCACTCACCAGAAGGAATGATAATCGGTGCTGATATACATAATGGGATTCCAAAATTAGGGGAACCATCGGCATTCCAATTGAATTTTTGAATTCGGGTACTTCGTCGCTGGCTTCCTCCTTCTGATTCAGAGATAGCATGATAAACAATCCAATCTTCTGTCCCATCAGGAGATTGTGTAAAACTATTATGTCCCGGAGCAAATACCTTATTTTCGATACTTTTCTTAAACACAGGCTCAGTAGATTTAACCCAAACTTCGGAATTCATGACGTCCTCATTCTCTGAGATTGTTAACATCCCCAAACTATAATCATCAGACCAGGTGGTACTAGCAGAATAGATTAGAAACAACTTATTATTCCTCTTTAACATTACAGGTCCCTCATTAATCGCCATTCCACCTTGCTTTTCCCACTCATACTCAGGTTTTGACAATAAAACATTCGGACCAGTAAGTGTCCACGGATTTTCCATCTCAGCTATATATAGCGCTGATCCATACTCAGGAAAGTTCCCATATCCAGCATATACAAAATAAAGTCGACCTTTATGTTCAAAAATCGTTCCATCTAAACCAGGGTATTCTGTATTTACATATCCTCTTTCTACCCAATTTTCGTTAAACGGATCTTCCGCCGAATTCTCTAACACAAAAATCTTCCTTGATTGATCATCGCCTATCCCGTCATTTGCTGTGAAATATATATACCATTTCCCATTTATCCGATGAATTTCTGGAGCCCAAATATTAGCACAATTGATCCCTTCACTCGGAGCAGTCCAAATCGTTTTACAATTACCTTGTGCCATTCCACTTAATGTAGGTGACTTCCATAAATCAAGTCTTGTCCTTTTCGTTACCATAAAATAGTAAGTATCTTTATCTTTATACACCCAAGGATCTGCCCCTGGCTCTAGAATCGGGTTATGAAAAGTTAATTTCCCCATAGTTTCCTCCTCTTACCACGTTTTTTAATTATGAAAACTACATTACAAATAATCTTTTAATAAGGCATTTGAGCTAAAGTTCTAATAATAAGTTGTTTAGTGTGAGTATAGGTGCACAAGAAAATGCCCCTAAATTAAGGAAAGACTTAATTTATTCCACGAATTCCATAACATATCCCTACTCTCCCTTTTACTTATCCAATATATTTATTCTCTGTCACCGCTTTCATTTCCTTTTAAAATTAACAGAGAGTATGGATAGGCTACAATTTTTTTAGGTCAAGTAGATTATTTGGGGAGAATCTGCTTGACTATAAGGAACGCCGAACAAGTACTGAGGGTAAATCATGCTAATTCCCACTATTTTACCTGAAGGATATTCGGATAAAGTTTGGGACGCTCTCTCTTTGCGCCTTACCAATGGAATGTTCACCCTAAGATTTTAGTTTAGGACTCAACCAATTATTTCATCTTTTATTCAACAATTCCCATATAGGAAAACCTCCTATCATATTGTATAATAGACTTTTATCCTACTTGTGAGATGACCAAGTAAGTATAATTCCAAAATCGAATTTCACTTTACACAAATAATAATTTCAAGTTAGAAAATCTAATATAAATCTAGTATGATATCTACATGTGATATAAAAGAAGGGGTTATAAAAATGAGTGTATTAAACGTAAAAGGTTTAAGTCACGGTTTCGGTGATCGTGCGATATTTAATGATGTGTCTTTTCGACTTTTAAAAGGGGAACACGTTGGTCTAGTAGGGGCAAATGGGGAAGGTAAATCTACTTTCATGAATATTGTTACTGGGAAGCTGCAACCTGACGAAGGGAAAGTTGAGTGGTCACGAAAAGTTCGTGTTGGTTATTTAGATCAGCATGCTGTACTTCAAAAAGGCACGACGATGCGTGAGGCTTTGAGCACTGCTTTTCAATATCTTTTTGATGCCGAAGCAGAGATTAATGAACTTTATGCAAAAATGGGTGATGAAGGTGCTGATATCGATGCATTACTTGCAGAAGTTGGAGAACTACAAGAAACATTAGATAGTAATGATTTCTATCAAATTAATTCAAAAGTGGAGGAAGTTGCTCGTGGTCTAGGATTAGACGATGTTGGACTTGATCGTGATGTAGCTGATCTTAGCGGTGGGCAACGTACGAAAGTTTTACTAGCTAAGTTATTACTAGAAAAGCCTGAAATCTTATTACTAGATGAGCCTACAAACTATTTGGATGAACAGCATATCGAATGGTTGAAGCGCTATTTACAGGAATATGAGAATGCATTTATCTTAATTTCACATGATATTCCATTCTTGAACAGTGTTGTTAACTTAATCTATCATATGGAAAACCAAGAGTTGAATCGCTATGCTGGTGACTATGATAACTTCGTAAAAATACATGAAATGAAGAAGCAGCAGCTAGAGTCTGCTTACAAACGTCAACAACAAGAAATTGCTAATTTGAAAGATTTCGTTGCTCGTAACAAGGCAAGTGTTGCGACTCGTAATATGGCGATGTCTCGTCAAAAGAAGCTCGACAAAATGGACATTATTGAATTAGGGAAAGAGAAGCCGAAACCAGAGTTTAAATTCAAAGAAGCTCGCGCAGCTAGTCGTTGGATTTTCACGGCTGAAGATCTAGTTATTGGTTATAACGAACCACTTTCTCGCCCGCTAAATTTGAAAATGGAACGAGGACAAAAAATCGCCTTCGTTGGTGCAAACGGTATTGGTAAGTCTACTCTTTTAAAAAGTATTCTTGGATTAATCAATCCAATCTCAGGTACAGTGGAACGCGGTGATTATCAATACATCGGTTACTTCGAACAGGAAGTTAAAGAATCCAACTACAACACTTGTATTGAAGAAATTTGGAGCGAATTCCCAAGTATGAATCAGGCAGAAGTCCGTGCTGCTCTTGCAAAATGCGGCTTAACGACGAAACATATTGAAAGTAAAATCGAAGTACTTTCTGGTGGAGAAAAAGCCAAAGTTCGCTTGTGTAAAATTTTAAACACAGAAACAAATTTATTAATTCTCGATGAGCCTACCAATCACTTGGACGTAGATGCAAAAGAAGAATTAAAACGTGCATTAAAGGAATATCGCGGAAGCATCTTAATGGTATCCCACGAACCTGATTTCTATCGCGAAATTGCGACCGATATTTGGAATTGTGAGGATTGGACTACGAAAGTGTTTTAAGTAAAGATGAATGGGTACTCAAATGAATTACTCTCACTTGAGTACCCTTTTTTTAGTATTTTTCGATGAGGCACCTCCTTTTTTGTTTTCAAATATATATATATAACATCTAAAACCAAAAAGGCTACCGCATAACGGATAGCCCTTGTTTATTTTAAGTTTTTATAGTAATTCTAATTTCTCACTCGAAGGAGAAATTAGAGATTTTTAAAGTAATATGTCGTAGTAACCACTCGTCTTGTTAAACTCTTTTAGCAGAGCTTGAATTTTATATGCTAGGGAATTTTTGTAAACATTGGATTGCTTAAATTCCATGTATTGCTCTAAAATATCCTTATTTTCAGATAAAAATTTTTCAGCATTTTCAATAGATTTACTTAATTCTTTTTTTACTGATAACTTTTGTAGTGTATTGCCAGTTTCGTCAGTAAATACCGCTTTAACTTCTTCTGTACTAAATCCAAGTTTACGAAAAACAGAAATCTTTTTTAATCATTCTATATCATCTGCACTAAAATCTCGATACCCATTTTCTAATATTGAAGGAAAAACTAATTCCTGTTCTGTATAATACTCAATTGCTTTTTTGGTTAAACTTGTTATTTTACTTGTTTCATTCATTAACATCTCTATCACCTCAAAACAATCGTAAGGTAACACCTAGGGTGATAGTCAATCATTTTCGGGAAGATAATCCGGATCTAATACTTCTGCTATTAGTTCTGCTTTTTGCCAAATTTCTCATCTGCGGTAATGAGAGATTGGGATTTTTTAAAACTGAATTATTCCATCTTTATACCGAATCCTAAGCTTTCATCTTTGATGGATATAATTCTAACTTGTCCATATCTACTATGAAATTGTAGGTCATTAAAATATCCAATCCTAGAAGTCCATTATGATCTTTGGGAAGAACTCCCACATCAATTTCAATATTCTTTATATTAAATTTATCAATTTGAATTTCGTCCATTACTTTAGTATAGAAAGGAACTGATCCACCTATCCCATATGCTTCATAAATATCGTCACCGTTTTCATATGTTACCCCTATTTCTTCTAATACATCTGGGGTAATAACCGTGTGAGATGAGCCTGTATCAATAATCATATCATCGATTTGTAGCGATTTTCCCTCGAAAAGTAACAATAAGTGATGTTGTAATAAGTTGTCCATCAAATGACATTTTCATTAAATTCGTCTCACTCTCATCAACGGATCTTTACGAATATGGACGATACAATTCTCGTTCGATGTATGGTAAACAATGTTCCCCGGTTCTACTTTAAAAAACTCTTTATTAGCATTTTCATCTGGAATGGAACGAATGGGTGCAACTTCATCAATAATTTTTTTGTCATCTTCCTCATGATAATCAAGGATCGATACTAAAACAAACTGATTAGGAAATAATTCTCTAACTTCCTGCCACTTCATATTTCATCCCTCCTTTTCCTTTATTATAAGCTATAGCTAATTATATAACATCAATCTAAAATTGAAATTTAAGTTACTTTAATCTTGAAATTGACTAAATTTATTTCTGTATAATAATGATTCATTTCTATTAAATTTAAACTTCTTATCTATTCAAGAAATGGCGCAGCTAAGGAGTCAGAAAAACTTGCGTCTTGTCCTTGTTTTTTATAGCCTTGCAACTAACCTAGTCTGCAAAACTGCACACCCTTTTTCTGCACATTTTTATCCCTCTTCTTTTTCCTTAGACTACTATTACAGAAATAGTAGTTGCAAAAATCTCTACAAGCCCTTGATTTCATGGGCTATTCATAAATAATTTAGTGAATTTAAGTAATCTTGAACGCACTTAACTCTATCTCCTCTTAATCTATCGCTTGTTTCCGATTGTGCTAATGGTTTTTCTATCTTTATTGCTTCCAATTCCTTTTCATAAAGTAAAATATCTCTGTCACTTGAACTTAATTGACTAGTATCAACTTGCTCATAAATATCTACTATTATTTCAAGTTCTTTATTAACCCAATTTTTAGGTGTTAAACCAAAATATGAATTGTCTTTTTCTAATTCATAGATATGATTTGCACACCTTGAAATCATCGAATATGACTTTCCAATATATAAAATACGTTGATTTTCTCCTTTCTTGAGTACGAATTTATAAACACCAGAACCAATTGCATTTTTATTAATCGCATTACTCTCATCAAAAAATGTAATCTTCATTTTATTTATCTTCTTTCTTTGAACTATATTTTCTAGTTTTTCTCCGGTTACCATCTTTACCTTTAACAACATTACTGCGGTGTGATTTTTCAATCTGTACTGCTTGGAATTTTTCATTAGAAATAATTGCTGGATTGTTATTTTCAGAGACATAGTGTGCCTCACGCTCCCCTGAATTTAAAAGCCGAACTGTTCCGATATATTTTTCATTACTCAAGATTACTTCTATCGTTCGTTTACTCCATTTCTCTTTTCCAGTAGGCGATTTAATTTCTAGCTTTTCTAATTCTGCCAAGATACCGATAATACTTTTTCCTTGAAGATAAAGGTCAAAAATCAGCTGTACATTTTTGGCCTCGGCATCATCAATAATCAGGCTTCCATCAATATCATTTTTATAGCCATAGCATTTTCGGTTATAGAGTTTGGAGGTACCTTGTGCAGCTCGTTGCTTAATACCCCATTTAATATTATCGCTTCTAGATTCATTTTCCGCCTGTGCAATCGATTCAATGATGGAAATCATTAGATCACTATCTGTGTCAGCGGTATCCAAACCTTCCTGCTCAAATATAACGCGAATGTTATGTTCCTTTAATTGACTTAAGGAATCTAACACCTCAACTGTATCTCTACCAAATCTGCTTATGCTCTTCGTTAGAATAATGTCGAGATTGCGGGCTTGGCAATCATCCAGCATACGCGTAAATTCTTTTCGTGATGAGCCAGTTTTGCTAGAAGCAATATCGATATAAACATCAACTAGAAGCCACTTTGGTACGGTAGCTGTCATTCTTGTTAAGGCGGATACTTGCGTTGTAAGGCTGTTTAGTTGTTCCGCGCTATTTGAACTAACGCGACAATAAATTCCAACACGCTTTTCTCGTTTTTGGGGTTTTGCAGGTATAAAATGTACTCTTGGATGATTGGACATAACGTGCCTCCTCGAAAAAACACATAATGACTACTCAACATTCTTAATGATATTCTATATGATGATTAGGTTATTTACTACTATTTATTCCATCCATTCTATCTCCTCAACCCTCCTCCCCATTCTTCCATTGATATGTCCCTCCACTAAACAAAAACAAGGGTTTCCAAGACATTGAACACCTCCCGCATAACCGGCAGAATGTTTCCCAATCTCGAAAACCCTTTATTAATAAGCTTTTATAATCCTTCTATTTCTCAACCAGTGACATCAAGGCTACACACTCAACATGCGCCGTATGCGGAAACATATCCACTGGCTGTAAATACTCCACTTTATAATCCTTAGACAAATAATCAATATCCTTTGCTAATGTGGAGGGATTACAAGAGACATACACAAACTTCTTCGGTTTTACCTTTTTAATCGCGTCTAATAATTTACGATCACAACCTGTTCGCGGCGGATCGACTACAACTACATCTGGACGCCAACCTTCTTCTACCCACTGTGGCAGCCAGTGTTCCGCAGTTCCTGCTACATATGTTGCATTTTTAATACCGTGTCTGTCTGCATTTTTTTGCGCATCTGTGATCGCTGCTTCGATGGTATCCATGCCTCGTACTTCGCTTGCTCCATCTGCTAGCCATAAGCCAATTGTTCCAACCCCACAGTATGCATCAGCTATTTTTTCTTTTCCTGTTAAAGCAGCTGCTTTTTTCACTTCATCATACAGCTTTACTGTTTGCACAGGATTCAATTGGAAAAATGCGCGTGCGGATAGCTCGAAATTTAAATCTCCTAATGTTTCTTGAATAACTTCTTCTCCACTTAAATGGATGGTTTTTTCTCCAAAAATAAGAGACGTTTTGTTGCCATTTATGTTTTGTACTAATGATTTCACTTCTGGTAATCTTTTTTGAATTTCAGCCATCACTAATTTTTTTCTTGGCATTTCTTTTTGTGTTGTAATTAGCACGACTTGAACTTCGCCTGAATTAAATCCTGCTCTAGTTACAATCGTGCGGACAATCCCTTTTTGTTTACGTTCGTCATAGATTGGGATTTGGAATTCTTCTAAGATTTTTCGAACCTCTTCTGATACCTTGTTCGTTAATGGATGCTGCACCATACAGTTTTGGATAGGGATTAGACGGTGGGAATCAAGTCCGTATAGACCTGCAATAATTGCACCACTTTTTTGCTGCCCTACTTGAAACTGGCTTTTATTACGATAATTCCATGGATCTTCCATTCCGATTGTTGGACGAATATCCAATTTATCGACTTTCAGCTTTGTATGACGTTCTAATGATTGAATAACAATATCTCTTTTTTCCTGTAATTGCTGATCATAGGCCAAATGCTGCAGCTGGCATCCCCCGCATTGTTCATAAATAGGACATGGTGCTTGTACACGAAAAGGAGAGGATTTTCTTATCTTCTTTACCTTTCCTTCCGAAAACTTAGGCTGAACCTTTGTCGCTTCTACTACCACTTCTTCTCCAGGAAGAGCACCTGGCACAAAGACAACCTGTCTTTTAAAATAACCGACGCCCTCTCCATTTATCCCTAAACGCTTTATCGTCAATGGAAAGGTTTGCCCTACCTTCAACTTTACCATCGTATTTTGCTGTTTATCTTTCATTTATATTAACTCCTATTTTCTCTCTATTAAAAATACTACTTCTATTTTTCCTCAGTCTGCCTTCTTCATATACTATAGCTTCTGCGCTGAAATATCCAGTTCTTATCATCCGCTAACTACAGAAAATATTCCCACATAAAAGATAACAAAAAACACCCTCCCTTCTAGGGATGAGTGCTACACCTAAATTCTATTTAAATCATCCTTTTACTCGAAGTTTCCTTTTTAACCTTGTCGCAAAGACTTCAAGGAGAATGGCTACTGCTAAAATAAAGAAAGTAATGGTTCCGATTTCTCTAATATCTAAGTAGAAATTGCTTGCCATGAACATATCAAAGCCAATTCCGCCTGCACCGGCAGCTGCTCCCATCGCAACAGCGACAGCGAAGTTAATTTCGAAGCGTAAAAATGTCCAAGAAATCATATAGGTGAGGGAAGATGGAATAACCGCCTGAAAAATGATTTGCCAAAAGTTTGCTCCACTTGCTTGAAGTGCTTCAATCACGCCATTATCTAGTTCCTCAAAAGACTCAGAGTAGGCCTTCACTAAATAACTGACAGAATGAAACGTCATCCCAATAACCGCGGCAACACTACCAAGACCTGCTGCGACAGCAAAAATCAACACCCATAAAACGGTCGGCACCGCTCTTATAAAAGCAACCATTCCTTTAATAATGACAGACACTCGTTTCGATGTTAAGTTTTCCGCTGCTAATAAGCCTAAGACGACCGCAATAATAGCACCAAATATCGTCGTTAAAAAAGCGAGACCTAACGTTACTAAAACTTGGTAAAGAGCATGCGTAAATGTAAAATGCTGAAAATGTGCTTCAAAAAACATAGCTTTTAAGTTTGCAAAGGTCGCGAGCATTGCTTCTCCAAAATCAATCTCTTTATAGTCAAAGCTATAAAAAGCATAAATCGTGAGAATCGCTAATGCTAAAAGAGTGATTCTGATCATAACGGTTGATTTCGTTAACGTTTTAATTTTTATGCGTTTTGATGGTTCTTGCTTATATAGCTGTTCTTCTACAGCCACTTGCTTATTAACTACCATTATAGAATCACCCTCCTTACATAGTTAGATATAGATTCTATTAAAAGAATAGAGACAACAATTGTAATAACTACTAGTGAAGCAATATCGTAGTTTAAGCTTTTATAATAGAGATTAAATGTAAAGCCAATTCCCGATCCAGTAAGCAAACCTATTAATGTAGCACTGCGGATATTTGTTTCAATCATAAAGAGTACCCAGCTAATCATTTGGGGAAGACTAGACGGAATTACAGATTGAAAAATGATTGAAAAATAGTTAGCGCCTGTTGCTCTTAATGCCTCCACTGATCCTTCACTTACTTCATCTATCGTCTCTACGAAAGCTCTTGTTAAAAATCCAAATGAACCAAAAAACAATGCAAAATATCCCGTTAAGGAACTTTGACCAAAGGAAAAAAGTAGAATCATTGCCCATGCAGCAACATCAATATTTCGGAAAATCGTCGCAATGCCACGACTAATACTTCCAAAGAAGGTGTTTATTTTTGTTGTATTGGATCCCATAATGGCAAACAATATCGCAAATACTGCTCCAATGGTCGTTGCCGCAATGGAAACTAATAAGGTTTCCACCAAGCTTTTTAATATATTGGGAAGCTTTACTAAAGACTCCTGTGTTGGATAAAAATTCCCCAAAGCCCATGTAACAGCCCGTGGGAGAGACTCAAAACCTTTGACTACATTGTATTCTGTCATGATAATGGCACATATTGTAATAGCAGCTAAAACAACAAAAAAACGAAGGGAATTTTTTCTCTTTTTTGCAAAGAAATCAGCTTGCATAGATGCCTCCTACATCAAAAATGAGATCTTCCGCTTCCGAACCGTATATACGTTGAATATCCTCTTTGGTGATATTGTTTGGAGAGCCGTTATACACGACTTGGCCACGGTTAATCCCAATGATTTTATCAGAGTATTTTAGTGCTACATCCACTTGGTGGAGGTTGACTAATACGGTAATGCCCATTTTCGATGAAATATTCTGAAGATGATCCATAATGACCTTAGCGGAGTTGGGATCAAGTGAGGCAATTGGCTCATCACATAGCATCATTCGCGGATTCTGAATAAGAGCGCGTGCAATACCAACACGCTGCTTTTGTCCTCCACTTAATTGATCCGCTCGCTTATACATATGTTCTTGTAGCCCCAGCACGGATAAAATCTCCACCGCTTGTTCCTTCTCTTCTTGACTATAAAGACCTAAGACTCCGGCAAGTGTTGATTTTTTGCCTAGATTTCCATGTAAGGTGTTCTCGATTACACTCAAACGATTCACTAAATTATAGTGTTGAAAGATCATCCCAATTTTGGTACGAACCATTTTTAATTGCTTCTTTTTTAAATTCAGGACGTTGCTGTTATCAAAGATAATCTCTCCGTTTGATGCATCAATCATTCGATTGATACAGCGAAGGAGAGTTGATTTCCCCGCTCCAGATGGACCGATGATTGAAACAAACTCCCCTTCGTTTACAGAGAAGCTAATATCTGATAACGCCTTTGTATCATTTCCAAATTGCTTGGACACATGATTGATTTCTAGTAAGGTTGTCATCGATTAACTCTCCTTATATCCATTTATTTTGAAAGCTCGCGAATCGGATTAAACCATTCATCTTTTACATCAACTAAACGCTCGTCCGCCGTTTTCTTAAATAATCCTGAGAATTCAGAGTCTTCCGGAACAAAAACTTTTTCGTTGTTTGTAATCTCATCTGAGGTCATAACTTCTAGAAGCTGTGCCTGCAGATCTTCACTAATATTATCTGTGTTTACGACAAATGGCGCATTCAATACCGGTGTAACGGAAATAAGTTGAAATTCTTTCCCTGTAACAGTATTAAAAGGCTCAGCAGCATCTGTTTTAACTTTATAAATCGCACCTGGTCTGTTCTCTTCTCCGTCTTCTAATTCCACATAATTATTTACACATGTATCACAGAATGCTGCTACGTCTGCTTTCCCTGATAATAGGTTAACTGCAGAACCTTGGTGGGAACCGCCGTATAGTACTTCACTAAAGAAATTACCGTCTCCGCCTTCAAGTAAATCTTCTGTCGTTAAATCTTTGAATTCAGCTTTTTCACTGAAATAATCAACAATACCTGTGGAAGGAACTTTAAATCCTGACGTCGAACTATTGGATACGAATGAAAATTTCTTCCCTTGAATATTGTCAATTGCAAATCCATCGCCTTCTTTATATTGATCCGCATTATCCTTTTCAGCCGCTAACCAGCTGTAGTATACAGCATCATCTAATGTCCCTGAAGCACCAGTTGGTACAACAAGTGGAAGTACTTTATCGTTTTTGTTATGTGCTTCTATGTAACCTTGTGCACCTAAGAACGCCATGTCGGCATTTCCATTTGCAACTGCCTCAATTGCAACGATATAATCCGTTGTTGTTTGATGCTTTACTTTTTTCCCGGTCTTCTCTTCAATAATTTTTCCAATTTCATCACGTGCTTCTGTAAGATCAGCCCCTGATTCATTAGGAAGCCAGGCAATTGTAAGTGTATCTTTATCACCTGATGCGCCTCCTGAACTAGAAGACGAACATCCAGCAACAAATAACATTAGTAAAGATAACAAAAATAATAAAGATTTCTTCATTAGTATGAATCTCCTCACCTTTTAAAATTATTTACCTTCGTTTACTATATCTATTAATTATCAATCTACTATTAACCCAATATTAGGAATTATTAATATTCTTTAAGGTTTCGTTAAAAAGGTAAATTAGGAGAAGACGCCATTTTGCATGTTATATTCTCGATTACATAAATGATTCATAAACTCCAAGTCATGGAAGATTCCTACCATTGTCGTTCCTTCGTTCATGAGTTGTTCTATTAAGAGCTTTACCTTCCTTTTCGAGTCATGGTCAAGGCTTGCTGTTGGTTCATCTAACAAAAGCAAACGAGGCTTTTTTACCATCGCTCTTGCGATATTAAGTCTTAGCTTTTCTCCTCCCGAAAAAGTAGTCGGGTAGCTGTCCCATAATTCCTTATCTAGTTCAAAATGAGCTAGAATCATTTCAGTTTCCGCTTCTGCAAACCGCTGATCTTCTCCCATTTCCAAAATGGCTTGTTGGACTAATTGTCTCGCTGTCGTTCTAGGCATTACATTTAAAAATTGTGAAACATAGCCAATTTCATGTTTCCTTAAATAAAGCATTTGCCGTTCTGTAGCTTGTGCTAAGTTAATAGGTCCGAATTTTTTAGAATCGTACCAAATGCTTCCTTTCTGAATTTGGTATGTTCCATAGATACATTTTAAAATGGTAGACTTCCCACTTCCGCTTTTGCCAGTTATTCCAATAAATTCACCTTCTTTTAATTCGATATCGACATGACTGACTGCGTGAATATATTTACCGAGATTATGGAGATTAAACGATTTAGATAAATCCTTAATTTCTAAAAGATTTTCCATCTGTTCACCTGCTTTCTTATTTGCTTATTCGTTAAAGTCGATAGTTTGTTTTTTGAATAAGCTTCCCATCGACAAATACACCTGTAATTACTGGGAAGTCACCACTTATATTTTCAATAATGAGCATATCTGCTTTCTTTCCTTCACGAATGGAACCAATTTCATAATCCATTTTTACCGCTTTAGCAGGGTTAAGCGTAACTAGCTTCATCATATCTGTTAGATCCATATCGTATTCATTCACTAAGGTAAAGATGGCATGAAGCATGGCTGCCGGATAATAGTCGCTGCACAAAATATCAATAGCTTGATTTTGGATTGCTTCGGCAGCCCCTAAGTTCCCACTGTGAGAACCTCCTAAAAGGACATTCGGCGCTCCAGCAGTCGTAAACATCCCAAGATTTCTAGCCCTTTTAGCAACCTCTAACGTAATCGGAAATTCACTAATAGTCGTACCAAAGCTATGAACAAGCTCCAATTTTTCAAGCGTATCATCATCATGGGAGGCGATAGCAATCTGATAATCCTGGGCTAACGCAGCAATTTCCTTCATATCTTCTATAGATAATTTTTCTTTCGTTTGATGATTGCGAATCAATACATCAATCGATGCATCGCTAATATTGTTATAGCTTTTCACCGTTTTGCGATAAACTTCTAAGTGACGGTACTGTCCTTGCCCTGGTGTATGGTCCATAAAGGAAACTAAATGAACTTTATTTTCTCTTATATAATTTTTTAGATTATCGATTTCTTCTACATTATCAATTTCAAATCTAGCATGGAATCTGTGACGAACTAGATGCTTCCTGCTATGACTTTGTCCAATCAAATCAATAAATTTCCGCACATTCTCTGGTTCTCTTATTGGCTTATAGTCATATTCGGTTTCTTTAAAAAGAGAGAGAGAATGAAACATCGTTGTAATTCCGTGAGCAATCAGCTGTTTCTCCGTTTCTCTTAAACTCAAATCAAAATTCATTAATGAGGTTGGTCTTGGTGCTGCCATATGTTCAATATAATCAGAATGGATATCAATAAATCCCGGTGAAACATAGCCTCCTGCCGCATTAATAATCTCCATTCCTTCTTCAAACTTTATCTCGCCTTTTGGTGCAATTTTTGTGATTCTGTCTTCTTCTATTAAAAGATCATAACCGTGTAAAACGGTATCTTCGGTAATCAATCTTCCGTTTGTAATGACGTACAAAGTATTTCCCCCTAAAATTTAGAATTTGGGTACCTTTTAAAGCAGAGAATGAACCAATTGCTGTGTATATGGATGTTGCGGATCTTCTAATATTTGATCTGTTAAGCCTTCTTCAATCACTTTGCCCTCCAACATTACAAGTGTCCGATCTGCAAGCATGCGGATCACTCCTAAATCATGTGAAACGAGGACAATGCTAATGCTTAGTTCACGCTGCAGGCCCTTAATCAAATCTAGAACACTTGCTTGGACAGAAAGATCAAGCCCTGTCGTCACTTCATCTAACAGCAGAATGGGTGGATTATTGGAAAGGGCCTTTGCAATTTGTACACGCTGCTGCATGCCGCCAGAAAAATTTTTCGGCGCTTCTTTTCGGCGATGGACGGGAATATTCACTTTATTCAAAAGCTCTGTCCCTCTTCCCTCCATCACACCAACATGGTTACTTCCTGCTGCTATCAGCTTTTCGGCGATGTTGCCTATCGATGAGAAGTTCATTCTTAACCCTAAAAGCGGATTTTGATAAACTTTTCCCATGATGTGGTTGCGGATATAACGTTGCTGTTGGGAGGACTCTTGAAAAAGATTTTTCTCGCCATTTTCATAACTACTGACAAATGCACCGCCCGCTGTCACTTCTTGGTCAAAATAAAGACATTGCATTAACGTTGACTTCCCACTTCCACTTTCACCAACAATCCCGAGCACTTCACCTGGAAAGACCTCAAAGGAAACATCACGGCATGCATAAACCGTTCCACACACCTGGCAATAGTTTTTCACTAATGAATCACTTGATTTATCCTTACAATGCAAGCAGCCAGGACCATACTGTTTATTAAGATTTTTTACGGATAAAACCGGAACTTCAAATCCTGTCATTTATTTCACTCCAACCGTATTTAATTTTTCAAGACAATAGCTTGTATCATTGCATTGATATACTGTTTCATCTGTTAATTCATCGACAAGCTCATCTAGAAATACCCCAGTCGATCCGCATAAACGACATTGCTTGTTCTCAAAGTTCTCTGGCTCAAACGGAAAATCTTCAAAATCTAGTGAGACTACCTTTGTATAGGGAGGAACTGCATATACTTTCTTTTCACGACCAGCCCCTAATAGTATCAGTGCCTCACTAGCATTCATCTTTGAATTATCAAAACGGGGAATAGGACTTGGCGCCATCACATAGCGATCATGAACGAGAACGGGATGATCAGCACCTGTTGTCATGCTGCCATATTTCATAATCTGCTCGAACAACATCAGCCACGCACCGCTATACTCTTTTTCCGCATGTAGTTTCTTCGTTTCACTTTCACTTGGCTCATAATAACGAAGTGGTTCCGGTAAAGGCACTTGTAATACTAGAATCTGGTCTTTTGTGAGCGGTACTTCCGGTATTCTGTGTCTTGATTGGATCAACGTTGCCTCTGCTGTGTAATCTGTTGTGATAATGCCTGTCGTGTCAGAAACAAGCTTTTTGATATTCACTGCATTTACCGATTCATCAGAACCTTGATCGATTACCTTTAACACATCCCTTTTCCCAATGAGCGAGAGGGTTAACTGCAATCCACCTGTTCCCCATCCCCGGCCGATTGGCATTTCCCTCGATGCAAACGGTACTTGATACCCTGGAATAGCAATAGCCTTTAAGGTTGCTCTCCGAATTTCACGTTTCGATCCTTCATCAAAAAAAGCAAAATTATAAGCCGTGTTCATTAACTTTTCACCTCTTGTCTTTTGTCCTTTTTTGTCTTCCGTACACTATCTAGTTTCGATTGGAAAGTGACATAATGAGGCATTTTCAAATGTGAAATAAAACCTGATGATTCTACAGAATCAATATGATATAGAACAAATTCCTCATTATGACTAGGAAATTCTTTATTTGGATGTTCTAAACAGTAATCTAAAATCCCCATTGCAATTGCCTTTGTTTCATTTTGACCGAAACATAGTCCATAACCGATTTCAAATTCCATTTCCTTTTTGCCATATTCTTTTTCGACTAACACAGGCATAAGCATTTCCACTTCTGTTACTTTGACCTCTCCAATATAATAGGCATCGTCTTCGTCTTGCCCATCAGATAGTGGATGATTTATTGTCACTGGCAATTTACCGACACGAAGTTCGCCGACAGTCGGATGCAAGTCCCCATAGCCACGAATAACCGCATAAGCAAAGGAAGTGACTGCACCAGTTTGCCCCCTTGTTAAAATTTGCAGCCTTTGACTTCTTGTCGATGGGAATGCAAGACTTTGTCTAGTTACATCATCTGGTTCCTGATCATTATTCTCACAAGTGGAAATTAAGCCTTCTTTCCTTAAGTAATCAAGAACCTTTGGGAGGGTAAGCTTACTAGCTTGCTCTCCTATCTCCAAGCTTCCCTTTAAATAATCCTTCACCCACGCTTGAACGCTTTGATCGGTTTCTTCCTTTAAGTGAATATCAAGGAGCCGATGTGTATAATCTGTTGTTGAGCCAAGAATTTGCCCTCCTGGAATATCTTTAAAGCTAGCTGAAATACGACGTTCTATCTGCATATCATTTGATTCTATTACTCTTCCGTAATGTTTTCGCGGAACGGTTGAGCGAAAGGCTCTTAGTAAGAATACAGCTTCTTCTGGATTTCCCTCTGCTTGCTTAATCGCTAAGGCTGCTAAAGTCTCGTCATAGAGACTGCTTTCCGACATGACTTGATCGATGAGTCCTCTCATCCCCCCTTGTATTTTTTCGACTTCAACGGTTCTTCCCTGTTTCACTCTTTCCAATTTTAGACGCTTAATCGACTCTTCAATTGCAAGCGTTCCACCCTTTACAGCAACGTATCCCATTAGACCATCACCCTATTTTCACTAATTTGAGTTGTGCGTGGCACTGACAACAGCTGATCCTGTTGATCAACAAACATAAGATCGACCCCAAGCGGAAATTCCTTATTTTTTGATTGCCTAGACTCTACCCAATTCTCTGCTAACTCCACTTGCACATATTCGGCTGTTTTAATTCCTGGCCCTTTAAGCTCAAGGACAGGTTCCACCGTTATTTCCTTTACTTCGATAATAATCGTTGCAGAATAATGAGGATTTGTTAAAGTTCCAGATTTTGCTTTTTCTATTGCCTTATTAAGCGCTCCTGTTTCTGCATCTTGAAGAACTAAAATGTAATCAGCTTCCTCTATCTCTCCCTGCTTTGCATAAGTTAATTGATTAATTGTTTTCGTAATCATTCCTGCTTTTTCAGAAAGGACTTTAAAGGTCACTTCCTGATCAAATAAAGTTAAGGCTATCAATAAGATAGGCGCAGGACATTCTCCATTTCCATCTTCCCTGACTATAGCTGCTTCTTTCCTTAAATTTGCCAACTGGCCTGGTCTCGAATAAGCATGGACTAATTTTCGGTAAACTGATTGTAAGTCATGAACAATATCTAACTTCACCTTTCCTACCTCCTCAAGAAACATCCATCGTTTCAAAATTGACTTTTGTTTTTAATATGGCTTTATTCTCCGTCGCTTTCTTTATTAAAATGGCTTGCTCCTCTTGTTCGAGCAACTCTATCCATACATTTGTTTCAGGCAGTTCTGCTTGGAATGCTGCATCGATAATCGCAAGATGGTGCGCTAACGTCGGTTGATCACCTGCCACAATGCCAATTCCGATGCTTCCGTGGACCTTGACTTTACATTCTGTGACAAACACTTCTCCTGGATAAAACAGCGTCTTTTTTGATGTCTCTCGAACTTTCATCATTACTAGACCATTTTCCGGTTCTTGTATGACCACCACCTCATAATATTCATGGATCATTTTAGCCATCTTTTCCGCTAGAGCTGGTGAGCCATTTATCAAAATTTCCATTCTGCGTCTTCTTTTCATTTAAAGACCTCCATGCTTGTCTTTTGTTTTAACCTTTTTTCTAAAAAGAGTGAAGTGAAGTGTATTTTAAAATGCTGGCCCCTTTTACGAAATAGGTTTTATTTCACCCTTCTACTGTATCTTGTTGCCAAGTGAGTGAATGTTAAAGAACGATAAAGTTTGTTTAGATTTTGTAAATCCATTTTTACAAAAAAAGCCACCAATAATGGTGACAATTTACATAAGATAAGTGAAACAATCGCTCCGGTAAATATTCCGTGAATATTCTAGAACTTTACCAGATTTTCGATCAACACAACCAGATTCTAATTGGATTAACGGAACAAGACTTGGACATTTTAATAATTCCCTTTCCTGCTTATTCGGAAAAACAACAACTAGCTGGCTTTGCATCGATTCAAAGTCTATGTATCCTTGCTCTTGATAATATTGAAAGATAGAAGTAATCTCCTGTCCTTCCCTCTCAATATTCCTAAAAGTGGATTGAGATAAATACGAAGTATGGATTGCAATTGGGCAGTCCTCAACTACACGTAAACGGCTAATTTTATAAATCCTCTCATTAGGTTCTGCTTTAAGTGCATGATAAATTGAAGTATCATGGGAAATGATTTCACTCGTTATATTTATCGTTTCAAAGTTGTAATTTAACTCACTCATTTTTTCGCTAAAACTTACATCTCCTGTTAAAATGAGTGGAATTTGCAGTTTTTGATTTTGAACATAGCTTCCTTTCCCTTGCTTAGAAAAAATATAGCCTAGCTCCTGTAGGCGTTCATATGCCTTTCGAACAATTATTCTCGGAACTTGATAGTAACAAGCAAGCTCGTTTTCTGATGGCAACTTGTCATTAGGCTTGTAATTTCCTGCGCGTATATCAGAAATCAGTCTATCCACCAACAATGCTTGTTCAGACATCTCGCCTTTCGCCCCCTTTCAGCCAAATTTATCCCACTCTTAGCGGGAAGTAAACCCCCACTTAGAGAAGTTTTCTTTATAAGCAAGTATTATCTATTAAGCATTTTCTTCCGAGATTTCAGCTCATGAACAGCCTCAATACCTGGGCTTTTACTTCCTAATAAAACAAGTTTTTCTCCGTAAGCGCCATGAAAATCTGCCCCACCTGTCATAACTAAATGAAATTTATTTGCTATCATTTTTGCTTGATTTTCATGCATTTTATTATGCAAAGGATGCCAGACTTCAATCCCCTGTAATCCTGCCTCTACCAAATCTGGAACCATTTCAAAATTGCCATATTGTCCCGGGTGGGCAAGAACGGGGACGCCTCCAGCTTCAAGGATAGTCTTTACTGCCGTTTTAGCATCGATATACTTCATTGGGATAAATGCAATTCCAGGCTGTTCCCCATTTTGTCCTCGATTAAAAATTTTCTTATAAAGAGAACCATAAATCGAATCAGTATAATTTGCTTCAATAAGTGCCTGCATAATATGTTGCTTGTACACTCCCGTTCCTCCGTCTGCTATGTCTAAGCAACGTTGCCAATGAATGTTGTAACCAGCAGAAATCAAACGCTCAACCATTTCCTTTGACGCTTGATGCCTTTGTTCCACAAGTGGCTGACAAACCGCTTCAATGGCATGATGTCCTGGTTCAATAAAATAGCCCAAAATATGCACTCTTCTATTTCTTTCAAAATCATAACCAGATATCTCAATTCCAGGAATGACCTCAATACCAAGTTGCTCTCCGAGTTTAATTGCTTCTTTTAGGCCCTTTGTCGTATCGTGATTGGTAACAGCAAGGTGGCTCACATCTTGCGCAAATGCTAATGATAAAACTTCTTCAATGGATAACGGACAATCAGAAATATTAGTATGACAATGAAGCTCCACTTTCATGAAAAATCCCTCCTATTTCTCTTTAGTTTCAGCATAACTTGATACCAAGCTTAAAAGGTTAATGAGAAGTGAATTTCTCTTAAAGAATTGTTAAAACTATTAAGAGCGCGATTTTATATAAAACTAGATTTTTTGCCGTTCATGAGTTAGAAGTAATAGATAAAATAGTAGATTTTTAGGAATAAAGACCTGAGTATGATTAACATATTTTAGTAGTAGCTTAATAGTAAATTAAAAAAGTTTCTATACACTAGGGTAGTACCAAAAATTACTTTGTTGAGGTGATTCTTTTGAATTTCAAAAAGTTAACATTAGGAATGATGACTGCTCTACTATTCACTGGAATGTTAGTTGGTTGTTCTGACCAAAATGATGACCAAACGGAAGATACGGAAACAGAAACACCTGCAGAGAATGAAACAAATGAATAAGTAATGAGATAAATAAAACAAGCTCAGACATTGTCTGAGCTTGTTTTACTTTTTTGAGCAAAATAGTCTTTTAGCATAACCTGATTTTCTGCGATATCTGCAAGTGTATACTGGTCTAATACTTTAAAAAACTGTTCCAATGCATTATTTAAGACATGCTTTAAAGAACAAACTGGCGTAATCACACATGCATTCTTATCCTCAAAGCATTCTACCAAGTAGAAATTCTCTTCTGTTTGCCGGATAAGTACGCCAATATTGATTTCTGCTGGATCCTTTGCTAAACGGAATCCACCATTTCTCCCTCTAATCGTTTCAATATATCCCAATTTTCCTAAATTATAAATAATTTTCATAAGGTGATTTTTGGATATACTATAAACCTCGGATATTTCTTTAATATTTGTAAGTTTTTCCGTTCCTTCCGTTGCCAAATAAATTAACACTCTCAAAGAGTAATCAGAATAGTTAGTTAACCGCATAACCCTATCTCCTTTTGTTATTTTTACGGTTCTTATAGTGGAAATGTGAACATTTTGTTAAACATGTTAAAAACAGTGAAAAAGATGTATTTAAAATATTGCTTTTAGATAGACAGACTTTTATTATAAAAGATGTATTTAAAATATTACTTTAAAAGAAGGTTATAAAAATGCTATCACAAAAAACAATTGACATTATTAAATCAACTGTACCAGTATTACAAGTCCATGGTACACAAATAACTACTGTTTTCTACAAAAATATGTTTGCTGCACATCCCGAACTGCTTAATATTTTTAACCATGCTAATCAAGCAAAAGGACGTCAGCAAACTGCTCTCGCTAATACTGTGTTAGCAGCAGCACAAAATATTGATCGACTTGAGACTATTATACCAGTTGTAAAGCAAATCGCCCACAAACACCGCAGTTTAATGATTAAAGCAGAACATTATCCAAGCATGGGCAGATGCATATGGTGTAATTGCTCAAGTATTTATTGACATTGAAAAAGAAATGTATGAAGAAAGTGCTGCTAAAAGTGGCGGTTGGTCCGATTATAAGGAATTTAAAATTATCAAAAAGGTTAAGGAAAGTGATGTAATTACATCCTTCTATTTAGCACCAGTTGATGGAAGTACGCTACCAGTATATGATGCTGGCCAATATATTACGATCCGCTTATCGATTCCTGGAGAAAAGTTCTTATTTAATCGCCAATATAGCTTATCTAGTGCTAGCAATAAAGAATATTTCCGAATTTCAGTGAAAAAAGAAGCTTCAGCAGAAAACCCTGATGGAAGAGTATCTAATTATCTTCATAGCGATAAAAACGTTGGGGACACGGTAGAAGTTACTGTTCCTGCTGGCGATTTTACCCTAATAAAAGAAGCAAGCCCTATTGTTTTTATTAGTGGTGGAGTTGGTATTACACCATTTATGAGTATGGTAGAAACCATTGCTGAAGAACAACCAAACAGAGAGGTCATCTTTATCCATTCAGCAAGAAGCGGTTCTGTCCAAGCATTTAACGAAGAGTTAAGTCGTATAAAAGAAAAAATCACTAACCTCCAACTTTCCTATATATACGAAAACCCTTCTGAGGAAGATAAAGTAAATCCTTTCTTCAAAAAGGCTGGCTATATTGATACAGAATGGCTAAAGGAACATGCTATTGTTGCAGACGGACATTATTATGTTTGTGGACCAGTTCCATTTTTACAGGCAATTGTAAAAGGCTTAAAAGACAATGGTATCAATGATAATCATATCCATTATGAATTCTTTGGTCCTTCCATAAAGTTATAATTTAGAGTCTTTATCTTGCATAGGCTGTATATTTTTTCACCATACAGCCTATGCATTATAGTATTTCTCTAAACCGTGACTTCTTTTCTCTGCATTACCCTAAACATAATAGCAATTAAAAGAATACTGACAAGTAGCGAAAAAATACAGATAAAGATTGGATATATAATAGGAGTACCAAAAACATTCACAAATTTTAAATCAACAAATACATATTCTGCTTTCATCATATGTACATAGGACAATAACATTAGATTTCCGACCCAATCCCATTGAATCATCTCATAAATAATAAGAGGAAGAATATATACAGCCGCACTAATGATAAAAGTGAGCAAGACATTTTTATTCAGCATCGAAATGAGCATTATTAGGAGAGCAAATCCCATTCCACCTAAAATATGCATCCCCAAATAAACGAGATGATACTCCCAAAAAGTAAATGGATACGGAGAAGTACTTAAATATGTGTAGTATTGTATTGCCATCTCCCAGCCATCGCTTCCAAACTGCAAATAGTAATAAAATAGCATC
>Ga0209463_1000132_pt1 | contig 69253 bp, 64 predicted proteins | sample AgamicMgSfrz_FD_187169 | JGI IMG/M metagenome (GOLD analysis project Ga0209463, IMG submission 187169) | Agave microbial communities from Guanajuato, Mexico - Mg.Sf.rz (SPAdes) (version 2) | ecosystem: Host-associated > Plants > Phyllosphere > Phylloplane/Leaf | place: Guanajuato, Mexico... | reverse complement strand
ATCACCAAAAATATATTGATAAAATTTTAGGACGTTTTGCAAATGCTTATATTGTGGACGACGTAAAACGAGTAGGTAGATCGCCGTTACGAAAATTAAGTGGTAACGATCGCTTAGTTGCGCCAGCTCTAGCTTATTATAAGGAGTTTCATGAAATTCCTGCTCATTTAGTAGAAGTTATGGCATCCGCTCTTCATTTTTACACACCAGAAGACCAAGAGTCTGTTGAGTTGAAGAAACTAGTGGATGAAAAGGGAGTTCAATCAGCTTTCGTTCAAGTATCAGGCTTAAACGAAGATCATGAACTAGTAACAGAAGTTATACGCGTTTATAACAATATTCATGCATAAAGAAAAATCCAATGTGGCCGCATTTTCAAGGCTACATTGGATTTTTTGATAGTCAACAAAGGGCAGATAAGTTTCTTAAGTCTATTCCTATCTAGACTGAGCGCCTTTTGCCTAGCAAACTTTAGGTCACTATTAACGTGCAGCGGTTGTAGAATTTACCTTTGATTGTTTTCGTTTTTCCCATAATTTTTTAGCGAAGGGATAAATGATAGGTCCCCACGTAATCATTCGTCTGAACATTTTTTTCATTATCTCTCACATCCTTTTATTCTTTACAAGGTCTTTTCCCGAAAGAACGATTGTATAAACAATAATCCCTATTCTAGTTAAATTTGGTAATATTAGAGCGAAGTACCTTCTTGTAATTTAGAAAAAAAGAGAATATAGTTTTCATAGATACTTGCAACATATAAGTGATAATAAACGTCTAATGTTTGGATAGAACGAAAGAAGAAATTATTCCATGAGTAAAAGTAAAGGATAGGTAATAGATGGATAGATTAAAACCATATTGGGAAGGATTTCGACGTTTCTGGAAAAAGAGACATCTTACCCAAATTATACTTTTGGCTTTATTATTAGTTGTTTTAATAGCGATATTATATTTTACGTACTTAGCCACACAAGCAAATGTCAGTACGCTAAAGGCTGGATTAAGCCAAGCGACGATTATTTATGACAAAGATGGGGATGAAGCAACCCAAATTAGAACGGAAAGAACAGAAGGCATCGAATTGAAGGATGTACCTAAATACGTTCCAGCTGCAGTTGTTTCAATTGAAGATGAACGTTTCTATCATCATAATGGATTTGATATAAAAGGGATTAGCCGCGCCTTCTTTAAAAATATCTTTGCAGGAAGAATTACCGGTGGAGGAAGTACGATTACCCAACAGTTAACAAAAAACGCTTTGTTAACGTCCGAACAGACTTATAAGCGAAAAGCAGAAGAATTATTTCTTGCAGTAGAAATAGAAAAGCATTATGAAAAAGAAGAAATTTTGCAAATGTATTTAAATCATGTTTATTTTGGTAGTGGAGCATGGGGGATTAGCCAGGCGTCACTGAAATATTTCAATAAAGATATTAAGGATGTATCTATAAGTGAAGCAGCATTACTTGCGGGAATATTGCAAGCGCCATCTGCATTAGATCCATATAACAATTATGATGGTGCTGTTAATCGTCGTAATCTTGTTTTAAAGAAAATGGTAGATTTAAAACAAATAACAGAAGACGAGTATCAACAGGCGGTAAATGAAAAAATTGTCTTGGAAAATGGCGGAGGCTCTTTTATTGAAAGAGAATATCCATACTATGTGGACGCAGTTATCGATGAAGCGATTAAAAAATACGGTCTTACCCAAGAGGAGCTTTTAAAAAGAGGGTATAAAATTTATACGGAGATGGACCAAAATCTCCAGTCTACATTAGAAAAAACCTTTGCTAAGGATTCCTTATTTCCGAGAAGTACTGATGGAACATCAGCGCAAGGCGGAGCAGTATTACTCGACCCAGAAACAGGAGGAGTAAGAGGGTTAGTTGGAGGTAGAGGGGAACAAGTTTTCAGAGGTTTTAACCGAGCTACTCAAATTAGAGTACAGCCAGGATCTACGATGAAGCCACTTGCTGTTTATACACCCGCTTTAGAAAAGGGCTATAAGATTGATTCGATGTTAGAAGATAAGCCATTTAAGAAGGGGGATTACGAACCACAGAACTTCACGAAGACATATAAAGGGGAGGTTCCGATGTATGAAGCCTTAGAAGACTCCTTAAATGTTCCAGCAGTCTGGCTATTAGACAAAATTGGATTGGAGAATGGTCTTAAATCACTTGATCGGTTCGGTATTCCTTATGAAAAAGAGGATGAATATTTAGGAATAGCTTTAGGTGGGATGACCAGAGGGGTTTCTCCATTGCAAATGGCGAGTGCCTATTCTGCCTTTCCTAATGAGGGAATACGAATGGAAAGTCATTTGATTACCAAAATAGTTGGACCGACAGGCAATGTTATTGCCGATTATGAACCAACGTCAACAAGAGTTACTTCCAAATCTGTTACCAATGACATGACATCGATGTTGCTAGATGTTATTAAATCAGGAACAGGTCAAGGGGCAAAAGTGACTGGATTCCAAATTGCTGGAAAAACTGGATCTACTCAATTGGATAATCGTAATATTTCTGGTACGAAGGATCAGTGGTTTGTCGGATATACTCCTAATTTAGTTGGAGCAATGTGGTTAGGCTATGATAAAACAGATGATACACATTATCTACCAAGCAAAAGTTCGGGAGATGTAGTACCTATTTTTAAAACCATTATGGACCAAGCTGTACAATATGTGGAGCCAGAGAATTTCAATGTTTTATCTGTAAGTGATAGACTTGCAAATAAAGATAGTGGAAATGTGAATAAAAAAGTGGAAGAAACGAAAAAAGTCATTAAAGAAAAAGCTGAAGAATTAGAAAGCACTATTAAAGAGAATTCGTCAAAATGGAGCCAGGTCGTAGATGAAATAAAAAAAGATGCGAAAAAGGTAAATGAAAAGGTAAAAGGGAAGTTACAAGAAATACTGGGAAATTAGTATTTTAAACGGGGTAGAAAAATATACTGGAACTAGTAGTTAATGCGACTATAGACAGTATATTTTTCTATCTATTTTTATTCTTCCATTACTGGAATAGTAGATTGTAAAGAAAGCCTATGTTTGAAGTATAATATATAGAATAATCAAGATAAATAAGTTTAATTAAATCAAGTATGTGATAAATATAACAGAATAAATTAAAAGGAGGAGACGAAATTTTAAGGAGTAAAAGTTAAGCAAAATAATGGAAAAGTCAACCAGTTTCAATTATAATTAATGTAAGCGTTTTATAGTATTTATAAAGCAAATAATAAGTTTGGAAAAAATGTTTGTGACAGAATTGTGGACATAGATTTTAACAATGGCATCTGCTATAATAAAAAGGTTGATAAAATCTTGAATTCGCGGAAAACATAAGAATAGAAAATGTGAAAATTGGTAAATTTATACTTACGTTTTTTGTCACAAATAATAGGTTCGAGATGTGATATCATCATACAGGTAGTAATAATCGTTATTTTACCTCATGTAATATGAATGTTCTATGTCTAAATATCGAACATTCTGTGAATATTTTAACATTTGAACTTAAACGGAAGGAGCTGTACAAATGAAAAAGGGAGTTTTAGTTTCGCTTTTAGCAATTGTACCATTATTCATTTTAAGTGGCTGTGAATCGATGGTTGTATTCGATCCGCAAGGTCCTGTCGCTAGAAGTATTACGGACTTAATTAACTGGTCTATTGTATTAATGGCTTTTGTTTGTCTAGTAGTTTTTGTACTATTTGGCTACATAGTTTGGAAATATCGTGCAACGAAAGAGAATGCTGATTATGAACCAGATGAACATGGAAGCACAAAGCTTGAGATTGTTTGGACTGTAATCCCATTCTTAATTATTATTGCATTAACAATTCCAACTGTAAAAACAATTTATGCATTAGAGGATATACCAGAAGATTATAAAGATCATGAACCTATTGTGATTAATGTAACTTCTGCAGACTGGAAGTGGATTTTTAGCTATCCAGAAGAAGGAATCGAAACAGTCAATTACGTAAATATTCCTGCGGGTGTACCAGTTGAGTTTAAATTGACTTCTGCTGGAACGATGCAATCATTTTGGATTCCTGCATTAGCTGGTCAAAAGTATACAATGTATGGAGCTGAAACTGATTTATATGTTGTGGCTGATAAACCAGGTAACTACGAGGGACAAAATACAAGCTTTAACGGTAAAGGATATGCGGAGATGAAGTTTGATGTCGAAGCAAAAACTTTAGAAGACTATGATGAGTGGGTAGATGAAGTAAAAGAAGATGCCCCTAAATTAACAGAAGAGAAATATAAAGAAATTATCAAGCCTACACATTTAGGCCGTATGACTTTCTCTAATACACATTTAGAATGGATCGATCACGGTAAAGGTGGAGACTCAAACTATTATTTAAATCCTGAGTTATATCGAGTTCATGGATATCCAGGTAGAACTTTTGATAAGAACCAAGAGTCAGACGGGGGTGAAAAGGATGCACATTAAGTGGGATGATATCGTTATTACTGGTGACCCCCTTATATTATCTGCTCAAATAGGTATTACGCTAACAATGCTTGCTATTGTAGTTGGTGTTACTTATTTTAAGAAGTGGCAATATTTGTGGGATGAATGGATAACAACGGTTGATCACAAAAAAATCGGTATTATGTATATTATCGTAGCCGTATTAATGTTCTTCCGTGGTGGAGTAGACGGTTTGATGATGAAATATCAAACAGCAGCTCCTGAAATGGATTTCTTAGATGCACAGCATTATAATGAAGTATTCACAACGCACGGTGTTATCATGATTCTTTTCATGGCGATGCCAGCGTTAATTGGATTAATGAACGTAGTAATTCCTTTGCAAATTGGTGCACGTGATGTTGCGTTCCCACAATTGAATGCATTAAGCTTCTGGCTAACATTCAGTGGGGCGATGTTATTCAATATTTCTTTCGTAATTGGTGGATCTCCTGATGCAGGATGGACATCCTATTTCCCTCTTGCTGGGAAAGAATTTACACCAGGGGTTGGGAACAACTTCTATGCAATTGCTCTGCAAATCGCCGGTATTGGTACACTTATGACAGGTATTAACTTTATTGTTACTATCCTGAAAATGCGTACTAAAGGGATGACATTAATGAAAATGCCAATGTTTACTTGGACTTCATTAATTACAAACATTATTATTGTGTTTGCATTCCCTATTTTAACTGTTGCATTAGCATTAATGACATTTGACCGTTTATTCGGAACACATTTCTTCACGATTTCAGGTGGAGGAAATGCGATGTTATGGAATAATCTATTCTGGTTATGGGGTCATCCAGAGGTATATATCGTAATCTTGCCTGCTTTTGGGATGTTCTCCGAAATTATTGCGACATTCTCAAGAAAGCGCCTATTTGGTTATAATTCAATGATTATATCTATTGTAGGGATTGCTATCTTAAGTATGGTTGTTTGGGTTCACCATTTCTATACAATGGGATCTGGACCAGTTGTAAACTCTGTATTCTCGATTACAACGATGTTAATCGCAATTCCGACTGGGGTTAAGATTTTTAACTGGTTATTTACAATGAGAAAAGGTCGAATTCAATTTACGACAGCTATGTTATGGTCACTTGCATTTATTCCAACCTTTACTATTGGTGGGGTAACTGGAGTTATGCTTGCAATGGCTGCAGCAGACTATCAATATCATAATACATTATTCTTAGTAGCTCACTTCCACTATGTATTAATACCAGGTGTTGTATACGCAGTATTTGCTGGTTTCTATTACTGGTGGCCAAAAATGTTCGGTTATGCTCTAAACGAACGTTTAGGAAAATGGCATTTCTGGTTGTTTAATATTGGTTTTAACGTAACATTTATGCCAATGTTCTTCTTAGGTTTAAAAGGGGCAGTAAGACGTTCTTATACGTTCTCTGCAGAATCTGGATTCGCACCATTGTTTATGCTATCTGCAATTGGTTCTCTAATTCTTGCTGCAGGTTTCGCTGTACTCGTTTATAACATTTACTATAGTACTCGTTATGCAGATAGAAAGATTTCTACAGATCCATGGGATGCAAGAACATTAGAATGGCATACAGCTTCTCCGGTTCAGCCATATAACTTTGCTATCACACCAGAAGTAAAAGCATTAGATGCATTCTGGTATATGAAGAAAAATAACGAAGGTCTAGTATTAAAAGAAGAAGAATTAGAAGAAATACACATGCCAAGCAATTCTTGGCTGCCAATCTACATGTGTGTGGTATTTGGTGTAGTTGGTTTCTTCCTAGTATTCGAATGGTTTATTCCAGCTGCGATCTGCAGTTTAGGTATTTTTGTAGGCTTAATAATTCGTTCTTTTGATTATGACGAAGGTTACCATATTAAACTGGATGTTATTAAGAAAACGGAACGCGCATGGAGAGGTGAGAAATAATGGCAAAAGTCGATAAGTCTTTACCACTAGAATATCAGACAGAGCAAAGCCGCTTAAACATTCTAGGCTTCTGGATCTTCCTTGGTGCGGAGGTTGTATTATTCGCTACCTTGTTTGCAGCCTATGGATCTTTAAAGGATAACTTTGCAGGCGGTCCTACTCCAGCAGAATTATTTAAATTAAAAGATGTAATGATTGAAACACTTCTACTATTAACAAGTAGTTTCACATGCGGTATCGCTATCTGGTATATGCGTCGCCAAAATTTAAAAGGATTATTAACTTGGTTAATTATCACTTTAGCATTAGGTGCAGGATTCGTCTTTGTGGAAATAAATGAATTTATTCATTATGTTCATGAAGGAGCAACAATGCAGACTAGTGCATTCCTATCCTCATTCTTTGTATTGCTAGGAACACACGGATTGCACGTATCTTTAGGTATTGGTTGGGCTATATTAATCATTATTCAATTGATTAAACACGGCCTAACGCCAACAACTGCTCGTAAGACATTTATTATAAGTTTATATTGGCACTTCTTAGACGTTGTGTGGATTTTCATCTTCACATTCGTTTATCTAGCAAGGATGGTGTTTTAGATGGCGAAAAATCATGAGAATGAAAAGTTTCCAATCAGTCATATTGCTGGTTTCATCGTATCTTTACTACTTACCTTTGCGGCAGTAGCGGCTAAGAAATATACGGATCTACCAATGATTACTGTTATGTGGATTATCGGTGCATTGGCAGTTATCCAAGCAATTCTTCAACTGTTTATGTTTATGCATCTTACAGAAGGAGAAGGAAAAGTACAAACAATTAACATTATTTATGCATTCTTCTGCGCGATTGTCGTAGCGGGAGGAACAATTTGGGTAATGACATCAGGACACGTTCATTACTAATGAAATATGTATAAAGTAGAGAAAACCTCCATTTGGGGGTTTTTCTTTTGTGTAAAGCATGACTAAATAACTAGGTAATAGGAATTGTTGTTTCTTGAAATTTTAAGATAACTCATCCCCGTCTCCGAAAAGGCATATCCCTCCATTTATAGGAACTCTAAATACTTCTAAAAGTGAGCAATCAAAATACTACGCTTATTCTATGAAAAGCGAACTTTCATATTGTAAATGAATGATTATTAGTAGTAATTAATAAATCATTTTCAAAAGATAAAAATAATAGCAGATAGTTGCTTTTTTAATGACTTCCATCCAAAATAAAGAGGACAGAGAATATTTCATTGAATGAGGAGGACCTATATGACGATAAGATTTGGAATCATCGGTACTAATTGGATTACAGAATCTTTTATTGAAGGCGCTAGCGAGATAGAAGATTTTCAATTAACTGCTGTATACTCAAGAACAGAGGAAAAAGCGAAAGCGTTTGCGGAAAAGCACAATGCAGAATATACATATACTAGTTTAGAGGAAATGGCAAAGAGTGACAAAATCGATGCAGTATATATTGCTAGTCCTAATGCTTATCACGCACAACAGGCAATCATTTTTTTGAAAAATAAAAAGCACGTCCTAACAGAGAAAGCAATTGCTTCCAATGCGGTTGAAGTGAAACAAATGATTGCTGCTGCGAAGGAAAATAATGTCCTATTAATGGAGGCACTTAAAACTACCTTTCTTCCTAACTTTAAGGTTGTACAAGAGAATTTACATAAAGTCGGAAAAATCCGTCGTGCTTTTGTAAGCTATTGTCAGTATTCTTCGCGGTATGATGCTTATAAGGAAGGTACTATATTAAATGCATTTAAGCCAGAATTGTCAAATGGAGCACTAATGGATATTGGTGTTTATTGTCTTTATCCAATGGTACTTCTTTTTGGAAAACCAGAGAAAGTAAAAGCGAATAGTTTCTTATTGGAATCTGGAGTTGACGGAGAAGGAAGCATTATCCTAAGTTATCCGGAGATGGATGTGATACTAATGTATTCCAAAATAACCAATTCCTATATTCCGTCTGAAATCCAAGGAGAAGAAGGAAATTTATTGATCAATCAAATGAACACTCCTACAAAAGTAGAATTTATTCCTCGGAAAGGGGAAGTGGAGAATCTAACCCTTCCTCAAAAGGAAACTTCTATGTTTTATGAGGCGCAAGAATTTATTGAATTGATTAAGGCAGGAAAAGTAGAATCTTCCGTAAACTCCTATAACGTTTCTTTAACTGTAATGGAAATTATGGATGAGGTAAGAAGACAAACGGGAGTTGTATTCCCTGCTGATACAAATAAGTAAGTGAGTTTATAAAACATTATAAGGGGAGAGAAACCATGTCACTATACGGTGCTATTGAAGCTGGCGGAACAAAATTTGTCTGTGCAGTGGGAGATGCAAAAGGAAACATTCAAGAAAGAATTTCTATTCCAACGACAACACCGGAGGAAACAATGCCAGAGGTTATTGCTTTTTTTAAGAAGTTTCCAATCGAAGCAATTGGAATCGGATCATTTGGTCCGATCGATGTGGATAAAAATAGTCCTACTTATGGAAATGTAACAACCACTCCAAAATTAGCTTGGAAGGACTATCCATTATTAAAAGCAATTGAAGATGAATTTTCTGTTCCAACTGGTTTTAACACAGATGTAAATGTAGCTGCTCTAGGAGAGGCAAAGCTTGGTGCTGCTAAAGGTGTAGATAATTGCTTATATATTACGGTTGGTACAGGCATTGGTGCGGGCGCTTATATTAATGGCGAACTGTTGCAAGGGTTAACCCATCCAGAAATGGGCCATATTTTAGTAAGAAGGCATGCAGAAGATACGTATAAAGGCAGATGCCCATACCACGGTGATTGTTTAGAAGGCTTAGCTGCTGGACCAGCAATTGAAGAACGATGGGGCGAAAAAGCTTTTCATCTAAGTGATAAAGAGGAAGTATGGGAAATGGAAGGCTATTATATTGCCCAAGCCCTTATGCAATATATTTTAATCCTATCTCCTAAAAAAATTATTCTTGGGGGAGGCGTAATGAATCAAGAGCATGTGCTGACACATGTTTATCGTCATTTAAGCGATCTATTAAATGGTTATGTTTCGTATCCAGAAGTCCAAGATAAGATGAATGAGTATATTGTTAGACCAGGATTAGGAGATAATGCTGGCATAACAGGAGGGCTTCTTCTTGCGGAAAAAGTTTTGGAGGAAAGTAAAGCGCCAATTAACTAAATAAACTTGATAATGAGACCATTTAAAGGAGGATATCTTTTAAATGGTTTTTTTATTTGTATGCGGCATTCCGAGCAGGGGAATCGCGAAAATCCCTATTTATTATCCAAACCGATAAAATTATGAACAAACTATTTCCTATCCTTTAACATTCCATTAAACATGCTGGTAACCTATTGATTCTATTAGTGAAAGTCGCTTTAATTAGTTAAAAGCAGAAAAATAGGAGAGTATAGATGAATATTTTAGTAATAGAGGATAATCAGAGTGTTTGTTCTATGTTGGAAATGTTTTTTATCAAGGAAGGTTTTCAGGGAACCTTTTTTCATAATGGTCTAGAAGGATATAAGCATTTTATGAATAATAAATATGATATGATTATTTTAGATTGGATGGTTCCAGATTTAGACGGAATAACTGTTTGTCGCAAAATAAGAGAAACAGATAAAGGGACACCAATTATAATGTTAACTGCAAAGGATACTGAATCGGATCAAGTGCTTGGGTTAGAAATGGGAGCGGATGATTATGTCACGAAGCCCTTTAGCCCATTAGCCTTAATTGCTCGTATAAAAGCAATTAGGAGAAGAAACTCTAATGTAGAAGAAGTAAGAACGAATGCAATCATTAAATTAGATAAAGAAACAAGAGAGGTATTTATATATAATCGACCTGTATTAGGATTAACACCTAAGGAATTTGATTTACTTGCATTCTTTGTTCAGCATCCAAAACAAGTATTTTCTAGAGAACAAATCTTACAGCAAGTATGGGGATTTCAATTCTATGGAGATGATCGGACGGTTGATGTCCACATTAAAAGACTCAGAAGAAAAATAGGAAGGGATAGTCAGCCCTTTTTACATACAGTATGGGGTGTAGGATATAAATTCGATGAAACGGTGGTAGTACATGAGAATTAAATACATCTATCAGCAGCTAATAAGTCACTTAAGCGTCATCCTAGTAGCCTTGTTAGTATTAAGCCTTGTTTTTTCTCATTATATAGAGAAATTAGTATTTTCCATGAAGGCAGATGAGCTTCAAGGATACGGATATAATATTGTTCAAGATGTGCAAGGGGATGATTTATGGTCTGCTGCGACGTATTCGACGTTATTACGGTATTCCGAAGAACTAAAAGGGACAGGAATAACAATCGGTATATTTAATACACAAAGAAATCGAATATGGTCTTTTGGGAAAGATTTGAATATTAACATTACCCATGCAGAGTGGGATGAAATAAAAGACGGCAGTAGTACGGTTATTAAGCCTAGCACGCGAAGAGGAGATCAAGAGGTTGCACTAGTTGCGATACCGTATTCCGTAAATAATGTCGTTGTTGGAGGAATTATCTTAACATCTCCTCTTGTCGAATCAAAAGAAATGATACAAGAAATCAATAAGTATTTAATTTATATCCTTTTTCTAGTGTTTGGAATTGCTTTATTAATGAGTTTTATTTTTTCAAGAGTACATGTCAATCGGATAAAGAAGTTACAGGAAGCTACAAGCCATGTTGCGGAAGGGGATTACAGTGTGAAAGTCTCTTCTTCTACGTTTGATGAAATAGGTGAACTCGGGCAAGATTTCAATCAGATGGTAGATCGAATAAGAGAATCAAAAGAAGCAATTGATGCTTTAGAAAATCGGAGAAGACAATTTATGTCGGATGTTTCTCATGAATTAAAGACCCCTTTAACAACAATCAGTGGCGTCATAGAAGGCTTAAATAATAATATGATACCAGAAAACGAGCGGGAAAAAGGGCTCAAATTAATTAGCCAAGAAGCGAAAAGGCTTATTCGTTTGGTAAATGAGAATCTTGATTATGATAAAATCCGTTCAAATCAAATTGTTTTAATGAAGGAATTTATTTCTCTCCAAGAAGTGCTGGAGATTATTGAGGAGCAACTGTCAATTCTAGCCGAAGAAAAGAATGTGGAAATTTATGTGGATGTGGATAATGCTGCGGTAATTTATGCAGATTATGATCGTCTCATTCAAATCATCATGAATATTACGAAAAATAGTATTCAGTTTACAGAGAATGGAAGCATTTGGTTATCCGGGCGTATGGAAGAGGACAGAACAATTATTGAGGTGAAAGATACAGGGATTGGAATTGATGCACATGAAATAGAAAACATCTGGAAGAGATTTTATAAAGCAGATATTTCAAGAACTAATAACCCATACGGAGAATTTGGGCTTGGTTTATCCATTGTTAAGCAGCTAGTTCAGTTTCATGAAGGAGATATTCATGTAACGAGTGAAAAAGGAAAAGGAACTACTTTCACGATTTACTTCCCTCTTCCAAAGGAAAAAGTAACAGAGTTCGCGTAATTGTATAAAATAGGCTGAATAGGTTCGGTAATGAATTCTATTTTGAACGGAAGGCAAGTGGCTGTAAAGGATTAAACAAATTGGTAAGAATAAATTGTTCCAAAATTCTTCTATGTCTTTTCAAACTTTGTTCATAATTTATTCATATATGGTGGTTACTATGTATGTATAAACAAGTTAATAGAAATGAAAAGAATATTAATGAATTGAAATAAATGTTCGAAATTAGAAATAGGAGGAACAAAAGATGAGCGACTTTGAAAAAAGAAATGAATGGGAGAAAGAATCATCACAAGAGAAACAACTGAACTTGAGTGAAGATGATTTCTCAGAAAAGAAACAAGAACCAGAAAATGAAGAAGAGGCAACAATTAAGGAAGAAATGGATACGCCACAAGAAGAAAAACCTATGCTCTCGACAGATGAGAGCGAACAAATCTCTCCTGATAAAGAGGAAATAGAGGAAATTAAAGCTACAGAACAAGCAGTGGCAAGCTCAAGTGAAGAAGGAAGAGCCTTTAATAATCAAAAAGGAAATTCGAAGGCCAAAGGCTTTTTCTCCTTGCTGGCAGCAGGTATCTTTGGTTCCGCATTAACATTTTTTACGATTCCCCATACGGATTTATACAATGATTCTTATGATAAGCTAGAGAAGCAAGTGGCAGAGCTTTCTAATAAAGTGGAAAGCAAGACAGGGGCAATTACTGCAAGTACTACATCAAATACAGCAACTAGTGATGGGACAGTAGCCATTGCTGATATGGTGGAAACATCCTCTAAAGCAATCGTTGGAATTGAAAATCTTCAACAACAACAATCAAATCCATTTTCACAGGAATCCAGTGATGTGGAATCTGGATCAGGTTCTGGCATTATTTTTAAAAAAGATGATCAATATGCATATATAGTGACAAATAACCATGTCATTGAAGGAGCAAATACATTAGAAATCTCTCTATATAATGGAGAGAAAACAGAGGCTAAATTAATTGGTGCAGATGCGTTAACAGATTTAGCCGTAGTAAGAATTGATGCCAAGTATGCAACAGATGTCATTAATTTTGGAGATTCATCTACACTAAGACCTGGAGATCAAGTATGGGCAATTGGCAATCCACTTGGCCTAGAGTTATCTAGAACTGTAACACAGGGAATTGTTAGTGCTGTAGAACGTAGTATTACGGTTAATACATCTGCAGGAGATTGGGAATTTAATGTTATCCAAACAGATGCAGCCATAAATCCAGGAAATAGCGGCGGTGCTCTTATTAATTCTTCGGGAGAGGTAATAGGTATCAACAGTTTGAAAATTGCTGATTCCGGTGTAGAAGGACTAGGCTTTGCCATTCCAAGTAATGATCTTATCCCAATTGTGAATGAGATTATCGAAAAAGGTAAAGTAGAGCGACCATATCTTGGAGTAGGTTTAGCAAGCTTAGAGGAAGTTCCTCGCATGTATCTTCAAGACCTTCCAAACGAAGTTTCAGAAGGTGTAATGGTTACTAATATTGATTCAAATTCTGCAGCTGCAGAGGCTGGATTAAAAGTTCAAGACGTGATTGTATCCATTGATGGTAAAAAAATCACTAATTCAACCGATTTACGAAAATATCTATATACAGAAGTGAAAATTGGAGACAAAGTAGAACTAGAAATTTATAGAGATGGTAAATCTCAAAAAGTGGAATTAACGTTAACAAGTAATAACACAATCAATTAATCGACACGTTTCATGTGAAACATACGAAAATTGTCGAAAAAATTCCAGCTTATTTAATTGTAAGGTGGAATTTTTTTTAAATCTGTTAATAATTTCGTCATAATTATATGATAATATAGTGTAAGAGTTATAATAGGGGTATGCCTGTTATATCCAAAATTTTGTGCAGAGAGGATTTTAGCTTAATATGAAAAATAAGAAGGTTCTTATTCCTATACTAGCGGTAGTACTAATAGCGTTAATTATAGGAGCGGTTTATCTAACACAACGTAGTGAAACGGTTGCAACAGTGGACAAGGAAAAAATTACACAAGAACAATTAAATGAAGAGCTAAATAAGCAATATGGCGCAAGCGTATTAAATATGATGATCTCTAATAAAGTAGTAGATCTTGAAGCTGATAAAGCAAAAGTAAAAGTAACAGATAAAGAAATCCAAGCAGAATTGGACAAGATGGTAGAACAATACGGTGGGCAAGAAACATTTAATATGCTATTAGCTCAAAATGGAGTAACCGAAGATTTATTTAAAGAGCAAATTGAGCAAAACCTAAAAGTGACAAAAATTCTTGAGCCATCTATCGAAATCACAGATGACGAAATTAAAACATATTTTGAAGATAATAAAGCAAGCTTTGATACTCCAGAGCAAGTGGAAGCAAGCCATATTTTAGTAGAAGATGAAGACACTGCTAAAGAAGTGAAGAAGAAGTTAGATGAAGGCGGAGACTTTGCAAAATTAGCAGAAGAATATTCTACAGATACCCAAACGAAAGAAAAGGGTGGAGAATTAGGCTACTTCGCATCTGGACAAATGGTTGAAGCGTTTGATAAAGCAGCATTCTCTATGAAAGTAGACGAAATTAGTGATCCAGTTAAAACGGACTATGGCTATCACATTATTAAAGTAACTGGTAAAAAAGAAGCAAAAGAAGCAACATTAGAAGACTCAAAAGCTAAAATTAAAGAAGATTTATTAGCTACAAAAGTACAAGAGCAAGCTAGCACATGGTTAACAGAGGCAACGGCAAAATATAAAGTAGAGAATAAATTAGAAAAAGATGCTGAGTAAATAAAAAAGCGGATGGCAAAGGCCATCTGCTTTTTTATTTAATAGAGAGGACTAATATCTACATTGGCAGGCAGTTCAAACGGGTTTGTACTGTTGATATGATCATAAAATAATATCCCATTTAAATGATCTATTTCATGTTGAAAGACAATTGCCTCATAATCTCTCAGTTTAATCTTTACCTCTTCTCCATTTATATTGTAGGCACGAACAGTTATTCTCCGATAGCGCGGTACATAGCCTACAATGGATCGATCTATGGAAAGACAGCCTTCACTCTCGGGAATATAGGTCATTGCAGTCGAATGGCTGATTATCTTTGGATTGATTAGCATAAATTCTAATGCCTCTCCATTTTCCTGTCTAATATATGCCGCAAACATTCGTTTATTTAAGCCAATTTGGTTAGCGGATAATCCTACACCAGCACGTAATTGATATTTCTCCGATAGAATTGGATCTTGGCTATTTTTTAAATATTGTAGCATACACTCTAGCTCTTCTTGATCCTCTTTAGTAGGAGGAATGGTTACTTCTCTGGTTTTTTCGCGAAGGATAGAATCTCCTTCTCTCACAATATCCTCCATTTTTATAATATAGTCCTTTGTAAATTTACTCATCTAATAAACTCATCTCCAGCAAATATGATATATATGTAAAATAGCAGAAGATGATTAGTATGTCTAATTGTTAAGTATTTAATGAATGATTAGCTACTGGGAGAAAGAAGATAGAAGGTAAATCATAAAGACAAATCAAATATTTTTAGAGAAAACTTACATATAAAATAAAGAAGAGGAAAGGATATAAAAGATATAAGTTTACCTATTTAAAGATGGAAAGGAAGAGTAAGATGAAAAAAATGACGCTATTAATGCTAGCTTTACTAGTAGCATTAACCAGCTTTGGTTCTTTAACTAGTGCAGCACCATCTCCAGCAACACCAGAAAAAAGGGAGATATTTCAGGATGATAAACAGTTTTTAATAGAAATGGCTAAAAGTCTTGGGATTAAAACAGAAGGAAAAGATCCAGTTGCCATAAAAAAAGAGATTCATGAAGCATTAATAAAGAAAGAAGCAGAAAAATTAGGTATCAAAGCAGAGGGAAAAGATATACATCAATTGGCGATGGAAGTACATACTGCTCATTTAAAGGAAGAAGCAAAATCGCTAGGAATTAGTACAGAAGGAAAAGATGCTAAAACATTAATGAAAGAAGTTTTTGAAGCGAAAATTTCGAAAAAAGCCAAGGAATTAGGAATTGATACAAAAGGAAAAACGATGCAACAATTAGGTAAAGAAGTGCAAGAAAAAATGACGATGGAAGAAGCAAAAAAATTGAGTATCAAAACAGAAGGAAAAGATCTTAAACAAATTGCTGATGAAATAAGAGAAATACAAATTTTGAATAAAGCGAAAGAGTTAGGCTTAGATACAGAAAATAAAAAGCCCAAGGAATTATTAAAAGAAATGATGATAAAATACCCAGAAGAAGTAAAGAAATTAAAATTATTTCCTTCACATGGGGAACATCTCATGTTTAAAAAGCACTATAAATTAAAAAAAGAAGATTAAAAATGAACAAGAAAAACCGCTTGGAAACTCCAAGTGGTTTTTTATTTGATTTATTTGTTCATTATATTGAACAAAATTAGAAGGTTGGAATTTTTCAAAAGCGGGAAAAGGAAGAAAAACCAACAGGATAATTCCTTCCAAAAAAATAGGAATGATGACTAGGTGTTCAATATATTGAAATGATTCATTTGGCCTATTAACAAATGAAGTTTTGAAACCTATTATCTATTTTTCGAAAAAAAAAACATAAATGCATGTTATTTTGATAAAGGATTAGTATGCTTAAATTAGCAGACTTAGACAGTGAAATTTATATATTGAAAATTTACACAAAAAGTTTCTAGAAGAAATGAAAGAACGATTTAAGGGAAAAGAAATCTGTTTTTGTAGCTGCAGTAAAATGGGAGCAATAGGAGGAATAAAGATTGAAGCAATATTCCAAACTACGAATTACGGAAAAAGATGAAAATATTTATAAAGCACTGTGTGATTTGTATAAGGAAAAAGGGGGAAAAGTAGGAATTGGTCCTACAGAAATTGGGATAAGAGTTGGAAGAGATTCCTATGATGCTTCTGCGTATTGCAACGCATCTCTAAAAAAGCTAATTCATTTTAAAAAAATTGAAAAAATAGATAGCGGAAAGTACATACCAATAGAGATGGGTAAGGAAGAACAATAAGTTAGTTTAAGGTTGAGCCTCATAAAAAATGTTTGTAGAGCAGTGTTTATTTTAACACGATAAGCTTTGCTAAAACGTTCTTTTATGGGGCTTCTTTCTTTTTAGGCTGTTTTCTAAAGAATGGTTGTTTTTTAATAGCACAAACTTTACGAAAACAGCCTTCTTTTATATGTATTGAATACGGGGGAATTTCGAATTGGTTAGTTGTGGGGAAGAATAGGTGTATTAATAAAGAAAAAAGGATTGAAAGTTAGATAAATTATTGTATAATAACTGGGTATAAGTAAACTTTAAGTTTATAAATACCAAACTTTTGTGTCTTCAAGTTTACTATTTCTAAACAAAAAGTAGGTTAAATCATGGAAATTGGGAAAAAGATAAAGAATTTACGGTTGAAAAAAGGACTTACACAAGAAGAATTAGGAGAAAGAACGGATTTAAGTAAGGGATACATATCCCAACTAGAGAGAGATTTAAGTTCTCCTTCCATTGAAACATTCTTTGATATTTTAGAGGTGTTGGGATGTACACCAAAGGAATTTTTCGATGATGAAGAGCGAAAGCAGAAAGTGGTCTATACAGAGGAAGACATTACAGACTTTCTTGATGAAGAAAAGGGATATCGTATTCAATGGCTAGTTCCTGAATCAAATGAAAAAGAAATGGAGCCAATACGACTCTTCTTTTCGAAGAATGGAGAGTTTAAACAATTCGAGCCTTCTTTATCGGAAACATTTGCTTACGTAGTGGAAGGAGAGATTTTGCTGAAATTAGGAAAGCAAGAGTATAGAGCTAAAAAAGGGGAATCTATTTACTATCATGCTACAGAGGAACATCAATTAGTGAATCTAGCAGATGGCGTAACAGAACTAATTCTCGTAGTTACCGATTCTTACTTATAATGAGATAGATCTTTTTTGGTTAGGCTGTTTCTAAAAGAATGGTTGTTTTTTAATTGGAAAAATGAATGAGTTGGAAAAATAGAGCAGCGGAAATACACGTAGACGCCACGGGGATTAGTGAGACAGTCTGAGACAACGGAAAGCGAAGTGTATTCAGGTTGCTCACTTATAGCAACAAACTTCACCAAAGCATCCTTAAGTGAAAATAAATTAAGAGGGGGATATTATGTCCGAGCAGCATATTATTCGATTTGAAAATGTAACAAAAAGTTATGATCAAGATACAACTGTTCTAGAAAATGTGAGCTTTGAAATTGAGCGAGGTAAATTTTATACACTGCTTGGGCCATCAGGCTGTGGAAAAACAACTGTACTACGATTGATCGCTGGATTTATGGAACCTTCAGAAGGAAACATTTATTTTAACGGTAAGTTAATAAATAAAATACCAGCGAACAAAAGACAGGTAAATACAGTTTTCCAGGATTATGCGCTTTTCCCTCATTTAAATGTATTTGAAAATGTGGCCTTTGGTCTTCGCATTAAAAAATGGAAGAAGCAAGTGATTGAAGAAAAAGTAAAAGAAGCTCTACGTTTCGTTAACCTAGAAGGGTATGAGAATAGAGAAATCAGTGAGATGTCTGGTGGACAGAGACAGCGTGTTGCTATCGCCAGAGCAATTGTAAATGAACCAGAGATTATTCTTCTGGATGAACCATTATCAGCATTGGATTTAAAACTTCGCACAGAAATGCAATATGAATTAAGAGAATTACAGAGAAGATTAGGAATTACTTTTATCTTTGTTACCCATGATCAGGAAGAAGCATTGGCGATGTCGGATGAAATTTTTGTTTTAAATAAAGGTCGCATTGAGCAAAGCGGAACTCCAACAGATATTTATGATGAACCAATTAATCGCTTCGTTGCAGATTTTATTGGCGAATCCAATATTGTACCAGGAACGATGAAAAAAGATTCTGTTGTCCATTTTGGCAGTAAAACGTTTGATTGTGTAGATGGTGGTTTTAACGAAAATGAAGCAGTAGAAGTAGTTATTCGTCCAGAGGATTTAGAAATAACTTCTCTTGAGGCAGGCAAATTAAAGGTGAAAGTAGACTCGCAATTGTTTAGAGGGGTTCATTATGAGATTTGCGGATACGATGAAGACGGAAATGAATGGCTTGTCCATTCTACTAAAAAAGCAACAGTAGGAACAGAGATAGGTCTTTATTTTGAACCAGAAGCAATTCATGTTATGCGTCTTGGAGAAACGGAGGAAGAGTTTGATAAACGACTAGAAGCATATGAGGGGGCAGCCAATGAAAAGTAGTACTAAATGGTATACTGTACCTTATTATCTTTGGATTGCACTCTTTGTTATTGCTCCAGTTGCGCTTGTTGTCTATTATTCTTTCTTTGATATTGAAGGGGCATTTACGTTTGAAAATTATCAGAAGTTCTTTACACCGGTTTATTTAAAAATGACAGTGAGTTCCTTTTGGTATGCATTTCTAATTACGTTTTTTTCTCTAATCATTGCTTACCCGACTGCTTATTTATTAACAAAAACGAAGCATAAGCAATTATGGCTGTTATTAATAATCTTGCCATCATGGATTAATCTTTTATTAAAAGCATATGCGTTTCTAGGGATATTTGGGACGCATGGTGCGGCCAATCAAATGCTTGATTTTCTAGGGATAGGGGAACACCAGTTATTATTTACAGACTTTAGCTTTCTTTTTGTAAGTGTCTATATTTTTATTCCCTTTATGATTTTGCCTATCTTTAATGCATTGGAAAAGATGAATCCTAGCTTAGTTGATGCGTCACAAGATCTAGGGGCATCTGCTTGGACGACATTTAAAAAGATTGTTTTTCCCCTAACACTAAATGGGGTGAAATCTGGATGCCAAGCTGTATTTATTCCAGCATTGTCTTTATTCATGATAACTCGTTTAATTGCAGGTAACCGTGTTATAACACTAGGTACGGCGATTGAGCAGCATTTCCTCATAACACAAGATTGGGGAATGGGTTCAACAATAGCTGTATTTTTGATTATTAGTATGATTATCATTATGGTACTTACAGGGAATAGAAAGAGAGGGATATAAAATGAAAAAGCTATCAAAATGGTCTATCTTTTATTTATGTATTGTTTTTGTCATTTTATATGCACCTATCTTTTATTTAATCTTCTATTCGTTTAATAGTGGGGGAACCATGCATGATTTTGATTCCTTTACACTTGACTGGTATAAGGAATTATTCCAAGATACGAGATTACTTGTTATTGTTTTAAATACAATTATTATTGCCCTTTTGTCTGCAGCTATATCAACTATTATTGGAGTGCTTGGGGCAATTAGTATTTCTATGATGAGGAAAAAGGGGGTTAGGAATTCTATTTTGTCTTTAAACAATGTGCTGATTGTAAGCCCAGATGTTATCATCGGTGCATCGTTCTTAATTTTCTTTACGATTATTGGGATTAAACTAGGATTCTTTTCTGTTCTTCTGTCTCACATAGCTTTCTCGATTCCTATTGTTGTTATCATGGTTTTACCGAAGCTAGAGGAAATGAGTCCAACTTTAGTGGATGCAGCATTAGATCTTGGAGCTAGTTGGAAGGATGTACTGACAAAAGTAATTATTCCTTATATTTCACCAGGAATATTTGCTGGCTTCTTTATGGCGTTAACCTATTCCTTAGATGATTTCGCTGTAACTTTCTTTGTAACAGGTAATGGCTTTACAACACTATCTGTGGAAATTTATTCATTAGCAAGACGAGGTATTTCTTTAAATATTAATGCACTATCGACCCTATTATTCTTATTTACGCTACTCCTTGTAATTGGCTATTATTTCATTACACAGCGCGTTAATAAGACTCCACAAGCGGGGGTGAGAAAATGAAATCTCTAATGCGTGGTTTAATTTTTATCTTTGCACTGTCTTTCATTCTTCTATTTATTGTTCATCAATTAAATTCGAGCAGAGGGTATACAAGTGGAAACACATTAACTGTATATAACTGGGGAGATTATATTGATGCTGATTTAATTACCAAGTTTGAAGAGGAGACTGGAATAAAGGTAATTTACGAGACTTTTGATTCAAATGAGGCAATGATGACAAAAATTCAGCAGGGAGGAACAAGCTATGATATCGCTATTCCCTCTGAATATATGATTGACAAAATGAAGGAAGAAGATTTATTAATTCCAATGGATCATGCAAAGATACCTAATTTTAAAAATATTGACAGTAGGTTTATGGATCTTTCCTTTGATCCAGACAATAAATATTCTATTCCTTACTTTTGGGGAACCGTTGGAATTGTTTATAATCCAACCATGCTTGATAATAAGGAAATTACTTCTTGGAATGATTTATGGGATAAAGATTTAAAAAATGAAATTATGCTGATAGATGGTGCACGGGAAATCATGGGCATGAGCTTAAATAGCTTATACTACTCTTTAAATGATAAAGATCATGAGCACCTAAAGGAAGCAAAAGAAAAGCTAGATACGTTAACTCCGAATGTAAAGGCGATTGTTGGAGATGAAATTCGGATGCTTATCGAAAATGGAGAAGCGTCTATCGGTGTTTTATGGTCTGGAATGGCTGCTGAGATTATGTGGGAAAATGAAGATGTGGAATACGTGGTTCCTGAAGAGGGATCTAACTTATGGTTCGATAATATGGTCATACCGAAAACAGCTAAGAATATCGACGGAGCTCATCAATTTATTAATTTTATGTTAGATGCTGAAAATGCAGCCCAAAATACAGAATACGTCGGTTATTCTACTCCGAATAAGGCAGCAATGGAATTTTTGCCTGAGGATATTACTGGGGATGAGCGTTTCTATCCGGATGAAGAATTGACTTCCAAATTAGAGGTATATGAAAACCTCGGTCATCGCTCTTTAGCAGAATATAATGATTTATTCCTGGAGTTTAAAATGCATCGGAAATAAATAACGTCAATAAAAACAGTTCGTTAAATTAGCGAACTGTTTTTTGTATGAAAAGAAAGATATATGAATACGTGAAAAGGTTGAAAAGATATATCGATACCTTGAAACCAAATAGCATCTTCATCGTATCTAAAGGAAGGGGGGATACGATGAAAAAAACTGTAATGCGCGTTTTTATAATCCTTTTCGTAATTGGAACTATTTTCTTCTTTGTTTATCGTACTTCGAATACCGAGATCACCGAACAAAAGGAAGCTGTCACTACCATTCAAACGGTTTTGGAACATACATTCACAGGACCAGAAGAGAAACTGGCCAATTTGTGGGAGACTATTGATAACAAGGAAATGGAAGATAATGAAGTGGAGGCAGCATTAGCAGAATGGAATTCATATACAGCTAATAATTTTAAACCCTACTTTACAGAAGAATTCTATACTTCCTATATTGCTTCATATGGTGAGAATTTCTTGCAAAATGCTTATTGGAACGACTATCAGTTAAAAATGAGCAATCTAGAAGTGGAGAAAGCAGATACTAAATTAGAGAATATTTACAACTTCACTGTAACTGTTCATTATCAAAAAGAGAAAGCTGTAAATGTTACCGGGCAAGCAAATATAAATAAGGACGGATTGATAATTGATATGGAAATTAAAGGGAATGAACTATGGGATGAATTAACAGATATAAATTAATATACCCCTTATTCTCGCGGAGGATTATTTTTCATAATTGGCTGTTTTCTAAAGGATTATTGTTTTTTCAATCGAAAAAAAGAATTAGTTGGAAAAATGGCGCAGCCGGAATACACGAAGACGCCACGGGGATTAGCGAGACAGTCTGAGACCCCGGAGGAGAAGCTGAGAAGGCTTAAGCTTAGCCCCCCGGAAAGCGAAGTGTATTCCGGCTGCGGGTAATCGCAACAAACTTTACGAAAACAGCCTTATAATTAATAAGAACTTCATTGATTCTTATATATCTTTGTATGCAACCTGCCTTTATGGAAAATACTAACGGAAAACAAGGTAGGTTTTAAAATGAAAAAGATAATATTCTTCTTATGTTTTCTTTCGTTTCCATTAAGTATCTCCGCACAAGAAGCAGATCCATCTAAGAATCAAGTGAGAAAAGAGTTAGCAATTGTTATTGATGATTTCGGTAATAACATGAAAGGAACAGAAGAGATGCTTAACTTACCTGTTCCAATCACGGTCGCGATTATGCCTTTCCTATCTACGAGTAAAGAAGATGCTATCCGTGCCCATAAAAAGGGGCATGAAGTTATTGTTCACCTGCCATTAGAACCGAAAAAAGGGAAAAAAAGCTGGCTTGGACCTGGTGCGATTACAACGGATTTATCAGATGAGGAAATTAGAAAACGGGTGAAGGATGCGATTGAAAGTATCCCTTATGCTGTTGGAATGAATCATCATATGGGCTCAAAGGCTACGGAAGATAAAAGAGTGATGAGAATTATCCTTGAGGAATGCCGTAACCACAGTCTTTACTATTTAGACAGTAAAACAACGAGCAAAAGTGTCATAAAGGATTTAGCTGAGGAATTAAATGTGCCGTATTTAGAAAATGGTCTCTTTTTTGATCATATATACACAAGTCAATATATTACAAAGCAAGCTAGTCGTTTAGCGAAAAAACTAGATACAGAGCAGGAGTTTATCGCGATTGGGCATGTTGGAGTTTCCGGACCGGCAGTAGTAAGTGTTTTAAAAGAATATATTCCTGTTTATCAAAAAGATGCCGATATTGTACCACTTTCTACACTAGTGGAAGGTTATGAACTGCTGGATACCGATTTGCCATAACCTAATTTTAAACAAATAGAAAAAAGAGCAAGGCCATCACGCTATAACGAAATCGAAATATGACGCTGGTCTATGCTCTCTTTATTAGATTAAACTATGAAATGGGTTTCATAACAATAGCCGTTTTTGAAAATACTGACAAAATGGCTTCATACTTTGAAAGAAAGGCTGTTCCAGCTGCGGGTAATCGCAATAAACTTAACGAAAACAGCCTAAAGAAAAGAGAACAGACGATATTTTCCGTCTGTCCTCTTATGATGATTAGCTGTTTAAAGAATTATCATCATTTGGTTTTTGGATAGATGTTTGTTCCATTTTTGTATCCAGCTTATCTAATCGTTTTTTAGCAAATTCCTTGCCGCCAAGGCCAAATGCAAGACCAAATGCTAATGCAAGACCGCCGAGGATTAAAATAAAGGCAGAATTGACGATAGAAGATGCTACTCTTAATTGGTCAAGAGCCATAAAAACAGAAAGAGTAATAATCGCATATTTTGCGATAACTGGTAATACTTTGAAGTGAGCACCTTGTAAAATGCTGCTTAGTAATTGCTGAACGAGATAGCCTAACCATAAGCCAACGCCAAGAATAACAATTGCAGCGATAACCATTGGTAGGTAAGCAATAACAGCAGTAGACAATGTTACTAAAAATTCTAATCCTACTATATTTAAGGCTTGTACAGCCAATAAGAAAACGATCAGAATTTGAACAATAGTACCAATAATGTTAGAAATACTAGTATTGGCGTTAAGACCCATTTTTCGTACATAAGTATCTAAACTAAGTTTTACTAATAACGTAACGACCATTTGTTTTACCCATTTTCCTATCCAAATACCAATCAAGATGAGGACAATGGCAGTAGCGATATTAGGAATCATCGTCAGAATGTCATTTAACATATTAATAGCTGGCTGAGAGATTCCTTGGATATCCAACTTCTCAAGCGCTGATATAACAGTTGGAATGAGAATGAAAATAAAAACAATGTTTCCGATAACAGAAGATAAGCTTACATTATCTAGAAGTTTGTTAATACCTAATCGATTAGCTAAGGCCTCTGTGCCGATTGCTTGCAGGAAGTTTGTTAGAATGGTACGCACAATTTTTGCTACAAACCAACCTACTAAAACAATCAATGCTGCAGCTAAAAGTTTTGGTAAGAAGGCAAGAATGCTTTGAAGCATATTGGCAAATGGTTCCGACACACCATATAAATTAAGAGCACCTAAAACGGCAGGTAAGAATAATAATAACACTAAATAAAAAGCAATATTAGCTACTTTATCCATTACGTTTTGCGGACTATTCTTTTCTGCAAGATTCCACTTCTGTAATTTCTCATGAACCTTTAAGGTGCTTCCTGTTTTCTTAATAAGGTATTTTAATCCAGAAGCAACGACCCAAGCAATTAATAGAATCAACGCTGCTTTTAATATATTAGGAATTGCTCCAAGGATAGATGAAAGCATATTCACTAGTGGAGAAGTAATTACCGTTAAATTTAAAATATTAAAGAATAGGGTAAAGACAAAAACTAATAATAAATAATAAACTATTTTACTTATTATCTTTTCAGAAGAATATTTTTTAGGTTTTCCTTCGGGAAAAATTTTATTATCCAAGTTTGTTTTTTGCAGTCCTTTATAGAGGGCTTTTTCAATGATTTTTGCAATAATCCACCCTACAATTAAAACAACTACTGCTAGAATAAAATCAGGTAGCTTGTCCCAAAAGGAATTCCAATTCCAGTTATAGTACATATACTTCACTCCTTGATTTGATTTAGGCATTTTAAAAGAATATTGGCATCATAGGAATTAAATTTGTTTACAGAGTCGATTTCCTACTCTAGTCAGCGTTAACTTTATTTCCTATTAGAAACAATAACTTAATCAGCCTTAATGTATTCTACTTAATACCCAGTGATAGAAGGATTAAACGTTGGATAAAATGGAGTTTAGTAAATAGGAGAGTAAATGAAAAAAGAGAAGGCTTGAATGAAAGCCTTCTCTTTTAGGGTTTAATAAATATTTAAATTTATTTTTTGTGTGGTTATCTTAACGCCTTTTCTTCAAAATTATATAAGCAATCATTACTGCCTACCATAATTAGAATATCGCCTTGACGGATTACTTCATTTGCAGATGGAGAGACGATTGTTTCTCCTGCTCGTTGGATTCCGATAATGGTACAGCCGTATTTTGCCCGCACATCTAGGTCTAAGATGGATTGGTTATGTATTTTAGGGGAAGCAACCATTTCCACAATCCCATGTTCTTTAGAAAGCTGAATATAATCAATCATACTATCTGAAATGACATGGTGTGCAATTCTTTTAGCCATATCTTGTTCTGGATGAATCACTCGATCAGCACCGACTTTCTCGAGAACGCGTTTATGATAGACATCTGCTGCTTTTACCCAAACTTGGCTAATACCCATTTCTTTTAAAAGCATCGTAGTGAGGGTGCTGGATTCTACATCATCGCCAAAGGAAACAAAAGCATGGTCAAAATTTCGAATTCCGATTTGGGTTAACGATGCTTCCGTAATATGTGTCATTTGCACACAAAGTGTAGCATATGTTCGATATTTTTCAACTTTTTCTAGAGACTGATCAATGGCTAATACTTCTGCTCCCATTGTATGAAACTCTTCAACTAAACTGCCGCCAAAGCTTCCTAGTCCTATTACAACAAATTGTTTTTTTTTCATGTTTATCCTCCTAAGGATGAAAAATACATGCTTTTGCCATTATTATACTTTTTTCTAGATGAGAATGAAAATAATTTTTTCATGGAATAAGTAGATAATGGGGTTTTTTTGGGGGAAAATAAAAGCCACTTTTTCAACATTAAGAAGAAAAAGTGGCTTTGTCCATTCTAAAAATAAGTGTTATTCAGAAAGATATGCAGTTAGCATCCATAAATGTTTCTCGATCTTGCCAATTAAACCAACTGCTAAATCATTTGTAATCACATCTTCTAATTCATCAGCATGTTCTGCTAATGCTTTTAATTGCGTATTGATATGGCTGAAATCTTCCACTAAAGATTTCACCATTTCAGTTGCAGTTAATTTGTCTGTGCTTTCTTGTAGTGTAGAAGTTTCCATAAATTCTTTTAATGTAGAAACCGGTTTTCCACCAATAGCAAGCAAGCGCTCTGCGATTTCATCTACTGCTTCAGCCGCTTCGTCATATAGCTCTTCAAATTTTTCATGTAGTGTGAAGAAAAAAGGTCCCTTTACATACCAATGATGTTGGTGAAGTTTTGTGTATAATACGCTCCAGTTAGCGATTTGTACGTTTAATTCTTTTTGTAATTCAACTTTTGTTTGTAATCCCATGTTAACAAACTCCCTTCAACTGATTATATTTTAATTATAACAAATTCTAAATTAAAATCAATACTTATTTGTAATTATTTTAATTTAGTTTTTATTACAATTAGATAAAATGAATGGTCTATAACAGGCTGAGCTTAAGATTTTACTTTTTATTTTTTGTTGTCCTATTAAATTATATACCCTAATTATATAAGAAAGGAAACTAAAGGAGGAAGAATTCATCAAATAGACAAATTTGGAAAAAAGACTCAGCGTTGCGCGGAGTCTAGATGATAATTAATCTTAAAAAGAAAGAGAGTTAGAAGAAAACATATAAGACTTATGGTGATAACGAATGGTAAACATTAGTCCCATTGCCATCATATTTGTCATTAGGGAGCTGCCGCCATAGCTAATAAAGGGGAGAGGAATCCCTGTTATTGGTAATAGCTGTATTGTCATGCCAATATTTTCGAATACATGAAAGGTAATCATGCTAATGACTCCAACGCTAATATAAATACTATATGGATCGGCTGTTTGTAAAGCGGTTCTAACAAGGTGAAATATTAAGAGAAAATAAAGAATAATGACAATGCTGCCGCCGATAAAACCATATTCTTCGCCGATAATTGTAAAAATAAAATCTGTATGTCTTTCTGGGATATAAACTTCTTCTTTTCCTAATCCTTTTCCGCTAATAAGGCCTGAACCTATTGCCATTAATGATTTAACTAACTGCATTCCTGCGTCACCAGCATTATGAGGATCGAGCCAAGAATTAATACGATCAAATTGATATGGATCGACTCCCAAATATTTTTCTAACAGTTCTCTTCCGAAAATAGCTAAGTAGAAAACGAAGGAACCAAAAGCTGCTGCCATTCCATATAAAGGAATAAGTATCTTCCAAGAAATCCCTGATACTAACATCATTCCAATTAAGATAGCCATTAACACGAGTGTCGTCCCAAAATCTTGGACAATAACTAAGCCAATCGGAATTCCAGCTACAATGCCGAGCTTGCACATTAATAGGAAATCAGTTAAGAGCGTCTTATAGATTGTTTTCTTATGGTGATTATTTATTACTTTCGCAATCGCTAAAATATAAAAGACCTTCATATATTCAGATGGTTGAATACTGCCTAGGTGAGGAATAACATACCAACTTTGCGCTCCACCTCTTTTTGGTGTGAATTCTGTTACTGGAGCAATTAGTAGACCGATTAGTAGAATAGCCCCTATCGCGTATAAAATCCAAGTTATTTGTTGAATCTGTTCATTATCAAAGTACATAATAATGGCAATCGTAATCGAGCCGATAACATACCACATAATTTGTGATTGTAAGTAGGAATCTTTTGGACCTTGTGCACTGTATATAGCAATACAGCTAACTAAACAAAATAACATAAGTAAGAGACATAATGTCCAATCGAATCTTTCAGAAAATCCTTTTTTTGTTCTCATTCCAGCAAACCCCTAGTTCAAATTTCTTACATGTATATAGACGGAATAGAATCCAAAATTGTTTCCTTATTTTTCATAATCTATAAAAAAGATGGCTCTGTTGATTTGGATATAGGGTGGAAAATTAGATAAGCTTCAAAAAACAAAACAAAGAGACTGCCAATGACAGACAGTCTCTTTGCTCACATTAAGTGATTAAGGAAAATTTGCGCGATTCCGAAGTAAATAAATAACGAAAATATATCATTAAGTGTAGTGATTAATGGCCCCGATGCAACTGCTGGGTCAATGTTCAATTTATAAAGAATGATGGGAATGATGGTACCCGATAATGTTCCGATTATAAGTGTACAAATTAAGGACAGACCAACTACAAGACCAAGCATTAAATCACTTTGCCATACATAGGCAATCAATGTAATAATCACACCACATGTAATTCCAATAATTAAGCCAACTAACAATTCCCTAAATATCAATTTCGTTACAACGGTTTTATTAATCGTATTAGAAATAAGTCCACGAACAACAACTGCTAATGATTGAGTTCCCGTGTTACCAGTCATACCTGAGATCATGGGCATAAAAAAGGATAAAGCTACAACTTTTGTAAGTACATCTTCATAATTGCTTATAATACTGCCAGATACAACACCGATAAATAAAAGTAAGATTAACCATGGGAGTCTTCGATAGGCTGCAACAGTTGCTTTTGTATCAAAATCTATTGATTTACCTGAAGCAGATAGTTTTTCAATATCTTCGTTTGCCTCTTGAAAAACAACGTCAATCATATCATCGACTGTGACAATCCCCATTAATATGTTTTCTTCATTAACGACTGGGATAGCTAAGAAATCGTACTTCTGTATGGTTTGCGCTACTTCCTCCTGGTCCTGATCCACAGTTACACTAATAACTCGTTCATACATAATATCGCGAATCTTATCCTGTGGTTCAGCAATCAAAAGGTCGCGGTAGGAAACAACGCCGACTAACTTTCTTTTTTGATCCACTACGTACAAATAGCTTAACGTTTCCGCAAAATCTGCAAAAGACTTTAATTTATCCACGGCTTCACGAGTCGTGTAATAATCACGAATCCAAACAAAACGGTTGGTCATGAGGCGTCCAGCAGTTTCATCTGGATAATTCATTAAGTTTTGTACAATGATAGACTCTTCTTTTTTCATACCAGAAAGGAGTTCTTTAATTCTTTCTGGTGCTAATTCATTTAAAAGGGAAGCTAGGTCATCGTTATCCATTAAGTCTAGAACTTTTCCTGTCTTGTCCATTCCTAATGTATTCAGAACTTCAAGCTGTTCCTCTTTATCTAACTCTTCTAAGAGGTGGGCTAATAAGTCGACTTTAAGAAAAAGCAAAAAACGTGCCCTATGCTTATCGGGGAGACCCTCATAAATTTGAGCTATATCATAAGGTTGTAGCTCATCAACGATGGATTCAAATTCAGATTTTTTATTGTCTTTTAGTGTCTGAATGATGTGAAGTGTGATTTGATTTTCTGTCATTTGGTGTATCATACTTCTCACTCTCCCTTCTCTAGGTCTTAGGCAATTATTCGACATATACCCTGTTTTATTATATGTAAATAAACGAAAGAATGAAATGGATAATTCTTTGTAAAAAAGGAGAATTTGAGAAAATATCTCATAACTCCTAAAAAAACAGTGTTAAATATTCTGACAATTAACTTGAAAAGATGAGATTCTGGATTAAAATTAGGATATATCATGAATAAATGGCCACAGGCATCTGCCACAATTGCGACATTTTTTCGTATATCCTTAATAATTGGGTTAAGGGTCTCTACTGGAAACCGTAAATTTCTTGCTACGAAAAAATATGCTTAACTAGCATATTTTTCGTAGTTTTTTTGTGTTTATTCCGAAATTTAAACAAGCAAGGGGGAAAACAATGGGGAATTTGTTAATCAAAAATGCACAGATAGTAACAATGAATCGAGCAGAAGAAATTGTTATGGGGGATATTTATATTGAGGATAATATTATTAAGGAAATAGGGGTGGATATTCATAAACCACAGGTAGATAAAATAATTAATGCGACAAATAGAACGGTAATCCCCGGATTTGTTCAGACACATATTCATTTGTGCCAAACACTTTTTCGTGGAAAAGGGGATGATCTCGAGCTGATGGATTGGCTCAGACAAAGAATCTGGCCACTTGAAGCTGCACATGATGAAGAATCTATTTATTATTCCGCCATGCTTGGAATTGGAGAGCTGCTAGAAAGTGGAACAACTACCATTGTAGATATGGAAACAGTTCACCATACTGACTATGCTTTTCGAGCGATTGCTGAAAGTGGCATAAGAGCAGTTTCTGGAAAAGTGATGATGGATAAGGGGACTGAAGTTCCTTTAGCCTTACAAGAAAACACAGCGGATTCTATTCAGCGAAGTGTGGACTTATTGGAGAAATGGAATGGCTTTGATGATGGAAGAATTCGGTATGCATTTTCGCCGCGGTTTGTTGTTTCTTGTACAGAGGAGCTGCTGAAAGAGGTAAAGAGTCTTTCTGATAAATATGGAGTAAAAGTACACACCCATGCATCAGAAAATAAAGGAGAGATTCGAATCGTTCAAGAAGAAACAGGGATGAGAAATGTTGTTTACTTAGATCACCTTGGCTTAGCAAATGACCGCTTAATTTTAGCACATTGCATTTGGCTGGATGAAGAAGAAAAGCGGATTATTCGAGAAAAGGGAGTTCATGTCAGCCATTGTCCTGGCTCTAACTTAAAGCTGGCATCTGGAATTGCGGATACGCACCATCTCCTTTGCAATCATGCTTCTGTTAGCTTAGGAGCAGATGGGGCTCCGTGTAATAATAACTTGGATATGTTTAATGAAATGAGGTTAGCTGCACTTATTCAAAAGCCGATTCATGGTCCAACGGCAATGGATGCAAAAACCGTATTTCGAATGGCAACTATTGGTGGGGCAAAGGCGGTTGGGCTCGAGAAAGAAATTGGCAGTCTCGAAATTGGCAAGAGAGCAGATTTAGCAATTTTAAACCTGCAAAATTTTCATACCTTTCCTTCTTATGACGTTGATCCAATTTCAAGAATTGTCTATTCCGCAACACGAGCTGATGTAGAAACAACTATCGTAGACGGAAAAATAGTAATGGAAAATAAAATCATGAAGACAGTGGATAAACCTAGCGTGTTAAAGGAAGCAGATAAAAGTATTAAAAGGCTTTTGAGTAAAACGAAAATAAGTTAATTTGGACAAACGATGGACGCCGTATTTTAGGGTAGATGGATAGTTGAGTTATTCCATTGCCTAGTACGGTGTATTTTTGTTTTCGATGGCGGAATTGGCTGAAAAGGGAGCTTGTTTGGCTGATATATGAGTAGTTTGGCTGAAAAGGGAGCTTGTTTGGCTGATATATGAGTAGTTTGGCTGAAAAGGAAGCAGAATTGGCTGATATATCAGTAGTTTGGCTGAAAAACAAGAAAATTTGGCTCATATCCTCCCTCCGTTGGTTGAAATATCACAAATTTGGCTGGAAAACTCACCTTTTTAAGTGATTTCTGTTCTCGGACACATCCATAATAGAAAGTTTAAATGAATATCCACCTTGAATTACTCCTAAATAATCCGTAATCTAAGGTGTCTAAATTCCTTTTTTTTCTAAATTGGAGATTATGTAAGCTATTTTGCCTAATATTTGTTAAACTAAAATGGTTACAATATGTAAAACTAGATGTATGATGGAAAGTATGAATACATGGGCAATAATTTAAAGTCTAATAACATAGAACAAGGGAATATTTCTTGTAATCAGATAGATAAAATGGAGTATAGGCAATTTCAGTAACAAGAAAGTAAGCTATAGCTCTTCCGTTTACAAGCTAATAATGTTTGGAGGTTTACTTGATGAAAAAAGGTAATAATGATATTCGAGATGTGGTTTATATCCATCTAAATGAGAAAGAACGCTTTGTCCTCTCTTATGGCATAGAGTTTAGAGAGTTTTACAGAATACTGGCGGATACTCTTTCCTCTATTTTGTTGTTAAAGCATCAGTATGAAGATGGAGAATTTCATATACATACACAGTTCGAATATGTTCCAAACAATAAATTAGCCCATTTATCGAGGGAAGATGTTTATGGGTACGGAGATTTTGTATGGGTCGATTTTGATGAGACAGAGACATTGGATATTTTAGAGGGGCAGACAATTGCCGAACTGCTTTACTTAGGACATAAGCTGGAGGCGCTCAGAAAGCCATTTTTTCAACAACTGAATAACCAATATGCTTATTTGGCTCATGATGATGGCTGGTTTAATAAAATTTATTATAAAAACATGGATTCTTTTTATCGATTGTTTTCAGAAGTCCTTGCACATAAAGTAACAGACCTTAAATTGGAGAAGGCGCTGCTTGGTATTAAGAAGAAGAGGCTTTATCCTCCGCTCCCACAAGAGATTGTTGTGGAGTTAAAACGTTATATGAGAGAAGGCGTAGTTTTATCCATTGAAAGAGCCTATCAAACACGATTGAAATTGGAGATTCCGATATGGGTTTTAGGGGATTTTGATAATATGGATGATATGTACGAAGAATATGAAAAGAATAGTAAGCAAAAAAGTGATGCATTGCTTGTTTTTGATAAAAAATTAAGAGAGTGGCAATTAGCTACGGTTTAATTGGAGACTGATATGAGCAAAAAAGTATTTGTAGGCTTTCCAGCGGCGTTGAAGAAAATGACTTTTGTGGAGAGACCGAATCGGTTTATTTTACATTGCTATGATGAAGAAACAGAGCAAATCGAAAAGGTACATTTAGCAGACCCGGGTCGACTAATAGAGCTTTTGGTTGAAGGGGTTATGATTTATGTTCTCCCAAGCATGAATCCTAATCGTAAAACAAAATGGACGGCAGTATATGTCGAGTCAAACGGACTGCTTGTATCAATAAATACTTCGTATCCTAATAAGCTAGTAGAAGTCATGCTGAAAGAGGCGATGGTGGAGGAGCTTTGGGCGTATCGTTGGGTTAAATCGGAATATACGTATGGAAACTCAAGATGGGATTTTTTGTTAGAAGATACAGAAGGGAATCGATTGCTTCTCGAAGTGAAAAGCGTCACTCTAGCAAATGATGGAATTGGGATGTTCCCTGATGCAGTCACAAAAAGAGGTTCCAAGCATGTGCAAGAATTAACTACGATTGCAAAGGAAGGCACTATAAAAACAGCGATTTTATTTGTTGTGCAAAGAGAAGATGTTGAAATAGTGACAGGAGCAGCAGCAATTGATCCGGTCTTTGCCAAAAACTTAGAAGAAGCTGCACGCGCAGGGGTGCAATTATTAAGCTATACTTGTATTTTGACAGAGCAGGGAATTGAATTGGGTAAAGCTATCCCAGTCGATCCATTTTTAAAAATTCAATAAAAGGACATTTATTTCTCTTTACTTTGAATGTATAATCAAAAAGACGAAAAATGAAAATAGTTAGATAATGGTGAGACTTTTTGTAACAGGTTGATTGATTTCAAAAAGTTTCTTAAAAGGGAAGTTGGTGAAAATCCAATACGGTCCCGCCACTGTAAGTGATTGTATCATGGATAAGTGCCACTGTACGAATGTATGGGAAGGTTCCATGTTGCGCTAATCATAAGTCAGGAGACCTGCCATTTTCTATACACCTAATAAGCCTACGAGGATAGGGAGGTGTGGACTGCGCTTTGAAAATAATTTTGAAGACATCCCAACATCTCTATGGTCGATAATAGAGATGTTTTTTATTTTTCCCATATTTTAATTAGGAAGGTGAACAGAGATGAAAAAGTTTTATTCCTTATTTCTAGCAATGATGCTCGTCTTGGGTGTACTTGCTGGATGTGGAGAAACGAAGACAGAAGATAATATAAATAACGAGCAATCTACTACAGAAGAGGCTAGCTTTCCAGTAACCATTAAGGACGCCTCAGATCAAGAGGTAGTCATTGATGAAAAGCCAGAAAAACTAGTTTCTTTAATGCCTAGTAATACAGAAATTGTATTTGCATTAGGATTAGGAGATGAGTTAGTAGGTGTCAGTGATTATGATAACTATCCAGCGGAGGCAGCTGAAAAAGAGAAAGTTGGTGGGATGGAATTTAATGTAGAGAAAATAATCTCTCTAAATCCAGATGTGGTATTAGCACATGCATCTAGTGCCCATAACTCAACAGAAGGACTGCAGCAAATCCGCGATGCTGGCATTGATGTAGTTGTTGTAAATGATGCGGCGAATTTCGAAGACGTCTATGGAAGCATTGATATGATTGGACAAGCTACGGGAACGGCAAAGGAAGCAGAACAACTTGTTGCAGATATGAAGGAGAAATTAGCTGATATCAAGGAAAAAGCAGCTACCATTTCTGATAGTAACAAAAAATCTGTTTACATAGAAGTAAGCGAAGATCCTTTGTTTACGACTGGTAAAAATACATTTATGCAAGAAATGCTGGATACTATTAATGCAAGCAATGTTTTTTCTGAAGAAGGCTGGATTCAAGTAGATCAAGAGGCAGTAATTGCGGCTAATCCAGATGTCATTATTACTACTTATGGAGCCTACGCGAAAGAAAAACCAATTGACCAAATTAGTTCGAGAAAAGGATGGGAAGATATTACCGCGGTTAAAGAAAAGCAAATAGTAGATGTCGATTCTGACATGGTAACTCGTTCTGGTCCTCGTTTAGTTGAAGGAGTAGAAGCAATTGCAGAAGCGGTGTACCCAGATGTTTTTAAATAAAAGAAAAGCGGCTTATTTTTATGCCGCTTTTTTTCTCCTTTTCGCGATGGTGATTGGTATATCGATCGGAACAATCTCTGTTCCGATTTTATCTGTAATAAAAATACTAACAAGTTATTTAGGACCAGATAGTTTAGTAAACAATGTCGATCCGATGCATGTAAATATCGTTCAAAATATCCGTCTACCTAGAGTGTTATTGGCAGGACTTGTCGGAGCAAGCCTTTCGATTGCTGGAGCTGCTTTCCAAGGACTATTAAGAAATCCATTGGCAGACCCGTATACGCTGGGCGTTTCATCTGGTGCATCTGTTGGAGCAGTAATTACTTTGTTTTTTCAGTTCAGTATTCCTATTCTTGGCGGATTTACTTTGCCATTTATGAGTGTATTATTTTCTTTTTTAACCATTATATTTGTGGTCTTTTTTGCTAAGAAAATGGATCCTGCGATGCGAGTGGAAACAATTATTTTAACTGGAATTATTATTGGTTCCTTTTTAAGCGCGTTCATTTCTCTAATGATTGCATTAACAGGAAACGAACTGCGGCAAATTATTGGGTGGTTACTTGGAAGTGTATCGATGAGAGGATGGGAATATATCAGAATTTTTCTGCCATTCTTTCTTGTTGGAACAGGTCTTCTTCTTTCGCAAGGAAAGGAGCTAAATGCTTTAGCATTTGGGGAAGAAAGGGCACAGCATTTGGGAATTCATGTGCAAAGAAGAAAAATGATTATTTTGCTAGCTGGATCCATGCTTACTGGTGCAGCCGTTGCAGTATCTGGGACGATTGGATTCGTAGGCCTTGTGATACCTCACTTTGTTCGAATACTCGTAGGTCCTGATCACAGACATTTAATGGGCATTTCTCTGTTTGTTGGTAGTGGATTTATGATTTTGGCTGATTTACTAGCTAGAACGATAATTACTCCAACTGAACTTCCAATTGGAGTAATAACGGCAATAGTCGGTGCTCCAGTATTTGCTGGTCTATTGCTGAGAAGACGGAAAAGGAGTTAAAAAAGATGCTCGATATAAGAAATCTCTTTTTTCAATATGAAACAAAAAAGATTCTACAAGATATTTCCTTTAAGGTGAAAAAGGGAGAAATGGTAGGAATTCTTGGTCCTAATGGTAGTGGAAAAACAACCTTAATGAAAGTTATCAGCGGTATTTTAACACCACAAAAGGGACAGGTTCATATAAAAGGTAAACCAATTAATGATTATAAAACGAAAGAATTAGCGAAGGTAGTTGCTGTCCTGTCTCAGCACGTGAATGAGTCTTTTTCCTATACGGTTCGGGAAATTGTTTCATTAGGGAGATATGCGCATCAGTCTGGTTTATTTCAATCATGGAGTGCGAAGGATGAAGAAATGATTAATCAAGTTATGCAGCAAACAGGTGTCCTTGCATTTCAAGATAAATCGATTCATGAATTATCTGGCGGTGAGAAACAGCGTGTTTATTTAGCGCAAGCCTTGGCTCAAGAGCCGGAAATTATACTTTTAGATGAACCTACCAACCATTTGGATTTATCCTTTCAAAAGGATTTATTGGATAATTTAAGAGAATGGAGTAAGGAAAGGGATTTAACAATTATTTGTATTTTTCACGATTTAAACTTGGCAGGCTTATATTGTGACCGACTGCTATTATTACATGATGGAAAAGTAGAAGTGGATGCTGCTCCTTCTGCTGTATTACAAGAGGACAGGGTGAAGAAAATCTATCAAACTGATATTAAGAGGACGGTTCATCCGATCCGCCCAGCTCCTCAAATAGCGCTAGTACCTAGAAAGATAGAGAGACATAAGCGAGAAGTGGACGCTTCTGCTATTACGATTACTTCCGAACGAGTCGAAGTGAGAGTTCCGGTTCCGCTCTACACGCTTTCTTCTGGCGTTGTCGGAGCAGGAATGGGATGGTATAAAGGCTTTGTGAACCGACATGTAGATAAGACATATCGCTGTGAAAATTATCGGGAGGATATGGAGGAATATTTACTTCGAAATGGCTTTATTCCATCGGAAACAGTAGGAATGATGACTGCTGTTTATACGGAAGATGCCACATTTCAATTTATTAAGCGAGAGGGATTTTCTGTATTGCTTGTTGTAACAGCAGGGGTTGGGAATGCAGTCGATGCAGCACATAGCAACGAACACTCGTCCTTCTTACATCCAGGAACGATTAATATTTGGATTTTTGTTAATGGGAAAATATCGGAACAGGCATTCTTACAAAGTGTGATTACTGCAACGGAAGCAAAGGCAGCTGTCTTGCGAGATCGAAAGATAAAAGATCAGGAAACAGGAACGATTGCAACAGGCACTTCAACAGACAGTATATTGGTGGCTGCTACACAAGAGGGTAATTATTTAGAATTTGCCGGTACGATCACATCCCTTGGAAAATGTGTGGCACAAGGTGTATATCATTGCATAACAGAAGCCCTAGATAAAAGAGAAAGAAGGTTATCCCAAGAATGATTGGTCATTTAATTAGCATTACATTTGCCATTATTTTAGATAAGCTAATTGGTGATCCGCCTAGCCTGCCACACCCTGTAAAAGGAATGGGGAAGTTGATTTCTTTTCTAGATCAGAAATTTAATTATGGTAAAAATCGAAGAGTGAAGGGATTATGGATGCTAGTCATTGTTTTATTGGTCACCTTTTTGGCAAGCATTTTTCTTGTATATATTAGCTACCAGCTCTATTGGTGGGTTGGAGTAATAGTAGAGGCTTTGCTTATTGCCACAACAATTGCTCAAAAAAGTCTTAAGGATGCAGCACTCGAAGTATATGAACCGTTAGAAGCAAACAATCTAGCTTTGGCACGATTAAAGCTGTCGTATATTGTAGGAAGAGATACAGAGCAATTAGAGGAAGTAGAAATAGTGCGGGCAACGGTTGAGACAGTTGCGGAGAATACAAGTGATGGAATTACTGCCCCGCTATTTTGGGCATTTATTGGCGGGGCACCATTAAGCCTTGTATACAGGGCCATCAACACATGTGACAGTATGGTTGGCTATAAGAATGAGAAGTACGGAGATTTTGGTTATTTCTCTGCCAAGTGTGATGACTTGGTTAACTATTTGCCTAGTCGCATTACAGCAATGCTTATACTCTTATTTAGTCGTTGTCCATTCTATCGTGAACGAGAAGCATGGAAGTTACTATTCCAAGATGCAAAGAAGCATCCTTCCCCAAATAGCGGCTGGGGAGAAGCAGTGACTGCTATTATCCTTGGCGTACAGCTTGGCGGCGTTAATTATTACCGTGGGAAAAAGTCGGATAGAGCCAGGATGGGAAAAGCGTTACAGCCCCTTAATAACACTCATATTATAGCAGCAACCAAAATCGCGGAGAAAGCAGTCATATGGTTTTATCTTTTTTTATGTATCGGAGGGATAGGATTTGAATTGGCCTATGCATGGAGCTAACCCACAGTATTTATATGAACATGCAAGTATAGAGATGCCAGAAAATGCGCTTGATTTTAGTGCGAATATTAATCCATTAGGTCCGCCGCCTATCTTATTAGAGAAGTGGGAAGAACTATTTCAGACTGTCCATCTATACCCAGACCCTTTTGCTAGTCGTTTAAAGGAGAAAATTTCAGAACTGCATGGAGTTCATCCAAAGCAACTTTTGATTGGTAACGGAGCTGCCGAAATTATTTCCTTACTGGGCAGAATCCTTGCAGGAAAAAAAGTACTTTTATTGCAACCTGCTTTTTCTGAATATGAAGAGGTATGTCGAATTAATGAGTGTACCATCTCCCATCATTATTTAGCAGCAGAAAATGATTGGGAGCTATCTCCTTCTGTATTGGAGAAGGAGATTTCCAAAATGGATGCAGTATTCTTATGTAATCCCAATAACCCCACAGGTACATTTTATCCCAAACAGATCGTAGAAGAGATGTTAGTTATTTGTGAACAAAATAATTGTTATTTAATTCTTGATGAGGCTTTCTACGATTTTGTTCCGGACTATGAAGATATGGTTCCTCTATTAAAACGATATTCGAAGCTCATTATTTTGCGATCATTGACTAAGATGTACAGTATTCCAGGAATACGTCTCGGATATGTTTTCGCATCAAAGCAAGTTATCGAGCAGTTACAACATTTTCAATCCCAATGGAGTATTAATGGAATTGCTTTACAGGTTGGCGAATTATTAATCGATCAAGAGGAGTTTCAACAAAAAACGCAAACCTTTGTACAAATAGAAAAGAAAAAGTTATACAATTTTTTTATAAAAGAGCAATTCATGCACTCAGAATCAGCAGCTAATTATTATTTATTAAGAGACCCACTGTTTACCGATCAAAAGGAGCTGCTTACTTTCTTATTAAATAATGGCATCATTGCAAGACATACATATAATTACCCAAGTCTAGAAGGAAAATGGCTAAGGTTTGCCGTTAAAAGCAAAGAAGAAAATCAGCAACTGCAAGGAGTGTTAACTAAATGGAGACAAGTTCATCCATCATCTTTGTAACTGGTGGCGTAAGAAGTGGAAAATCTTCTTTTGCAGAAAGCTTGGCGATCGAATATGCAAGGAAAGAAAGAGGCGATTTGTATTATATAGCTACATCTGTTAATACGGATGCTGAGATGCAAGAAAGAATAGAACGGCATCAACAGATAAGAAAGATGCACAAGGTGAAGTGGAAAAGCGTGGAACAGTCAGCAGATGTTGGCGAATTGACAGGATTATTTTCAAAAAGGGACGTTGTGTTACTTGACTGTTTAACGATATTAGTAAATAATGAGCTTTTTTTTAAAGATCAACCGCCAGATTTAATAGAGGGTAAGTTGAAAAAAGAAATAGTCGAGTTAAGCCGAACTTGTCGATATCTTATCCTTGTTAGTAATGAAGTGACGCATGAACCGTTAAGCGATCCGTTTGTACAGAAGTATTGCCGGATACTAAATCGGCTTCATCTTTTTCTCGTAAAATATGCTAAAGAGGCTTACTTAGTGGAAAGTGGAATCGTGCAAAGGAAGAAGGGAGAAGCAGGATGAAGGGTGTGATGATACAAGGGACTTCCTCGGATGTTGGGAAAAGTCTGATTGCTACTGCTTTATGCCGTATCTTGGCAAACGAGGGAATAAAGGTAGCTCCATTTAAATCACAAAACATGTCTAATAATTCCTATGTAACAATGGATGGAAAAGAAATTGGCCGAGCCCAAGGAATTCAAGCGGAAGCTGCAAAGGTGGAAGCAACAGTTTGGATGAATCCCATCCTCCTAAAGCCAAGATCTGATTCGCAATCAGAGGTTGTCCTCCTTGGAGAAGCAACTACTACTCTTTCTGGTAGAGACTACCGGGAACAGTTTTATCAAGAAGGAATTTGTGTTATTCAAAAAAGCCTAGAATATCTGCATAATCACTATGAGATGGTGATTATGGAAGGCGCAGGAAGCCCAGTGGAAATTAATTTAAAAGACAGAGAACTTGTAAATATGAAAGTTGCTGAGCTGGCCGATATTCCAGTAATTCTTGTAGCTGATATTGATCGTGGTGGTGTATTTGCCAGTATTATCGGTACACTTGCTTTGTTTTCTGAGCAGGAACGAAGAAGGGTAAAAGGCATCATTATTAATAAATTCCGCGGGGATCAATCGCTTTTTGAAGATGGGGTTCGCTGGCTGGAAGACAAGACAGGTGTTCCTGTTCTTGGAGTCCTTCCTTTTATTCATGACCATATGATTGAAGGGGAAGACTCCTTGTCTATTCGGGAAAAAAGATTGGACAATACGAAAGAAGTAATAGATTTGGCAGTAGTGAACAATCGCTATTTGTCTAATTTTACAGATATAGAACCATTCTTTTTTGAACAAGATGTTAGCGTCCGACTTGTCCATAAAGGAGAAGATTTAGGCAATCCAGATGCAGTCATTCTTCCAGGTACGAAAAGTACAATTGCTGATTTGGAAGCGATGAAAAGGAGTGGATTGGCTGATCAAATTAAAAATTATCATGCTAAGGGCGGCAGAGTAATAGGATTATGCGGTGGCTATCAAATGCTTTGTACAGTTTTGAAGGACCCCCATGGGACGGATACAGGAATAATAAACGAAGAAATAGAAGGAATAGGTCTTATCCCGGCAACAACGACCTTTGAAAAGAAAAAACAAACAATCCGAGTGGAAGGCATCTATCATCCATATACGAAGTTAGCATGTGAAAAGGTTGAAGGTTATGAGATTCATTTAGGAAAAACAGAATATGCCTCTCAGGAAAGATGTCCGTTTCTATGGCTGGATAGTAGAGAAGAAGGCTATTATCGAGAAAACGGAAGATTGATAGGTACTTATATGCATCACTTATTCTATAATGATGTATTTCGCAATACATGGTTAGATCAAATTCGTTTGCAAAAAGGACTGCCAAAACGAAAACCGCTAGTTATACAGGAACAGAAGGATAAACGCTTTGACGTACTTGCAGCTAAGATGAAAAAACATTTGGATTGGGAAAAAGTAATGGATATCCTTCAGGCTGGTGATTAGGATGAAAAAATGGATGATTGGATTTCTATTAAATATTCAATTCTTTACAGCAATACCAGTTAGAGTAGTACTTCCAATGGAAAGGGAGTATGTTCAAAAAAGTATAAAAACATTTCCGCTGCTTGGTCTTTTCCAAGGTTTTATTTATGTGAGTATCTTCTTATTGTTAAATGAATATACCCCCTTTTCAGCTCTTGCAGTAGCCTTTTTTGTTTGGCTTAGTATGATTTTGTTAACAGGGGGGCTTCATTTAGACGGCTGGATGGATGCAAGCGATGCTTACTTTTCTTATCAAGATACCAATAAAAGACTAGCGATTATGAAAGATCCGCATGTTGGTGCATTTGGGCTCTTATCCGTCATTGTCTTATTAAGCGCGAAATTTCTTTTTATCTATGAAATAGTGACACATATGCAGGAGTTCACTTATCTTTTTGTACTACTTCTTCCGTTTTTCTCCAAAACGGTTATGGGCTGGATCTTACTGTTTGTTCAGGAAGCGAAAAAGGACGGGCTAGGAGCATACTTTAAAAAGTCTGTGCAAGGACAGCGGACCATTTTTTATAGTAGTTATTTTGGTCTTGTTTTGCTAGTTTTCTTAGTGCTTTTTCCGCAATGGCTACCACTATTTTTTTTGTTTCTTTTCATAAGCGTAGGCTGCTACTTTTTATTAAGTCGATTTATGAAGCGGGCCTTTGGAGGACTAACAGGTGATTTATTAGGAGCAAGTGTAGAAGGGACGGAGTTAGTATTATGGGCGACACTATGGTTATTGCATTATTTCGTCATGGTCTAACAGCAGAAAATGAACGGAAAGCGTATATAGGATGGACGGATGCTCCTTTAAGTGAGAATGGAAGAGACAAGCTTCAAGATAAAGGGAGGCCGATTCCTAAGTATGAATGGATTTGTACCAGTGATCTAGTACGGGCAAAGGAGACAGCTGCTTATTGGTTTCCTGATCAAAAGTTGTGGGGAAAGGCTTGCTTTCGTGAAATGAATTTTGGAGATTGGGAAGGGCGAACATATGAAGAATTGAAATCTCTTCCTGATTACCGCCATTGGTTAAATGCTCCATTTGAGGTTTCTGCAACCAATGGAGAGTCCTTTAAAGAGCTGGCTCAGCGAGTGGAAGAGGGCTGGGAGAGTCTAATGAAGCGAGTAGAGCAACATCATCGTATAGCGATTGTCACACATGGCGGCGTTATTCGTTATTTGCTTAGTGCATATGGGGCTGAAAAGAAGAATTTCTGGGAATACACCATACAGCCAGGAGAGGGCATGGAGCTAATATGGTCGAGAAAAGAAAGCTTTAGGAGGAAGGAAAGATGCACTTTATTACAGGAGGTAGCTTTCACGGGAAAAAAAGCTGGGCATTAACGTTTGCAAAGGAACAAGGTTTTGTAAACGGAAAGGTAATTCGTTTATTTGACGCAAAGAAGATGGATATTGAAAGTGACAAAGACCAGTCTACTGGTTTTTATATTATGGAAGGTCTAGAGTGGATGGTTAAAAATCGTCTTCAGGAGGAAACAATGGAACAAACGATAGCTTATATGAAAACCTTAGTGGAAGAGCTGTTTCAATGGGAAAGGCTAGAGAAAAATAGATGTGTGTTTTTAATTGGCAGTGATATTACGAAAGGCATCGTTCCTATTGATAAAGAAGATCGGATGTGGCGAGATGCTACAGGGCTTATTTTTCAGCAGATTGTTAAAAAAGCAGATAGAGTGGATGTTATTTGGTATGGATTAAATGAGCGATTGAAATAGCAGTATGGGGTTTGATTTGGGTAATATAGGAAAGTTTGATATTGCAGAAGTTTTAAGCGAAAAAAGTGGTGTTCATAAGTAAACTGAAAGCCAAAATCCGCAGCTCAACAAGCAAAAAAGTGTCATTAACTAACATAAAGCCAATAAACCTAGCGTTACACAAAAATAAAACGGAAAGTGGGATTATCAGATGCGTATCTATACAAAAACGGGAGATAAAGGGGAAACAAGTATTATAGGAGGAAGAGTAGCAAAGGATGATATTCGGGTAGAAGCTTATGGAACGGTGGATGAATTAAATTCTTTCGTAGGATTAACAGTCGCACAATTAGACGGAGAGCAATTCGCTGATATAAAAGAAGACCTGGAAAAAATTCAGCATGAATTATTTGACTGTGGGGGAGATTTAGCGAGTGTTTCATCAAGAAGACCGCTTAAGTTAACAGAAGAGGCTATTTACTATTTAGAGGAGAGAATTGATGCTTTTATAGAGGAAACCCCAGATCTTGAGCGCTTTATTCTTCCTGGTGGAACAGAGGCAGCAGCAACTGTTCATATTGCACGGACAGTGACGAGAAGAGCAGAACGATTAGTTGTCACGTTAGGGAAGACAAAGGAGGATATTTCAGACTTACCGTTAAAATACTTAAATAGACTTTCAGATTACTTTTTTGCGTTAGCAAGAGTAATTAATTATAGAAGTAATGTGGCTGATGTGGAGTATGTTCGTAGTGCAAAAGTATTTCGAACAAGTAAAAAGGGAGAGAAAAATGAAGGGAAAGAAGATTAATATCCTAGCCATTTTTATCGCTATATCGGTCGTTGGTGCATTTATAAAAATTCCGAGTTTTATTGGAAGTGTGGCGCTTGATAGTTTTCCAAGTTTAATTGCAGGAGTGTTTTTTGGTGGATTGGCAGGAGGCATGGTAGCGGCTTTTGGTCATCTTGTTTCAGCCCTTATAGGGGGACTTCCACTTGGAATGTTTCATTTATTTATTGCGCTTGAAATGTTTATTCTTGTTTTTATGTATACGAAAATCTATCATACAGGAAATAAAATGATCTCTTATTTATTCTTTGTGTTAGCAAACGCAGCGATTCTTCCGCTTCCGTTTTTATGGCTGCTAGGAAAGGGCTTTTACGTTTCAATGATTCCAGTACTATTGATTGGTGCGGTATTAAATGGAATTATTGCCCAGTTGTTAATACCAAGACTCGAGCGTTTCAGAAGAGTTTGGGGTGAGGGCAAGCAATGAGAGATGTGCAAATTGTTCCTTGGAATAAAAAAGAAGAGCTAGTTATTAGTGTAGATAATAGTGGTGGAATTGGACAAAAAGAGGGAGATATAGTTTTTGCGTCCTATGATATTGTTTCTTATTTTTCCTTTAGAGTAGCTGTAATGGAGTGCATAGCTGCAGGAGGAGTTCCCGTTTCTATTGTTTTGCAGAACTTTTGTGGAGATCACGCATGGTATCAGCTTGTCTCTGGTATACATAAAGGCATAAACGAACTAAATTTAAATAGTGAGATTGGAATAACGGGGAGTACGGAAAGTAACTTTTCTTTACAGCAATCCGCAGTAAGTTTAACGATTATTGGAAAAAGGCAAGCAGGCACAAGGGAGCTATCGATTTCCAATGGGAAAATAGCTGTTATTGGAAGTCCGCTTGTCGGAGAAGAAGTAATTTTACAAGGGGAAAGAGTAGTTCCATTAGCAATATTTATGCAATTGGCGAAAAATAATAATTATCGAATACAGCCTGTAGGTTCTAAAGGCATTCTTTATGAATTGGGTCAGCTAAAGGGAACACTGTTTAAGAAGGAAGAAGTGATATGCTCGCTTGACCTCTTAAAATCAGCAGGACCTGCTACATGCTTTATTGTAGAGTATGAAAAAGAAGAAGAACTAAAGAGAATAGCGGGTTCCTATTTTCATGAAGTGATTATTACTCAGCGCTCTAATTAAAAAAGCACAAGCAAGGAGAAAATTTAAATGAATAAGCTCCATTTTAGCCCTTTTTTCATATGGTAATAAGAGTTAAAATGGAAAAGGATTATCTGGCTTTAGCACCTGTCTATTACAGGAATATGTGTTTTTGATTAAATTGTTATTTGACTTACATGTTTTATTTTTAAAGGTATGATTCTAGTGGTAGAATAAACAAGTGCATTGATTAAATGGAGGTAAACTCATAATGAAAAAGAAACTTGGATTATTATATGGCGGAAAATCTGCTGAACATAAAGTTAGTATGCAAACGGCGATGGCTGTAATTAAAGCGTTAGATACGGATAAATATGATATTCACCCGATTTACATATCTGAGAGTGGTGAATGGGTGCGTGGACCACAATTAATGGGACCAGTTGAAAATGTAAAAGAGCTTGCTTTCCATTCACATGAGCAAATTGGTTCAAATGCTCTTTCTACTACTCTCTTCCAAGCAAATGATGAGGCTACCTTAGACGTGATTTTTCCATTGCTTCACGGACCAAATGGAGAAGATGGAACAGTACAAGGATTGTTGGAACTATTAAATCTTCCTTATGTGGGGAATGGGGTTCTAGCATCTTCTGCTGGGATGGATAAAGTAATTATGAAGAATATTTTTGAAGTAGCTGGACTAAATCAAGTAAAATATAATTCTTTTATTCGCAGTGATTGGCAAAGTGATAAGGATGCGGCGTATGATCGTGTAGAAAAAGAATTAGGCTTTCCTTGTTTTGTTAAGCCGGCTAATCTTGGTTCAAGTGTAGGAATTAGTAAATGTACGACAAGAGAAGAATTAGAGACGGCTTTTATCGAGGCGTTCCAATTTGACCGCAAAATAATCGTGGAAGAAGGCTTAACAGCAAGAGAAATTGAAGTAGGGGTACTAGGAAATGATCATCCTGAAGTTTCTGTAGCTGGCGAAATTGTTCCGAAAAAAGATTTTTATGATTATAAAGCAAAATATGAAGATGGAGACACGGCTTTAATTATTCCTGCAGAAATCACGGAATTGGAGTATGCAGCTATTAAAGAAGATGCAATTAAAGCATTTAAAGCACTTGATTGTTCGGGCCTTGTCCGTGCAGATTTCTTCTTAACAAAAGAAGGAAAAGTTTACATTAATGAAGTGAATACAATGCCTGGATTTACACCATTCAGCATGTTCCCATTATTATGGAAACATACAGGTTTAGAATATGATGCTCTTATCAATAAATTAGTGGATCTGGCTGTGGAAAGACATACAGAAAAACAAAATATTAAATATACGATCTAATAGAGAGAATAAGAAAAGGAGAGGTGAGTAACAACGTAGCCTCTTCTTTTGTTCCATGAAACGGAGATTTGCTCCTCTAATGATGTATAACTGTGAAAAAAGGAGGTATTTTTTTGATTAAACGTACATATGCAGAAATTGCTACAATGGCAGGTAGTGTAGAAACGTTCGAGCAATATGCGAATGTTCAAATTAATGGGATTACGATTGATTCAAGAAAAATAGAAGCAGGGCAATTATTTATCCCATTTAAAGGCGAAAGAACGGACGGCCATCAATATGTGGCAGATGCAATAAAACAAGGTGCCGCTGCAGCATTTTGGCAAAAGGATGTTCCTAATCCACCAGAGAATCTACCACTTATCTTTGTTGACGATTCATTAAAGGCTATTCAAGCGCTTGCTAAAAGCTATCTTCGCCAACTGAATGTTAAGGTAGTTGGGATAACAGGAAGTAACGGAAAAACTTCTACAAAGGATATAACAACAAGTCTTCTTTCCTTAAAATATAAAGTGCAAAAAACAGAAGGTAATTATAATAATCATCTTGGTCTTCCTTTAACTGTTCTAGGTTTAGAAGAGGATACGGATATTGCGGTGCTAGAAATGGGAATGAGTGGTCGGGGGGAAATTGACTTTTTGAGCCGGCTAGCAGAACCGGATATTGCTGTTATTACGAATATCGGTGAATCTCATATGCAGGATTTAGGTTCAAGAGAAGGCATCGCAGAGGCGAAGTTAGAAATTTTAAATGGATTGAAGGATAAAGGAAGATTTATTTACTTTGGAGATGAACTACTTTTATCAAGTCGTATGAAAAATAGTAAGGTTGATACAAAAACTTTTGGAATGGATCATGCTAATGATTTATATCCGCTTGAAATCAATGCGCTAGAAAATGGCAGTGTTTTTCATATTAATAAAATTGCCTCTTCATTCCAATTGCCTGTTTTAGGAAATCATAATATTTTAAATGCGTTAGCAGCAATGCTAGTAGCAGAGTATTTTGATATTCCTTATGAAGAAATGAATAAAGGACTTCAATCGCTAAAACTTACAAATATGCGCATGGAGTTAGTTGAAGGAAAATCTGGTGTGAAAATTATTAATGATGCTTATAATGCCAGTCCGACTTCTATGCTTGCAGCGATTGATGTATTAAAGAAGCTGCCAGGCTACGACCAAAAAATTGCCGTACTTGGTGATATGCTAGAGTTAGGCGATAAAGAAGAATCTTTTCATTACCAAATGGGAGAACGTCTCGAAGGTGTCGATTACGTTTTAACATATGGAAAGCTGGGTAGTTTCATTGCAGAAGGTGCAAAAACAGTCCTTCCAGCAGATCGAGTATTTACTTTCTTTGAAAAAGAACCGTTAATAGATAAATTAGTCTCTTATCTAAATGAAGAGACAGTAGTTTTAGTCAAAGCCTCTAGAGGAATGAAGTTAGAGGAAATAGTTAAGGCTATCCAATAATAGAAAAATCTAAGCCTTATCAGATACGCGAAAAACGTTTTCTTTGTAGGTTTGGCTTTTTTTTTCTAGAGTAAAAAGTAAATTCTTTCAGAAGTCAATTGACCGATTGGAAATTAACGGACATCATTTATCCCACTCATAACAGCTAATAAGACCCGACTGTAAGTTGCAGAAAAACGAGGACTAGGTGTTGATACTCTCCCATAAGTGTAATTAATCATCAGTTGGGGGATGAGGAATAACCTGCACAGATGGAATTTTCTTTATAAGGTGAAAAAAGAAATTATGGATAAAATTACTATTAAAGTGTAAAATGTCTCTAACGGGAGGAGAGATAAAATGACAGCTTGTTTATGTATACATGGATTTACAGGTTCTCCGATGGAGGTGGAACCACTGGCTGAATATATTCAGAAACATACGAATTGGGAATGTGTTATTCCAACTCTTCCTGGTCATGGCAATGAATTAAGCTTAAAGGGGATTATGTATAATGAGTGGATTCAACATGCGGAAGAAGCATTAAAAGATTTATTAAAGAGACATGAAATCGTTTATGTTGTCGGTTTTTCCATGGGTGGATTAATAGCAAGTTATATAGCTACAAAATATCCCATAAAAAAATTGATTTTGCTGAGTGCAGCAGCCTACTATGTGAATTTCGCTCAGCTTCATCAGGATATAAGAATAATCTGTGCTGACTTTTTTAAAGGAAGAATTAGAGAAAATGAGCAATATAATCGCTATATGAACAAAATAAAAAGTACCCCGTTAGCCGCAACAATCCAGTTTAGAAAACTCGTCCAATATGTGAAACCATTATTAGCTAATATCCACGTACCAACATTAATAGCCCAAGGAGAGAAAGATGGCATCGTACCATTAAAAAGTGCAAGCTATATATATAATACTATTCGTGCTGAAAATAAGAAGATGATATGTGTAGAGGAGTCTAAGCACTTAATTTGTCATTGTGAGAAAAGAGAAACGTTATTTCAAGAAATAATAACATTCCTTGAAGAACCTTCATAAGTTAAAAGTAACCACAAAAAAACGGGCGTATAGAAATAGGCTCGATTGGAAAGAGTAAAATTGGCAACGTCTGTAAACTAGTTATAACTTTTTCTAAAAGGAAACAGCAAAAAACGAAAGAGCTTTATCCCACTCTTAACGGACAGTAAGACTCCCCCTCAAGCTTAGGAGAATACGAGGAAGAAAGGTGGGAGATCAACTGTCCATAAAGGTCCGATTGGTTCAACTAACCATAAGTGGGGGAGGAAGGAATCCCCCACTTATGGAAGTTTCACTTTATGCCAAAATGACTATGGCAAAAAAGACTTTGCAACGTTCTTTTTGTCATAAAGCGTTTACATTATAAAAATAGGGAAAACATGCATAAAACCTAGATTTTCGGATACCCAATTTATTGCAAAGCGTATTTCTTAGTGATAAGATTATTTTTAAAAGTAGGGTGACAAACTTAACATTTGGGGCATAATGTTAGGGAAGAAAACAACCTTTGTAAACGATAAATTGGTCAAATAGAGAGAAATGGTTTTAATAAGAATTATTTAGGGTATCTGATTTTTTTCTTTTAAAAAGGACGATATAAAAATTATTTCTTTGTATTTGGCTAACTTTTCTTAATTAGCTAATTTTGTTTAAAGCTCCGTGAAATGATCATGTTTTTTTCGAACGTGAATTTTGAAGATTCTCATATAAGAGAAACAGACATAATCACAAATTGGTAACAGAGCTATTAAAATTAAAATAAATAGAAGTCATTTGAAATTTCCTCCTATTTATAACTCGGTTGAATAGTATCTCATAACTAATAAGAATTAAATATTTGCATATACCCTCATCATTCTCCTGATAAAGGTTGTAAGGCTATTGAAACCAACAATAACTTTCATCATTTATATTATAGCGACAATCGTTTCTTTTTAATTGTATGGGGAAAGGCATAATGTGATGAATACGATATGCCATTTTAATATGTTTCATTTAGAAAAATGAGGTACATACGAATGGTTGGCATGATGGAGTTAATCTATCTGCTTATGGATATTTTTAATGACTAGAAGGAGATTGGATATATTGGTAAAGTTTCAAGATTTAGGTATTAGTCCTGCTACAATGAAATCATTAAAGAGAATGGGATTTGAAGAAGCCACACCTATTCAGGCAGAAACTATTCCATTAAGCCTTCAAAATAAAGACTTAATTGGTCAAGCACAAACAGGAACTGGGAAAACAGCTGCTTTTGGAGTGCCTTTAGTTGATAAAATTGATGTAGCGAACGAAGTAATTCAAGGGATTATAATTGCTCCGACGCGAGAACTAGCAATTCAGGTTTCAGAAGAACTATACAAAATTGGTTATGGAAAACGTACAAGAGTTTTATCTATTTTCGGAGGACAGGATATAAACCGTCAAATCCGTGCATTGAAAAAAAATCCTCATATTATAGTTGGTACTCCTGGACGTATTTTGGATCATATTAATCGTAAAACACTCCGTTTAGATAGTGTTCAAACAGTTATTTTAGATGAAGCAGATGAAATGCTGAATATGGGATTCATTGATGATATTGAATCAATCCTTTCAAAAATTCCAACTGAAAGACAAACGTTATTATTCTCTGCTACAATGCCAGCACCTATTAGAAAAATGGCTGAGCGCTTCATGAAGGATCCTGAATTGGTAAAAGTGAAAGCGAAGGAAATGACAGTACCATTAATTGAACAGTATTATATTGAAACACAGGAGAAAACGAAATTTGATATTCTAACAAGATTATTGGATATTCAATCTCCAGAACTAGCAATTATTTTTGGTCGTACAAAACGTCGTGTTGATGAGCTTTCGGAAGCATTAAATCTACGTGGTTATACAGCAGAAGGAATTCATGGAGATTTAAGCCAAGCGAAACGTATGTCTGTTCTTCGTAAGTTCAAAGAAGGAACTATTGATGTACTAGTTGCAACAGATGTAGCTGCACGTGGACTTGATATTTCTGGCGTAACGCATGTATATAATTTTGATATTCCTCAAGATCCAGAAAGTTATGTACACCGTATTGGACGTACTGGCCGCGCTGGAAAAGAAGGAGTAGCGATCACATTCATTACGTATCGTGAAAGATCTTATCTACAAGTTGTAGAAAAAACAACGAAGAGAAAAATGGAAAAGATGATTCCGCCAACAGTGGATCAAGCTATCGAAGGGCAGCAAAAAGCTGTGATTGAAAAAATATCGCAAATTGTGGATGAAAATAATTTAGATTCTTATCGAAATGTTGCAGATGAACTGCTTGAGCAAAAAGACGCTTCTACCATTGTAGCAGCAGTCCTAAAAATGCTTACAAAAGAACCAGATACAACTCCGGTTCAACTAACAGAAGAAAAGCCATTACCAACGAAACGCGATCGTAGACCATATGATAAAAACAATGATCGTGGTGGTCGCAAAAACTATAATCCGCGTCAGCGTCAAGGGTATGGCAGCAATAAACGCCAAGGTCAATCAAGTAATAGTTACAATAAATCAAAGTCTTACCGTTAAGATTTGTACACAAAACCTCCATGAGAAATGCCTCATGGAGGTTTTCATTTATCCGACTCTTAACGGAGTAAGACCCCACCTTAAGTGGATGAAAATCGAGGGAGCTAGGTGGAGAATAACTGTCCGTAAAAGTCTGCTAAGTAATTAACCATCATCTGAGGGGAGTTTTCTTTATGGTAATAATAGAAAGCATCGAAAAATTTGAAACCACCTTATACATTTTTCGTATATAGTTAATAGATACATACAAAAATTAAAAAAAGGGGAAATGTAATTGGTAACGATACCTCAAAACAGATTATCGAAAAAAGGAATAACCGTATGGCGTTTAACAGGATTAATCTCTTCTCTTATCATGATGGTTATTGGTGGAGCTTTAATTACACTCGCTATTCTTTTTGATTGGCACATACTTGTCAGTATAGGAACGATCATCTATCTACTTTTTCATGTTGCTCTAACGATTGGTATCCTGCCATCTTTAAAGTGGAAAAGGTGGAGGTATGAAGTAAGAGGAGATGAGATTGAAATTCAGCAAGGTGTTATCGTAATAAAGCGAACACTCATCCCGATGATTAGAGTGCAGCACGTAGATATGAAGCAAGGACCGTTATTAAAAAAGTACGAGCTTGCAACGGTTTCTATTTCAACCGCAGCCACGATACATGAGATTCCTGTCCTTGAAGTGGAGGAAGCAGAGGAAATAAGACATTATATTTCTAGCAAAACGAAGGTGGCGGAAGAGGATGTTTAAGCAAAGCAGACTTCATCCAGTTTCTATAATCTACGACATCTTAAAGCGGTTAAGAGAATTTATTTTCCCGTTTATAGGAATTATTGTACTTGGAGGAAAACCCTCTGAGTGGGGATTATATACAATTTTAGGGGCATCTGTCTTACTGTTAGTCATATTCATTAGTGGATTTTTATCTTGGAATTATTTCACCTTTTATGTTGTTGAAAAGGAATTACGAATTGAGTATGGCGTATTTGTAAAAAAGAAGCGCTATATCCCCTTTGAACGAATTCAAAGCATTGATTTTACTGAAGGAATTTTTCATCGACCTTTTGGATTAGTAAAAGTGAAGATAGAAACGGCAGGGACCACAGAAGCAGAAGGTGAACTTACCGCTATTTCTAAAGCAGTTGCTCAAGATTTAAAAAGATATATCATTCAAAAGAAGAATGAACAGATTGGATCAGAAGAAGTGGTAGAAGTAGTAGAACCTGCTCAACAAGAAATCTACCGTATTACGAATAAGCAATTAGCTATTTTGGCATCTACGTCGGGTGGAGTAGGAGTCATTATTTCGGCGGTTTTTGCTTTTATTTCTCAGTTTGAAGATATTATTCCATATAAAAAAATATACGAACATATTCATCAGTTCATAACAAGCGGTTTGGCGTTAATTTCAATCGTTGTTTTTGTTCTATTTGTCTTACTGTGGTTGTTTTCATTATTGATTACGTTGCTGAAATATGCGAATTTTACGTTATCGAAGACGAAAGATGATTTAATTATTACACGAGGGCTAATTGAGAAAAAGCAGATTACTATTCCGTTGCAACGTATTCAGGCAGTTAAAATAACGGAGGCCATGCTTAGACAGCCGTTCCAATTAGTGGGTGTTTCCATTATTAGTGCGGGGGGATCTTTTAATGATCTGGAGGCTGCGAATGTGTTGGCTGTTCCATTATTAAAGAAAAAGCAGTTACCGGATTTATTAAAAGAAATGGTTCCTGAATATGAATACAGTGACCAGCTTACTCCGCCCCCAAAACGATCTGTTTGGAGATATATTATAAAAAATAGCTGGATAGCCCTGCCTATTATCGTTTCACTTATCTACTTTTTTCATGGATGGGGAGCATTATCGCTGTTGTTATTGTTCATTTTACCATCATGGGGATACTGGAATTACCGCTCAGCAGGCTACCATATCTCGGGTAAACAACTAATCTTATCCTTCCGCCAATTTAATAAAACGACTTTTATGATGAGACGTAATCGAATCCAGGCCCTTTATTACACAGAGGGATGGTGGCAAAGGAAGGGAGACCTTGCTTCTATTCAAGGTATAGTGCTTTCTGGTGCAGGAGGAGCAAATGGTGTAGTTACAGATCTTGCAAAAGAGGATGTAGAGAAAGTGTATGAATGGTATTCGCTAAGGTAAGAAAAAGGTTAGGACAATAACTAAACAGATAACCTGTAAAGACGAATAATCAATAATTTAAGTATTAAATATAGGTTGCGGATAATAGCAACAAACATGAAATGGGAACATACCTTTTAATAAAAAAAAGCCCAAACAGTTATACGAAACTTTCATTAGTGATTCGTATAACTGTTTGGGTTTATCTTTGGATCGAATACTTGTGGCCCACCCTCTTTCGTAAGAAGAAAGGGAGATTACTGACTAAGAAAACCAATAATAGCAAGCCCGAAGATTACAATCCAAATAATAATTGATTTTCCTTCTGGTTTTTTTGCTCGGCGAAACTGTTGTTTTAAATAGTACCATTCCTCTTTATAACTGGATTTAATGTTTTTTCCCTTTGATTCCGATAAACTTCCAATGATTAGGCCAGCTAGAAATCCAAAGATATGGGCAACAATATTTATATTTGGCTGTAAAAAGGTCATAATTAAGCTAAGTACAGCAATCGTCGTAATAATTTGGGCGTTGCTCTGTGAAATAATGTCTTTTCGAAATACAACTAGACTAATATAATAACCAAACAATCCAAATATTGCTCCACTAGAGCCTAAGTGAACATAAGTAAGTGGTTCGATAAGAAGGGTAATAATATTCGCCGCAATACCAGTCACTAAATAAATAAGGAGAAACTTAAATTTGCCTAGTATTCTTTCGAGAGCTGGGCCGAATAAGAAAATACTAAAACTGTTAAACAGAAGATGGGCAAAACCTCCATGAATGAAAATGGGAGTGATTAATCGCCACCATTCTCCTTCTACTATATAAAGATTGACGCCAATCATTGTATCTAATAAATACTTATTTGGAAAAATAGGAAGATTGGTTAATAAATATAGTATTAGATGAATGAGTAAAATCATTGAAACGATAGGATAATACGTAATATACTCTTTAAAGCTTTCTCTTCTGGTAAACAACTGTATTTGATACCTCCTAAATAGCTTCTTTCTACAATAATAGCCAAACAATAGGAAAAGATACAATATATTATGCTCACAATGAATAGAATAGAAGGAGTTGTCTTATGATTAAAGGCACAGGAATTGATATAACGGAAATAGACAGGATAGAAACTTTGCTTCAAAGACAGCCGAAGTTTGCAAATCGAATTCTGACCGATAAGGAAATGGAAAAATTTCAGCAACTATCTGGCCATCGCAAAAATGAATTTTTGGCAGGAAGATTTGCGGCAAAAGAGGCATTTGCTAAGGCGCTTGGTACGGGGATAGGAGCAGATTTAAGTTTTTTGGATATTGAAATAGGTTATGAGGGACAAGGAAAGCCTTTTATTTTAAAACCATTTTCTGAAGGCGTCCATTTATCTATAACCCATAGCAAGCAGTATGCTTTTGCTCAAGTCATCATTGAAGAATAAGGGAAACGAGATGAATTCATCGTTTTCCTTATTTTTTTGTTTGAGGTAAATAGAAAATTTTAATTATTAATATGAATTAGATACAAGGAGCTTGAAAGTATAATATATTGTTTTTTTGATGGTTGTTTCTAAAAGGTTGCTGTTTTTTTCAAAAGGAGAAAAGAATTAGTTGGAAAAATGGAGCAGCCAGCATACACGTAGGCTCCTGTGGGATTAGCGAGACAGTCTGAGACCCTACAGGCGGAAGCAAACCGCGGTTCAGCGCGAGCCCCACGGAAAGCGAAGTGTATTTCGGTTGCAGGTAATAGCAACAAACTTTACGAAAACAGCCTTTTTGATTTAATAATATCATCCCCTTTTATTTAAGAATGGATAAAAAATTTGCCTTTGATGTTGGGAATTTGTCAAAGGGATATAAATATATAGAATTCCAATAAAAAGACTTATTATTCCAAGTAGCATATTCCTGAAGGTTGTCTCATATATTCATAGAGAAATAGGAGAGACAAGTATGGGTTTTCAGTTTCTAATAGAAAATTCCAAGGAATAAGAAAGATGGATTTTTTTACTAGAAATACTGTTTGCTTATTTTTCTCTCTTTCTACGTGAAATGAGAATAGGGGAGTTGAAAAAATGAACAAGAAGATTTGGTTGCTATTTGTAGGGCTAACGGTCATGCTTTTGTTAACTGCCTGTGGAACAAAATCGAAAGAAGATGTTCTGACTGATTTAAAAGAAAAGGTCGAGACAAAGGGGTATAAAGCAGACGCCGAAATGACTCTCAAAATGGGAACAGAGCCACAAACTTACGAAGTGGAAGTCTGGCATAAAGACCCAGATTTTTATCGAGTAAATCTGAAGAATTCAGCAAAGAATCAGAGCCAAATGATTTTGAAAAATGAAGAAGGCGTGTATGTTTTAACTCCAGCTTTAAACAAAAGCTTTAAGTTTCAAAGCGAGTGGCCAGAAAATAGTAGTCAGGCTTATCTCTATGAGTCTTTAGTGAAAGATATTGAAGAAGATAAAGATGTGAAATTTTCTGCTACTGATAAGTATTATGTGTTTGAAACAAAAACACGCTATCAGAATAACAAGATGCTTCCAACACAAGAAATTACTTTTAGCAGAAAAGATCTTTCGCCTGTAAGTGTAAAGGTTAAGGATGTAGAGGGAGTAGCACTTGTTACAGTTAAATTTTCCAATGTGAAATTTGACGTATCCTTTGATAAGAAGGATTTTGATTTACAAAAAAGTATGACAGCGGCTAAGATGGTTATTCCAGTTATGGGAGAAGTAGAAGATAAAAACTTTACTGTTAAATATCCGGAAGAACCGTTAGAAGGAGTTAGCTTAGTGGAAGAGAAAAAAATGGCTTCGGAAAACGGAAATCGTGTGATTTTGACATATGATGGGGAAAAGTCCTATACGATTATTCAAGAAAAAGCAGTGGTAGCACCAGCTACAGCAGGACCAATTGTTAGTAAGGGAGATCCCGTGGATTTAGGATTTACCATTGGGGAAGTAACAGATTCTAAAGTATCTTGGACGTTTGAAGGCGTTGATTATACTATTGCATCGACTGACTTAACTCGTGATGAACTAGTTACAGTTGCACGCTCTGTACAAGGAGAAGCAATAAAATAAGCATTTGTTAACAGCTTCTATTTTAGAGGCTGTTTTTTTGTTGTTTTTTCAACATTCTGAGTTGATTCTCGCTGGGATACTTGACTTCAGTGGAAAATGAGTGGAAAGGGGGACCCAACAGGCGAAAGTCGAGGATAGGAATTGACAAGCTGTTAAATCAGTAGAATAATTTAGAATACAAGCTTTTTATTTCATGAAGGACGTGTGAAGATTTTGAATCAAGAAGATACTTTTTATCGAGATACATGGGTGGAAATTGATCTTGATGCTATTGCATTTAATGTTAGTGAGTTAAGAAAAAGATTACATCCTGAAAATAAATTGATAGCGGTAGTAAAGGCAAATGGATATGGGCATGGAGCTTTGCAAATTGCTAAAACAGCATTACAGTCTGGTGCGGATAGCTTGGCTGTAGCTTTTTTAGATGAGGCGATCAGTTTAAGAAATAGTGGCGTTACTGCACCAATTCTTGTACTGGGCGCAAGTAGACCAAAAGATGTTATGACAGCGATAAAAAATCAGGTGACTTTAACTGTTTATCATGTGAACTGGCTGGAGGAAGCTCAACAATTTTTAAGTAAGGATGCTTCTTTAAAGATCCATTTAAAGGTAGATACGGGCATGGGGAGAATTGGTTTAAGAAAGGAGAAGGAGATCCAGCAGGTAGAGGAATTACTGGTAAAGCATTCGAATATTGTCGTGGAGGGAGTTTTTACTCATTTCGCGACAGCGGATGAAAAAAATTCTTCTTATTTCGAGAACCAAATTCAACGCTTTAAGGAGCTGCTTTCTTCCTTTTCAAAGCTGCCAGCAATCATTCATTGCAGTAATAGTGCGACCAGTCTTTTACATCCGGATTTACAATATAATGCTGTTCGTTTGGGGATTTCGATGTACGGATTGACACCATCTCTTGAGATTGAGCCTGATTTACCTTATCTATTAAAAGAAGCTTTTTCCTTGCGCACAAAATTGGTCCAAGTGAAAAAGTTAAATAAAGGGGATAAAGTAAGCTATGGTGCAACATATGAGGCGGAAGAAGAGGAATGGATAGGTACTTTGCCAATTGGCTATGCGGATGGATGGTTACGTAAACTGCAAGGACAAGAGGTTCTTATTGACGGAATGAGAGTACCAATTGTTGGGAGGATTTGCATGGATCAATGCATGATAAGGCTCCCTTTTTATATAGAACCAGGTACAGAGATAACACTAATCGGTAAACAAAAAGATGAGATTATTTCTGTTAATGAAATTGCTGCTAAATTAGAAACGATTAATTATGAGGTTACCTGTATGATTTCTACAAGAGTCCCTCGTGTGTATAAACAAAATGGTATTTATACAGAAACAGTGAATCCTTTAATTTAATCGTTAATATAAAGGATAGAGGTATAGTGCCAATATTTTAGGGCGATTATTGTAAAAAGCATTATTTTAACTCTAGACTAAATAAATAGTAATGGATGATGAAAATAATGAATACATTAATTATGGTCACAGATACTATTTAGAGATAACTGATATGAAAAATATGGAATTGCAGCTGTTATTTTTGAGAATATTTTTCGTTTTTTCCATTCTTTCATGCATAAAAGGGATAATTTTTGGCGGATAATACAGTAGAATTGCTGAATGGACTTTGCAGAAACAATGAATAGTGGTATGATTAAAAAAAGCAGAGCTAAAAATGGTGTGTAGTGATGGTGGAGGTGTATGTTTGTGTCTGAATCCAGCGCAACGACAGAGATCATGATAAAATTACCAAAGCATTTGTTAACTGAATTGGACGGCTTCGTTAAGCAAGAAAATGTTAATCGTAGTGAATTTATTTATCAAGCAACGAAAATGTATCTTCGCGAACGGAAAAAGAGACATATCCGCGAATCGATGAGACGAGGATATATGGAAATGGCTAAATTAAATTTATCCATTGCATCAGAAAGCTTTCTCGCAGAATACGAGGCAGAGCATACAGTAGAACGTCTTGTAAGCGGAGGGTAATCCTTTGATTGTCAAACGTGGTGACGTTTATTTTGCAGACCTATCCCCAGTTGTTGGTTCAGAGCAAGGCGGCGTCCGTCCTGTACTTGTCATTCAAAACGACATCGGGAATCGGTTCAGTCCCACAGTCATTATTGCAGCAATTACAGCTCAGATTCAAAAGGCTAAATTGCCGACTCATGTGGAAATTGATGCGAAGCGATATGGTTTTGAAAGAGATTCAGTAATTCTTTTAGAACAAATTCGTACGATAGATAAACAGAGGCTAACGGACAAAATTACTCATCTTGATGAGGAAATGATGGAAAAAGTCGATGAAGCTCTACAAATTAGTTTAGGTCTCATTGAATTTTAAGAATAGAATGCGCTCGTTTGTAGCGCTTTTTTTTATAGTAACCGTTCTGCATGTTGAATAGCCTGTATATTGTTAGTAAAAGAACCTCCTATCTTCAATGGGGGTTCTCAGTTTGTCGACAAAAAGATTTTTAGAAACTTACATTGAATTTTCATGCGTTGCTTGGAGTGGAAGGGGTGAGACTCCTGTGGGATTAGCGAGACAGCTTAGACCCTGCAGGCCAAAGGCCGAAGCGGCTAAGCGCGAGCCCCGCGGAAAGCGAACCCCTGGAGCGGAAAGCAACATCCCTATTCAAAGGGACTAATAAATATACTATAGATAAACCTCTATATCTAAAATTCAGGGGTTTGTCTACAGTTTGAGAACCTTCTATCTTTAATGGAGGTTCTTTCTATTTTAATTTAAAAGCACTAATAATAAAAAAAGTAGGCATCTGTCTCTATGGTGTGACAAAAAATTTTATTAATTCTTATAAAAAGGTTTCAAAAAGAATCAGAATGGGAATATAGAAAAGTCATCTCCTATATAAATATAGGATCAGTCAATTTTCAACTGAAAATAATGCCAAAAAATACCGATTGTTTTTCAATATATCAGTTTTTGAAAATAGAAAGTCTCTCTTAATATGATAAAATGGAGAAAGGCTAATTATAATTATAGAGCAAGTAAACAGGTTAAATGAAATGTGCTGGAGATCTATTAAAAAAATGTATTAATCTATATGATGTAGATAAATACCAAAGGAAAAGGTCTATATTTAGCATTGCTTCTGTTATATAGAGAAATCCCTATAAAGGGATTGGTAAGTTTGTAAAAATATATTAAAAGAAAGTTGGTTGGTTTTGGGTGAATAGAGTAAGAATACCAATATTAAAACTTTATGACTATTTACTAGTATCTATTCAATGGGAGTTAGATGACCAAACAGCCCTTCAGTTTCAAGAGGATTTATTAAATAAAATCCATGAGACTAGTGCAAGTGGAGTAGTTATTGATTTAACTTCCATTGATTTTATAGACTCATTTATTGCAAAAGTATTAGGTGATGTAATCGGTATGTCGAAGCTAATGGGGGCTAAGGTGGTACTGACAGGAATTCAACCTGCTGTTGCCATCACCTTAGTAGAACTAGGTATCAGTTTAAACGATGTTTTAACTGCCTTAGATCTAGAAAAAGGTTTGGAGAAATTACAACAGGAATTGGAGGATTGACCTATGGGAGACCAATCCTGTGTAAAAATCGTAAATGAATGGGACATCGTTGCAGCTCGACAATTAGGCAGAAATATTGCAAAAGAGCTCGGCTTCGGTACCGTCGATCAAGCACGTATTACAACTGCAATTAGTGAACTAGCAAGAAATATATATTTGTATGCTGGACAAGGACAGATTTGTATTGAAAAGCTGTTTGAAAATGGGAAATCAGGTTTGAAACTAATTGCAATAGATAGTGGTCCTGGAATAAAGGATATTAGACAAGTAATGCAAGACGGTTTTTCTACCTCCGGCGGGTTAGGTGCTGGATTACCAGGTGTAAAACGGCTGATGGATGAGTTTGATATTAAAACCTCTATCGGTGAGGGGACAGAAATTCAGGCAGTGAAGTGGCTAAGATAGGGGGAGAGATAATGGATTTCCGAGAAATGATGGAATCTAAGTATCGAGATCTTCTTGTGAACTATATTAAAGATGAATCGGAACAAGCTCTTTATCAAGGGCAAAAGTTTAGCAGAAAATCCATTGAACAAAAAATATCGCCAGAAGATATCATCAGTTTACATAAATCAATTCTTATGGACTTATACCCAGAGATGCCTGAATATGTAACAAAATCCTTTGATATTCTTTTAGAGGTCATGATTGGGTATGGATTTGCCTATAGAGAACATCAAAGCCTTCGTCATGTTCAACAAGAATTAAGAAGTGAAATGGAAATCGCTGCAAATGTTCAGCAAACATTATTAAGCACTGATATTCCCAAAGCAGAAGGGTTAGATATCGGCGCAATCAGTGTTCCTGCTAAAATGATGAATGGAGATTATTATCACTTTGTTCATGATGATGATCAGGTGATTAATATTGCGATTGCAGATGTAATTGGAAAAGGAATTCCTGCTGCTATGTGCATGTCGATGATTAAGTATGCGATGGACAGTCTCCCTGAAAATAGGAATAAACCAAGTAATGTATTAGAAAACTTAAATAGGGTTGTAGAGCAAAATGTCGATCCCAGTATGTTCATTACGATGTTTTATGGAGCGTATGATGTATTGTCACATGTATTTCATTATGCGTCAGCTGGTCACGAACCTGGCTTATATTATCAAGCAGAAACCAAGCAGTTTAGTGAGTTGAAAACAAAGGGATTACTACTAGGTGTCGAAAAAAAAACAAAATATCAGCAATTTGAAAAGCGAGTTTATCCAGGTGATATGATTATTTTAATGTCAGATGGAGTAACCGAGTGTAGAACGAAGGAAGGCTTTATTGATAAAGAAACGCTTCTTGGATATATAAGAAAACATATGCACTTAGATGCACAAAATATTGTCAAAAATGTCTATAAGGAATTAGAAAAGATTCAAGACTTCCAATTGCGCGATGATTTTACTTTAATTATTTTTAAAAGAGAAGTTTAACATCGTAAATAATCGGGTATAAGACAATATCGTAATAATGTAAAGGTGGGTCGGGATGAATATCATAATCGATGTAAAGGAAAAAGAATTGGATGTAGAAGTCAAGGTTTCTGGTGAAATTGATGCGTATACCGCTCCAAAACTAAGAGAGCGAATTTATTCCTTTTCTGAACAAGAAGGAATAAAAATGATAATAGATTTGTCAGATGTTAACTATATGGACAGTACTGGTTTAGGGGTATTTGTAGGCATATTTAAGAATGTTCGTGCAAACAATGGCGAATTCAAATTAATAGGTCTATCAAGCCGTTTAATTAGATTGTTTGAAATAACTGGATTGGCAGATATTATAGACATAAATAGTAAGATAGAAGGTGGAATCCAATGAGTCATTTTGAGTACATCGAAATGAAAATTCCTTCTAAACCAGAGTATGTTGGGATTATTCGCTTAACATTATCTGGAATTGCAAGCAGAATGGGCTTTAGCTACGATGAAATTGAAGATTTAAAAATAGCGACAAGTGAAGCATGTACAAATGCTGTGCAACATGCGTACAAGAATAATGACGCAGGGGAAGTTTTAATAGGATTTCGATTATATAATGATCGCTTAGAAGTTATTGTAGCTGATAATGGAAAGAGCTTTGACTTTCATTCCACTACAAAAGATTTGGGCCCTTATGAGCAGGATGAGTCAGTGGAATTTCTTCGCGAAGGAGGACTTGGCCTATACTTGATCGAAACATTAATGGATGAAGTAAAGATTCACCATAATAACGGGGTAACTGTTTTCATGACTAAATACCTCGAAGGAGAGCAGGTGGAGAGGGATGCAGAAACAATCTCAACCTAATCGCCATTTACCAAAAGAAGAAGTAAATGCATTAATCAAACAATTTCAGAACACACAAGATGAGCAGGCACAAGAAAAGCTTGTTATAAATTATCGTGACTTAGTAGAAATGCTGGCACGAAAATATTCTAAAGGAAAAATGTTTCATGAAGATATTACACAAGTTGGGATAATTGGATTAATAGGAGCTATTCATCGATATGATGAAAGCTTTGGGAAAAGTTTTGAAGCGTTTGCTGTCCCAACGATTATTGGAGAAATCAAACGATTTTTAAGAGATAAGACGTGGAGTGTTCATGTACCTAGAAGAATTAAAGAACTTGGCCCTAAAATAAAGAAAACCGTTGAACAACTTACTACTGATTTACAACGTTCACCAAAGGTTAATGAAATCGCCGATTATTTAGAAGTATCTGAAGAAGAAGTGTTAGAAGCAATGGAAATGGGCAGAAGCTATCAAGCGCTGTCTGTTGATCATTCCATTGAAGCGGATTCGGAAGGCGGAACTGTTACACTTCTAGATATTGTCGGAGATGTGGATCAAGGGTTTGAAAGAGTGAATCAAAAGTTAGTACTGGAGAAAGTATTGCATGTATTAACGGAGAGAGAAAAAAGTATTATTCAATATACATATTTGGATAATCTTAGTCAGAAGGAAGCTGGAGAAAAACTTGGGATTTCTCAGATGCATGTTTCAAGGCTTCAAAGAAGAGCAATCAAGAAGCTTCAAGAAGCAATACAGGCAGAATCCAGTAATTCGGAGTTTATCTTATGAATGAGTTGAAAGACAACAATGTTCATGTACTCGCCTATCAGACTAGCAAGAAAGGGAAAACCCTTTGTGGAGATAGCTTTTTTTATACATCAACGGATGATTACTTTGTTTGTGTATTAGCCGATGGTCTTGGCAGTGGCGAATACGCAAATGAAGCATCCGTTGCAGTTACTGAGATCATAAAAGAAAATCACGCGAAATCAGTAGAGGAATTAATGGAACTATCGAACGATGTTCTAGTAAAGAAAAGAGGAGCAGCTGTTTGTGTTTTTAAAATAAACTATGCTTCTAAGACTATTGTTTACAGCTGTGTAGGCAATATACGTTTCTTTCTATATTCTCCTTCAGGTAAATTAACCTATCCACTCCCGGTAACGGGGTATTTATCTGGGAGACCTCAACATTATCATACACAACGTTTTACTTTTGAGAATCATGCCAAATTTCTTGTTTTTTCCGATGGATTTAATATTCAAGGAATTAAAAACTTGCTAAAAGGATATTTACCGATTAGCTCCATAGCGGATAACATTGTTGGGAAATATAATAATTCAGACGATGATTCTACCTTTATTCTAGGAAGCTTGCTTTAAAAAGTAAGCTTTTTCTTTTTGTCTAATAGTAGGTTTTTAAGTAGATAGAGCGGTAAAATAAAGGAAGGGAACGTAAATTCATGTGTTGATAATATGCTTTCATGAGACCTTTTGATAAAATAGAGGTAAGTGAAAATAAAAGGTATTACTTTTAGTGGATAAGAGAAATGGAAAGAATGTTTCAAGTGAGTTGGATGGAGATTAGAAAGGATAGTGAGTCGTATGGAGAAGGTTTTGGAACAGCAAAAAGGACAGGATTATTTATCTATTATTGCAAAAGAACAGAATGTTTCAATGAAACAGGTGAAAAGTGTTATTACATTAATAGAAGATGGGAATACCGTCCCTTTTATTGCTAGATACAGAAAAGAACAAACTGGGGCACTAGATGAGGTGCAGATTAAAGATATTATTGATCGTTATACATATATTCAAAACCTAGCACAAAGAAAAGAAGAAGTTATTCGGTTAATTGAGGAACAAGGAAAACTGACAGAAGAACTTCGCAACAATATTACAAAGGCAATCAAGTTACAAGAAGTAGAAGACCTTTATCGTCCGTATAAGCAAAAGCGTCGAACAAAAGCAACTATTGCAAAGGAAAAAGGATTAGAGCCATTTGCAGAATGGTTATTAAATAGGAATCAAGAAAACTCTTTGGAAGAGGAAGCGCGTAAATATATTTCCGAAGAAAAAGATGTACTAACAATCGAAGATGCGATAAATGGTGCGAAGGATATATTGGCAGAGCGCATATCGGATGACGCAGAGAGCAGAAAATGGATTAGAAACAAGACGATGCTTAGTGGGAAAATTCAATCTAGCTCTAAAAATGCTGAAAAAGACGAAAAAAATATTTATGAAATGTATTATGAGTATGAAGAACCGGTAAACAAGATTGTTCCCCATCGGACATTAGCTTTAAATAGAGGGGAAAAAGAAGATATCTTAAAAGTAGCAATTATTGCTCCTGTCGATGTGATAATAGAATATTTAGAGAAAAAATGGATAACAAATACTCATTCGCCTGCAGCGAGCATTATAAAAGAGGCGTTAGAAGATGGTTATAAACGCCTTATTCAGCCTTCTATCGAAAGAGAAATAAGAAATGAGCTAACAGAAAAGGCTGAAGAACAGGCAATACATATCTTCTCAGAAAACCTTAGAAATCTATTATTGCAACCACCATTAAAAGGAAAAATGGTTCTTGGAGTAGATCCAGCATATCGGACAGGCTGTAAATTAGCAGTAGTAGATGAAACAGGAAAAGTATTAGAAATTGGTGTAATTTATCCACATCCACCTGTATCAAAAACTGCAGAAGCAAAAGATAAATTTCAAAGCATTCTTGACCGCTATAATATAGAAATGGTTGCAGTCGGGAACGGAACGGCATCAAGGGAAACAGAACAATTTGTTGCAGAAATGCTAAAGAAACAAAACAAAGAGATCTTTTATTTAATTGTGAATGAAGCAGGTGCAAGTGTCTATTCTGCTTCGGAAATTGCTAGAGAAGAATTCCCGGATTTTCAAGTAGAAGAGAGAAGTGCGGTGTCAATTGCAAGAAGATTGCAAGATCCACTTGCTGAGTTAGTGAAAATTGACCCTAAATCTGTTGGTGTCGGTCAATATCAACATGATGTATCGCAAAAAAAACTAGCTGAATCATTGCACTTTGTCGTAGAGACCGCAGTTAACCAAGTAGGTGTTAATGTAAACACTGCATCTTCTTCCCTATTACAATATGTCGCAGGCCTTTCCAAAGCGGTTGCTAATAATATCGTGAAAAAGCGAGAAGAAGAGGGCAAGTTTAGTAATCGTAAGCAATTAAAGAAGATACCACGTCTAGGAGCAAAAACATATGAACAAGCAATTGGCTTCTTGCGCGTCTTGGATGGAGAAGAGGCTCTAGATCGAACAGGTATCCATCCTGAGCATTATGATGAAGTGCAAAAACTCCTATCTAAGTTAGGATTTAAGTCACAGGATATTGGTACGCAAGCCTTAAAAGAAGCCTTGACGAAAGTAGCATTAAAGGAGATTGCCCAGGAACTTAATATGGGAGAATTAACATTAAAGGATATTATTGATGCATTAGTTCGTCCATCTCGTGATCCACGTGAAGATCTTCCTGCACCGCTACTACGTAAAGATGTATTGAAGTTAGAAGATTTGCAAACAGGAATGGAACTACAAGGTACGGTTAGAAATGTAGTCGATTTTGGAGCGTTTGTAGATATTGGAGTAAAACAAGATGGCTTAGTTCATATTTCTAAGTTGAGCAACAAGTTTGTTAAGCATCCACTTGATATAGTAAGTGTAGGGGATGTTGTTACAGTTTGGGTAGATAGCGTAGATCATAATAAGGGAAGAGTTGCACTTACGATGCTGAGCCCAAAAGAAGAAAAATAACGAATGGAAGCAAGCCTGCGTTTACTAAAAAACGCAGGCTTTTCCCAAATAAGAAGAGTTGATTGAAAGTTATTCGTACAATAATCAAGTAAGAGCGAAAGTTAACTAGGAGTATTTTTACGGCAATAGTAATACCAGCATTGATTCAATAGCTTTACTTGATAGCTGTTTTTTTCATAGAAAGCTTTTTTGATTTGGTTTTGTAACCAATTAGGCATTATATCCACTCCTTGCTTTTATTTCGTTATGGCTAATTTAAGAACTCTCCTTCTTTTAAATTCCATTAGTTTATATAAGAGAAGCGAGAAAAAAGGCTGTTTGTACTTGTTGAAAAAAACGGCGCCGCTCTAAATAACATAACGGGTAAAATGTACTTTGGGTTAAGTGGTATCCATGATTTGTGTAGATTTTAGTAAGTGATAAGACTATTGTATGCTATAATAGTTTGTCTTGTTGAGGAGGGATGAGCAGAACGATGACAAATGAAGAATTACAAAGGTTAGTGGAGGATATATCATGGGAATATTTTAAAAGGAAGTTTGAACACGAAGCATCTTTTAATCCCAGATTAAGAACCACTGGCGGAAGGTATTTATTAAGTACGCATAATATTGAAATTAATAAAACGTATTATGAGATAATGGGATTGGATGAATTAATAGGGATCATTAAGCATGAATTATGCCATTATCATCTTCATTTATTAAAAAGAGGTTATCAGCATAAGGACGCAGACTTTAAGTCTCTTCTAAAAAGTGTAGGTGGTCCAAGATATTGTTCTCCCTTACCAGCTGAAAGTAAGAAAGGAAAATCAAAGAAATTACTTATTTATTCTTGTGTTTCTTGTAAACAGAAATATACGAGAAGAAAACGAATGGACATAAAAAAGTATGTTTGTGGGAAATGTAGAGGAAGATTAATATTAGAAGAAACAATAGATGTGGATAAACAATTTTAACGGGGTTAATTTTTATTTTAAAAAAGTTTTAAAAGGCGCTTGACTTATTATTTATATGTCCTTATAATGTAAAGAGTCGACAAGAGAGCGGCTGATTAATTCAACTGCTAATAACTATCTTGTTTAGATAGTGGACAAGTCGATAAAAATTATTCCGCAGTAGCTCAGTGGTAGAGCATTCGGCTGTTAACCGAACGGTCGTAGGTTCGAGTCCTACCTGCGGAGCCATTTTTGGGGAAGTACTCAAGAGGCTGAAGAGGCGCCCCTGCTAAGGGTGTAGGTCGCGTGAGCGGCGCGAGGGTTCAAATCCCTCCTTCTCCGCCAGAAAGCAATTTTAAAGATCATGGCCCGTTGGTCAAGCGGTTAAGACACCGCCCTTTCACGGCGGTAACACGGGTTCGAATCCCGTACGGGTCACTTATTATTTGTTATTAGAAAAAATGGTCCGGTAGTTCAGTTGGTTAGAATGCCTGCCTGTCACGCAGGAGGTCGCGGGTTCGAGTCCCGTCCGGACCGCCATTTATATTTATATGTTTATTGGGCTATAGCCAAGCGGTAAGGCAACGGACTTTGACTCCGTCACTCGTTGGTTCGAATCCAGCTAGCCCAGCCACGAGCCATTAGCTCAGTCGGTAGAGCATCTGACTTTTAATCAGAGGGTCGGAGGTTCGAATCCTCCATGGCTCACCATTTTGAATATTAGAATTAAGCGGGTGTGGCGGAATTGGCAGACGCACTAGACTTAGGATCTAGCGCCGCAAGGCGTGGGGGTTCGACTCCCTTCACCCGCACCATCTAATGAACGAAAAAGATTTATGAATGTACAATGGATCATCTCTTATAGTGCGGTCGTGGCGGAATGGCAGACGCGCTAGGTTGAGGGCCTAGTGGGGGTTAACCCCGTGGAGGTTCAAGTCCTCTCGGCCGCATCAAAAAAAGTGTTGACAGCCGATAAAAAGTATTGTATGATTATAAAGTCGCTTTCGGAAATATGCGCCCGTAGCTCAATTGGATAGAGCGTCTGACTACGGATCAGAAGGTTATGGGTTCGACTCCTTTCGGGCGCGCCATATTCGGGAAGTAGCTCAGCTTGGTAGAGCACTTGGTTTGGGACCAAGGGGTCGCAGGTTCGAATCCTGTCTTCCCGACCATGAATACCAAGAAAAAGTGAATATCACTATTAATTAATGCGGGTGTAGTTTAATGGTAAAACCTCAGCCTTCCAAGCTGATGTCGTGGGTTCGATTCCCATCACCCGCTCCAAATTATTTTGTTGCTCTTTGAAAACTGAACAAACAAACGTCAACAATAATCGTTTTATAATGAATGTTATAAAACAAAACAAGTAATAAAAAGCTAGAGTTTAGCAATGAGCTAATCAACTCTTTATTGGAGAGTTTGATCCTGGCTCAGGACGAACGCTGGCGGCGTGCCTAATACATGCAAGTCGAGCGGACTTTA
>Ga0209463_1000131_pt1 | contig 69484 bp, 81 predicted proteins | sample AgamicMgSfrz_FD_187169 | JGI IMG/M metagenome (GOLD analysis project Ga0209463, IMG submission 187169) | Agave microbial communities from Guanajuato, Mexico - Mg.Sf.rz (SPAdes) (version 2) | ecosystem: Host-associated > Plants > Phyllosphere > Phylloplane/Leaf | place: Guanajuato, Mexico... | reverse complement strand
TTGATAGCAAATCCTCTTTTTTTGTGTAGGTGTTACTTTAAGCATAACTATTATAATTGCGAAATTTTGTAATTAATCTCCTATTTCTAAAAAAATAGAATTTTTCAACCTAATGTCCTAAAGTATTGTCGATCTATGTCGATATGAAAAAAGGATTAGATGAAGAAAAGGGGTAGCTTCTATGAGATTTTTACAAAATATCAATATTTCTAAAAAAATATTGATCATCATTATGTTTAGTGCAATAGCATTAATACTAATAGGATTATTTGGAATGTATGGGATGAAAGAAATGGCTAATAATTCTCAAAAGATGTATGAAGAGAAACTATTACCTAATACATATATTGCGAAAATAGAAAATTATCGCCGTACAAACGACAGCTATATTATCGAATTAATGATAACAGAGGATGAAAAGAGAAATCAGGAACTGTTAGAAGCGATAAAAAAGAATATGGAGGAGTCAAATAAATATATTAAAAAACTTGATGCGATAAAGCTTTCACAGGAAGAGACAAATGCGTATAAGATCTTTAAAGATGTTTATGATGGCTTTGAACAACTGCAGGATCAAGTTATCTCTCTAGCGCTCAATAATTTTAATGACTCTGCCTATAACTTATATACTAAAAATCTACGTTCTAAAACAAATGTTATCAATAGTCAATTGGATGAATTACAAGAAACCAATCAGGCAGAAGCGGAACGAATTTCTAAAGAAAATGAAAGCTATTATTCAACGATGATTTTGGTAACAGCAGGAATTATCATCGTTTCCGTAGCACTTGCGGTCTTATTTGGTTTATATATATCATCAATGATTGTCGCTCCGATCAAACGCTTGAAAGCTCTAATGGAAAAAGGCGGACAAGGAGATTTTTCTGAGAGATCTGCCTATATCGGAAAGGATGAAGTGGGTTCCCTATCTGATAGCTATAATACGATGGCAGATGGGATGAAGGGGCTTATAGAAATGCTGTCTGAAACGTCCCATCATCTTGCTTCTTCATCCGAACAATTAAGTTCTAGTTCCGAAGAAAGCAGTAAAGCAAGTGAACATATTTCGGAAACGATACAGGAACTTGCAGTAGGTTCGGAAACACAAATGAAGTTAATGGAGTCAAGTTCGGAAGGAATACGTAATGTAAATGAAACGACTGGAAGCATAACAGAACGTGCAAAAAAAGTCGCAGAAACAGCCGAGCAAACGTCAGATGTATCTGCAGAAGGTGCAAAAAGAATTTCAGAAGTAACCACACAAATGAAATCTATTAATAATAATGTAGCATCTCTAGCTCAATCTATTGCTACATTGGAATCTCGAATTAATGAAATTGGGGATATTACAAAGGTAATAACAGATATTTCTTCACAAACCAACCTATTAGCATTAAATGCAGCAATTGAAGCAGCAAGAGCTGGGGAGCAAGGAAAAGGTTTTGCCGTTGTAGCTGATGAAGTAAGAAAATTAGCGGAACAAACGGCAGGATCTGCTGAACAGATTACCAATCTAATTAGTCAAATTCAAACTGATTCAAAGAATACTTCTCTCTCCATGACAACCGCTGCAAATGACGTAGATGCAGGTATAAATATTGTTCAAGACGCAGGGGAAGCGTTCAAGAAAATTGAAGGGTCAGTTAATGAATTAGTTATATTAGTAGAGGAAGTAAGTGGATCACTTAATCAATTAAAAGAGCATACAAATACCATCAATGGTTCTATCTTAGAAGTAAATTCGATGGCAAGTGAAGCTGCAGCAAGTACGGAAAACGTCTCTGCAGCTACCGAGGAGCAAGTAGCATCCATGCAGGAAATAGCGGCTTCTTCTACATCACTAGCACAACTAGCATCAGATTTGCAAGAGAAGATAAAACAATTTAAAATTTAATCAGAAAAAGGAGGCATGCAATAGACATGACTCCTTTTTTAATTAGGCTGTTTTCTAAAGGATTGTTGTTTTTTCAATAGGAAAAAAGAATTAGTTGGAAAAATGGAGCAGCCGGAATACACGAAGACACCACGGGGATTAGCGAGACAGTCTGAGACCCCGGAGGCGAAGCTGAGGAGGCTTAAGCTTAGCCCCACGGAAAGCGAAGTGTATTCCGGCTGCGGGTAATCGCAACAAACTTTACGAAAACAGCCTTTAATTAAGTTATATCCACATATTCTTTTAAAAAGTCATCAATCGCCTTTTCATACGCTTCTTTGTTCTCATTATAGCTTTGAGCATGAAAGCCGTTAACAGCGAAAAATAATTTTTTGGGACCTTGTTTTTTATCAAATAATTTTTGCGTCATTTCTGGCAAGATAAAATCATCTTTTTGACTATGGATAAACAGCATTGGGCTTTTAATGTTATCAATGACCGAAATGGGAGAGATATCCTTAATCGAATATCGGGCTCTTGCTCGAAGGAATATATTGGCGATGGGGATGAAAATTTTCCCTGGTAACTTTATTTCTTGTTTAATAAGATAATTTAATTGGTCGGTGAAATCTGAAAATGGACAATCAGCGATATAGAAATCAGCCCCATCTTCAATCCCACCAGCATAAAGAATCATGGTAGCAGCGCCCATCGATTCTCCGTGGATACCAAGGATTATATCCTTTCCTTTCTCTCTTCTAACCCAATCTACAATTTGCTTTAAGTCAAATTTCTCATAATAGCCAAAGCTTGTATTTTTTCCGCCAGATTCTCCGTGTCTCCGATGATCGTAAATAATTCCATTAAAGCCTCTTTCTAAAAATAAGTTCATGTATTTAATGGAACTCGTTTTATTTTCCGTGACTCCATGTGATATGATGATATATTTCTTTGTTTCAAAAGGCTCCACTAGAATTGCTTTTAAATCATAACCATAGGGGGAGGGGAGGGTAATTTCTTGTTTAGTTAAATTTTCAAATGAAACCGGGTCCAATCTGCCAGCTTCTTGCTCTCTTTTTAAAATAAAGTCATTGTCTTTTTTCTTCATATACATTAATCGATTGGAACAATAGACTCCAATAGATGTAATAAACAACAATACAGAAAATAGATAACGAAACAGCTTTCTCAAACCGATTCCTCCAGTAAGTTCATAAATTTAGCAGAAACTAATTTGAGTGTATCACTTCTCCTTAGAGAAACAAAATAGACAGCTTGTTTATTTATGCAAAAATAGACAGACATTGAGGCTATAATGTTTATCCCACTCTTAACAGCCAGTAAGACTCCCGCCACAAGCTTATGAGAATACGAGGAAGCTAGGTGGGATAAAGGTCCGATTGGTTCAACTAACCATTAGTGGGGGGATGAAGGAAAAACCCCACTGATGGAAGTTTCACTTTATGATAAAAAATTTTATGCAGGAATAAATAAATGGTTACAAATTGAAGCTGTTTCGTATGGGAGAATAAGTAAATATTAATATTAAAAACTGCACCCCTATTATTAGAAAGTGCAGCTAAGCAGAACTACTGTTTGGAGTTTTGTCTGTTTGTCGGATGAATGGCCTTTTCTAGCTCTTCTGCAGCAATTGTTTGTTTAACTGTATCTGCATTCGGCTTCCCGGCTTGACTGTATCCTTTATCACGCTTTTGACTCATTAAGATTCCCTCCTAAAATAGAAATGATGATACTAGCAAAACAATTGTGCTGTATCGAATTCTCTAATATAACTTGAGTTAAAAAATATGTTATTATACATACAGCATAGGAAAAAGAAGGGTTGAATTATGGCAGAACATCATTTTTATTTAAAAGCAGATTGGCCAGGCTATCGTAATGATGTCGGCACAATTGAGAGCGGCAATCTAAAAACAAAAATATCTATTCCACAAGAAATGGATGGACCTGGTGTAGGAACAAATCCAGATGAGATGTTACTAGGTGCTGCGGCCACGTGCTTTATTATTACTCTAGCAGCAATGATGGAAAGAAGTCGGTTGGAGAAGGAAAGTTTAACATTGGAATCAGAAGCAGTAGTAGATGTGACAAACGGTATATTTACCTATCAAAAGATTATCCACCGCCCAAAAATTGTATTAAAAAAAGGGGCGACTGAAAAAGATATAAAGCTTGCAGTAAAACTAGCTCAAAAAGCAGAAGAAAGCTGTATGATTACAAGAGCTATTAAAGGGAATGTCGAAGTCAAGCTAGAGGAAACAATTGAGGTTGCATTGTAAGGAGGATAACTAGATGGCAAAACAACGGAAAAATGTACAAAAATCGAAACAAGAAGATAAGCCCGTTACATTAGGGGATCTTTTGAACGAGCAATTAGCGAAACAGCTCAAAGATAAAAAGCACGAGCTTAAAGAACAAGAAGAAGCCAAGCTTAAAGCGGATGAAGAAAGAAAAAGAGAAGAGCGAAGACAAAAAGAGAAAAATAAAAGCTTTGAAGAACTATTAAACGAAAATTCGATGAACTGGAAGGACTTTAAATAAGAAGAAAAGGCTGAGACAAAACAAAATATCTAATGGGTAAAGACGAACAATCTCTCATTTAGTAGCGAAACCAATAAGTTGCTTAATTCTTTTCAAAAGTAAATATAATTAGTAGGAAAAACGGAGCAGACTGAATACACGTAGACTATGGGAGCTGCGAGAAAGTCCGAGACCCCGCAGGAACTTAAGAAGCGAGAGGCTTGGCGCTCGCCCCATGGAAAGCGAAGTGTATTCAGTCTGCGCTTAATAACCACAAATCTTCTTTCTTAAAATTAATAAAAAACCCAAACAATTATACGGAATTTTTATCAATATCTGCATAAAATTGTTCGGATTTATATTTAGTTGGAATACTTTTGCCCCAGCCTCTTTTCTAATAGTTTATTTTATTACTGCCACTTTGGTGAATGCTTCTTCTTTTATATGACTATTTTCTGGGATAAGTAAAGCTTGGAATTCATTAAATAATATTTGAATTTCTGCTTGTTCATTGATCAAATCAATATTGATTTGATAATCTTGTTCGCTTTTATATGTCGTTATCTCCAGCCATTTTGTTGGATCATCATTACTTTGTAGATAGGTTGTTTTTGAATCGATGTATTTACGATAGATGTGGCTTACTTTTTCTTGTATGCGAAAATATTCCTCTAACTTATCCGGCATAATATGGTATTCATATACTTTTAGATACATTTTCTCCCCGCCTTTGAAAAATACTTAATTCTTTAGTTTGTTATCTTATTTTAGCATGTTTACAAACACATTTAGTGCTATCTACAAAATCAAATATTATCACGATTAATCATTGAATTCTTTTATAACTTGTTTGTATAAATGTTTGCCTATCTATTATGATAGGGAAACTATTAGTAAATATGGTTCAATTTATTGGAGATGATAGAATGTTAGAATGGAAATTAAAGTATGGCAAAACGATAATTGAAAGGAAAATTCGCTATAATTCCACAATAGAAGAATATCAATGCAAACTTCTTCACTCGGATAACAAAAGAATTACCCTCTTACATCAAGTGGAAAAACCATTTGAAATGGGAAAGGGGAAGGAGAAACTAGTTATTCCAAAAGGGACATACACGTTTGCCTATTACTGGTTGGATCAGCCATATAATTTATATTTTTGGAGAGAGGAAAATGGAAAGTATTTAGGAGCGTATTTTAATATTGTGAGAAAAAATAGCATTCAAAATAATATTGTCATGTTTGAAGATTTAATTATTGATGTAGTAATTAAGCCTAATCATATATATTATATTTTGGATCAAGAAGAATTGTCTCAGCCATTAGAAACATTTGAAAATGGATATGTTCAAACTGCATTACATGCATTGTTAAAGAGGAAAGATTGTATTATAGATGAGGTCAGTGCTGAAACAGCAAATTTTTTTCGATTGTAGGTTAGAACCATGTATTTAAATTTTTTCTCTACACTGGATCATAGTACTTATAGCTGTGATTTTTAAATTCTTGGCCAGGAGAAATAAAAAACAGTAATTACTTACGAATCAATAATACAAACATAAGGGCTGAAGAGGCGGCAAAGCGGATACAAGAACGATTTAATCTCTGAATGCAAAAGCAAAAGATGAGTTTAATAGAAAGAAGTATTATCCATATTGGAAAGGATGAAATGCTTGGCTATTTTCCATCAATTTGGCATTATTGCCAATTTCGATAAACAAGAAGCATACATTCATTATGCCCCTAATCATTATAAGTGCATAGCAGTAAATGATGATATGATAGAAGAGCTAAAAGAGCAATTAGCGATGATGAAAACATACTTCCGTACATATAATAGACCTGCAAATGGTTTAGCATACTGGGGGATAACACTCATTCCCCCTGAATCGTTACCACTTTTTTTAGAGATTGTTTTGTCCAATAAAAAAAGAAGAAAATCTAAGGAACTTACAGATTTAGCTATAAAAATACTAGAAGCACAAGAAACAAAAAAATACATGATACACTATGGAATTTAAACTATAGTGTATCATGTATTTTTGCTGTTTTTCTATTTTAATCTTTTTTGGTTAAGAATGTTGGGACGTCAAGAAAAGAAAGACCGAATGCAAAGCCAAGAGCTGTAAAAGAGAACGTAAAATCTTTATGCGAGGGAAGAAAAAAATAATTAAATAGATAACTAGTTAAGCTGAATAAGATAAATAGACAAACGAATTGCAATATTTTTTTCCTCAGTAATGACCAGCTAAATTTATTCTTCCACTTGATCGTCGCAATCCATAGTAAGTAAAAGATAAAACATATAATGAAAATAGAGTATCCAATAATAAAGTAAGAGGTAAAAGTGCTAGTAAAATCTTTATAGAAAATGAACAAAAGGATTCCCGTGCTTGTGAAAAATAAGAAATATAACGAGACGGTTAAACTACTTAAAAATTTATTCATGTTGCACCTTCTGATAGATTGTTTTTATCTTTTTCATTATTATTTCTCCTTTTCTAACCAAAACAATTCATCCAATGTTCAGTTAACGGCATAACATAGATCAAGACAAAGTTTTACTTGAAAAGGGAGAATCGCTAAAATCCCCTCCCTTTTTAAGCAGATCCATATTTAAATTGTCTCCATTACTTCTTTACAAGTTGGAATCGAAGAAGCGGCTCCTTTACGAGTGACTGCAATGGAAGCTGCTTTTGCTGCTATTTGTAAGGCTTCTTTTATATCAGTATGCTGCGAAATTTGGCTTAAAAAATAACCTAAGAAGGTGTCACCAGCAGCAGTAGTGTCGACTGCATCTACTTTATAGGATGGTTGTCTATGTTCTTGAACACTATCTTTATAAATCACGCCTTCTGTGCCCAAAGTTAACACTATTTTTAGCTGATTGTTTAATGACAATAGTTTTTGAAAAATCTTGTCATTCATGTTTTCACCTGAAATTGCCTTTGCTTCTATTTCATTTAAAATTAAGTAATCAATTTTAGAAAAGTCTAGTTTGGTAATTGTTTCATTAATTGGAGATGGATTAAGGGCAATTTTTAATCCTTTTTTGTGTGCTTTTTCCACTATGTATTCTAAATCGTTGATTTCGTTTTGCAATAGTAGTAAATCGTCCTGCGAAAAATTCGCTAGAACATCGTTAATTTGATCAATTGTTATTTCTTTATTTGCTCCGCCAAATAAAAGAATACAATTTTCCCCACTAGAAGAAACTTGAATAATCGCATGACCTGTTGTGGTCCCATTTTCTTCTATCCAATCAATATTCACATTCGATTCAGATAAAATGTCTTTCAAGAATCGACCGTCTTTTCCAATCTTTCCCGCGTGGTAGACTTCTGCTCCAGCTTTAGCAAGCGCAATCGATTGATTTAACCCCTTACCTCCAGGAAATTCTTCATAATTCGTCGAAGACAACGTCTCACCCGCAGAAACGAAATGAGGAACGGAATATACCTTATCAATATTTAAAGATCCTAAGTTTAAAATTTTCAAGCCATTCACCTCTGCATTTTAACTTATCTATAGAATAGCATTGATTTTACTTTATATAAATGGGAGAAGTTTGTTAAAGTAAGAAGTGAAGAGGAATTTTCAGGAAGTATTGTACAGTTTTTTACTAGTTATAGTCATCTAAGAAAAGGAGTAATGATGCGAGTTATTCAACAATTTATAATAATAACTTTAATTTTTAGTATGTTAATTGGATGTGAAACGAAGAAGATTGAATACGCTAGAAATACTAATGTGATAACCATTAAAAATGAATCTAAAATGGCCGTTGAAACTGCAACATATTTATTAAAAAGAGAAGAATCCAAGCTTACACTTAAGAGTGCAAATAATAATGTACAAATAGAATTACCCTCTAAGGAGTCTGAAATTAAGAGCGTACAATTATCCTACGATCAAAAATATGCAGCAATGGATATCTGGGATAAAAAAGGACTAAGTGTATATGTAGTTAATCTTCAGTCGGGAGAAACACTTAATCTTATCGAAAAATTTGGAGATGAGGATAACTATATGGGGTATGAGCCTCCATTTGGGCTTGCATGGTCTCCTAATGAAAATATTATTACTATGATAGGTGGCTACCCAGAAGGTGCCAGAGTGTATATGTATCATCTGGAAATGGATGAATGGAAACAGTATTATACTGCTTCACTTATATACGAAAATATATATGGAGTGAAGTGGGGGCAGGATGGACAGAAATTATACTATCTGGTAGATTCTTTAGAAAATAAAAGTGAAAAAACAGTAAATAGTACAGAAATAGAAGTAGATGATACTTTAATTGGTCGAACTATAGAAGAATATGAGCTTAGTAACGAAGAAATTATGAATGATTGGTTAGATACTGAAAGGGAGTACCGATAAACGAATTAATAATTATTTATGAGGGGGTAGAAAGTGGAATGACGCATGTATTAATTATTGGCGGCACAGGAATGCTTGTTGGGGTATCTAGATGGCTAGCTGAACAAGAAGGCTGCAAAATATCTATTGTTGGAAGAAACCCTGTTCCAATGAATAGATTAGTAGATAGCTTGAAAGCTAAAACGAAAATAACTCCATTATTGGTTGATTATACAAATTCTACTGTATTTAGAGAGATGTTAAGTTGGACCATTCAACAGAATGGACCAATTGATTTAGTCGTTGCATGGGTTCATTCTATAGGGGAAAATACATTGAATATAGTAAAGGACGAAGTTTCTAAAGGTGGACATAAATGGTGTTTATTCCACATTATCGGTAGTAGTTCAGATTTATCGGAAATAAAGAAGGAAATAGCCATTCCAGAAAATTGCAGCTATTATCAGATTCAACTAGGTTTCATTTTGGAAAAAGATCATTCAAGATGGCTAACACATGAAGAGATTTCAGATGGGGTAATCGAAGCTATAAAAAATAAAAGGGAGAGAAAAATAATAGGCGTAATCGATCCATGGGATAAAAGACCATAAAATTATCCCACTCAAAAAGAGAAGTAAAACCAGACGGCAAGCTAGGGAGAATCACTCTCTCGTAATGAATGGTCCGATAAATGCAACCAATCAGCAGTGGAGGAAGAGGAAAAGCCAACTGATGGAAGTTCCTTTATTAAATAATGAACAGGAGGAACCAATATGACAGAAGATTACTATTGTGACGAAGTTCTTAGCGGAAAAACAAAAGTTAGAAAAGTTATGGAAACAGAAAATGTTTTAGCTTATTATCATACAAAACCCTTCTATCCAATCCATATCGTTACTATTCCGAAAAAACATATCGCTTCTCTAATTACTTTAGAAGAAGCGGATAATAATTTACTATTGGAGCTTTTTGGTGTTATAAAACAAGTGGCTGCTACAGTAACTCAAGAGCATGGTGCATGCAGAGTCATTACCAATATCGGGGAGTATCAAGATTCAAAACATTTACATTGGCATATTGTTCATGGTAACTCACTAAAATAAATAGCAAAATCTCAATAAATCTATAGTAAAAGGGCCTTTCTAAAAAGACCCTTTCTTTGTTAATTTGCAATTGTTTTTGGATATTTAATGAACTGCTTTTTCAGGAAAATAATAAACCAAATAAGAATAAATAAATGACCAAAAATAGTAAAGATAGTCCATGTTGCTCCCTGTTGTAACTGAAGAAGGAAATGTTCCCATTCATTTAAGCCGATTTCCCTTTCGATACTATTAATAATGCCGATTATTGGCATGGACAAAGTTAATATAATAGTTAAATAGGAGAGGGAAATTTGTTTTCTTTTAAAAATACTGAATATTGCTGCGGTTAGAATAATTAATAAGGGCGTATAATAAATGATCCAAAAATAGGCAGGAAGGGTTACCCAATACATTTGCTCACTCCTCTAAATAGATATTTCTGGTAATATCATATCGAATTCGTAGATAAAATACAAATTTATTGTAAAAAGTAATTATTTTAACGATAAATATAAGAATAGGAGTATATAAGATGCTAACCCTGTACATTACAAGACATGGAGAAACACAGTGGAATACGGAAAAAAGGATGCAAGGATGGAGCGATTCAGCCCTTACCGAAAATGGGGTAAAGAATGCAAAGTTATTAGGAAATAGATTAAAAGAGATAGAGTTTGATGCAATACATACGAGTCCAAGTGAAAGAACCGTAACTACAGCAAAGCTAATTAAAGGGGATAGAAAAATTCCGGTTATTTTAGATGGTCATTTAAAGGAAATTAATATGGGGAAATGGGAAGGAAAAACGGTAGAGTTTTTAAAGAATAACTATCCAGAACAATTTGAGTTATTTTGGAATGCTCCTCATCAGTATAAATCAATGGATGGCGAAGATTTTTTTGAAGTGAAAAATAGGGTATGCCATTCATTAAAAACGGTTAGAGAAAATTACTCTTCTGGTAATATCCTCCTTGTAACACATTCAGTAGTTATAAAATTACTAATAGCAATTTTTAAAGACCTACCAATGGAGAATATTTGGGAACCACCTTTTATCCATGACTGTAGCTTAACTGTTGTAGAAATAGATAATGATACAGTTCGGATTGTATTAGAAGGGGATCTTACATATAGGGGATAGGGTCATTCGTGGTGGTTGTACAGAGATTTCGCAGATGGAATACTTAGGGAAGAGAGTGTATGAATTAGTAGGATGGCATTCTGAAATTTATGTGGACTCTCAGAACCTAGCAGAGATAGCAAAAATAATAGAAAGATTACAAGCTGTGTCCATTGATCATCTTGGGTTGTCTGAGAAGGGATTTTCTGATTTATCCCACTCTTAACGGACAGTAAGACTCACCCGTCAAGCTTCTGAGAATACGAGGAAGATAGGGGGAGATCAACTGTTTGTAAAGGTCCGATTGGTTCAACTAACCAACAGTGGGGATGAAGGAAAAGCCCCACTGTTGGAAGTTTCACTTTATTAAATGGTTTCTAGGATTTTCTTAGTTGAAGTATTCATTAATAGCTAGAGTAAGTAAAAATATTTTAATATATTTATAAAAGAAAGAATATTTTGAAGTTGGGGAGTGGGAAAAGCATTGAAAAAAATAGAGCTGATCGAATTAACTTCTGAAAATATAGATGAAAGTGGCTGCTATTGTTTAAGAAGCAAACCAAAGTCAACTGGATATCAAGGGAAAAAAGGCTGGTTAAAAAACCAGTTTAGACAGGGATTGAAATATATTCAACTGATGGAGAATGAAAAGCTAGCAGGTTTTATTGAATACACGCCAATAGAATATTCATCAAGAGTAGTTTATGGCGAAAATTACTACGTCATTCATTGCTTGTGGGTAAATATAACAGGGAAGGGATATGCGTCTCAATTAATAGATAAAGTTATTCAAGATGCGAAACTACATAATAAAAATGGTGTTATTGTCATAACCAATTCCACAACCTCTTGGACCCCAAGCAAAGAAGTGTTTATGAAAAATAATTTTATAGAAATGGATTATGCTCCATCTGGGTTTGAATTATTAGTCTTCACGCTTAAGGATACACCAACTCCCTATTTTCCAAACGACTGGGCAGAACGACTTACACGTTTTAACAATCAATTGACTATTCTTCGTACTGAGCAGTGTCCTTTTATTGATATAGCAATCGATAATGTAATAGAAGCGGCTACCAAGTTAAACGTAAAGGCAACGATTTATCCCTTACAAACAAGGGAAGAATTATTAAAGCTGTCTCCTACTCCATACGGCGTTTATGGAGTGATTTATAAAAATCAATTAATCTCTTATCATCGGCTTACTGTTCATTCCGCACTGAAACGAATGAAAGAATTGGAATTGAAATAATTGCGATTGTTAGTAAAAGTGGGACCATAAGGACTCCACTTTTTTTATTTAGAAAAAAATTAAAAAAAGTAAAACTTTTAAGAGCTTCATTCGTCTATACATAGAACTTTTGATAAAGGAGGGGGGAAAAGTTGTGGAGAAGGAGAAAGACGAAATCATCTTAGAGTGGTATGAAAAGTTCGGAGAAGCTATTTTCAAATATATCTTTATGATGATTCACGATTATCAGCAGGCAGAAGATTTAACAAACGAAACTTTTTTGAAAGCATTTATTCATTTGGATACATTTAAAAGTCAATCAACTGAAAAAACATGGTTATATCGAATTGCTCACAATCTCACTGTAGATATGATTAGAAAAAAGAAGCCATTAATACTCATAAAAGAAGCCTTCTTATTAAAAAAAGATGAGGAGCCATTACCGGAAGAAATTGTGCAAATCAAAGAACAATCGCTGGATCTTTATCATGCTTTAAGTAAATTAAAACAAACTTATCGAGAGGTGATTATTTTAAGGAAATTGAAAGAGTTCTCTATAGAAGAAACGGCAGTCATTTTAGGATGGTCAGAAAGTAAGGTAAAGTCTACTTTATTTCGTGCGATAAGAGCATTAGAGAAAGAATTAAAAAAGGAGGGAGAAGTTAATGGGAATGTTATATAAAGAACAGCTAGATGTTGAATTGCAAAATTTAGAAGCAGATATCTATTGGGACAAGGAGAGAAAAAAAGCTTTGCGTTTAAAGCTTAAAGATCAGATGAAAGGTCACAAGAAAAAGAGAAATCCACTTCAACCATTACCTTTCGTAGCAATTATGGCAGCAGCTATATTATTTTTATTCACCCGTATAGAATCTCCTCTATTTCAGAAAGGGGAAGAACAAAATGCAGTTGCTGACAGAGAAGTCGATCATGGAGAATCGGTAATCATTACAGTTGAAGACCAAAAAAAGGTGGAGAGTAAAACTACCGTTTTTCTTTCAGATGAAGCAATGCTTCCTTATACTCTAAATACAAAAGTTTTATCTTCTATTAAGAGAGCTGGAGAACCGAAAATAAGTGCGAGGAAGGTAAAGGATTCCATTATAGTAAATGCGGAATATCCGTTAAAAGATGGAAGTTATCTATCCATACATACGGAAAAAAAGCCAAATAATGTACAAGGTAATAATAGAAATAGTGTGATAAAAAAAGAACAGTCATTAACTGTTAACGATAAACAGGCAGTATTAGTTAGAGAAGAAACTGAGCCAAAGTTAATTATAAGAACAAATAGATATCAATATACCATTTCTGGTATGAAAGAAGAGAACGACTTAATAAGGGTTGCGGAAATGATTCATTTTAAATAGAGGAAAAATAAATGTATTTGGTAAATATTGTGTGGGATACAGGGAGTTTGATGTATAATTAAATAATCATAAAGGGTATTATTTCCATCTAGTGTATAAATTGAATGAAATAGTTGTTGTTAAAAAAGGAGTCTCTACCTTAAAAAAATAAGGAAAAGGTGAATATTAGTGCGAAATAGAGGTTCTGTTGTCATTATAGAAGAGAATAAAGTTTGTTTAATAAAAAGAGTAAGAGAAAGTTCGACTTATTATGTTTTTCCAGGTGGAGGAATCGAAGCAGAAGAGAAACCAGAGGAAGCAGCTAAACGAGAAGCCTTCGAAGAGTTAGGTGTAACGGTTGAAATAAGAGAATGTCTAGCTGAACTAGAGTATCAAGGAACTCAATATTTTTTCTTAGCGAATGTAGTTAGTGGAACGATTGGATCAGGAAAAGGGGAAGAATTTACTGATCGTAATCAAGATCATGGTACTTATTTGCCGATGTGGGTAAAAATAGAGGATTTAACGGCTATTGATGTAAAACCAAGAGTGATAGCAAATAAAGTGGAGGATTTATTTGCTAGAAAAAGAACTTTCTTGTAAAAATGACCTTTATTTTAGAAGGGCATTTTTACTATCAGTATCTTAATTATTCAATTGTTTTATAGAGTTAATGCTATTATTTTTACGAATTTAACGGTGAGGTAATGGTTGACCGAGTCGCTAAAAATAATATACCAGGGCAAAAACTTTTAGTAGATTATGGATTTACTTATGTAGATGATAGTGATCCAGATATAGTTTTGGTTAAATTAACAAAAGAAGATTTTATAAAATTATATATTTAAAATAAAGCAATCAGTAGGTGAATGACATGAAAATAGAACTGCGTACATTTAAAGAGAAACAAATAAAAGCCAGTGAAGTGATGGAGCTTTATAAAGATGCTGGGTGGTGGATTGAAAGAACGGAGCAAGATATGGAAAAAATGTTATCCCAAGCATTAGCGGTAGGCGCATGGAAAAATAATACGCTTATAGGCTTTGCAAGAGCTATATCAGATGGAATTTTTAGAGCTTATATTGAAGATGTAGTTATTCATAGCTCTTACAATAGAAAAGGAATCGGCACTCAACTTATTGATAAATTATTAAAGGAATTGTCTGATATAGATGTAATTAGTTTATTTTGTGAGGAAGATTTAATTACCTTTTACAGCAAAAACGAGTTTAAGAAAAGTAAGTCACAGTTTGTATTGCATAAAGTTAGGCGATGAAAATGAAAAATTTAGTACTTTTGTTTTGAGAGGAGAGAGTGTATGAATATTCTGGAAAAGATAATCCCAATGGATGAAGAAGAATTGAAATTATTCTTAGAAAATAGTAAATCTGAAGACATAGACTGGGATGAAAAAACAAAAATACGAGTAGTAAAATCGATGCTAATACATATTGGTTCACCAGATAGTAAGCTTAGAGATCACTTAATTTATCAGATGTTTTGTCGGTTAGTATTGGAAAATAAGTTGAAAAATAACCTGCTAAGTGAACTTTTAGAAAGTTGTTTAAATGATCAATTTTTGTTTAAAGGTATTGGTGAAAATGATACGGATACTGCCTTCACTCGTTCTTTTACCACGCTTTTAATCGCACTTATTCTTTATCAGGATAATCGAAATGATTTTTTAACAGAGAGTAAGATGGAAGAAATAAAGGATAAGTTAATAATCTATGTAAACCTTGAAAAAGACGTTAGAGGATATGTCAAGGATAAAGGCTGGGCACATAGTATCGCACATATGTCAGATGCTTTCGATGAACTTGTCAAAAGTAAAAAAATAAATCAAAGCTCCTATCCAGAAATAATTGAGGCAATTTGGAAAAAAATCTATCATAGCGAAAGTGTATATATTCATGATGAAGAAGAACGAATGATTGTACCAATCGTGCAAATGATAGAAAACGGTTTAAAGAAGGAAATGTTAGAAAGTTTAATAAAAAATATGAGGAATGAGTTAGACAAGTATAAGAATGAATTAGGAGAGGAAAATTATTGGTTTTTAGTAGCAAACTGCAAAAAATTCCTAAAAAGTTTATTGCTGACTATACTAAACAACCCTTCGCTATCTTCTATGCAGTCAATTGTGAGCAAAGTTTTAAAGGAGATATATTAAACATGGACTGTCCAATATTTGATACACTAGATTATTTACGATTAGGGAACGAAAAGCAACAACATACCTATCTAGCATTAAAGAAACTAAATATATACGAAATTTTACATCCTTATACGCCTATCCTATGTGGAACGATTCCAATTGGCGTGGATATAGATAGTTCCGACTTAGATATAATTATGGAAGTCCATGAAGTTGAAACTTTTAAACATATTGTAACCGAGCATTTTGGTAAAATGAGAAATTTTAGCTTAAAAAGTTTAATGATTAGAGAAGTGGAAGTAACAAAAGCAAATTTTTTTTTGAAGACTTCGAATTTGAATTATTTGGTCAACCGATTCCTGTTAAACAGCAATATGCTTATCTACATATGATAATTGAACATGCGATTTTAAAGCTGGATCCGACAGTAAAAAAGGAAATCCTTTCACTGAAGAAACAGGGATACAAAACAGAACCGGCTTTTTGTAAGGTACTAGGGTTAAAAGGAGATCCTCATCTTTCACTGATTCAATATGGGAAAGTGAAGAGGTTCATTTAAATATGGACGAAAAAGGAAAGGGGCAACATTTTTTCTGAAATAGAGTATTAAAAGTGTACTAATTTTTCATAACGAACTAAATTCCTTTTCACTGTTTATGTTTTTTATTAATTGAGGGATTTCAATTAGTTCATCAATAATAAAATTAGTTTTCGCACCATTCCACTGGTTATTTCTTTTCCAGATTGTCTCCATTCCTGCTTGTTTTGCGGCAATAATATCATTTTTAGGATGGTCACCGATAAAGATACATTCTTTCGGTGTCATATTTAATTTCATCATAGCACGTTGAAATATTTGTTGATCTGGCTTTTTGATCCCTTCCCATTCTGAAATAAGAATCACCTCAAAATAGGATTTGATTCCTAAGGAGAGAATATTATCCATTTGAAATCTGCCATATCCATTCGAAATAATTGCTAGCTTAAGATGATGTTGTTTTAATTGCTCTAGCATTTCGAGTAGCCTAGGAAAGGGGAGGCAATCTTCTTTAAAATAAGTGAGATAATCTTCAAGAAGGTCTTCTGAAGTTAATCCTGTTATCTGATAGTCTTCAACTAGTTGCGCATAAACTTTATCTTTCCAGACATAGCCATGGTTATCTAATTCAATAAATCGTTCACAAAAAGTTCGTTTGGAAATAGGAGAAAGAAACTTCTCCAATCTGTCATATTGTTTTACTATAAACTGTTTTACCGATGCATCTCTATCAAGCATCGTTCCATCCAAATCAAAGAAAGCGGCTTTAATCACTGTTTTCATAACCCACCTTTCATCCTAGATAGTTATATTTTCTTTGAAAAAGAAAGAAAATCCTTCCTAATTAAAGGATTTTCATATGAGAAGGCGAGTCTGATTATATATATTTTAGGCTGTTTTCTAAAGGAAAGTTGTTTTTTAATAGGAAAAACAATTAGTAGGAAAAATGGAGCAGCCGGAATACACGAAGACTCCTGTGGGATTAACAAGACAGTCTGAGACCCTGCAGGCTAAAAGTGTAGTGCCCCCCAAAAATTAGACACATATTTAATTTAAAAATACTTTTAGTTATATTCTCTTCAAATAAACATAGCTTACTTTATCATATTCCATCTTCTCTTCATAAAAACGATGGGCATTGATACGTTGTAAACCAGAAGATAAAGACACGATAGGATAGTCATTGTCGGTGGACCACTGATGAACATAGTCTAATAATACTTTTCCATGACCTTTCGAACGATGCCTGCTATCTGTAATTAATTCACAAATCCATATAAATTTGCCATTGTATAAGGTGATCATGGGCATATATCCACAAAGGGCAACGATTTCCTTTTGATTGCAAAGGGCAATCATCCGGTATCCTTTTTTTTGAACCGATTCAGACACTAATGCAAGATATGTATCCAAATCTAATTGTGTTCTTAATTGCTTCATAACTGGAAATGCTGATTTCCATTCTTCCTCTGTAGTCAATTCTTTTATGAGTAATTGTTCATTTATCATATCTATTCCTCCATTTCTAATCTTTAATGTAATTGGAATTTGGTATAATCTAAAGTATCAGATTTGATCTTTTTAATGGTATCAGTTGAATAGGGGGGAGTAGTTAGTGTTAGAATTAACACCCATTTTACAGAAAGATAGTAGGAAGCCGCTTTATATTCAATTAGCTGAATTTATCAAACAAGAAATTATGAATAAACATATTTTACCTAATGAAAAATTACCTTCAAAAAGAAAGTTATCAACTCATTTGCAACTAAGTTTAAATACGGTTCAAGCAGCCTATGATCAATTATGCGCAGAAGGATATGTAGAAAGTATTCCGCGAAAAGGATTATTTGTTTTGAACATTGATGAAGAATATAGCTATCAACTAGGTAAAGAAATCCCATATGTGGAAAAGAAGAAAGAACAAATGAAACAAGTTAAAATGGATTTCAACTCAGGTAAGGTGGATACTAAATGTTTTCCTTACAATAACTGGAGAAAACTTTCGATGCAATCCATATATGAGGATCAAAATTCATGGTTTACAATTGGAGATCCACAAGGAGAGCTAAACTTAAGAGAACAAATTGCTAAGCATTTGTATGAGGCAAGAGGGGTGCGGTGTTATCCGAATCAAATTGTAATAGGGGCAGGTACGCAAGTAGTAATTGGATTAATTGTTTTATTGTTAGGAAGGGATAAAATATTTGCACTTGAAAACCCTGGCTATCACCGAGTTAGAGTGGTTTTACAGGATATGGGGATATCAACAATCCCTATTCCTATTGATGAAAATGGTATGGATGTTTCTCATCTCAATAAAAGTAAAGCAAATGTCGCCTACGTAACTCCGTCTCATCAATTCCCATATGGAATGATTATGCCAATTACACGCAGATTTGAATTATTAAATTGGGCAGAAAAAAATAATGGTTTTATTATAGAAGATGATTATGACGGAGAATATCGCTATAAAGGAAAGCCAATTCCTGCGCTTCAAGGACTGGATACAAACAATCGGATTATTTATTTAGGGACCTTCTCAAAATCATTAATCCCTTCCTTGAGAATCAGCTATGCTGTTTTGCCAGAGTCCTTATCTAGTGTATATCAGAATCATTTCACGGTTTATAAGCAAACTGTTTCTCGTATGCATCAAGATACATTGTACCGGTTTATTAAAGAAGGCTATTGGAATAGCCATTTAAACAAAATGAGAACATTATATCGAAAAAAGCGGCAAGTATTACTCCAGGCCATTCATCGATATTTAGATAGAAATGTAGAAGTGATTGGAGAAAATGCTGGACTTCATATTGTTTTGGAAGTGAAGACTGATTGGAGTGAAGCTAGATTAATCGAAAAAGCATTGGATTTTGGAGTGAAAGTATATCCTATGTCTCCGTATTATTTTCAAAATAACTATCCCGGCAATCCTAAAGTAATTATAGGATATGGCGGACTGACAGAATTGGAGATAGAAGCAGGGGTGGAATTGTTATTGAGGGCTTGGGAATTAGTCTAGAATAAGGAGAAATCTGTGTCTCTCCTAATCAAAGAATAAAGCCATTCTTAAGAGAATGGCTTTAATTACTATTTTTAATAGGATGAACTTGAAGCTTATTCCAAATAGATTGCCAATTTTTATTCCTTATTCGAGCCTCATAAATAGCAGCCCGTTCATTAGTTTCTGTAAAATAAGGAGTAGATTTTAACACTAAGTTAATTACATCATCAATTCCACAGGGAGCAGTAAGTACTAAATTGTTATCATTATCTAGCTTTACTCCAAGAGCGGTTGCCGTTTCTGGGAATTTGGAAATGGCATCTTCAGAGGATCGATAAGGTGGTAAATTATTAACGATATGCATTCGAGCTTGATTTTTGACAGACCAAGGGATTGCTGGCATTAAGTAAAATAGCTTCTTCTCTAATTCCTTTTCGTACTCCTCATCTATTCTAGTAGAATCAAAATAAATCACATCTACATCAGGTATACTAGTCCGTTCATTAAAACCATGCAAGTAATCCCATATTTTTGATCGAACAAAACCAGCACATATCCACCAGTCAGGTAAATTTAAAGTACTAGCGGCTTTTATAATCTCCATCATTATTTTATCCTTTTTAATGATATGAAGGATCGCTTCTTCACTCTGTAACATGTTAATTCCTCCTCTTTTTATTTGCGAACGTATATTCTTATTTTAACATACGTTTTTGAGAGGAGTTTTAATGTATCCTACTCTTAACGGAAACCGTAAGCTTATGTGAATACGAGGAAGATAGGTGGGAGATCAACTGTCCGTAAAGGACCGATTGGTTCACTTCCATCAGCGGGATGAAGGAAAATCCCCACTGATGGAAGTTTCATTTATGTTGTTTTTATCAAAGATTTTCCTTCTAGATTATTCTCATCATCCCATTCCGATTGTATGTTATAAAGGAGTATGAGATAACTCTTTCTATCGATAACTATTATGAGTAGGCGTAAACAAATCTTCCGCAGCTTCACGAACGATGGAAAAATGATCGACATTATAATGACCGTGTAATATTTTATTATGATGTTCAATGATTTTTTCTGCAGGAAGAATGGTAGAGTCAGTTGTGGAATGTCCGTTACCAACTAATGTTACATCCATATTGTTTACTGTTGCTGTCCGGACAGCCGTATCAATACAATAAGGTGTTTCACAGCCCATAATAACAAGATGATTTATACTTTTTGATTGCAAATACTCTAATAATCCTGTCCCATAAAAGGCATTAGTAGCATGTTTATCAAAGATTTTTGCTTCAACAGGGACATTCAAATCGGAATGAATTTGAAATCCAGGACCTTCCCCTCCAGCAACATCTTTATCTCTTACGAAAATAACTTCTACTTTTGTTTTATTTGCCTTTTCAATAACTAGATTAATTGTCTCTAATAATCCAGTTTTATTATAAATCTCATTTGTTTGCTCATTGCCTTCAACAAGCTCTTGTTGCACATCAATAATTAATAATACTTGATTCAATCGAAAAACCCCTTTTTATATAAAATAATGGTAGATAATTTGAACCGCAGTTTAATTCTTAGATGTAGTATTCGTTATTGATGAGGGATTTTCCTTTTTTGGAATAGTAGAGATAGAAGAGAGAAGGGAGAAATGGATTTATTCCTTCTTAAAGGTTACAAGCTCTTTATTCCTAATAGTAATTTAATTGCATTTCGTTCTTTTTTCCCTTTTTTAAACCCTTCTTTTGAATCGATAATAATAACTGTTTTTCCAATCCAAATTCTAGTATAGAGAGAGTGAAGTTTAATAGGTCTCTTAATTCCTTTTTCTTCAAACTCTAATCCATTCTTTAATTCAGTTTCAGTGCGAATAAGCCATTTGTTGCCAATACCAAATTCTATGTATTTCAAAGAAATTCCTCGTTTCTATTATTCTCGTAAAATAAAGGAACTTGTATAGACGTCAATACTATTTTTCTAAAAGGGTAGGTGGAAATCGTTGTTCATAAGCAGAATGAATGCCACTTTTTGAAATGAGGAGACGAGGTGTTCATAATCAAGATGAACACCACTTTTTCAAAAGAAGTGCAACCCCAGCGTTCATAAATAAATAAAAATATAATTTATTCCTCTCGATCTATATCCTAATTATACCAATCATAAGAGGCATAACTAAATAGAGACTTTGTAAAGACGAACAATCTCTAATTTAGCTGTAATAGCGGCTGCTTGCGCATACTTTTTACAATAGGATATATAATTAGTTCGGAAAACGGAGCAGCCGGAATATACGAAGACTCCTGTGGGATTAGCGAGACAGTCTGAGACCCCGGAGGCTTAGCGCGAGCCCCGCGGAAAGCGAAGTGTATTCCGGCTGCGGGGAATTGCACCAAACTTCATGGAAACAACCTTTTAAAAATAATTAAAAAAACCAAACAATTATACGGAACTTTCATTAGCATGTTCGTATAATTGTTCGGATTTATCTTTGGCTGGAATACTTTTGTCCCAGTCTCTTCAAGCAACTTGTTTAGAAATAAACATATATTTTATTAACGATGTGCCTCATAAACCGATGCTTTCGAAACTTTTTGAATAAACGCTAATTCTTCCGCTGTTAATGGCGCACTATTCACGGCATTTGCATTGGCGCGAAGCTGTTCTACAGAGCTTGCCCCTGCTATGATACTAGCAACAGCAGGCTGAGCTAAGTTATATTGAACTGCTGCTTCTGTAAGTGTCCGCTTATCTAAGAATTTTTGTTCTAGTGTTTGCAAAACTTCTTTCAGTTCTTCACCAGAATAATTTAGATAGCCTTTTTCTGTTAGCTTATCACGGTACTTAGGGCTTAAAAGACCTTTTGCAACAGGTCCGCGCGTAACGACACTAATATTGTTTTCAGCGAGTAATGGTAGTACTTCTTCTTCTGGGCGCCTGTCTAAAATGCTAGATTGCATCATAACAGAAACAATAGAAGAACGTTTGACATATTCGCGAATGACATTGGGACGAATCGAAGAAATTCCGTAATAAAGAATAACGCCTTCGTCTTTTAATTCTTCAAATGCTTCAATTGTTTCCTCAATAGGATCTTTCATCGTACCGCCGTGTAATTGATATAAATCAATGTAATCTGTGCCTAGTCGTTTTAGGCTTGTTTTAACTTGTTCTTTAATATAGGCTTTGCTTGCATCCCATGACCAGCCATTTTTTCCTTCTTCCCACTTATTTCCTACCTTTGTTGCAATTATAATATTTTCTCGGTTGTTCTTGAAAAAACGACCAAGTAATTGCTCATTTTTTCCTTGATCATATAAATCGGCTGTGTCAAAATAATTAATTCCTTCTTCAAGTGCTGCTTCTAAAATCGGAAAAGCGTTTTTTTCGTTGGTACCAAGACTCATACATCCCAGACCTAGTTTAGAAACAAATAAGTTAGAACTGCCTAATTGTGACTTTTGCAAAATGGAACACCTCTCCACTTAAGATATCTCTTATTGTACGAAAGATGAAGTTTATTCACAAAGAAAATGGCTTATTTTTTCGAACTGTTCGAATTTGCGTTTATCCAATCTTTTACATAGGTAAATTCAGTTTGGTATTTTTTAAGAATATAGCGGATTTCCCAAGCCTTCCCTGTTAAAACAATTCCCTTTTCGCGAATATATACTTTCAAGCTTCCCCAATCCTTTCCATTGAACAGAAATGAAGTATAATAATCTATATGTGAGAGCTTTTGCTTAATAGAACAGGAGTGGGTTAAATGAGTACATTAGAAGAAAAAACGTTAAAAACAGAGCATATTTTTAGTGGGAGAATTATTCAAGTTCAAGTGGATGAGGTAGAATTGCCAAATGGAAAAACATCCACACGAGAATTAGTGAAGCATCCTGGAGCAGTTGCGGTAATAGCTATAACAGAAGATAACAAACTTGTAATGGTAGAACAATATCGAAAGCCCCTAGAAAAAGTGATTGTCGAAATCCCAGCTGGAAAATTAGAAAAAGGAGAAGAACCAGCTCTTTGTGCAAGAAGAGAATTAGAAGAAGAAACGGGATATGATTGCAAATCTTTGGAATTGGTAAGTTCCTTTTATACTTCACCAGGTTTTGCTGATGAAATCATTCATGTATATGTAGCAAAAGGTTTAACAAAAAAAGAAGATGCAGCTGGACTGGATGAAGATGAGTTTGTGAATGTATTGGAAATCACATTGGATGAAGCATTGGAACTAATCAAGGAACAACGAATTTTTGATGCAAAAACGATTTTTGGGGTACAATATTTACAAATTGCCCAATTAAAGGAGTAAGAATGAAGTCTTTTTACACTGATCTACATATCCATATTGGTAGAACAAAGAGTGGTAAGCCGGTAAAAATTACAGCATCACGTAATCTAACCTTAACCTCTATCATTGAGTATGCAAGCAAACAAAAGGGGCTTGATATGATTGGCATTATTGACTGTCATTCCCCTGAAGTTATTTTGGAAATGGAAGAGTTAATAGAGCATGGGAAGATGATGGAGTTGCCCAACGGTGGGGTTAGGATGGAAGAAATTACGATTCTTCTTGGGTCAGAGCTCGAAATATACGATTCTTCTTGTAAGGGTCCAATCCATGTATTATGCTATCTCCCGACTTTAGCTAAAATGAAGGAATTCTCGAATTGGATCTCGCGCCATATGAAAAATGTAACATTAAGTTCTCAACGCCTTTATATTAGCGGAAAAGAACTACAGTCTAAAGTAAAAGAACTAAATGGGCTTTTCATCCCGGCACATGTATTTACGCCATTTAAAAGTTTATATGGAAGTGGTGTTTATCGTTCCTTTAAGGAAGTGTTGGATGAACAAATGATTGATGGTATCGAGCTTGGTCTGAGCTCTGATACGGAGATGGCCGATCAAATTACAGAATTACACGCTTTTTCTTTTATAACAAATTCGGATGCCCATTCCTTAGAAAAAATTGCACGAGAATATCAAGTATTGGAGATGGAGGAAGCCTCTTTTACGGAATTCGCAAAAGTCCTTCATCAAGAAGAAGGAAGAAGAATCGTTGCGAATTATGGGCTAGATCCGAAATTGGGTAAGTATCATGAAACAGTTTGTATGAAATGCTACGCTCCATTTTCAGAAACGAAAGGCATATGTAGTAAATGTGGGAGTCATAAATGGGTGAAGGGGGTAGCTGCAAGGATTACTGATTTAAAAGACGCCACTTCTACACCTAATAGACCACCTTATATTCACCAAATACCGTTAGAATATATACCTGGCTTAGGGAAAAAAACACTACAAAAATTACTGGATTACTTTTCGACCGAAATGCAAATAATCCATGAAGCTCCATATGATAAGTTAGTGGAAATTATCCCAAAGAAAGTAGCAGATTATGTTGTTGCAGCAAGAACAGGAGCGTTAAACTTGCAAGTGGGCGGTGGCGGAAAATACGGCAAAGTAAGGGTAGATAAATAGGACAGATTTATTCTTCAATTAAATTTATTACGTCTAAATAGATTTTTTTAATCTATGTGGCGTATTTGTGTATTTAGGCTGCTCCGTCTTTCTATATATTAAGTTTGCCTATTGAAAATATAATGTTCTTTTTGAAAACAGCTCTAAATTAAAAATCCCACAATCAAATATTCGTGGGATTTTTGGCATTATGTCAAAGAATATAGACAAATATCTCTTAATTCCTGCGTATCGGCACTAAGTGTTTCATTTTTCAATAGACCATCCAATGAAAAGCCAAGTTTTTCCGGAATAGCTCGGCTTTTTATGTTTGTGGAATCAACGCGAATCTCTATTCGATTAGCCTGAAGTGTTTCTTTTGCAAGCTTAATTAACGCTTTAGTGCTTTCTGTAATATAACCATTTCCTGTATGGGCCGAATCGCACCAATACCCAATTTCAAAGACACGGACTTTCCAATCAATAGAATGCAGACCAGTTGAACCGATAAACTCATTGGTTTCCTTTAAATAAATATGTAATCGTAAATCCTCTCTTAAAATATATTTAGCATACGATTCTCGTACACCAGCTTCGACTTCTTCTAATGATTGCTCCTTGTTAGCAAAAACCATCCAAGGTCTAAAGGCATCCTTTGACCGCTGAATGCTTTCATAGACATCCTTGCCATCTCCAGGCATACATGGACGTAACACTAATCTTTCTGTTTCGATTGTTTCTGGTAAATCTATTAAAATAGGTTTCATTACTCTCACCTCACATGTTAATCTATCATATCTTCGTTATAAAAAACATAATAATCGGATAATTTTTTCATTTCTATTAATAATAGATTTGTAGTCATATGCCTACCTTTCGTGCATAAACATAAACTAACAGACTTGGCGGGAGGAAAGGCAATGAAAAAGAAAAAATATCAGAATATCCTAGTGACTCATATCCGTGATCATTCCTCAATTTATTTATTTATCATTGTATTGTTTTTAATGGGGGTTATTTTTGGAGCAATTGTAGTGAATAGTTTGTCTCTCTCCCAAAAGGAAGATCTCTACTATTATTTGACACAGTTTTTTGGACAGGTATCAAATGGACAAGTAGCGGACAGCAAAAATTTATTTTTTCAAAGCTTTTCGCATAATAGTAAATACATTGGCTTTATTTGGCTTTTAGGGATTTCTATCATCGGGCTGCCAATTATTTTAATCCTTCTATTTATTAAAGGGATGGTAGTTGGTTTCACTGTTGGCTTTTTGGTCAATCAGATGGGATGGCATGGCTTTTTATTGTCATTTGTGTCTGTTTTGCCACAAAATCTAATTGTTATTCCAATTTTTATAATTTCTGCTACACTATCAGTAGCGTTCTCTTTTAAAATGATTCGCCAACAATTCATGAAGAAAAAGGGAGAACCAATGTTGCCACTGTTTGCTAGATATACATTTCTCCTTATGATTGCATTTGTGGTAATTGGAATAGCAGCCGCAGTCGAGGCGTATATTTCACCACTTTTAATGAAAGCAGTCATTAATATGGTACAATCGAGTATTATGGTGGTGCCTTTTTTATAGAGAAGCTTGTTCACTCGTTCATTTAGAATGGTTAAAAAAACCGACGAGAGTTATTATAAGTTAATAATTATTATTAATTGTTATTTATAATAATTTTTATTAGGATTCTTTTCCTACTTCTGTTATAATGAGATGGACAGTGGCTAGGGAGGGACTTTCGGAATGGAAAGTAGATTAGATAGAATAAAAAAGCTGTTGCATTCTTCGAGCTATAAATTAACTCCCCAAAGGGAAGCAACAGTTAGAGTGTTATTAGAAAATGAAGAAGACCATCTTAGTGCAGAAGATGTTTACTTACTCGTTAAAGAGAAATCTCCTGAGATTGGATTGGCAACCGTATATCGCACACTAGAACTACTAACGGAATTGAAAATTGTTGATAAAATAAATTTTGGTGACGGCGTTTCTAGATATGACTTGAGACAAGAAGGTGCAGCTCACTTTCATCACCATTTAGTATGTATTGAATGTGGAGCAGTGGATGAAATTCAAGAAGATTTACTAGGAGATGTAGAAAAATTAGTAGAGCGTGACTGGAATTTTAAAATTAAAGATCACCGTCTAACATTTCATGGTATTTGCCATCGTTGTACGGAAAAAAGTGAGGATGTTTCATCCGCAGAATAAACCTTTTCAAATGAGAAGGTTTTTTATTTTGCTCGTATATTCTTGTTGCGGAAGCAAAACACTGATACTTGAAATATCAGTGTTTTGCTTCATTATTTTATTTGTACAGTGCTTGAATGGATACTTCTTTTTTATTACTTTAAGAGAGAACACCCGTGACTTCAGTCGTGGGATGAATCTCTTTTTTTGTTTTTTTGAAAAATAATAATGGAAAATGAAAAATATACGTTCGTTTTGGTAATATAATCTTAAGGGAGTTGGAGAAAATGGAGAAACAATTTGGAGTTCAAAAAGAAATATTGAAGCTAAGAACAAGAAAAGAATATTTGGCATTACGTAAATTAAGTCATTTGAGCAAGAATATGTACAATGTTGGTTTGTATTCCGTTCGCCAACACTTTTTTGAAACAAAAAAATATCTCCGTTATAAGGAAAACTACCATGTGTGTAAATCCAATGAGAACTACAAATTAATGGGTTCGGCAGCTGCACAACAAACGCTCAAAAAAGTGGAAGAAAACTTCAAAAGTTTCTTTGGACTGTTGAAGGCTGAAGGTCAAAAAGCACGGATTCCACGATATTTGGATAAAGAGGCTCATTTTGAATTAAGTTACCCCTAATTTAAACTACAAAAAGATGGGACATTTAATCTTCCTGTTTCTCCTGCTTTTAAAAGAGAATACGGAACGATTAATGTACTTTTTCCATCAAATTTGGTCCCCATAGAAATTGCCGAAATACGTATCCTTCCTAAATATAATGCACATTATTGACAATTTTGTTGCTGGTATTGATACACTAGGTCATTCTTTTTTAGTTTCAGGTAAACGGGTAAAGTCTTTGAATCAATGGTATAACAAAGAAAATAAACGATTACAATCTATAAAAGATAAACAAAAAGATTTCCCACCTAACCAATCGTCAGGTTTGTTTGTTGAGAAAAAGAAACAACGTGTTACGCGATTTTTTAAACAAAACAACACACTACGTTATTAAACATTGTTTGGATAACGGAATCCGTAAACTAGTAGTTGGACTCAACAAGGGTTGGAAACAAAGTATGAACATTGGGAAGAAAAATAATCAAAAATTTGTACAAATTCCACACAGTCAGTTTATCCGAAAACTAGAAAGAAAAAGTCAACGATACGGCATCGAACTCATTGTCCAAGAGGAAAGCTATACATCTAAAGCTAGTTTCCTAGATAATGATAAACTTCCTGTATATCATAAAAATTCAAAAGAAAATCCCATTTTCTCAGGAAAAAGAGCCTTTCGAGGTCTCTATAAAACATCTATGTCTATTTTCGTGAATGCTGACTTGAACGGAGCAGCAAATATTTTAAGAAAATGTAACCATACACCCGAACTTTCGGACAAGGTGGCTAGGGGGCTTTTGGCGGTCCCAATGAGAATACAATTAGCATAACCGAAAGGCTATTTCTAATCATATCTCATAGAATCTTGGTACTTTAATGCTGAGTAGTTCAAAAATCACTCAATGTTGACCCCAGATAATTCCATTGATATTTTTGTCGAAATGACGATAGTAAAAAAGAATGGAGGGATTTTTTGTTTACTAAGATCGGTTTTAAACATTTGAAAATTGGCAGTAAATACGGGGTTGTATTCGGTATAACTCTCGTTTTATTTTTCATATCTATACTAATTACTTACATGTCATTGCATAAAATGGATTCTAATATAGTAGCAGTTGGAGAAAAAAATAAGACAAGTGTTGATTCTATGGAATTGGTGGCAATATTTCAAGAGAAATATACACAAATACCACTTTATTTCTTGGATGCAAACGATGAAAAATTAAATACATACTTAGAACTAAGTAAAAAGTTTACATCTACAGCATTAGAAATAGAAACAACACTTAAGAGTGAAGAAGGCAAAAAATTATATTTGCAAATCATTGAAAACAACCAAAAGATTGATGAAATATTCTTTAACGCAGTCGTACCCAATGTAAAAGAATTCAATACATCTGCATATAAAGAATTAGAAAAACAAATTCAACTCTTAGGAGAACAAGTAAATAAAAGTGGGACTCAGCTAAATGAAATTGCGGCACAAGAGAATGATTTATCTATTTCTGATTCTAAATTATTGGTTCAAAAAACGATATCACTTGTAACAGTTCTAAGTATATTTACAGTAGTAATTACTATTCTAGTATTAATTTTTATCAATAGAAGAGTATCTCAAAATTTAAGAAAAGTAATCCAAGTGAGCGATTCTGTTGCAAAAGGTAAATTGACTGAGGACCCTTTGGAAGAAGATTCTCAAGATGAAATTGGGTTGTTATCAAAGTCTATTAATAAAATGGGAAGCAATTTAAAAGAAACGATACAAGGTATTTCCAATATGTCTTCTGTTCTAGATTCCAGAAGTTTAGAAGTTTCTCAATCGGCAGAAGAGGTAAGTACGAGTATAGATGCTATATCGACTACTGTTCAAGAATTAGTAGAAGGTGTAAACGTACAAGCAGATGCTGCAACTACTATTGCAGGGAATATGCAAGAATTTAATCAAAAAATTATTGTAACGGATGATCATGCCAATGATTTAGTTAACACTTCTGCTGTTGTTATGGCTTCAAGTGAAAAAGGAAGCAAGTTAATGACAAATTCGTTGGAACAAATGCACACCATTAATGATATGGTATTGAGCAGTGTAGAAAAAATGAAAGTTTTAGAAACCGATACCTCGAATATTACAAGATTAGTTACTTTTATTAAATCAGTTGCTGAACAAACCAATTTATTATCGTTAAATGCTTCTATTGAAGCAGCTCGAGCTGGTGAAGCAGGTAAAGGATTTGCTGTTGTTGCTGATGAAGTACGTAAACTAGCTTTGCAAACATCTGAATCTATAAAGGACATTACCGATTTGGTTACATCTATTAGGGAAAACAGTGTTTCTACTCTTGAACAACTTCTAATAGGATATGAAGAGGTAAATAAAGGTGCGGAACAAATTAAATTAACGGATTCGTCCTTTAAAGAAATAATAGCAGGAATCTCTAATCTAACCAGTAAATCACAAAGCATTTCTTCCATTATTAGCGATTTTAAAAACACAAGCTCAGAAATAAGCTCTGCTGTAGAACAAATAGCAGCAGTATCCGAAGAGTCTGTCGCTTCATTTGAAGAAGTGTCTGCTTCTATGAATCAACAAAACGATATGATGAGTAGCATTTCTAAAAGCTTCACAGAACTTACGCAAATGGTTGAAGATATGAATGACATCATCCAAAAATTTGAATTAGATAAGGAGGGAGAGGGAAATGTATAATTTAACTAAAAAAGGTTTGTTGACTAGTATCATGATAGTTGCTCTCTCCTTCTTAGGTGCTTGTTCTACTGATATGAAAGAAGAGGTTTCTACAAACAAAGTGAAGTTGAGCCTAGATGATAATAAAATTTATGTAGGTTTCTCATTAGATACCCTAGCTGAAGACAGATGGTATAAAGATAAAGATGCTTTTGAAACAACAGTAAAAGAACTTGGTGGAGAAGTAAAGACGTTAGCTGCTAATGGGATTGACAGTGTACAAATTCAGCAAGCAGAGCTGTTAATTGCGGAAGGGGTAGACGTATTAGTTGTTGTTCCACATAATGCAGACATAGCATCTGAAATTGTAGAAAAGGCGCATAGAGCAAACGTAAAAGTTATTTCTTACGATAGATTGATTAAAAATGCGGATGTAGATTACTATATTTCTTACGATAATAAAGAGGTAGGTAGATTACAAGCGAAAGAACTTCTTAAAAAGGTGAGTAAAGGTAATTTCGCCTATATTGGTGGTGCAGAAACAGATAATAACGCTGTACTATTTAAAGAAGGTGCAATGGAAGTGCTCCAGCCATATATTGACAAGGAAGAAATTCAACTTGTTTTTGATCAATATACGGATGAATGGCAGCCTAAAAAAGCAGAAGTTAATATGGCAGAAGCTTTGAGTGAACAAAAAAACAATATTCAAGCAGTAGTTGCTGCAAATGATGGTACAGCAGGAGGCGTAATAAACGCTTTACAAAAGAATAATCTAAATATACCTGTTACTGGACAAGATGCAGAAGTAGCAGCTATTAAACGTATTCTTGCAGGTACTCAAACGATGACAGTCTATAAGCCAATTCAAGCAATCGCTAAAAATGCTGCAGAAATAGCGATGAAGGTAGGAAGTGGTGAAAAAATTACTACTTCTACTGCTGTGAATAATGGAAAAATAGATGTTCCTTCCATTTTATTAGATCCTGTAGTAGTTACAGCTCAAAATATAGAAGAAACCGTTATTAAAGACCAATTCATAAAAAAAGAAGAGTTAAAATAAATAATGAATGGAAAGAAAGATTTGTACTAGAGTTAGGAGTAGAATTAGAATTAACTCTGTAAAAAAAATCGAACTGCTCCGGTCATGGAGACTGTGAAATAAGATATGGTCTAAGCGATTTTCCCTATATTGTATAGGAAAAGGACGTATAGACCATTTTGCTTTTTTTGTTCTTAAAATATTTCTATTGGTCATAATCCTTTAGTTAAATAACATCTGATTCAGGATGGCTACCATTTTAGGAGAATAGTGAAAGATAAGCTGGGGATTCAGGACATAACGCTTTAAATTATATTTAATTCCATTATAATAAGAATAATAGGTCCATTAGGTATATTAATTGTCCAACCTGGCATAGCTTGTATTAGAGAAGCTATGGAGGGATTTTGGATGAGACGATGGACAAAAGCAATGCTAAATACATTAAAAGTGTTTCTCCTGTTTACAGGATGTACGATTCTTTTTTATTATGCGATTGTTTGGTTTAATCAAGAATATCAACAGCTGCATCGCTATGATGAGCCATCTGGTTCTGCTGTCAAGGTGAATGCTGATAATAGTCTAGAAACAGAAAAATATTCATGGAGGGATCGAATATTCCTGTTTTACTTAAATGGGGAGTAATCCTATGGAAGATCAATTAAAAGATTTTATGCATTATTTATTAGTTGAAAAGGGTTTGGCGAGTAATACACTTGTATCGTATGAAAGAGACTTAAAAAGCTATATGAAGTATATGAAAAATGTGGAACGATGTGATATACAACAAATACAACGCTCTCACATCATTCGTTTTTTGGGATTTTTAAAGGACCAAGGTAAATCATCAAAAACGATTGCACGCCATATTGCCTCTATTCGTGCGTTCCATCAATTTCTTTTTCGCGATCGTGTGCTTGATGAGGATCCAACAGTACATATTGAGACACCACAGGCAGAAAGGACATTGCCTAAAATTTTATCCATGGAGGAAGTGGAAGCACTTCTTGATTTTCCACATAAAAATGACCACTATGGACTAAGAGATAAAGCAATGCTTGAGCTTCTCTATGCAACTGGAATCCGGGTGAGTGAGTTAATAAATTTGAATATGGATGATGTCCATCTCACAATGGGATTTATCCGCTGTATCGGCAAAGGGAATAAAGAAAGAATTATCCCAATTGGAGGAGCAGCGACAAGAGCATTAGATGCATATTTAAATGAGGCAAGACCGGCGTTCTTGCAACAGAAAAAGTCAACAGAAAATTCCTTGTTCTTAAATCATCATGGCAATCGATTAACAAGACAAGGATTTTGGAAAATCCTTAAACGATTAGGCAAGGAAGCACATATTGAAAAGGAAATAACGCCACATACATTAAGACATTCTTTTGCAACACATTTATTGGAGAATGGTGCTGATTTAAGGGCAGTTCAGGAAATGCTCGGACATGCAGATATATCGACAACCCAAATATATACTCATGTAACAAAAACTAGATTGAAGGATGTATATAGTCAATTTCACCCTCGCGCATAGGAAATAATAGGCAATCTTGTAGCTGGATGAGATAGAACTTGATAAGAACACTGTTAGTTGTCCTAAACAGTGTTCTTTTTATTTTTGAATTTAAAAAAGGTATAATAAAGAAGTGAAATAGAAAACGATTTAAATATTTCTTAAATTAATGAAAATCCTTATTGAAAATGATGTCAGACTTCTGACGATTATGCTATAATTTTTTAAGGTTAATAAGAATATATACTGTAGGGTAAAATAGGGTGATTGAAACGGTAAAAGGAGGATATAAATGTCTACATATAAATACAATCGTGTTTTCTTAATTGTAATGGATTCAGTTGGAATTGGCGAAGCTCCTGATGCAAAAAAATTCGATGATGAAGGAGCGCATACATTAGGGCATATTGCAGAACGAATGAACGGCTTGCATATGCCGAATATGGCGAAACTAGGGCTAAGTAATATTGATAAAATTAAAGGTATAGAGCCTAGCACACAGCCACTTGCCTATTATACAAAAATGCAGGAAGCATCAAATGGAAAAGATACAATGACTGGTCATTGGGAGATAATGGGGTTGAACATAGAAACACCATTTCGTGTTTTCCCTGAAGGATTCCCAGATGAACTACTAAATGAAATCGAGGAAAAATCAGGCCGTAAAATTATCGGAAATAAACCAGCGAGTGGGACAGAAATTCTTGATGAACTAGGCGAAGAGCATATGAAAACTGGTGCACTAATTGTTTATACATCTGCAGATTCTGTGCTGCAAATTGCTGCACATGAAGAAATTGTTCCATTAGATGAATTGTATCGCATTTGTGAATTAGCAAGAGAATTAACATTGGACGAGAAATACATGGTTGGACGTATTATTGCAAGACCGTTTGTTGGCGAGCCAGGAAACTTTAAACGTACAGCAAACCGCCATGACTATGCTCTAAAACCATTTGATCGTACGGTAATGAATGAGTTGAAAGATAATCAAATAGAAAGTATCGCTATTGGGAAAATCTCTGACATTTATGACGGTGAAGGAGTTACAAAATCATTAAGAACGGTCTCCAATATGGATGGCATGGACAAGCTAGTAGATACATTAAAAATGGACTTTACTGGTTTAAGCTTTTTGAATTTAGTAGATTTTGATGCTTTATATGGACATAGAAGAGATCCAATTGGATACGGAAAAGCTTTAGAAGAGTATGATGCAAGACTGCCAGAAGTGTTTGAATTACTTAAGGAAGATGATTTATTAATTATTACTGCAGACCACGGAAATGATCCAATCCATCATGGAACAGATCATACGAGAGAGTATGTACCATTGTTAGTGTATAGCAAAGCACTAAAAGAGCCGAAGGAATTGCCACTTCGCAAAACCTTTGCTGATATTGGTGCAACGGTTGCCGACAATTTTGCCGTAAAGCTACCAAAGCATGGAACTAGCTTCTTAAATGACTTAAAATAAGGGGAATAAAAATGAATTATACGATGATTAAGCAATCAGCAGATTTTTTAAAGCAAAAATATGAAAATACACCGAAAATTGGCCTAATTCTTGGATCTGGTTTAGGGGTTCTTGCAGAAGAAATTGAAAATCCAGTGAAAATACCATATGAAGATATACCAGAATTCCCTGTATCTACAGTGGAAGGACATGCAGGTCAATTAGTGTTCGGTACAATTAATGGAATGGAAGTAGTAGCAATGCAAGGCCGTTTTCATTTCTATGAAGGCTATGCTTTTGATAAAGTAACTTTCCCAGTTCGTGTAATGAAGGAGCTAGGAGTAGAAAAATTAATCGTAACAAATGCAGCAGGCGGGGTGAATGAAACCTTTGCACCTGGTGATTTAATGCTAATTTCTGATCATATTAATAATATGGGAACAAATCCCTTAATCGGACCAAATGACAGCAACTTAGGTGTAAGATTCCCTGATATGTCAGAAGCATACTGCAAAAACCTTCGTGAAACAGCACGTACAGTAGCAAGCAAAATTGGGTTAAAGGTTCAAGAGGGTGTCTATGTTGGCAACACAGGTCCATCTTATGAAACACCTGCAGAAGTAAGAATGCTTCGTGTATTAGGAGGCGATGCTGTAGGGATGTCAACTGTACCAGAAGTAATTGTTGCTCGTCATGCAGGACTTAAAGTATTAGGAATTTCTTGTATTTCCAATATGGCCGCAGGTATCCTAGATCAACCACTTAATCATGAAGAAGTAATGGAAACAACAGAAAAAGTAAAAGCAAACTTTCTTCAATACGTTAAAGAATTAATTAAAGAAATAGGCGCATAATTAGTTTGACTATAATAGAGAGTTACCATTTGAACCTTACCGTTTTTATTTGGTAACTCTTTAGAATATATATTTTATACATCGCTTACATAAATCAAAGCCCTTGAAAAAGCAGTAATGTGACTTCTATTTTTGCAATTTAAAGAAAATGATTTCCAATACAAAACGAAGGAGATTCTATTATGGCATTAAGAATGGTTGATTTAATTGAGAAAAAAAGGGACGGATTAGAATTAACGAAAGAAGAAATTTCTTTTATCATTCAAGGTTATACAGATGGCAGTATTCCTGATTATCAAATGAGTGCTTTTGCTATGGCTGTATTTTTTCGAGATATGACAGAATCAGAGCGTGCCGAGCTTACAATGGCAATGGTTCATTCAGGTGATGTCATTGATTTATCTGCAATTGAAGGAATTAAAGTTGATAAACATTCTACTGGAGGAGTTGGCGATACAACTACGTTAGTGTTAGGACCCCTTGTTGCTGCAGTAGGTGTTCCAGTGGCAAAAATGAGTGGAAGAGGGCTTGGACATACTGGTGGAACGATTGATAAATTGGAATCTGTAAAAGGATTTCATGTAGAGATAGAAAAAGAGGAGTTTATTAACTTAGTAAATAAAAATAAAGTCGCAGTAATTGGTCAAAGTGGTAATCTAACCCCTGCGGATAAAAAATTATATGCTTTAAGAGATGTAACAGCTACCGTTAACAGTATTCCTTTAATTGCTAGCAGTATCATGAGTAAAAAAATTGCAGCAGGTGCAGATGCTATTTGTTTAGACGTCAAAACTGGTGCTGGAGCATTTATGAAGACATTAGATGCCTCAAGAGAGCTTGCAGAAGCAATGGTACAAATAGGAAATAATGTTGGTCGAAAAACGATGGCTGTTATTTCTGATATGAGTCAGCCTTTAGGCTACGCAATTGGTAATGCACTAGAAGTAAAAGAGGCAATTGATACTTTAAATGGTAATGGACCAGAGGATTTAACAGAATTATGTTTAACATTAGGCAGCCATATGGTTTACTTAGCTGGTAAAGCGGAATCTACAAATGTAGCGAGAGATATGCTACTAGAGGTAATAGATAATGGAAAAGCGCTTGAAACATTTAAACTTTTCTTAAGTTCCCAAGGCGGCGATGTAACGGTTGTTGACAATCCGGATTTATTGCCAACTGCTAAATTTGTAATCGAATTGCCAGCAAAAGAATCTGGCTATGTCGCAGAAATAACTGCTGACAGCATTGGTACTGCTGCCATGCTGTTAGGTGCTGGTCGAGCAACGAAAGAGTCAGAAATTGATCTAGCAGTAGGCTTAGTTTTACGCAAGAAAATTGGCGACAAAGTGGAAGCGGGAGAATCACTTGTTACGATCTACAGCAATACAGAAGATATTGACGATGTGACAAAAAAATTGTATGAGAATATTAAACTTTCCCCAGATGAAGTAAAAGCTCCTACTTTAATTTATGAAGTAATTACAGAATAATAACAAAGACCCACAAGGTAGGGAAGATAGCTATTTTTAGTTTAATAGCTGATACTTTGTGAGTCTTTTTGTTTTCTTTATTTAATGGAGATATCTATTTTTTTATTATACTCTTTTACATAATGCAATCCACCAATATGAAGTTCTAGCGGTTTGGTTTTTGAATCAAATACCAATGTTCGTTCATTTATTATTGTTTCATCATTGCTTGTTGTTAATTGGTGATTCGTTGTCGTTTTTAAAGGAATCTTTTTTTGCTCCTCATTTATAATACTTACTTTATCCAATAAAATGGAATCATTTGTTGAGATGCTTATATTTACTGCATTATTTAATTGAATGTTATTTATCATTAAATTTGCATCCTCTAATGTTATCACTTTATTCTTCTCTATTCCTGTAAGAGAAATGGATTTATTTACTTCTTTATATCCTATAAAGTCTTTTATTTGGATTTCGAGTGAATCCACATCTTCTGGTAGGCCACCATATTCGATGGAAAAAGTATTATTTTTTCTAAAGGTTGAAGAACTACCATATCCTTCTAATGGGAGGGGCTGGCCATTTGCGATTAGCTTCACTCCGTCAAATCCGTGACTGAGACGGTCATAATTCTCCACATTAAACACGCCTTCTATTACCGTTTGGGTAGGGGTAGCCGTAATACTTTTGAAAGAAATTGTACCTTTATCTACTTTTATTTTTTTATTAATGGATTGCTTGATTTTTGTTTGTAATGCTTCCTTATGATTATAGGGAAAGATGATATCAGTTGAACCCTCGATTACTTCATAATCATTTTTCGAGTAAACGTAGTGTAGCTGAAGTTTTTTGGAAAAAGCATTAATGGGATCAAAATTTAAAATTCCCGTCATTTTTGTTTCATCGTCGCTTATTTCAAAAACAGAGCTATTAATTCTGGCATTCGTAAAAAAACCAGTAATGCTCCGAGGAGTAAAAATACGATCTAAATCATCTGGCAAGCCTTTGTCATTTGCTAATGTAAAATAAACAACCAATCTATTTTCATCGGACATAAGTCCATTGATGGTTAATTCAGTCCCATTTTCTAATAAATAAGATTGCTCTATATTTTGTCCGAATCCTTTTTCGTTTAAATCTTTTAAAGATTGGGTCATAATCGTATCAAATCCTAATAGTTTTTTACCATAATAAGCAAATGTACTTGATTGATAAGTAATAAAAATCAACAAAATAATAGCAGCGGATAATGGGAACCATCGCTTAAAAGGAAAAGGCTTAGTGCGTTTAGTATAAAGTGCTTTCGTTAGTCTTTGTTCTAACTCGGGAGGCGCGGTTATTTCTGCTAACTTCTTTTTTTCTTTAAATAGTTTTTGTTCAATAGGATTCATTCTTCTTTCCTCCCATACACCCTCTTTATTAGGTTTAATCCATTGTGAATTCTAGATTTTACTGTTCCAACAGAGACATTTGTGATTTTAGCAATGGTTGCATAATCTAAATCATGTAAGTACTTTAATTTAATTGCCTCCGCTTGATGCGGATTTAACAATTTTAGCAATTGCTCTATGTCGATCGACTCAGCTGTGTATTTATAGGGATCGGTTGTTTGATTTGTATTGGAATGGAACTCCATATCATCGACTAGTAACTCTTTTTGCTGTTTTTTCAATTTACCTTTGCAAATATTTACTAAAATTGTCTTGCTCCAGCTATAGAAAGATTCGAGATTTTTTAATTGACCAATTTTCTCATATAAGATGATTATCATTTCTTCCATTACATCCATTGCATCATGTGGATTCTTCAAATAGGAATAGGCTAAACGATAGTAATCATCTTTTTGTTGCATTACTAACTGAAGTAAAGCTTTTTTATTTTGTTTTTTTGCCTTTTGTACGAGTTTTTTCTCATTCATGCGTTCACCTCTCGTTTATAAGAGTATTATAGCGTTTAAAAAGTTCATTTTTTTCTAGAAAAATTAAAAGGGAGGGCACATTTGTCTAAAAAGAAACCCAATGGCAAAATGGAAGCCATTGGGTGTGTGTTTATTGTTTTGTTAAAATAAATGGTCCGTTTTTAGTTATGGCCAAAGTATGCTCATATTGTGCAGATAGACTTCCATCAACAGTACGTGCTGTCCATCCATCTAAGTCTACTTTTGCATGATACATACCGATATTCAACATCGGTTCAATGGTGATAACCATGCCTTCTTTAAGTTGAGTACCTACGTGAGGAGGGCCGTAGTGAGGAACCTGCGGCAACTCGTGCATTTCTCTCCCAATTGCATGACCTACAAAATCACGGACGACCCCATAGCCTTTTGCTTCCGCATATGTTTGAATAGCATGCGAGATATCCCCAACTCGGTTTCCGATTACTGCTTGTTCTATGCCTATGTATAATGCTTCTTCTGTCGTTTTTAATAGGTTTTTCGCATTTTCTGAGACATTGCCTACTGGGTATGACCAAGCAAAATCAGCGAGCCATCCATCTAAGTTAACTACCATATCTATTGTAACGATATCGCCATCTTTTAAAGGCGTTTTGGAAGGGAAACCGTGACAGATGACATCATTAACAGATGCGCAAGTAGCAAAAGGGTAGCCGTGATAACCTTTCTGTTCAGGTGTAGCCCCTCTCTGTAACATGAAGTTTTCCGCAAATATATCGATTTCTTCAGTAGTAATACCAGGTTTAATTAATTTTCTAATTTCCTTATGACAATCTGCAAGGATTTCTCCTGCTTTTTTCATTTTTTCAATTTGCTCTGGTGTTTTTAAATGAATCAAAATATAACCTCCTTTTACCTTTATCCCACTCTTAACGAACAGTAAGACTCCCCCTCAAGTTTCTGAGAATACGAGGAAGATAGGGGAGGAGGTCAACTGTCCGTAAAGGTCCGATTGGTTCAACTAACCAGCAGTGGGGGATGAAGGAAAACCCCACTGATGGAAGTTTCACTTTATTCATTATAACCTACCCGTACATACAAGCCTAACTTTTCATACAGGATATGTTTCTTTTTCTTACTCGTATAGAGCTATTCAAATTATTTTATGAATATTCCACATTGGCTGTATAAACTTGTCTTTTTTGGAAAAAATGGAGGCTATATAGAATGGAGGGTCAATAGATGAAACGCATCATATCAATGTTAATCATTACCTGTTTTATAACATCAATTTTGGCGCCAAGCACATTAGCTGCTGAGAAAAAACAAGAATTAGTTGATAATGTAAAATCAGCCATTTTAATTGATCGAGATACAGGAACTATTATGTATGAAAAAAATAGTGAGGAACAGCTTCCACCAGCAAGTATGACAAAAATTATGACTATGCTTCTTATTATGGAAGCTATTGATCAAGGCAAATTAAAGTTAGATGAAAAAATACGTACAAGTGAGCATGCAGCTTCTATGGGAGGCTCACAAATTTTCCTAGAACCTGGAGAGGAAATGACGACAGAGGAAATGTTAAAAGGAATTGCCATCGGTTCAGGAAATGATGCAGCTGTTGCGGTTGCAGAAAGATTAGCAGGTTCTGAAGAAGAATTTGTGAATTTAATGAATAAAAAAGCACAAGAATTAGGTTTGAAAAGTACTAAATTTCAAAATGTAACAGGATTACCAGTAGTTGATCATTACAGTTCAGCAAAAGATATGGCTTTAATGGCAAAGGAACTATTGAAGTATGAAGATATAACGAAATTTACTGGTACGTATGAAGATTATTTAAGAGAAGATACGGATAAAAAGTTTTGGCTTGTAAATACAAACCGTCTAGTTAAGTTTTATCCAGGAGTAGATGGTTTAAAAACTGGATTTACAGCAGAAGCGAAATATTGTTTGACAGCAACTGCTATGAAAAATGGAATGAGGGTGATTGCAGTTGTTTTCGGTGCGCCAACATCGAAAGAAAGAAATGCTCAGGTAACGAAATTACTTGATTATGCATTTAGTCAATATGAAACACATCCATTGCATAAGCGAGAAGAAGCAATTGGCAAAGTAAAGGTAAGTAAAGGTTCAGAAAAAGAAGTGACTGCAGTCACAAGCGAACCAATTTCTATCCTCACGAAAAAAGGGGAGCAAATTGATAAATTAGAAAAAGAAATCACCATGAATAAAAATTTAAAAGCTCCAATTGAAAAAGGTCAGGAAATTGGAGAAATTACGTATAAGCAAGATGGAAAAACGCTTGTTACAAGTCCATTAGTTGCACAAAAAGAAGTGAAATCAGCTAAATGGTGGACATTATTTAAACGTTCTGCAGGTATGTTCACAAAAACCGAATAGTATTTTTTCGTTTTGTCGAATCCGTTAATATTCCTTCTGTTTTTAGCGAATGAACACTAGTTTTGTCTGTGGGGAAGGAAATATCATCAAAATCTAGAATAGTTTCTTTAAACCAAATAAGGAGGCTATTCTAGTGAGTCTTAATATTGAGTTGGAAGTAAAAAACAATGTACTTTGTATACGCTTATCTGGGGAACTGGATCATCACTATGCAGAAGAGTTGCGTACAAAAGCAACCACTGCCATAGAGAGCTATAATATTCGTCATATCGTGTTAAATCTTGAACATTTATCCTTTATGGATAGTTCTGGCTTAGGGGTTATTTTGGGAAGATATAAACAAATAAAACAGCTTGGAGGAGAAATGGTTATTTGTGCTATTTCCCCTAGTGTACAGCGTTTATTTGATATGTCTGGCATGTTTAAAATTATGAAGCTGGAAACAAATGAAGAATTTGCCCTACAACGATTGGGGGTAGCTTAAGATGAGAAACGAAATGCATATTCAATTTAGCGCACTTAGCCAGAATGAATCATTTGCACGTGTAACGGTAGCAGCTTTTATTGCACAGCTTGATCCAACAATGGATGAATTAACAGAAATTAAAACAGTAGTATCAGAAGCAGTAACAAATTGTATCATACACGGTTATGAAAATGATCCGAGTGGAATTGTTTATATTTCTGTTATATTAGAAGATTCATTTATTGATTTAACCATCAGGGATGAAGGGAAAGGAATTTTCGATGTAGAAGAAGCAAGACAGCCATTATTTACGACAAAGCCAGAGCTTGAACGATCTGGTATGGGATTTACCATCATGGAAAACTTTATGGATGAAATCGAAATTCAGTCAAGTCCAGATAGCGGAACAGAGATTCGTCTGCGTAAGCATTTAATGAATAGCAAAATGCTAAGCAATTAAGGAGAATCGTCTATGGATGTGGAGGTAAAGAAAGACAAGAAGGAAACGTATCTAAAAGACCATGAAGTCAAGGACTTAATAAAACGAAGCCAAGATGGAGATCAATCAGCAAGAGATACTATCGTTCAGAAAAATATGCGTCTTGTTTGGTCAGTAGTGCAAAGATTTTTAAATAGAGGATATGATCCAGATGATTTATTTCAAATTGGATGTATCGGTCTATTAAAATCAGTTGATAAATTTGATTTAAGCTATGATGTGAAATTTTCTACCTACGCTGTTCCTATGATCATTGGAGAGATCCAACGATTTATTCGTGATGACGGAACAGTGAAGGTTAGTAGATCGTTAAAAGAATTAAGTAACAAAATTCGTAAGGCGAAGGACGAATTATCTAAGCAATTTGGCAGAACACCAACAGTCGGGGAACTTTCCGAGTTTTTAGAGATACCTCCAGAAGATATCGTTCTCGCACAAGAAGCTGCAAGAACACCATCCTCGATTCATGAGACTGTTTATGAAAATGACGGTGATCCGATTACTTTATTAGATCAAATTGATGATGGTAATGAAGGAAAATGGTTTGATAAAATTGCCTTGCAAGAAGCTATTCGAGAATTGGATGAAAGAGAACGTCTGATTGTATATTTACGATACTATAAAGATCAGACTCAATCAGAAGTGGCAACAAGGCTTGGTATATCTCAGGTTCAAGTTTCGAGGCTTGAGAAAAAGATATTATTACAGATGAAAGAACAGATGGATCTTTAAGTGGAAAAGAGCTGATAATCCTTTTTAAAAGGATTATCAGCTCTTTTTTTTGCTAGCTAATTAATCATTTTGTTTTTGGAGAAAAAATTACCATTTAACAGTTTTTCATATTTTTATAAAGATAATCGAATACTACAGTCATGAGGAAAACAACGTGTGTTAGGACGTGAAACTTTTGGCAGAGACTATATATCTTCGGATGAGACATCGCATTCAAAAAAAGTCAAATGATCGGATTTTCCTAAAGGATCTTGCACAAATAATTGCAACAGATGAATTGCTGTCAACACTAAAAAATGTATGTCTATACCATATTTCAGCACAAGATAAAAACATTATCATAATTGATAGTACACAAGTTATTCGTGAGATAAAAAGATTAGATCAGGAAGTGGATATCCAATTAATTGGACCAGCCCAAACAATTATTGAGGTTGTTTTTGAGAAGAGAAAAGTGACACTTCCATTTTTTATATTAGTTTGGCTCCTGCTGTTTATTGGTTCAGGATTAACAATAATGAACTTTCATGAAGATGTAAGCATGCAAACAGTCCATCAACGAGTTTATAAAATGATAACAGGGAAAGAAGTAGAAAAACCGTTAATCTTTCAGATTCCATATTCTATTGGATTAGGTCTTGGGATGGTCATATTTTTTAACCATGTGTTTAAAAAACGGCTTAATGAAGAGCCAAGTCCATTGGAAGTGGAAGTATTTAATTATCAGCAGTCCTTGGATCAATATATGATTATGCATGAAAATAAAGAAAGTATAAAAAAATTAGATGATCATTAATATATTATTTGTCATCTTTGTAGGGTTAGCATGGGGGATTACCGTTGGTGCTGGTTATGTTGCTTTTCTAACAGTGTTTGGTATTATTCCAAGGCTAACACAACTAACAAAAACTTTTAGTAAAATTTATGCATATGAATGGGCTGCTGTGTTAGGAGCTGTATTAGGAACACTTGCTTTTTTGAGAGAACCGAGTTTTTCCTTACCTGCTTTTCTGCTTATCTTAATGGGATTAGCAGATGGTATTTATGTTGGAATGATTGCAGCAGCACTAACTGAGGTGCTAGATGTCTTCCCTCTTTTAGCAAAGAGAATTGGAATTGATGACCGACTATTAGTATTAATGATGGCTCTTGTTTTTGGTAAGATCTTTGGCTCCTTGTTTCATTGGATATATTTTATTCCGTGAATGTAATGGAAGAAGAAAGGAAGTATGGAAAATGGAAAATAGGAGAAGGGTAATTCTTATAACAGATGGAGATGAGTATGCCAAAAGAGCAGTTGAGATAGTAGCAAAAGAAATAGGAGGGAGATGTATTTCTACTTCCTTTGGCAACCCTAGCCACCATAGTGGAGAAGAAATTCTTTCCCTTATAAAACGAGCAAAAAATGACCCAGTATTAGTTATGTTTGACGACAGTGGTTTTGTCGGAGAAGGTATTGGTGAAAAAGCGCTTAAATACATAGCTACACATCCTGATTTAGAAGTTCTAGGGGTTATTGCTGTGGCAAGCAGAACGAGAAGGGAGGAATGGACGAAAATTGATGTTGCAATAGATCAAGATGGAGAATTAACGCCTTATGGTGTTGATAAATACGGAATTCCAGAGATGGAGTTAGGAAGAGTAAATGGAGATACAGTGTACATCTTAGACGAGTTAAATCTCCCTCTTGTTGTTGGCATCGGAGACATTGGAAAGATGGGAAAAAAGGACTCTTATGAAAAAGGTGCCCCGATTACTCGGAAAGCCGTAGAATATATTTTAGAAAGAAGTGGTTTTTATGAGCAACAAGACTGAAAAGAAGATCCAAATATACGAGGATTTAGATAAAATAGAAAAGTATATGAAGGATCGGGTTGGACTCGGAACTAGCTTTGATCTAGGTGTTCGTAAAATAAAAGTAATGCGAAAAGAAGTCAATTTATATTATGTGAATGGGCTATGCGATAGTGTATTGATTGCTGAATTATTGGAGCAGCTCTTATTTTTAAATGACATTGATCGAAAATCACAAGCAAACAATATATTTGATATCGTTCAAAATCAATTAGTGCATCAAAGTGTCCAAAAGATTGAAAAAATGGACGAATTGGTTGACCAAGTTCTTTCAGGGTTGATTGCCGTTGTAATTGAAGGGTATGACCATGGTCTTATTGTTGATGTAAGAAGCTATCCAGGAAGAATGCCTGAAGAGCCAGATACAGAAAAGGTAGTCCGGGGTTCACGGGATGGCTTTGTGGAAAATATAATTGTAAACACGGCAATTACTAGAAGAAGAATTAGAGATGAACGCTTGCGCTTTGAAATTATGAGAATAGGAGAGCGTTCGAAAACAGATATTGCCGTTGGATATATTGATGGAGTAGCAGATCCAGATTTAATTAATATAGTCAAAAAGGAAATAAAAAACATAAAAACAGATGGAATGACAATGGCAGACAAAACAATAGAAGAGTATTTATTAAAGCAAGGCTATAATCCATACCCACTCGTAAGATATACAGAACGAGCAGATGTAGCTGCGACTCATTTATTAGAAGGTCATGTCATTATATATGTAGATACATCCCCGAGTGTAATTATTACACCAGCAACCTTTTTTCATCATCTGCAGCATGCAGAAGAATATAGACAAGCTCCAATGGTCGGGACTTTTGTGAGATGGGTAAGATTTTTAGGTGTTATCGCTTCGATACTTTTCCTGCCATTGTGGTTTTTAGTGGTATTAGAACCATCTCTATTGCCTGAGCGGATTGCGTTTATCGGCCCAAATGAAACGACCAATATTCCAATTGTGGTCCAAATCTTTATTGCAGACCTAGGACTTGAATTTTTACGGATTGCGGCGATTCATACCCCGACACCATTATCAACCGCAATGGGATTAATAGCAGCTGTACTCATTGGACAAATTGCAATTGATGTCGGTTTATTTGTTCCAGAAGTAATCCTTTATGTGTCAGTTGCTGCCATCGGTAACTTTGCTACCCCAAGTTATGAATTGGGGATTGCCAACAAAATTGTTCGACTGATTTTGTTGATCGTTGTAGCATTCTTCCATACGCCTGGATTTGTGATTGGCATGACGCTGTATCTTTTATTCCTAATCCGGACTAGAACACTAAATGTTCCTTATTTATGGCCATTTATTCCGTTTCATCCACTCGCTTTAGGACAAATTCTTGTTCGTCGTGCGGTTCCAGGCAACAAAGTAAGACCATCTCATTTGCATCCGGGAGATCGTTATAAGCAGCCATAAGCGCTTTAAGACGACCAAAACACTATTTGACAGGCAGATTACTTTTCTTTTAGGAGGGGAGATAATTCTGCCTTTCTCCCGTTATATTAGGTGATCAGCTATTGAGAATTGTCTCCATTTATGATACATTTGGATAATTAAAGTGGAACTTTAACGATTTGAAGAAAACTACAATGATAAATTTGTGGGATAAATAGGTAACGAAAACAGACAAGTTCTTCCACAATAGACTGTCTGTTTTTAATAGGGGACATATTTTATAGAGAATAGAGGGGAATTAATGCACTATTACGGAACTTCAAAAGTGAATGATGCAGGTCATCTTGAAATCGGTGGTGTAGATACGCTGCAATTAGTCGAAAAATTTGGAACACCAGTATATGTATATGATGTGGAATTGATTAGGGAAAGAGCTAGGGGATTTAAGCACACCTTTGATCAACTTGGAGTAAAGGCACAAGTTGCTTATGCAAGTAAAGCTTTTTCTACTATTGCAATGGTTCAATTAGCAGAAGAAGAAGGCTTGTCATTAGATGTTGTTTCTGGTGGTGAGTTATATACAGCAATAGCTGCTGATTTTCCTGTAGATAGAATTCATTTTCATGGGAATAACAAAAGTAAAGAAGAACTGTTGATGGCGATTAACTATCAGATTGGCTGTATTGTTGTCGATAATTTTTATGAACTAGAGATGCTTCAGCAATTATGTGAAGAAAAAAAGACAAAAATGTCTATTCTTTTAAGGGTAACGCCAGGTATTGAAGCTCATACGCATGATTATATTTTAACAGGACAAGAAGATTCAAAGTTTGGATTCGACTTGCAAAATGGTCAAGCAGAGAAAGCTTTGTTAAAGGCTACTAAGTCTCCTTTTGTGGAAGTTTTAGGACTGCATTGCCATATTGGCTCACAAATCTTTGACACAACAGGATTTGTCCTAGCTGCTCAAAAAATAATGGCGCATTTAATAGAATGGAAAGTGAAACATGCATTTGAATCAAAGGTATTAAATTTAGGTGGGGGCTTTGGCATTCGGTACACGTCGGAAGACCAACCAATTCAGCCAGCTGAATATGTGGAAGTGATTATAAAGGAAGTAAAAGAACAAGTAAGCAATCTCGAAATGACGATGCCTGAAATATGGATTGAGCCAGGGAGATCACTCGTAGGAGATGCAGGAACGACTTTATATAAAATTGGATCACGAAAAGAAGTACCTAACGTGAGGAATTATTTAGCTATAGATGGAGGTATGAGTGATAATATTCGTCCAGCTCTATATCAAGCTAAATATGAAGCGGTTCTTGCGAATAAACCTTTACAAGCTCCAGATGAAACAGTTTCGATTGCAGGAAAATGCTGTGAATCAGGAGATATGCTTATTTGGGATTTGCCTTTACCAAAAGCGGGAGACAACGATGTACTTGCCGTATTCTGTACAGGTGCTTACGGTTATTCTATGGCAAATAATTATAATCGTATCCCAAGACCACCAGTTGTGTTCGTGGAAAATGGCGAAACAAAATTAGTGGTGAAAAGAGAATCGTTTGAAGATTTATTACGATTAGATTTACCTTTTAAAGAAGCAGCTTCATTAAAAAAATAAGTATTGAAAAAAGGGAGTCCAAATAAACTCCCTTTTTTAATAGTGGCTAGTTAAGCAAATTAAGAAAAGAAAGATTTGATTGCATCCACAATACTTGCAAACACTTCTTTAATCTTTGCTAAAAATCCTTGTCCTTCTTCGCTATCCAAGTAGCCAGTTAACTTATCTTTCGCTTCGTTTAATTGATTACCGACTTGATTCCAATCGATGTTAAGTTCTTTCAGCTTATTAAAGAAAGAAATAAGACTCTGTAATTGTTCTTCGGTTAGTGTGATATTTAGTTCCTTTGCTGAATCTTGAACAATTGTTTGAACCTCTTCTACTGTTTTTGGTTTTTGCTCTGCTATTTGCTCTTTAATTTTAGCCATTAAAGCAGTGGCTTCTTCTTGTCCAATATCTTCTCCTAAATTTGCTGTTTCTACCATCTCTTCATTAGCAGCTTGCTTTACGTCTTCTGGGATAACTGTATCAGTTGATACTTCATATGCTTTGATAATTCCTGTCAGTGCAGCAGTACCTGAAACTTCAATAGGTGCAGTGATATAAATTTTTGCATCTTTTACCCCTGCAGTAATGAGGGCATTAATATACATTTCATCGGTAACCCAGTTTATATTTTTGGTTGTTACTTGAATACCGGTACCTTTGTCCCCTATTGTAATGGCAGAGGAAGAGATTGCTCTAGTACCAATTAACGATTTTGAAATATAGTTTCCTAAGTATTGATGCTCTTCTTGATTGGATACAGTAATAATTTCTGCATTTTCTGGAGCTTTCATTTCAGTTAATAAAAGCTGCTTTTGTTCCTCTGTTAGGTTTTCTCCGAGGGTAATAATCATATCTCCAGCGGCGACATCCGCATAAGCTGGAATCGGTATTAATAGTAAGAATGCAAGTACCATAAGTAAAAGTTTATTTTTTTTCATTCAATTCCCTCCTGTTTTTTCAACTGCTGTACTAGTGTAAAAGTAGCGCTTATACATATCTTTTTAAAATAGGACAATATTACGTCATGTAAAGTAACTACATCTAATAGACGTATCTTAACGGTAATAGGTTTCCTATTTATCATAATGTTTTCTTTCCCTTTATTATTCACCATAACTCCTAAAAAAATAAAGATTTGTGTAGCTTTTTGTGTTTATATGCATATTTTATATAGTAGTAAATAGATTTTATTTGGAAGAAGTATTGACTGGAGCTTGTTTTAGGTAGAATAATGTGAGATTCTCTTTGTAAAAATATACTTGTATGAATAATGGCGAGGAGGAACGAGCAGAAATCGAAGATAGGTCCTTTAAAACGAATTATTCTCTCCATTTATCCCAAATTAGAGTAATAAGATGCAAAATATTGACCTTTATTATTTGTACCTTTTAGGGTATTTTGACCTAGGAAGCAATGAATCCTAAAGCGGATAAGATTTTCATTGAAGAATATCGTTAATTTATGTATGATAGAACCAATAACATATCTCCTATTTTTTCGGGGCGGTCCTAATAATTCTTACAAAAAAGGGAAGAGGATGATAAAAAATTCGTTTCAGTTTCGTTGCAGATGAATATTTTTTTATTTAACATCAAGAAAGATTGATTGAATCTTATTTTGAATGGGAAAACTGTTAGTGAATATGTTTTAAAAATGATGAGGGATATTAATGATTATTCGATATAAAAAGGCATTTGAAAAGATCGCAATGGGTTTACTATCTTTTATGCCTGCAGAAAAGGATTTAAAAGTATTACAACAAACAATTAAACAATATGAGTCGGAAGAAAATTGGCAGTTATTTTTATGGAAAGACGAAGAAGATATTATTGGTTTAATAGGTGTTATTTTTGAAGATGAATCTTCTATCACCATTCAGCATATATCTGTCAATCCATCTCATAGGTATCAAGGGGTTGGGAAGGCTATGGTACAGGCGGTAAAAGGGCTTTATCCTAATCGAACGATGAAATCAAATGAGTTAATTGTAAATTTTTTATCTAAGTGTAACGACGGAGTTCAAGTAGATAAATAGAAATAAGAGGCTTTTTCTAGGTGGATTAAACCAATTGCATTGGTTTCCCCAAGGAAAAGCCTCTTTTTACAGTAGAGCCAATGGATAAATCTTACTATTGTCTTCTCTTTTTTTTGAGTGCTTGTTCGCGCTCTTTTATAACGATACTTCTATCACGCATAACATGTCGGTGAATGATTTCCAAAGAAATTGGTTCACTTTTTTTCCATTTCATCCCCATGGAATGTGCTAATTGGGCACATTTTCTTTCTAGCTGTGGGTCGGAAATAGGTAAATGATATGGAAAGAAGACCTGCTTATTTTTAATACAATCCTCTTGATTCTTTAATAAAAGGATTATTCTTGTATCATCAAGACCTAACTCTCTTAGTGCCTCTTTTTTCTTTTCCAATAGTTTTCTGCTCTTTTGTATCGTTTTTTCGGCGCCCATAAAATTTTCTCTGCGGTGATGGTAGCAAGAGACTGCCATAAGAATAAATCCTACCCAAATAGACTCTTTGTTACGACTATCAACCTTTTTCCAAAAATCTTCTAAGATCTCATGACATTCGAAAAAGTCTTGATCACCATGAAAATGAACAAGAAATTGCATATATTCCGTTGGGTACATATTCTTCTCCTTTTCTTTTCCTGTTGTTTTTATTAACAACCGATTATATGTTTGTTATTATAGCGATAAATGATCAAAAAAAGTAATAATAACACTTAAATAGTGAATTGGTTGATTTTTCTGTTGGATAACTATTGTTTTTCTTTAATATTAATACTATCATTATTAAGTTAAGGGTATTCTATTAGGATTTGGTGAGAATGATGCATTATAATGTGAAAATTGATAGTTTTGAAGGACCATTAGATTTGCTTCTTCATTTAATCAATAAATTGGAAATTGATATTTATGATATTAACGTGGCAGAAATTACAGAACAATATTTAGATTATGTTCATGCTATGCAAGTGTTACAATTGGATGTAGCAAGTGAATTTTTGGTGATGGCAGCAACTCTTTTAGCAATTAAGAGTAAAATGCTCCTCCCAAAGCATGAAGAAGATTTACTTGATGACGATTTAATGTATGAGCCAGAGGAAGATTCACGGGAAGAACTAATTGAAAGGTTAGTAGAATATCGTAAATTTAAAGAGGCAGCAGACGATTTAAAAGAGATGGAATTAGAAAGAGGTCTTATTTTTACAAAACCTCCAAGTGATTTATCGGATTTCAGCTTAAATAAGGAAGAAAATGCAAAACAAGAGTTAGATGTTTCTTTATATGACATGTTAGCAGCCTTTCAAAAATTACTTAAACGAAAAAAATTACAGGCGCCATTAGCGACAAAAATCACAAGACAAGAAATACCAATAGAAAATCGTATGGAAGAAATTGTTGGGTTCTTAAGAAATAAAAAAGGGAGAATATCCTTTGATGAACTTTTTCCAATTGCGACAAAATCACATATTGTAGTGACATTTTTGGCAATTTTAGAACTTTTAAAGCGCCGACAAGTATTTGTGGAACAGGAAGGAAACTTCGCAGATATTTTTGTAATGGGAAAGGAAGTTGAATAAAAGGTTGAAAGTGAATGACTGGAAAGCAATCGTTGAAAGTCTCTTATTTGCTGCAGGAGATGAAGGATTAACAATTAAGCAATTGATGCATGTGTTAGAAATGGAACAATTAGAGGTAGAACAATTAATAGATGAGCTAATTAAAAGTTATCGTAAAGATAAAACAAGAGGAATTTCTATTATTGAAATCGCTGGTACGTATCAATTTGCAACGAAGAAAGAGCATTCTGATTATCTGAAAAAATTAGTGGAATCTCCGCATGCTTCGACTTTATCACAAGCTGCTCTAGAAACGCTGGCAATCATTGCATATAAGCAGCCAATTACACGTGCTGAAATCGAAGAAATTAGAGGCGTTAAAACAGAAAGACCGCTTCATACCCTATCAGCAAAGGCACTAATTAAAGAAGTTGGTAGAGCGGAAGGAGCAGGTAGAGCGATACTTTATGGAACAACAAAAGAGTTTTTGGACCATTTCGGTTTAAAGAATTTAGGGGAACTGCCTCCGTTAGCAGAAAAAGAGGAAGAATTTAATCAAGAAGAGGCTGATTTATTTTTTGAATCTTTTCAGCAAATAGAAGAGTAAGAAGGAGTATCTAGGCAATAGCTTAGATACTTTTTTATTTGTATTGCTATTGTCCAACTAATTTTATTAACGAGTTTAGGGATGCATCCATTTTAAAGACATGATGCTCATCCTTTTGTCATACCTTTTATAAGAACGATTTTGGAAAGAATGGAGTTGACACATAGATGAGTAGTTATAATGAATATGTTAGAAATGTGTTGATTTGGAATCAAGAATTAAAAAGTTTATTAGAAGCGGAAGCAGTTCAAAAGGAAGAAAGTATTTGGAAAAGGCTTGATAAGTTTTCACAGTTAATGGAAGGTGTACAGAGACGACCAATTGAAACAGAAGAATTAATTAGAATACAGCATGAAGCAGAAGAGCTTCACGAACAGATGGAAAGCTACTTTGCGCAGAGGCAGCAGATTGGAACGATATTTATGAAGGAACCAAACGTTGCAGCAGGGAAGCACCAATTACCAAAGTTACCTTACGCCTATGATGCTCTAGAACCTTATATCTCCAAAGAAATTATGGAGTTACATCATCAAAAGCATCATCAATCCTATGTAACAGGGCTAAATAATGCAGAAGAAAAGCTGAAAGCAGCAAGAAAGAATAAGGACTATGCACTTGTAAAACATTGGTCTAGAGAACTTGCTTTCCATGGTTCGGGGCATTATCTTCACACTATCTTTTGGAATAACATGAGTCCAAAAGGTGGTGGCGAACCTAAAGGGGTATTAATGGAGGAAATAAACAATTATTTTGGGAGCTTTACAGCATTTAAGGAGCATTTTACAGAGGCTGCTAAAGCAGTAGAGGGCGTTGGCTGGGCACTTCTAGTATGGTCTCCAAGAGCAAGGCATTTAGAAGTTCTTCAATCTGAACGGCATATGCTGTTAACCCAGTGGGACACGATTCCCCTATTAGTACTTGATGTTTGGGAACATGCTTACTATTTGCAATACAAAAACAATAGGGGCGAATATGTAGATAATTGGTGGGATATTGTCAACTGGAAAGATGTTGAAAATAGATTTTTAAAAGCAAGTGAACTGAAGTGGAGACCTTATTAAAAGAAACAAATAATCTTCAAAAAAATTAGTTTGATTATCTTCATCTCTTAGATGCAGCCTGTTATATGGGCTGCATATTTTTGTTTTACAAGTGAAGTGCTAATTTATCCCACTCTTAACGGACAGCCATCCATGAAGCAAGCTTCACCAACAAGGATGAAAATAGGGGTGACAACCGTTTATTTTCATGGGAGTAAGACTCCCGCCTCAAGCTTAGGAGAATACGAGGAAGAAAAACCCCCACTGATGGAAGTTTCACTTTATTAGTCATATGTCTGTCTTTTTTTTCATAAACTTGTACAAACCATAAAAGGAGACGAGGTTGTGTTAAATGAAATTACGTAAACTTATTATTCTTACGATCATTACCTCCATTCTGTTTCTTGCTGTTCCACAAAAAAGCAGTGCACAAATGTACGTCAATGCGCAAAGTGCTATCTTAATGGAACAAGATTCTGGACGAGTTATTTTTGAGAAGGATGCACATACGGAGCGAAGAATTGCTAGTATTACAAAAATAATGACAGCATTACTTGCAGTCGAATCGGGGAAATTAGATGAAACCGTCACTGTTAGTAACAATGCTATTAAAGCGGAAGGGTCGTCCATCTATTTACAGGCAGGAGAAAAAATAAAACTAGAAGATCTTGTATATGGATTAATGCTCCGTTCTGGAAATGATGCTGCAGTTGCAATTGCAGAAACAGTGGGTGGAAGCTTAGATGGTTTTGTCTATTTAATGAATCAAAAGGCAGAAGAAATTGGGATGAAGCACACTCATTTTGCTAATCCTCACGGGCTTGACGATCATGAAGACCATTATTCCTCAGCGTATGATATGGCTTTGCTTACCCGTTATGCACTGAATAATGATACATATAAAAAAATTGCTGGCACAGAAAGCTATCGTTCGGAAAGTTCAAATAATAAGTGGGATCGTGTTTGGAGAAATAAGAACAAACTATTAACGAGTCTTTATGAATATTCGACTGGGGGCAAAACTGGCTATACAAAGAGAGCGAAAAGAACGTTAGTTAGCACAGCTGAAAAAGATGGAGTTGAATATATAGCAGTAACTTTAAATGATCCAGATGACTGGGATGATCATATAAATATGTTTGAAACGGCCTTTAAAGAGTATAAGAAAGTTCAAGTTTTGGAGGAAGGGAAAATAAAATCGGTTAAAGATAAATTTTATAAGAATAAAGTTTATATCAAATCCGACATAGAATACCCTGTTACAGAGAAGGAGGAAGATCTATTTAAAGTAGAATACAGTCTGTTAAAAGTTAAAAAAAATTGGCAAAAGAATCAGGAGTATGTGCCTGAAATTGTTGGAGAAGCAAAAATCTATTTAGATGGTAAGCTTGTTGATCGTACACCGATACATTTTAAGCATGATAAGGCAAAGGAATCAAAAAGCTTTTTAGATTATTTTAAGAACATGTTTATGGCAATGACTGGGGTTGGCAAGGATGGTTAATTATATTTGGGCAGCTCTAGCTATTATCGGTATTGTGTTCGCAGCAATTAACGGAACGATGGATGAGGTCAATAAAGCAATATTCTCAGGAGCTAAAGAAGCAGTAACTATATGTATTGGGCTGATTAGCGTTCTTGTCTTCTGGCTTGGAATGATGAAAATAGCAGAGCAGGCAGGATTATTGCGAAAGCTTACTAACTTATTTAGACCATTTGTAGCAAGACTTTTTCCAGAGATACCAAAGAATCACCCTGCAATGGGGTATATCCTATCAAATATGATGGCAAATATCTTTGGGTTAGGAAATGCAGCAACACCGTTAGGAATTAAAGCAATGGAGGAATTGAAAAGATTGAATGGGGGCAAGAATACTGCAAGTAACAGTATGATTACCTTTCTTGCCCTAAATACTTCAAGTATTACATTAATTCCAACAACAGTAATTGCAATCAGGATGAATTACCATTCTGCGTCTCCGACAGATATAGTAGGACCAACCATTATTGCCACCATATTCTCTTGTATAAGTGGAATTTTGATTGATCGCTATTTTTATCATAAGAGAATGAGAAAAGGGTGACAGGAGATGGAGATTGTATCATTAATTTCATTGTGGATGATTCCTTCCCTCATAGGGTTTATTTTGTTGTACGGAACATTTAAAAAGGTACCTACATATGAAAGTTTTGTAGAAGGTGGGAAAGAAGGAATACAGATTGCTTTCTCTATTATCCCTTATTTAGTAGGAATGCTTGTTTCCATATCTATATTTCGAGCATCTGGAGCATTAGAATATTTTATGAGTTTTCTTAAGCCGGTCTTAGATTTTATCGGTGTTCCGTCGGAAGTAGCACCACTTGCGATCATTAGACCAATATCCGGAAATGCAGCATTGGGGATGACAAGCGATTTAATTGCTACCTATGGACCAGACTCGTTTATAGGAAGGCTCGCCTCTGTTATACAAGGAAGTACCGATACCACCCTTTATGTATTAACCGTCTATTTTGGAGCAGTAGGAATCAAGAAAATGGGAGACGCCTTAAAAGTAGGATTACTAGCAGACCTCGTAGGATTTATTGCAGCAATAATAGTAGTAACTTTAATGTTTGGAAAATAACTAGCCCTGTCTTAGGATAAAGTTTGTAAATAAACTTTATCCTAAGACATTTTTTGTTTTTTCATTGAGTAGTTTTTTTCGATTAGCACTAAAAAAAGGTTGGCTACCGAGAAAATACTCAGCAAATTGGATACAAGAATGCTCCTATGGGATTAGCAAAAAAGGCGAGATTGCCGCAAGGATATTCAGATTTCATGTTAGCCTGATAAATAAAATGTAAAGAGCTTTTGAAAGGGAAAATCGTTAAATGGATAAATCAATTGCCTCTAAAATCAAAGATTTCTTTGAAATTTTATCAATTTATGTCATAATTCATAGGAATGGCAAAAAAAGAACGATCAAGCGTTTTGAATTAGTCTGTTTTCTAATAAATTGTTACTAATAAAAGAGGGTATATAACTTTAGAAATATGTGATAAAAAACGATCAATCATTTTTTACTGTTGAGAAATTGGATGAGGTGATATAGATGGAAAGACTACAAAAAGTAATTGCACATGCGGGAATTGCATCAAGAAGAAAAGCAGAGGAATTAATTGTTGAAGGAAAAGTAAAAGTAAATGGAAAAATAGTGAAAGAATTAGGGGTGAAAGTAGGTTCTAATGATAAAATTGAAGTAAATGGCATCCCCGTTGAAAGAGAAGAACCGGTTTATTTTATTCTATATAAACCAAGAGGCGTAATCTCAAGTGTAAATGATGATAAAGGGCGAAAAGTTGTCACCGATTATTTTTCTGAAATTGAAGCAAGAATTTATCCGATAGGACGCTTAGACTATGATACATCAGGCATTATTCTTTTAACGAATGACGGAGAATTTGCAAATATTATGATGCATCCAAAAGGAGAAATTGAAAAGGTATACGTTGCAAAAGTGAAAGGTATTCCTGCTCGTGAGAAAGTAAAACAACTTGAAAGAGGAATTATGCTAGAGGACGGTAAAACGGCGCCTGCGAAAGCAAAAATTCTTTCTGTTGATAAGAAAAAAGGAACAAGCATTGTGGAATTAAAAATTCATGAAGGCAGAAATCGCCAAGTAAGAAGAATGTTTGAGGCAATTGGAACACCTGTTATGAAATTAAAAAGGGAGAGATATTCTTTCTTAAACTTAAATGGTTTACAGCCTGGTGACGCTCGTGAACTTACTGCACATGAAGTGAAATTGTTAAGAGCAGAAGCTCAAAAGAAGAAGGGGTAAGGTACAATTTTAATATTTGCAATATGATAACAACAGAAATATCCGAAAAGTTCATAAAAGTGTCACATATGCTTATAGATGATAACAATATCTACATGATAATAATGCTATAATAATTGTGTCAGATAAGATAAATCACCTATATAAATTACTATTTAACTGGAAAAAACGCAGTATAAATAAGAGTCCATTTAATGAATAAGCAAAAGAAATTTAGAATTATTTATACATGCACCATGCGAAACAACAAGTCGATTACAAGTTTCGTGTATTTTTGTTAGGAGGTATGAACGATGGAGAAAGAAATTAAAATCCTTGTGGTAGATGACGAAGAAAGAATTAGACGTCTTCTAAAAATGTACTTAGAAAGAGAAGAGTTTGTGGTGGAAGAAGCGGAAGATGGAATGAGCGCCCTTTCTAAGGCATTAAACACAGATTATGATGTTATCTTACTCGATCTGATGATGCCTGGGAAAGATGGTATGGAGGTATGTAAGGAGTTGAGAGAAAAGAAAACTACTCCTGTAATCATGCTTACTGCTAAAGGAGAAGAAGTAAATAGAGTTCAAGGATTTGAAGTTGGAACAGATGATTATATCGTAAAGCCATTTAGTCCAAGAGAAGTAGTTTTGCGAGTGAAAGCTCTTTTGCGTCGCTCTACAAAAACGACATTTGAACAAAGTGATAGTTCTTCAAAGGATGTTATCATCTTTCCAGCGTTGACAATAGATCATGATGCACATCGTGTATTGGCAAGTGGTAAGGAAGTGGGTCTAACTCCAAAAGAATATGAATTGTTGTATTTCTTAGCTAAATCACCAGATAAAGTATTTGACCGAGAATTATTATTAAAAGAAGTATGGCATTATGAATTTTTCGGTGATTTAAGAACAGTAGATACACATGTGAAACGATTAAGAGAAAAGCTTAATCGTGTATCAGAAGAAGCGGCTAGCATGATTGTAACTGTTTGGGGAGTAGGCTATAAGTTTGAGGTTAACAATGGATGAAATTTTGGCGAAGCGTAGTATTTAAGCTTTGGATCACTTTTTTATTACTGGTTTCCGTTGTACTAACGATTTTAACAATCATGCTTCTTGAGTATTTTGAGCAATACTATACGGAGCAAACAGAAACTGAATTAACCAATACAGCCACAAAAATATCCGAAATTATGAAAGAGCATAATAATCAAACTGGATTGGAAATTGTGCGGGAACTTTTGGATCCTTCAACAGGAGCAATCATTATTTCCTCTCCAGATCAAGTCTATTATTACCCAGAGAGTCGTATGAAGGAACTTTCCTATTCTTTCATTAAGGGAAATGAAGCTTTAAATAACGTGATAACAAGTAATAAGACAGCGGTCGTTATGACGAAATTAAACAATAAAGACAATATACTTGAACAGGTAGCAATTGTGGGGTCTCCTCTTCATGTGAATGGAGAGGACGGAGCTGTTTTTATCTATCAGTCCTTACAATCGATGAATGAATCGAAACAATCCACAGCAAAATTTATTGTTTTAGCTGCCGTAATTGCCATTATTTTAACAACGATATTTGCCTTTTTCTTATTAACAAGAATCACTGCCCCGTTAAGAAAAATGCGAGAAGCGGCATTTGAAGTAGCTCAAGGTAATTTTGCGGCAAAAGTTCCTATCATGGCTCAGGATGAAATTGGTGAACTTTCGATTGCATTCAATGAAATGGCTAGAAAATTAAATTTTAATATGAATGCCTTAAGCCAAGAAAAGGAACAGCTAGACAATATTTTAAGTGGAATGGCAGATGGTGTGCTAACACTTAATCGAAATGGCAGTTTATTGCTTACCAATCCGCCTGCTGAGAAGTTTCTACAGCATTGGTATTATGAAAAAGGCGAATTGAGCGATATGCAAGCTCAAATACCGGATGAATTGCGGAAATTATTTCAGCTTGCAGTTCATACAGGTAATGAACAAATAGATGAAGTAACTTTACAAGGTAGGAACTGGGTCATGATTGTTAGTCCTCTTTATAACAAAAAGGATATTAGAGGAGCAATTGTTGTTATTCGCGATATGACAGAAGAGCGTAAGCTAGATAAGCTTCGAATTGATTTTATTGCAAATATATCTCATGAACTCAGAACGCCGATAAGTATGTTACAAGGGTATAGTGAGGCAATTGTGGATAATATTGCTGAATCAGAGGAAGAAAAAAGAGAAATGGCTCGGATAATCTATGATGAGTCTTTACGAATGGGGCGTCTAGTTAACGAATTTTTAGATTTAGCCCGAATGGAAACTGGCTATCTTGAGCTGAGAAAGGAACCAATTGATCTATATCCATTTATCAACCGAGTAGCTAGAAAGTTTAATGCAGTCGCTAAAGAGAAAGAATTAACGCTTACTGTCTCTGTTTCCGAAGATATTGGCGAATATGACCTTGATCCAGACCGTGTCGAGCAAGTTTTAACCAATATAATGGATAATAGTATGCGGCATACGCCAAGCGATGGAACTGTCTTTTTACGAGGTAGATCGGATGATTATGGAGTATATATAGAAATTGAAGATACGGGCTCTGGTATTCCTGAGGAGGATTTACCATATGTGTTTGAGCGTTTTTATAAAGCGGATAAAGCAAGAACAAGAGGGAATGCTGGGACAGGCTTAGGATTAGCTATTGTCAAAAATATTATTGATGCACATGGCGGCGATATTTCTGCTTATAGTAAATATGGTCGAGGAACGACATTTTTTATCTTTTTACCTCGAAATAGAGAAGAAAATTAGAGAAAGTGCCGATTCTTCTTGATTCACGCGAAACAATTTAACATAATAGAACGTATGGGGTGTCTTCAAAAGATTTTGACCCTACAAGCTATTTTTCCATTTTGTATGTATAATGTTTTTGCATACAGGTATAACTTGTGAGGTCAAACTTTTCTGGGCTCCTTTTTTATTTTGTTTTTACTAAGGGATAAAAGAAAAGTAGAATATACATACGAATGAATGAAACTAATTAAATTAAAATACGACTAATATATTGAACGGGGGAGGGAATAAGATGAACTCCGTTTTTGATGAAATCTATAATAAGTATCATCATGACGTTTTTCAATTTTTATTTTACATGGTAAATCATAAAGAAACGGCGGAAGATCTAGTGCAAGAAGTATATATTCGTGTCCTGAAATCTTATCATCGCTTTGAGGGGAAAAGTACCGAGAAAACATGGTTGTTTAGTATTGCCAGAAATGTTGCAATAGACCATTTTCGTAAACAAAAAAATTGGAAAGAACGCATCATGGATAAGTTTGACTGGTCCAAACAGGAAATCAAAGCGGATGGGTTTCTTCCTGAAGAAATCGCACTGCAGGCTGAAGAAGTGAAAGGTGTTTATCATGCATTACAATATTGTACAGTAGACCAGCGCATGGTTATTGTATTTAGGTATATTCAAGAACTATCCATTTCTGAAACTGCGAAAGCATTAGGATGGACAGAAAGTAAAGTAAAAACTACACAGCATCGAGCATTAAAGGCACTACGCACCACTTTGGAAGATGCTGGAAAGGAGGATCCTTGTGCAGAAACAAAAGTGGAATGATGAAAAAATCAAACATGTACTGAAGCAAATGCCATCTATAAAAGATGAGCGAAGCGCGGAGCTTATCTATTGTACAATTCAAACGAAAAAGAAATTTGAGCATAAATCGAGAAGGCTTATGCCTATATTTGCTACAGTAGGTACGATTATGCTTCTATTTATAATTAGTCAAAGTTTCTTTGATAGCAATAGTATCAATTCATTTAATCGTGAAAAGAAATCTGCAGAAAACTCTGTGATGATGAAAGCAGAAAGCGCAGATGAGGCAGAAAAGAAGGCAAATCAAAATTTTGATATAGCAGATCAACAAGCAGAAATGGTAACATCAGCCACCCCAACGGCTATTTATAAGGAAGATGTTGGCGATCTGGAATTGTTAACTTATCCGATTCCTGATGTAAATGTCCAAGTAGTTGTTCCGGTTAGTATTTTAGTGGCCAATCCAAACCATTTATCTAGGTTTGACCTATATGTACAAAATATGAAGAAAGTGATAGGAGTAAATAAACAGTTAAGTGGTTCTTTACCTATTAGTCCAGAGCTATTATCCTACGATTTTAGTGAAAATAATATTGAAGTTAATGTAAAACAAGAATTTTCAAACTTTGGTTCTCATTCTGAAGATTTTTTTAATACAATGGTTCAGCAACAATTGCAAACAATTGGTGCGAAGAAAATGGAGTTTTATACAAATGGAAAGCGCGGAGCAGTACTAGGAAACAGGGAAGAATCAACGATAGATTATCAACCTTTAGAAAATAGAGCTTACTTTCTGTTAAATGGTGAATCAGATAACCAACCATTATATGTCCCTTGGGAAAAACCTTATGATTCAATTGAAAATGCTTTTGAGGCAATGGAAGATGATATTGAAACACATGGTTTAACGGCATCAATTCCTGATACTATTGATATTGATAAGGTTTCAAAAGATGAGAATAAGGGACAATTAATTGTTCATCTCTCAAATGAAAGTAATATGCAAGAAGATCAAAAAACGTTACATGCTATTGAATCGATACTTTTAACAGCAAAGGAATTTAAATATTCTTCGGTTAAGTTTGAGAATACAAAGGTTAAAGAAGTAGGTGGCCTATCGCTAACAAACGAATTAGCTGTTCCACTTGCTGCTAATAAAGTAGACATAGAGCAATAATAAAAAGGAGTATCCGCTATAATGGATGCTCCTTTCAGACTGTAGACAAACCCCTGAATTTTAAAAATAGTGGTTAGTCTATAGTATATTTATTAGCCCCTTTGAATAGGGATGTTGCTTTCCGCTTCAGGGGTTCGCTTTCCGTGGGGCTCGCGCTGAGCCGCTTCGGACTTTGGCCTGCAGGATCTAAGCTGTCTCGCTAATGAGGGCACTGAAAAAGTCTTTTTTTTGTGCGAAATCAAGAGCAAGCATATTTGAAAGTGAAAACAAATCCATCATCTTATGTTAAAAAGTGGCTATCGTCCATCATCATTAACTAGCAAGTTTTTCAATGCCCTCCTCGCTAATCCCACAGGAGTCTCACCCCCTCCACTCCAAGCAACGCATGAAAATTCCATTTAAGTTTCTAAAAATCTTTTTGTTCACAAACTGAAAGGAGTATCCAATATAATAGATGCTCCTTTTTGATATTTTTTCAAAGATAAAAAAATAGAATAAAAAAAGTATAAATACATAAAATAATTTTTGTTATTTTTGTTGATAAATCTTCTTAGCTTTATTTGAATAAATGGAAATTACATTTTATTTCGCTCTTAACGGACAGTAAGACTCTCCCCTCAAGCATAGGTGGGAGATCAACTGTCCGTAAAGGTCCGATTGGTTCAACTAACCATCAATGGGGGGAGAAAGGGAAGCCCCCACTGATGGAAGTTTCACTTTATTCCTGAATATTCTATAGTTCTAACAATTAACATGTACTCATAAGTTGAAAGAGAAGATGGGAGTGGGGACAGTTTTTTAGAAGTACGTATATTACATACTAAAATCATGGAGCGAATCTGTATTCCTGTAAGGAAGAAGGAGAGTTTTCTGTTTTTAAGGAGCAGTGAAGGAGGAATTCACTTCAATTTCTGCTCTTAAAAGCAAGAAAATGGTCTTTTTAATACAAGCGGAATAGGAGGATAACTAAATGGGAGACTATATTAGGAGAATACTTATAGCAGCTATAATGTTATTGTTTATTAGTTTATTATTTATAGGGGGGAAACATTCACAAGCACAATCGATCTCCCTATCAGAACGAACAAAGGCCTGGACTTGGCCAAGTGAAGGGATCATAACGGATACCTTTAATACAAGGAATGGTACACATAAAGGAATAGATATTGCTGGAGAACTAGGTTCTGATGTGTATACTGTAGATGAAGGGATTGTAACAAGGTCTTATTACTCTCAATCGTATGGAAATGTTATTTTTGTTAAGCACGAAAATGATTTGGAAACAGTCTATGCACATTTAAACAAACGATTTGTAGAAGAAAAGCAATTGGTGAAAAAGGGTGAGTTAATAGGTGAAATGGGCAATACAGGATATTCATCGGGAGTCCATTTACATTTTGAAATACATAATAAAGAATGGACTGTTGCAAAAGAAAATGCAATCAATCCAATTTTGGTGTTAGGAGATGTTGAAGTAGGACAGACTGTAAAAATAGCAGAGCAGGAAGAAGAAATAGAGGAAGTAGTATCAGAACCAATAGAAGAGCCTATTCACTCTCCTAAGGCGGACTTGGTGCAAGAGGAAGAAAAAAAATGGGAAGAGGAATACATAAGGAGAAGTATGAAAGAAATGGAAATAAACTTGGAAGAGGATGAGTCTGAATTTACAACCATCCCATATAAAAAAGCAAGAATTTATTTAAAAAGTAGTAAGCATCTTATAGAGGAAAAAAGCGAGGATTATACATAGAAGCCGATAAGGGAAGAACGTATATTATGTAGGTAAATAGGTTAAGTGTTGGAAGAATTTTCTGCGAAAAGAGTTCACAAGATACTATCGAGTAATACAAGTGTAATAGTATTTTGTGAACTCTTTTTGAAAGACTGTTTTCTAAAGGATTGTTGTTTTTTCAATAGGAAAAAAGAATTAGTTGAAAAAATGGAGCAGCCGGAATACACGAAGACGCCACGAGGATTAGCGAGACAGTCTGAGACCCCGGAGCTGAGGAGGCTCAAGCGTTGTCCAAGGAAAGCGAAGTGTATTCAGGCTGCGGGTAATCGCAACAAACTTTACGAAAACAGCCTTTTGAAATGAATTCAAACTATAATGTGAAAATGTGAACAATATATGAAGTTATAAGCAAACTTCTTCACAAATCGTTAGTGTTTAATGTATAATAACTTATGTAAAACAAATTAATATTGGTCTATCTTCGGGGCAGGGTGAAATTCCCGACCGACGGTGATGAGTTATATACTCAAAGTCCGTGACCCTACTACGGTAGGTTGATTTGGTGAAATTCCAAAACCGACAGTAAAGTCTGGATGGGAGAAGATGGAGGTTCTGCAATCGTTCAAAATATTCTATAAGAACGTTTATTAAGTGTGCGTACCTTTAAACTACTCCCTCAAGTATAATATGGCTTGAGGGTTTTTATTTGCCGCATCTTAATGAATTGCTGAATCTTTCTTCTTAGGTAGATGGATCCTAAAAAGAAGGAGAGAAGAAAATGAAGAAAAAAATGAATGTAAGAAAGTATGTTTTAATAGGAATGATGAGTAGCTTAGCTTATGTGCTGATGATGCTTAAATTTCCAATTCCACCGTTTCCAAGCTATTTAAAAGTCGATTTTAGTGATATTCCTGCCTTAGTAGCTGCACTTATCTTAGGTCCAGCAGCGGGAATCTTAGTTGAGTTGATAAAAAATATATTAGATTATTTAATTACAGGAAGTGATACTGGAGTTCCAGTTGGTCATTTCGCAAACTTTATAGCTGGGATTTCATTTATTTTACCGACTTACTTTATTTATAATAAAATTAAATCCAAAAAAGGCATGGTAATTGGTTTAGGGTTAAGTGTTTTAATAATGACCGCATTGTTAAGTCTGTTTAATTACTTTATCATGTTGCCATTTTATAATGCATTAATGAATATACCGACTGATACTACAATATTGAAAAAAACAATTCTTTCCGCCATTATTCCATTTAATTTGTTAAAAGGAATAATCATTTCTTTAATTTTTGCGTTAGTATTCTCGAAAATGGGTGTCTGGATTAATAAACAAATCCCATCTAGAAATGTATAACATAATAGGAGAAAGGCAGTTCAGTAATTTCTGAACTGCCTTTTTTGTTTTGTTAGTTGTAAAAGTTGAATTGAAAAGAGCAGAAAGGAATCCTTTCTGCTCTGTTTATGATAAAGAGGGATTATTCGTATTTTAGTGCATCACCATCAAAGGACTCGTCTGCAACTTTAATCGAATCTGTTGGACAACCTTCAAAAGCATCTAACATATCATCGAGTAATACTTCAGGAACTTCAACAGTTCCTTGATTATCATCTAACATAACGAAAGCAATACCTTCGTCATCGTAGTCATAAATATCAGGTGCTGCTGCTCCACAAGCTCCACATGCAATACATGTGTCTTTATCAACAATTGTATATTTTGCCATGAGTAAAAAAACCTCCAGTGTTATTCATACGGAGTATATACATGACTAGCATACTCCTTACTATTATCTTATTGTAAGACTGAATCTTTAACTTTTCAATATAAAAGACAGATAAAAAGTAGAAAGTCAGAATTACTTTTCTTAAAATAGTCAAAAACTCAACCGTTTTCTATCTTGAAAATCAACATATTATATGATTACAAAGTTCACTAAACAATAAAATTCATGGTAAAATAAAAGAAATGTTACAAACAAATTTCAACAAAATTTGTCAAACGACAGAGGAAGATGAAAATATGTCTTTTATAAAAATATTAATTCTAAATTGTTTATATAAAATGAATGGAGAAAGGACAATCTACTCTATTCTTCATATATTGAATGGAAAAAAATCATCCCAAACTATCCAAGATATTCATATTTTTCAGTTGACCTCTTTATTTCAGGCATTTCCTGTATTAACAAGAGAACAACTTGATCAAGTTGTGTATGAATTAATTCAAGAGGATTGGCTTGAAAAAACAGGAGAAAATCACTATTTAATTAAAGATTGTAGAAAACTAGAATTAGATAAGTTATTAAAAGCGAATCCTTTACCACTTCATTTAAAAGGCTGGAGGTATCATTCGTTTACTCTCCCCTTTTGGGAAAGATTATCTTTATTCGTCCAAGTTTCTTCCCACTTGTCGGAAAAAAGTATACGTTATATGCCAGTCCAGAGAAATCTTGTTACACAATTGTGGCTAAAAGATACATTACATACTATTTCTTTGGAAAGAAGTGAAATCAATCACTATCTTTATCAAGAATTAGTTAAATGTCTAGAAGAGGAAGAATTGAATCCTTTCATTCTCATAAACCGATTAACAGGGATTCATAGAATAGGACTTACTGGAGAACAAGTTGCTTTAGAATTGAATATGGATCCAGATTATTATCAGCTATCCTTCCTTGCTATTCTTCATTTTATGATAGAAAAAATCCTATCAAATAAGGAGGAATATCCACTGTTAAGTCAATTGATTAAGGAAAGTAAGAAACCATTTACACTAACAGAGTCAACAGCAAAGACGTTTGATTTTCTACAAAAAGGCTATAGTATGGATGATATTGTTGTGGTAAGGAATTTAAAGCAAAGTACAATAGAAGATCATATAATTGAAATTTTATTAAATGTCCCTGACTATCCCATTCGTAATTTAGTAAGTAACGAAAACATAATGAAAATAAAAGCTTGTATTCAACAATCATCTTCTAAATCTTTAAAGGTAATAAAACAACAATTAACAGATGTTTCTTATTTTGAAATACGTGCTGTGATGGCAGGGTACGGTGATTTTTCATGAATTTAGAAGCAGCATTAAGAAAGTATTATCAACTTAGTCATTTTCGAAGTGGACAAAAAGAAACAATCCAATCCATTTTGAAGCAAAAGCATACTTTAGCTATGTTACCTACGGGAACTGGAAAGTCATTATGTTATCAGTTTCCAGGGAGAATTCTGGAAGGAGCAGTGATTATTATCTCTCCTTTGTTATCTTTGATGCAGGATCAAGTAGAACAAATGAAGATGAAAGGGGAAAAAAGAGTTGTTGCTTTAAATTCTTTCCTTACCTCGGCAGAGAAGAGTAGAGTACTACGACAAATTAGTCAATATAAGTATATTTTTATTTCCCCAGAAATGATTTCCTTACCATATATTCTTGATAAGCTTCAAAGAATGGAAATTAGTCTTTTTGTTATCGATGAAGCACATTGCATTTCACAATGGGGGTATGATTTTCGACCAGATTATCAAAAATTAGGGTATATTCGACAAAAATTGAATAATCCATTGACATTAGCCTTAACTGCAACCGCAACGGAAGAGATTCGTAGAGATATAATTAATTCCTTACACTTAGATGAGGTAGAGGAGATTATTTATTCCGTTGATCGACCCAATATTGCGATTAATATTGAAGAGTTAGTACACGGTCAAGAAAAAATGGAAAAGCTTCTTGACTATATTCAAAAACTAGATGGACAAGGGATTGTGTATTTCTCCAGTAAAAAGCTGGCTGAACAAACGGCAGCTTTTTTGAAGGAAAGATCTTCAAAACGCATGATGGCTTATCATGGCGGGATGTCACAGGAAGATCGAATCCTAGTACAGCAGCAATTTCAAACAGGACAGTTAGACGTAATCTGTGCTACTAGTGCGTTTGGTATGGGAATTAATAAGGAAGATATTCGCTTCATTATTCATTTTCATCTGCCAACACAATTGGAATCTTATTTACAGGAAATTGGTAGAGCGGGAAGAGATGGGCGTCAGAGTGTTTCATTCATTCTCTACACTCCTGGGGATGAGTGGATTGCTTATCAGTTAATCGAGTCAGAGTTAGCAGATGAATTACAAATAAATAAATGGAAATTATCTCTGAAAAAATATCCAACTTTTGAAGCTTGGCAGAAAAAAGAAGGTTTCCAATTAGAAATGTTATTTACAGAAACACAGTGGCGTGTGTTGGAGTCTTATTTGGAACCGAATAATAAAACAGTACCAGAATTATTGAGTTCGCTTGAAATGTATAATAATTTTAGGAATGAGCGCGTAACGGAAAAAAAACAAAAAGTCCAAGAGCTTATTGGGTGGTTACATTCTGCATCTTGTCGAAGAATGTATATAATGGATTATTTCGGAGAAAAGTACGAAAGCAAAGACAAAGAAAATTGCTGTGATAGATGTGGATTGGATTTATCTGCTTTCTTTAACAGCAGGAACACCAACCCACATAAAGTACAGGTGGATTGGCAGGAACAGTTAGCTTTTATTTTAAATATTAAAAAGTAGGCAATGTCGATGAATAAAGCAAAATATACAGCATTAATTAACGAATTGACAGACCGTGAACTATTAAAAAATGTTTATATGACACAGGTTATAATCCTAATTGTAGCTTTTATTCTGCATATTATCGTTTTTCATTCGAACCCCTCCATCACTAAAGTTTTTAAGTATGAACGAACAGATTTTATCATTGGTATTATAGCTGGGTTAGTAGTAGTAGGGATAGATATTTTGTTAATGCGTCGTTTTACTGAACAGTACCATGATGATGGCGGTGTGAATAAGCGGGTTTTTCAAAATAGACATCCATTACATATTGCGTTCATAGCATTAATTGTAGCGTTTAGCGAAGAATTACTTTTTAGAGGGGTAATACAGTCAAATTTAGGCTTGTTATTAAGCTGTCTCCTTTTTGCCATTCTGCATTATCGCTATTTATTTAATCCGTTTTTATTTACCAATGTAGTATTAGTAAGTATTGGAATTGGTGTGCTATTTGAAGTGACAGAAAATCTTTGGGTTACAGTCATCATGCATTTTCTTATCGATTTCCTGCTTGGCTGTATTATTCGGTTCAATTTATTTCAAAAGGGTTAAAGATAAAAAGAGTACGCTTTGTGGAGCAGCTGCTTTATCCCACTTTGGACAGTAAGACTCCCGCCTCAAGGTTATGAGGATACGAGGAATAGGTGGGAGATCAACTGTCCGTAAAGTCCGATTGGCTTAACTAACCATCAGTGGGGGATGAAGGAAAACCCCACTGGTGGAAGTTTCACTTTATGTTTAGGAAATTATGGGGAATTGTAAGGATGGGATGTTTATGAAAAAAGAAGATCCATACAGGGTTCAAGCAGAAACACAGAAACAACGATTAAAGAAAGTGACAAATGAAGAAGAAGCAACAGAAAAACTCCAAGAGAAGGAATCATCTTTACCTTCAAGAAGTACTGTTCATAAGAATAAAAAGAAAAAAATAAAAATACCGGTAATAAGCTTATTAGCATTTTTATTTATTTTATTACCAGTAACCGTATTATTAATAAATAGTTTGTTAAATGGGAAGGATTTTTCCAATCTTTTATCAACAGAAAGTACGACTGGGTTATTTGAAAATGTAAATATTCAAAAAGAAAATCGAACGAATAATAATGATGAAACCCCCCGAGATGACAAGGAAGATGAACAAGAGGAAATAGTGATAGAAAGTAATTCAACAGTTGAAGAAGAAGAGATAGCAACGGATAATAGAAAAGAAAATGATGTAGAAAAAGAAGAGGATAAACCCAAAGAAAATAAGACTGAATCTGAGGAACCGGTAAATAATGTACCGAAGGAAGAAGAGAAGCAACAAGAGAAGCAAGAAGAAAAGAAAACGGAAGAAGACACTCAGCAAACTAATTCTAAAGAAAAGATTGTCTATCATACAGTAGGAAAAGGAGAAAATTTATATCGAATTGCATTAAAATATTATCCTAGTGGAAATGGAATGGAAAAAATCAAAGCAGCCAATAATATGACATCAGATCAGGTTCAACTAGGGCAAACATTAAAGATTGTAATCGAACCATAATAATTCTATTCTAACTTGTCCTTTATCTACATATAGTTAAATAAAGCATGATTTAAGTGTTAGATTTATAAATTTAACTGTGCTATTTAAAGGAGGGAGTGACTATGGAACGCTCAATCTTCCCTGAAAACTATGAGTTAGATGGAACAACCAAAAAAGTTTTGCTGAAAATTATAGAGAAAAAAGAAAAATATGATAAGTTAAAAAACAGGCATTTACTGGTTATGTGGTTTACGATCTTTGCTGCTTTTTGTTATTTCATTTGGTTGTATAAGCACATTGCTATCCCATATTCCCATTCATTCGCAGTCATGTTTTCTGTGTATGTTCAAGAAACGTTGAATTTATATATTGTCCTATTAATTATAGGTGCT
>Ga0209463_1000130_pt1 | contig 69518 bp, 69 predicted proteins | sample AgamicMgSfrz_FD_187169 | JGI IMG/M metagenome (GOLD analysis project Ga0209463, IMG submission 187169) | Agave microbial communities from Guanajuato, Mexico - Mg.Sf.rz (SPAdes) (version 2) | ecosystem: Host-associated > Plants > Phyllosphere > Phylloplane/Leaf | place: Guanajuato, Mexico... | reverse complement strand
TTATGTATCAATCTCCTCGTTTTTAAAAAAACTGCTATAAATATGTCTCAAATTGATTATAGAGGAAAAAGAAAAATAAGTGGAAAAAACCTAAATTTTTTTCTTTTACTTTTTAGTCTGTATATGGGACTAATTCAAAGTCTCTATCTCGATCTAAGTGTCCGATATATCCAATTTTTTTAAAACGTTTAGAATGATTAAACGGCATTAAAAGTTTAGAGATTTGTTTTTCATCTCTTTTATAGAAACTTAATACTTCATCAACGCCCATTACAATTTGTTTAAGGATGTGATCATATTCTTCTCGAATAAGTGTCTCTGATCCAAACTGATGCTCAACTAATTCAGTTCCATTTTCCATTAGAAACTTAATTCCTTCTTTAAGTGCTACATCTTTAATAGTCTCTAAGCTACCTGGTAAATGAATAGTTAGATGCTTGGCATACTCTTCAGGAAGTTCTAAAAAGAAACGGATGATATCTAAATCAATAGTACGATAGAACAATACAGATAAGTGTGTTTCGTCAATTACATCATAAAGAAATTCAAATACTTTTTCTAATTCGCGGTCATTAAGATGATAAGGCGCAAATAATGCGATTCGATTCATAGTAGTGGCCTCCTTGTTTAATGTTATTATCCTCAACATCTTTTCTAAAAAAAATTAAATTACATTGTTCTAATGACCTTCGTTCTTCAATAACCTTACCCAGTATTTAAAGCCTTCTTGATCATCTTCAAGTAAGCATTTATCAATATTTTCTTGAATTTGTTCTTTAGTTAAATGAAGCGGGAATTCTCTAGATAAATAGACAGCTTCCCCAGTAGATAAGTGTTGATAAAGAATGAAAAGAATTTCTTCAGGATCAGTAAATAGAAAAGGGTAATCAGATACACCGTCATCTTTAATCCATAAATAAATATCGTTTGGTTTAAATATTAAAAGTGGTAAATGTTTATCGGGAGTAGACAACTTTAATTGATTGCTGCACTTATTAAGGTGTTGTATTAGAGGTACAAAATCATCAGGGTAATAATGTAGGGCAGAATCTAATAATGACTCAATGTTCATATGTAACTCCTCCTTTGTAGAAAGCAATAGCAAACTAACAAATCTAACTACAAATTTAAAGGAAAGTTAAACTTTTTGTTTTACATAAGAAACAGAGGAAGGCAGGGGAAATTATGGAGATAGAAAATAGCCGCGTAGCCCGCGGAAAACAAAATCAAGCAAGCTCTAAAGAATGGATCTTTAGCTTTGCTTTTGCAATTATTGTTGTATTTTTATTACGAACATTTATTGTAGGACTAGCTATTGTTGACGGTCCCTCAATGTTAAATACAATCCAAGACGGAGACAGAATAGTATATTCTAAACTCTCTAAGCCAGATAAAGGTGACATTGTAGTTGTAGTTACGCCGGATGGCACAAAGATTATAAAACGCGTAATAGGTTTAGAAGGAGACACTGTAGAAATTATAAATGGCATTCTCTATGTTAACGGCAAAGAGAAAAAAGAAGATTATATTATGGAGCCTATGTTTGATTACGACTATAAAAAACTTACAGTACCTAAAGGTCAAATATTTGTTATGGGCGATAACCGTAACATCTCAGCAGATAGTAGAAAATATGGAACCTTTGACTTAAAAGAGCATTACGAAGGTAAGGTTGTCCTAGAGTTTTGGAACAGCTTTAAACTTTATTAAGTATAAAAATAACAAAAGACCGCTTTATCCAAAGTAGATAAGCGGTCTTTTGCATTATATTCAGGAGAAAATTCTCCCATCCCAATATATATAATTCTGCATAGGAACTTTAAATCCTTCCGGTTATAGATCTTTTATTGTATTGATATTCCTATTCATCAAGATGAACATATCTTCCCCAATTAATTTGACCACCAGACTCAGCTTTAGGAATGGGAGCATTAGGAGTTAGTACCCATAAAGTAGGAATACTACAAAAATCAGGTGCCGTTCCTTCTCCATCAGTTAAATAAACAATACCATCTGGTTTTTCATCAATAGTAAATCGCTTTCCATTATCTATCTCTTTTGCAGTAGCAAGTTCAAAGACAGGAAGAAATGATGTTCCACCTAATCCGTGCACAACAAAAGAATTTAAGTTAATCATATCGAATTTTTCTACTGATTGAATTCCATAGTCACATTGTACAAGATTAATATTAGCGTAATGCTTCATACCTTCAATTTCAGATAGGAATGATTCAAGATATTGTTTTGTAGAGTAGCTAGTATCTATTGCAACCATTAAATTTAGGCGTTTGGTACGAAGTGACCCCATTTTAACTGATCCGAATTTTCTAGAGGGGCGAGACCAAGTATTGCGTCTTTGGGTTGAAAGTAAAGAACGAGCAAAAGTTGATAATAGTTTAGGCCAGTTTAGTTGAGCCTCGAACAACCTTTCGATGATTGCTTCCATTTCGCCTGGTATTTTCCCAGGAGAGCTCACCATAGCCTGACGAACCATTCCTTGAATGACAGCCTTTTGAACTTCCGGAGCATCATTAGAAGCTTCTTCCCAATGAGGATGAAGATTTTCAAAGCCAGGTGCTTTTTGTGATTTTTGGCCGTTAGAATTATTCGCTTGTTTTCCATCATTATCGTTATTACCATTTACTAAATCATCCATAAGAGTGTTCTGAAGTTCCGGAGGAAGTGTTATCGGTTCTTCACGACTCTCAAGTATCTCGTAGTACTCCTCGGCTGATAACCCTGCAGGTAAATTAAAGTGATAATACATTAAGCAGTTTTTAGGAAGTACTGCAATAGGTGATTTAATAAGCTGATTAATCTCAATATCACAACAAATATTCCATAAACCAGGATCTTTACCTTTTCCCCTTAAATGATGGAGATCAGTAATATGTAAAATTTCGTGAATATCAATAAAAATTTGTTCATTTTGCTGATAAGTCATATACCCTAATGGGTTAGTATGTCTAAAAGGCCTTCCTTTTTGAATAGTAACAGCCGCTACTGGTATCTTGTCATCTATCTCTGTTTTGATTCCAAAATTGGCTAACAACGTAGAATAAAAAGGGTGCTCTCGTAACATTAAATAAATATTATCTTGGAGTCTATTAGTCGTATGACTAATCATTTTTCTTTTTTGCTCTTCAGTTAACTCTGCTTGTCCCTTAATACGCATAAAGTTACCTCCTGATGTAGTTTCTTTCGTTTTACAAAAAGCCAATTACAATGAATTGGCTTTTTGTATTAATTACTGAGAATTAGCTACGACTTTTACATCGATGTACTTAATAAGTTGAGTAACATAAAGCCCAGTTTCTCCACTTGTTAAAATGTCAGCAATTAAAGGGGAGGTTTCTTTATGACTATGATTAGAGACTAACTGTTGAAAAGTTGTTCCAAATTTACCTCTAGGAAGGTCTAGCATAAAACGTAGAAAACGTAATCTATTTTCATCTATTAAATCTTTAACCTTTTCGTCTTTAATGTTTTGATGAAAATAATCCACTAAATCTTGAGTTGTCTCATTTATCAAATCTGTTTTTCCATCCTGCTGAGCCTGCAAGACTCTCTTACGTAATTCACCTTTTGGTTCTTGATACTCTAAAGCATCCTTTAAAGTGTCAATTTCATAAGCAGGGATAGGTTTTCCAGAGCGAGTTTTTCCTAACTCAATAGTAATAAGAGGGTTTGAACCAAGCTCATATTCATCATAAGAAGTTAGAATTTCTTCAGCTGTAGGAGCCTTTTCCGCTAATTTATCTTCGACTAAATGGAAGTGAGGCACCTCTGCTTCTCCAACAATAGCAAGAAGAATCTCTTCGCGAATAGCAGGGTCAGGATACTGAACAGTGTTAACATATAAGCTTAAGAAGGCCGCATTACGATATGAGGATGAAAATGCAGGGATTTTAAACTCATTTTTCTTAGGGTTGAATAAAGCTTTAGGATATGTTTTGTAGAATTGAATCGTTAAATCGTCATATCCTGAATCAGGTTCACTAGCATATTCTAACCAAGTGTCAAAATCATACTTAGTACGTAGATGAATACAGCGGTTTGTAAAAGCATCATCTGCAAACCAATCCTGAACAATATGCCCTTCATTTGGGTTTGCTGCAGCAAAGAAGCTCAGTTCCTCTGGAGTTACATACCCCTTAAATTTACCGCTATCAAACAATTGGAAGATCATTTGGAACATTTGTTTATCTTCGATGCGGTTGACTTCATCTAAAAAGACGATGCCTCCTGGTGCGTCATCTATCGAAAGACCAATAGAAGTATAGTATTCTTCTAACTGCTTCCAGTTTTCTATGTAATTTTTTATTTTTGTGAAATTCATTTGATATTCTCTAGGGATAATTGTAATTTCTCCGTTAACAACTTTACGTCGAGGGATTTTGTTACCTTGGGCATCTCTTTTATAGCGGGGAAACATTTCAGCGATAATCTTACCTAGATACTTTTGTTTATTCTCTTCGATAATCTCTGGATAACTCATATCTTCCGCTAGCTCTTGCCCTAGACGAATTCCGATAACGGGAATATGCAAAGCAGTTCCAGCTTTTTTCATTGTGTAGGATTTACCAGCGCCGGCCGGTCCCCAAAAAACAAAAGGCGGTCTTTCAAAGTTTTTTCTAGCACGAAATTTAGGATCCATAATAGCTCCAGCAATACTAATAACTGCTTGTTGCATTTGCTTACCTATCATTTAAAAACTCTCCTACCTATGTATGAATTTAAAAATCTTAATCGTATGTAGTTATGTATTTGGTGAAAATAAGCGTTATTTGGTATGTTTTTTTGACGTCTCTTTTATATTTTTTTAGTCTAAAAAATATGTATGTATTTTTTGTAACTAGAATTATTTTAAATGAAGCAGAAATACAAGTGGAAAAAAAGTACGTAACATTGAAATTATTTTTTTCTCAGAACAAAATTAAGAAGTGATAGAATTGTTCAGAACATCATAGAGGAGGTATATCCTTGGCTAGAGGTAAGAAAAAAGAAGAAGTAAATAAGAAAAACCCATTACATAGTAAAGAAGAAAAAGAAATGAAAATAGATACAGACGAGAAAAATAATGACCATAAAAATGAAGAAGAAGAAGAAGTACAAAACGAAGAAAACGTTGCAGAGGAAAAGTCGTTAGATACGGAAGAAGATAAAGCGGAAAAACGTTGGTTGGAAAGAATTTTAACTCATCCAATAAAAGTTTTAGAAAAAAATGAGGAATCGAAAACAGAAAGCTATGTAATAAAGACAGTAGGAGAAATAATAGATACGGAACAAGATATTTGGTATTCCCCTAAGAAGAAAAAGCCAATTATTTCTGACCCAGGCACAAAGAAGTTAATAGAAGCTACAGGAGCTACCTTTCCAAAAATTATTGTGATTGAAAAGCAAAGCGATGCTACTTCTAGAGATAGGGAACAAGTATGGATTGAAGCAACTGTTCTATTTCCTGACGGAACGACCAATGAAGATTATGGAATTGCCAATCGAATGAACTGCCCAGATCCAATTTCGGGCGCTAATCTACCTATAATGGCCAGAAAGCGTGGAATGCACAGAGCATTTTATCGTTCTGGTTATATTGGTCTTTATGAACTAAATGATGAAAACGAAGTGTTGGAAGCAAGAGGGGAAAAAGAGGAAAGACAATATAAGCTGTTGCAAGAAAAACTAAAGCAGCAAGAATTAAAAAATAGAAAGTTAGTCAATCAAATGTGCAAGGAAATTAAATCTCTTGACGGTGAACTAGTATGGAAGATTAACGATCAGAGTAAACTTACTCAATTAGCAAAAGGTACATCATTAGTATCATATCTTGCTCTATTAAAATTAAGACATCTTTCTAAAAAGGGAAAAGCCAACAGTTAAGTATACTGTTAGCTTTTTTTGTTTCTTCCAAAATGACAATTACGGCTCCCCGTACTTTATGTTTTCATTACTTAGTAGCTACTTTAAAGTTTCTTTTAAACACAGCACTTGGTAGGGTATATACGTCCCCTGATTCTTCTTGCAAAATATAGTCACCTTCATATACGGTTACATACTCAGTAGAAAAAAAGGTATTCTTCTCTGTAGGTATATAATAGCGTCCATCCGAAGCGGTTTTATTTGCCCATAATGCGCTAAACATTGCACGATCTCTAACATCTAAATATTTTTCTTTATTTGTGAGGTATTCTTTTTCGAAAAATTGAATCGCATATATCTGCGAGGTGCGTTTATAACAAGGCAATTTCCTTCATCTCCTCAGTATCTATCTGTTTTCCTTTAGCATATTTAATACCTCAAATAAATTTTAGCACCGTATAAAACCAAAGATGAAAAAAAGTCCTAGAATAGGACTCTTAATTTATTTTGAGAGTAAGCTACTACAAAAATCTACTGACCAGTAGAAGTATTGTTAGTGATAACAGTAGAATTGGCGCAAGAGGAATAGACTTTCTAGGGTTCTTCATAAGACGATTAACAATGAAAAATAAAGCAATTAATACCCAGTTTAAAAATAAGTAAATAATCCAATTTCCAAAATGGATTAGCAAAAGAAAACTACAAATAATCCACGGATCTCCTTCTCCCATACCAGAATTCCTTGAAAAGACCTTTGAAAAAAAAGTAAATGGATTTTTTATGCTATTCGTTTTAACTTCCGCTTTTCTATCTTTTAAAGTCTTTTTGGATTTTTTTGCATTGCTTCTTTTTAAGAAATGAATAATTAAAGCGAATAAATAAAATGCAACAAATACAAATATGATAGCAGTTGTCATAATTATGTCGCGTTCAATTATAAGGAGCCCTATGGAAACAAAAAGCGGTATTAAGATATTGAATTCCTTATGCAAAATATCATCTAATACACAGTAGATAAGTAACGCTATAAGAACCCAAACTTTCCAATCAAAATAAGGGTTGTAGCTAATTACAAATAGTATGTAAAGTGCTGAGAAAAAGCCATACTTTAGTTTTTCTTTCTTAATGGAAGTTTTATGAAACTTACTGAAAAAATAAAGGATGATACCAAAACTTAAACAATACAACAATAAATTCAAAATATTTTCTCACTCCTTTTACACAGAGAAATAGGGGGTTATACCGTGTCACACGAAACTAACAAAAAATGTACCGTTTGTAACGAAAGATTTGTTTTTAAAGATCTAGAAAAAATCCTAGGTAAAGACCTTCAAATCTGTATTAACTGCCTTGAAGAAAAAATGAGAAAAGGTGAAATCCAATCATTCGGGGAAAAACAATACGAAACGATTGTAAAAATGTTAGAAGAAATGCCAGAAGAGAATAGCGGCTCAGAAGAAAGAAGCTTAATGAAGGTTCAAGAACAGAATCTAGATGCAGAATTATTCGTTCTTCAATTTGGACGCGATTTAACAAGTCTTGCTCGACAAGGAAAACTTACACCAGTTATCGGCAGAAAAAAAGAAATTGAGGAAACTATTTTAATTCTTAGTCGCAAATTTAAAACAAATCCTTTGTTATTAGGGGAACCTGGAGTAGGTAAAACAGCAATTATTGAGGGAGTTTCTCAACGTATTGCAGATGGAACTGTTCCGGAAGGTTTACAAAACAAGCGTGTAATTGAATTAAATATTGGAAACTTAGTAGCGGGTACAAAGTTCCGTGGTGAGTTTGAAGCTCGTTTAAAGAAAATTATTGAAGAAGTAGAACAACATAAAAATGTAATTCTTTTCTTAGATGAATTTCATACAATTGCAGGTGCAGGTGGAGCGGAAGGTTCAGTAGATGCAGCAAACATCTTAAAACCGTCTCTTGCACGAGGAAACATTCAAGTAATTGGAGCAACTACGTTTGATGAATACCGTATGTATATCCAAAAAGACGGTGCTTTATCTCGAAGAATGATTAATGTTCAAGTAGAGGAACCAACCACTGAAGAAGCAGTCGAAATTATTAGCGGTTTACTACCGATTTTTGAACAGCATCACGGTGTTAAGTTTGAAAATAACGTAGTAAAAAAAGCTGTTGATTTATCAAAAAGATATTTAACTGAAAGATATCTACCTGATAAAGCAATCGATTTAATTGATGAGACTGCCGCTAATCGAAAAATCAGTCAATCTACTCCAAGTTATGACTACAAGAAACTAGAAGCTGAGAAAAGCAAAGCAACAGAATTAAAGAATAACCTCATTCTTGATGAAAAATACGAAGAAGCTAAACAGCAGCTTATTAAAGAAAAAGAACTAGAAGCTCAAATTAAAGAGATTAAAGAAAAAGCAGAAAGCGAAAAGAAAAAGAATTCACTAGTTACTATCGGACACGTAACAAATATTCTTGAAAAGAAAACTGGTATACCTGTTAAGGATACCGATAAAGAAGATAGAGAAAAACTAAAATTAATGGATGAGAGTTTAAGAAAGTTTGTTAAAGGGCAAGACCGTGCAATTGAGTTAACTTCTCTAGCTATTCGCCGCTCTAAATTAAAGCTAAAAGATCCAAATCGACCTATCGGAGCTTTTCTATTCTTAGGACCTACAGGAGTAGGTAAAACAGAATTAGCAAAAGCTTTAGCTCACGAAATGTTTGGAGACAAAAAAGCTATGATTAGAATTGATATGAGTGAGTTTGCAGAAAAACATAGCGTTTCTAAATTAATAGGTTCTCCTCCAGGTTATGTCGGTCACGAAGAAGGCGGGAAACTAACAAATCTTCTTAGAAGAAAACCGTTTAGCATTGTATTGTTAGACGAAGTTGAAAAAGCTCATCCAGATGTATTTAATGTTATGCTTCAAATTTTTGAAGACGGTATTATTACTGATAACAAAGGAAAGACAGTGGATGCTAAAAACGCAGTATTCATCCTAACAAGTAACTTAGGAAGTAAGCTATACTCCACTAATCAAACAAATAACTTAGGTTTTTCTTCAAAATCAGAAGAAGCTCAAACAAAAGATTTAGAGAAGAAGGTTATTGAATTTGTACGTAAGGATGGTTTCTTCCGACCTGAATTCTTGAACCGTCTTGATGCAACAGTGGTATTCAACCCACTAACTGATCAAGCAATGAAGGAAATCGTTGAAAAACAAGCCAATGAGTTAGCAGATAGAATTGATAAAGAGGGCTATAAATTAGTTTTCTCTGATGAAGCTTTAGAACTACTGAAAAAAGAAGGCTATCGTCCAGAGTTCGGCGCTCGAGAAGCGAAGAGAAAAGTAGAAGCTATTACAGATTTATTAGCAAATCGAATCCTAGATGTCGAAAAAGAAGAATATACGGTAACAGTTGAAAATGAGAAGTTAATTGTAAAATAGAGTGTTCACACACTCTATTTTTTTGTTTATTAACTATTGTTTTATTGAGCAGTAACGCGCTTATCTTGTAGTCTCTAATGAAATAATGAAACTGAGAACTTAAAAAAGTAACAAGAACTAATTAAATGTTTTTCCTAGAAAAGAAAATTTATCAATTATAAATATAATATGTGCGAGCAAAAATGAAAAAAGGAGCGGGGAAAATGTTTTTAGTGAAATAAATGATACATAAAATACGATAAATAGGTACCATTATTAAGTTCAATTTGGAATAATAGAGATAACTACATACTAAAAAGTAAAAGGCTATTAGAGGTTGCTTGTTAATTAAGCCAACTTTTCTACTGAAAGTTACTAAGAGAAAACACATAAAAAAATAAAGTTAAACCATAATTTACAGATAGATATAGATATAAAAGTTAAGGATAATGGTATAAGGAGAGAGGTTATATAAATATGGATTTAAAGAGAAGACAAATTGTTTGGGCGAACTTAGATGGAATAGGCGGAGAATTAAAAGGAAAAAACATTCCTTGTGTTATTTTACAAAATAATAAGGGCAATGCCGTTTCTAATACCACCATTGTTGTGCCTATAATAGCGGAGTCTAATTATATAAAATCACATTCTTCTGCTTATGTACATATTACTAAAGATGATTTTTATAACTTAGATATAGAGGATTCAATTGCTGTATGTGACCAGATTAGAGTTATAGACAAGAAAAGAATTACTAAGACGGTAGGTACGCTTCTTTCCGAAGAGAAAACTACTCAAATAGAAGAATATTTTTTAAATGAAATTAGCTATGGTGAAACAATTAAATTATATAAGCTTGTTTGGGTTCTTTTTAATGACGGAGTAGGAAACGAACAAAACTCCGAGAAGGCATTTCCTGCCCTAGTCATTGGACGGGATAATAAGAAAAAACCAACTTTACTTATCGCACCCCTGTCAAAAGTAAAAAAGAGGTATGTACTACCAACTCAAGCAAAGATACCGAGTGGTTACATCCCTTCAGAACCTGATGACAAAATTCTATCGCTGGAACAAATGAGGGTAATTGATAAAAAAAGAATTGTCTCACATTCAACAAAAGATAACTTAGAATTTCCTGATTCGCTCTCATTAGAAATAGCACGAGCATTTGTTAACAATTTAAGTTTGCAGCTATATAAAAGAGGGCAAATTGTTTGGGTTGATTTGAATGGAATTGAAAGCGAACAAAGAGGATTTAGGCCTTGTGTTGTTGTTCAAAATGACACAGGAAATAAGCTTTCACCTACTACTATCGTTTTACCCTTAACTTCCAGTGCTTCAAAAGTTGACTTAGCAGTGAATGTAAATGTAACTGAAGAAGAATTTGTAGGCGCTACTTATGAATATCGCTCATCTGTCGTGTTATGTAATCAAATTTTAGCTATTGATTCAAAAAGAATTAAAAGAGTCGATAAATGTATTTTCTCACCTGATATTATGAACCATATAGACGAAGCTTTATTAATTTCAGTAGGATACAATGATAATAACAGGTTTAAATTAATTTATTACACTTCTAGTGATGGCATTGGACGCGAACAAAGATCAAAAGAGCCAATTCCTGCTGTTCGTATTCAAAATAGTTATGGAAATAAATATTCACCATTAACAATAGTTGCTCCTTTAATTTCTAGCAACAGAAGTAGACCTTTACCAACACAAGTTAAAATAGATAACTTTAATGGAAACGACGAATCAAAGTTTGCAGCATTAGAACAGGTTAGAGTTATTGATAAGAGTCGTGTTGTAGAAGCATTTGATATACTAACTAAAGAGAAAAGCAAAGAGGTATTAGATGCCTATTGTGTCTCTTTGGGAATTACCCCTAAATAAACAAATAGAGGGCCGATCTAGTTTAGATCGTTCCTTCTTTTTTGCGCTTTTTAAGGGATAAAATGAAAATAATTAAAATTGAATGGTAAATAAAACTGAATAGGGTGAGTTAATTGAAAGTGGCATTACTTGATTCGGGTATTGGTGGTTGGAGTTTTTTAACCAAAATTGAAGAGAAATACCCTCAACATACTTATTTATATTACGCAGACCAAAAGAATTCCCCATATGGAAATAAAAGCTTTAGCGAACTAGAGGCTATTGCTCAAGAATGGATTTCTTTATTTAAAGAACAAGAAATAGATTTATTAATATTAGCTTGCAATACATTAACCGCTTCTTTCAAAGAGACATTCCAAAGGCACTTAGATGTACCTGTTTATGGAACAACTGATGGACTTTTAGAAAGTTCGTCTAGAGATGAAAACCTTGTGTTATTGGCAACGGTTAGCACGGTTAAAAGCGGATGGTACAATAAAATATTTCCTGGTGTAAATCTATTTTCAGTAGGAAGCACCTGGTTAGCAGCTACTATAGAAAAGAAATTCTCTTTGACGGAAATAGAATTAGAAATGTTAAAACTGGAAGTGGAAAATATAGCGGGTAGCGGTTGGGGATCAATGATTCTTGGTTGCACACATTATCCCTTAATTAAAAATCAATTAGAACTAATATGGCCAGACAAACTGTTTATAGATCCAGCAGAAACAATTGTAGAAAAGTTGTCAGACCATCTTATGTGTCCGAGTGTTAACAGTAACATTATTATGTATACTACAGGTGATTCTGAGTTGTTAGAAGAACAAGTACGTTCTTTTTTTAATGAAAAAAAACAAAAGAAGATTTCTTCTGCTAAAATCAGACAAACAGAAGGGGGATTGATTAGATGACAAATATCTTATTACAACAGGAAATGAAAGAAAGCGTGGCTGAAATCACAAATCAACTTAACGAGGTTTTACTAGATAAGGATGTAGCAGAAGCTATTCCAAACGAAAAGCTAGAAAACCTAATTAATTCAGTAGCTCAATTAAATTCTTTTCTTGAGTTACTTAGCATTGATGGAGAAAACGTAGATCAAGCATACTTAGGTTTATTAAAAGATGTTCTAAAGAACGGGAATAAAAAAGAAGATAGAACAGGGACAGGAACAACAAGTGTTTTTAGTAGACAACTAGTAATTGACTTAAAAAAAGGTTTTCCAATGTTAACTACTAAAAGGCTACCATTAAAGGTTATTGCAAGCGAACTAGCTTGGTTTATTAAAGGGGATACAAACATTCAATACTTGTTAAAGCATAATAATCATATTTGGGATGAGTGGCCTTTTCAAAAATATGTTGAAAGCGGGGATTATAAAGGTCCAGATATGACAAACTTTGCTCACAGAGCGGAAAAGGACCCTGAGTTTGCAGCAGTATATAAAGCAGAAAAGGATAAGTTCTGTAAGAGAATTCTTGAAGATGATGAATTTGCAAAGAAATATGGAAGTATTGGTTCAGGAGCTTATGGAGCTCAGTGGAGAAGCTTTAACGGTCCTAACGGTGAAACCGCTGATCAACTTAAGGATGTTATAAAACAAATTAAAAACAACCCTGATTCTAGAAGGCACCTTATATCAGCTTGGCACCCTGTAATGGTTAAACATAACGCGGTCTTACCACCTTGTCACTTTGCCTTTCAGTTCTACGTAATAGACGGAAAGCTAAGCTGTAAGTTTATAATGAGGAGCACAGACATTTTCCTAGGCCTTCCATTTAATCTGGCATCTTATGCATTATTAACTCATTTAATAGCAAAAGAATGCGGCCTTGAAGTTGATAAATTAATTTATGATGGCGGAGATATACATATATATTCAAATCATTACGAGCAAATATATACTCAACTTGAAAGGGAACCAAGAGAATTACCACAACTAGTAATTAACCCAGAATTAACGTCTGTTTTTGATTTTGAACCGGAAGATGTTAGTTTAGAGGGATACGATCCACATCCAGTTATTAAAGCTCCTGTAGCTGTCTAATGAGGTAAAACGATGATATCTTTAATAGTTGCGTTCTCTAGAAATAGGGCAATAGGTAAAAACAATAAACTGCTTTGGCACATACCTAACGACTTAAAGTATTTTAAAGAAGTAACATTGGGGAAGACAATTATTATGGGAAGAAGAACGTTTGAGTCTATAGGAAGACCACTCCCGAATAGAAAAAATGTTGTTTTAACAAATAATTTAGATTGGCAACATCAAGGAGTAGAAGTTATTCATTCATTAGATGAAATTCAATCATCCAGCGAAGAAGTTATTTTTATAGGCGGAGAAAAAATTTATGAGCAGATTTTGCCGTTTGTAGATCGAATGTATATTACATACGTCGATGAGTTTTTCGAAGGAGATGCTTTCTTTCCCCAAATTAACAGAGATAACTGGAAGGAAGTAAAGAAAGAAAAAGGGATTCATAACGAGAGTAATCCCTATAACTACTATTTCCTAGTATATGATAAGAAAAAAGTTACAAGAAAAAACAGCGACCAATAAAGGTTTGCTGTTTTTTTAGGGCTATAATATTATTGTTTTAAGAGAAAGGAAGTCTTATATGATACATATTCAAAAAGGTGACCTTTTTAAAGCGGATGTGAATTTTATTCTTCATCAAGCCAACTGCGAAAGTCTGATGGGTAGAGGGATGGCAAAAACTATAGCCTACTTATATCCTTTAGCAGAAAAAGTAGATAATGAATTTCCTTACATTCCACAAGAAAGACTAGGGAAGTACTCAATAGCAACAATCCGAAAAAATGATTTGTATATAGTTAACTTGTACGGACAGTTATTCAGAGGTAAAGCAAATTCTGCAAAAGAACAAAACGAAAGATACGCTTATTTAAAGGAAAGTTTGACCTTATTCTTAGCAGATTTAAATAGGAAACAAAAGAAGGAAAGCAGAAAGTATAAGGTAGGTCTCCCTTATAAAATAGCATCTGATATGGCCGGAGGAAGCTGGGAAAGAGTCTTAGAAATTCTTTTAGATATTTCAGAAAAACAAAAAATAGACCTACATATTTATAAAAAAGAAGAAAACATTTAATGAGAAAGGGTGCTTTAGACTTGGAATTAAAACGCTTGTATTATGATAATAAAGTTAGAACTCGCTATATTTTGCCGCAGAAATCCATTGCTGAAGGACTAAACCTTAAATACGATGATACATACTTAAATTATCACAACAATATTTGCCCTCGATGCAGAAAAGAAATGACCGTTAAAAACGGAAATGTAAAAAACATTGGAGCTATAGGAGCAGGTATTTTGCAAACTACGGGCTATTATTATCCATATGCTGTATGCAAAGAATGTTCAGTAGATATGGAAAAGTCCTCTAGAAAACACAATGAAGAAAAATCTAGCGAAATCGAAGAATATGTTGGAAAGGTAATCCCACACTTAGCACCTTAACATTAACAAAACAAAAGCCGCTAGGAATTGAATTTCTAGCGGCTTTTGCTATTAAAAATATATTACTACGTTTCCAAAGGTTATATTCCAAAATCAACTTTGCTGTATTCTCTGTTAACAACGTTATCATTCATACTTTCTAAATAAAGGTTAGTGGTTGCTATATCCGAATGACCAGCAAGATCCTTAACAATAGCAAGAGGCACATCCTGTTCTAGTAATTGCGTAACAAAAGTATGTCTAAACCAGTGTGGAGAAATCTTTTTATTAGCTGAAGCAATTGTAACAGCCTTTTTTATTAATTTATAGAGTGCATCATAAGACATTTGTGGCATATCTGATTGCGAATCTGTTCTTGTAGTTGAAATGAAAATTGGTCTGTCATCTCCCCTAAAGTCGTCTGAATATGCAGGGTAAGTAACACATAATGTTCTTCTATACACATATAATACATCTACAACTTTTTCGTTTAACGGAACTCTTCTAGTTTTTGCGCCTTTTCCGCTAAATTCAAGAGAAAAATGAGATATATCATTTTTTCTATCGTGATGAATTACTATATCTGACCATCTTAACTTAACGACTTCACTCGCTCTTAGTCCTGTTGTTAGAAGGATAAAACCAATAAGTTTATTTCTTAGAATTAAAACGTCTCTATACTTTTTCTTTGTTATAACAACTTTCTCTAGGGCATCAATAATTACAAGAGCTTTTTCTACATCGAGTTTACGCCTTTCACTTTTACCCGTTCCAGTTGTATCAGAAGTAAGGAATTTAACATTTCTAGGAGTATCTATATATTCCAACATAGAAAAACTATAAAAATTAGTTAGGTATCCAAATGAAACTAAACGTTTAAGAATTCCAAGTTTTCTTGCTGCCGATCTAGTTGCAAAATTATTCGCTAAATGTACTTGGTATTCTTGTATTGTTATAACGTTTACTTCACTTAACAAGATATCCTTATCTAGAATAAACCCCATAAAACTATCTACATCCTCGTTATAAGCCTTTACGGTATGTTCAGACAGAGGTTTAGAAAAAAGTTTTATTTTTTTAAACGCCTCAATAAAAATTTCATCGGGAGCGCCTTTAAAATTAAGTCTTCCGTCTTGTTCAATATATTTATTGAACTCTTTCGCCTTATTCGCCATATTGCCCACCTCTTTAGGTTCTTCTTTATATTTTATTAAAATGTGCCAAGTTCTGCAAATATGACCAAATTATTTTTTATATTATTCATATTAGACGATTATTAACAAAAAACACCCTAATAAATTAGAGTGTTTTTTGTTTCTGCTTTCTTAATGCAAAGATAAGATATACATTTAATAAAGTAAAAGCGATAAACGAAAGGAAAGGGATCGTAATAAAGCCAAACCAATCAGTGTAAATTCCTGAACAAGATACTCCCGCAGAACAAACACTCATTGGATGATAAAAACCAAACTTTTGAATACCATAGTGATAAAAGCTCAGCGCGTTCCCTAAGAGTACAGCAGGGTAGGTATATAAGAAGAGATTCTTATCGCGTTTAAAGAAACCAAACCCGTATAAAATGGTTAAAGGATACATTAGAATCCTCTGATACCAACAAAAAGTACAAGGGGCGAATTTCATTACTTCACTAAAATATAAACTTCCAGACGTAGCAATAATAGAAACTATCCAAGGGAATAAGAAAGGATTTATCTTCTTCATCATTTACTGCTACTACTTTCTAAAGCTTCATCGATTGCACCTTTAATGGCATCATAATTTAATGGCTCGTATACTTTTTTACCGTTTATAAATACCGATGGAGTAGAAGATACATCATCGCCACTTCCTTGTTTATAATCTGCTTGAACTTCCTTCTTTAAATTTTTATTATTTAAAATATCTTCGAGTTGTTCAAATTGCTTTTCACCGAATAAGTTCTTAACAGTCTTATTTAGGTAGGCTTCCGTTAGCATATCTTTATGCTCATTTTGAGAATTTTGGTCTGCATAATATGTATTTTGATATTCGTATATTGCTTTATGGAACTTCCAAAAAGCATCGTTTCCTAATTTGTTATAAACACCTTCTACATAAACGGCAGCTCTAGTTGAATCTGTATAGATAAATGGATAGTTTTTAAACACAACTTTTACTTTTCCAGTTGAAACATAATCACTTTCCAATTGTGGCATTATACCGTTTGCGAAATATCCACAAGCAGGGCACTTATAATCTCCGTACTCAACAAGTGTAATGGGAGCGTCCTTATCACCAAGGACAGGTTCATTTTTGATATCGATGTTATATTCAGTACCGGATGTGTATTGAGGAGTGTCTGAATCGTCTTTTCTCAACTTATCACTAAATAAAAATAAGCTTAGTAAGATAACAACAACAAAAACAACCATAATGATACCAAATATTTGATCACCACTTAACTTCTTCTTAGGTTTCTTATTCGCCATTTAAATTACCTCCTCTATTTTAGATTGCAAAATCATTTAATTTCTTTAATTGCCTTTTGACTGTTTCCTTTAAAACTCACTTGCGAATTATATTTTCAAACTAATATAAATTGCTAGGTCAGTTTTAATAAAGTTGGCTCTAATACATTATTAAAAGTTCCTCCAAATAACCGATTAATTTTTAATTATTGATTATTTCTTGTATGTTTATATGCAGTTTTTTATAAGAAACATAGGTTTTCTAGAAGATATAACAGTTTTTCTTTATATCTTTAAGAACAATTTTAAATAATCACCATTGGTGAATATTAATAGTAAAAAAAGAGAGCAAATAAAAAAACTCAGAAGATAGATTCTGAGTTTTCTGTTAGCTTAATGATGAGCATTAGAAACAAAGTCAAAAATTTGTCTAAACACTAGAGCAATTGAATCAAGAGCAGCGTGGAAACCTTTTACACGCTCAAAAGATTCAGTTGCTACTACAGGCGCTTTAGCAAGTAATCTGCCATCGTGATATATATTTACTTTTCCTAGCTCGTCACCAGCTTTAGTACCACCTAATATGTAACTATGCCCTACATAGTCTAACTCCAGCTCTTCTTCAGGTACACCAACTCGTGTTACGACACTTACATTATCTTTATAAGCTACAGTTGATGGGCCTGGTGTAGTACTTTTATAGACCGAGAAATCTGTGTATTTTTCACCCGCTCTTGCAATGTTAATTACTTGGTATTGATTATAACCATAAATAAGAAGGTTATAAATATCCGTAGAACGTTTAGAAGGAGTAGAAGCATTTAAAGTAACAGCAATAAACTTCATACCATTCTTATTAACAGATGCAACTAAATGATATTGGTGGTTTCCCCAACCAGACTTTAAACCAGTTGAATGTGGATTATCGTAGATAAAATTATTTTGGTTTTTCAAGATAACCGTTTTTCCTGGTCTTGTATCATATTTCATTTTACTTTGAGTAAAATATTTTTGGTATTGAGGATATTTATCTGTAAGAGCTTTAGCTAAGATAAATAAATCCTTTGCTGTTGACATATCTTGATTGCTTCCATTTGGAGTATGGAATTCAGTATTTTTCATACCGAGTTCCTTAGCTTCCTTATTCATTCGTTTAACAAATTTATCAGTATTACCACTTAAATATTCTGCAGTAGTAATAGCGGCATCGTTACCAGCTGCAATTGTTAAACCCTCAAGCAATTTTTGAACAGGAACTTTTCGTCCTACTTCTAAAAACATTCTTGGTTCTGGCGCTCTCCAAGATTTCTCGCTAATCTTAGCTTTATCTTTAACAGATACTTTACCTCTTTCGATATCTTTAATTAAGATATATGTTGTCATTAACATAGATAAGCTATGAATAGAAAACTGCTTATCCTCATTTTTGCCATAAAGTTCTTCATCAGTACCGGTATTGTATAGGTAAGCGGCATCTGAAGAAAGTTGCGGACCTTCATCCTCAGCAGCATAAGCTAAGTAAGGAAGGAGCATAGAAATAACAAGTAATAAACTAAGTATAAAAAGGACCCAACGAGCTCGTTTATTTTTCACATAAAATTCCCCCTACTAAAATTACATATCTTTCAAATTATTCTTGTGAAAATTAAAAAACCTTTGATATAAAAGGAAAAAAAGACACACTTATTTTCTAAGCACTCGTGATATTAAAAATCAAAATCTTTAATGTCAATACTGATGTCTGTTGAAGAGGGAAGGGAATTATCTACAACGTAATGCTCTTCTGTAATACTGCGGTATTTTTGAGAGCGTTCTATTAACTTTTGCTGATATAAGTTTGATTGCTGTTCAACAGATCCTTCATTTAACACTTCTATAAATTCTGTTTCACCTACTACTTTTAAGAAAGGCTCTATATCTTTCTCAGGAATGATTCCTTGCTGAATTAGATCGTTAACTTTCGTCTTAGATATTTTGCAGGTTTTAAAGAATTCAAAAGGATCTATTTCAATTTCAAAATGACTAAAAACATATCCATCCTTTTTGTATTGATTAAAAGCGCGTTTTTTAACAAAAAAACTTTCTGTTTTAACATTAGGCTTGTTATAAAGAGTTTCTATAGTCTGTTCACCTAAGAAATCATCTCCGCTCATTAATATTCTCGTTTCTTCAGGAAAAACAAGAATTTCGTAAACGTTCTGCTCCAGCATTTTTATAAAGGCTTCTCTATTTTTAGATATTCGATCAAATACCACATTCATATCAAAATCATAGGATTCGGTTAACTTGAGAGTTCCGTAATCAGTAGAAATACTATTACTTGGCATTTCATCCTTTAGCTGTTCTTTTACTTCTTCAAGGGATGCTTTTGCTAGTTTTTCTTCTGTAAAACTTCTTTTAAATTCATCAGATAACTTATCTAAGTCATAACTTTGAAAATAACTATACTTACTAGCAATTGCTTGGTTGTCCACAATTGATTTTCCACCTGTATAAAGGCGTACCGAAGATTTATGATTAGTTCTTGCTGAGGATAAATTAAACTGTTTTTCAAGGCTTTTGTTAACGGATACAACCAACGGTAAATAACCATAGTCCTCAAGGTATTCGTAAATGTCATCTTTAATACGGTATTCCTTTTTAGTCTTTAATCGTGCTACAACCCCGTTTACTTTCATTAGCCGTTCTTCTTGGTTGTTATAGTGATTTTTAATTGCATCTTTAATGACTTTTAATTTTATTTCTTTCTCTTTATACGCTGTATAGCGGTCTATGTAGTTGCCAAAAGTTTCTTCGAAAGACAAAGATGTTTCCTCCTGTTGCACAAAAATATATATACTAAGTTATATCTTAAAGATTGATATAAAAAATAGTAAAAAACATAAGGGAAACAAACTTCTAGCAATGAAATTAAATTTAGAGGAGGGATATAATGTGAAAACCGAACTAACAGGTGGTTACTTACAAAAAAACATTTCAGCAACTAGAGAAAAGCTAGAAGAGTTAGAAGCGATAGATAAACAAATTGCCGAAATTTACAAAGAGCCAGTTACAGAAGTCCAAAAAAAGATGATTAGCACTTTTGTTAACTTAGCTTGGATTTCAATCTTTTCTGTAATGGCATTTAATTTTCTAGGTTATCATTTGCTATTGATGCCAATTCTCTATTGGGTTTTTAGAGGAAGTGTTATTTCAGAGCGTGTTAGCAATTCTCTTTATAAAAAACAATTAGATGATAATGAAACTTTAATAGATAGTCTATATAGACAAAAAGGCGATAAAGAGTATGAGTTAAAAACTATATCTATGTTAGAAACAGAATTACACAACATAGCAATGCTTAAGCAATTTGAAGCATATCTTCAAACGAAGCAAGCTGTTACAATTGATAAATGTATAGAATTGTACGACAGAGATGAAAAAGTAAAGACCCTATAATACATAATACAAAAAGGAGTTTGTATAACTTCTTTTTGTGTTTTTTACACCAAGTGGAGGCATATGAATGAAAAACATAGTAAAAAATTTAGATTTAATTGTGAAAAATAAAGCTACAAAGGTTCCTATGAGATCGACTGATGGAAGTGCTGGATTCGATGTGTTTTCTAATAGAAAATTAATTCTCCCTTCAAATACAGTAGTTTCTATTAAGCTTCCTTTTAGCTTTGTAGGAGAACTAGAAGAGGGATTAGAAATTAGACTATTTGCACGTAGCTCTTTTGGTATTAAGAAAAAACTTAGATTAGTCCACAAATACAATAAAAATATTGATTATCTAACGTTAAACGTTGAAGATAAAAACCACGTTATTAATGTAATTAACGATGGTGAAAAGGATTTAATTATTAATAATGGGGAACATTTTGCTCAGTTTATTTTTTGTGAAAAGAAACCACAGCCAGCAGAAATGAAATTATTGCCGGTTCCTACTGAAGAAATGATCAAGCATACAGTTTTAAAGAGTAGCATTGAGGAAATAAGACCTTATTTCTTTGAATATACACTAGAAGAAGATTTAGTGTTTGCTCCTGGTGAACAAAAAGTATATGCTACTGGGTACCGCTCCCTTATTAATGAAAATACGTGGACTGCTGTTAAAATCCATAATGATGTAAAGGGAAAACTAATATTAGCCAACCAAACAGGGGTTATTGACAGAGATTACGCTTTTACCAGTAATTATGGACATTGTTTTGTAGCACTAGTTAATCTATCAAATAGAGAGCTTAAAATAGGCAAGGGTACAAAATTAATGACTTGGAGTACAGAAAAATATTATGTGTTAGAGAATGAAATTGAAAGTAATAACAAACGCTTTGGTGGCATCGGCTCAACAAACTAAGAAAATAAAACTGCCATTTTTGAACAAGGATAGCCTTGTTTACTCCTTTGTTTTAAATATAAATTTCACTTTTTTTCCATAAGCCCCCTCTATTGATTATATTAACCTCTGTAAATAATACATACGGGGGTGTAGCTTTGGATTTTGAAATTGCACAAAAAGCAATTGAAGTTATAAACAAGATACGATATGAAGAGATTTTATGGAAGCCAAAAAAAGGTAAAGAGCATTTAAATAGGAGAAAAGGAATGGGACATATACCCGAAACTTATACCTTAGATGACTATAACAATCTAATTAAAAGCATAGTAAATGATGTAGACAATCAAGTATACTTATATTACAAGAAAATCTTTAAACAAAGATATTTTGCTTTTGGTGACTGTAAACGCAACTGGGAAGTAATTATCGGAGAAAACGGTGTTATGGAAACAGCTTATGAAGTAGTCGATATGGATTATGAGAAACATTTTAAAAAAGAAGGATACCATTATTTAGGAACTTTGGAGGAGGTAGAAAATTTTGGCGGGGTTAACGAAAAAGATTAATGATTACGGAATGCTTTTGGATACGTTAGATCTTAGTCCCTTTGAAACTCTAAATGCGATGCATCTACGTAGTAGTTTACAAAAAGAAATTAACGATATGACGAATCAACAAAAATTAAAATTATATCAATATGATCTTTATTTGCTTGATCGTATTGAAGAATTTAAAAAACATTTAGAAGAAGTCTATGATTTCTCTAGTTCGGACGAACCAATTGAACAATGGTGGTGGCATCTAGATAAAATTGTCTCTGGGGAAATTATAATAAAGGGAAGCTTGTTTGTAGAAACGGACATAGCTCTTTAACAAGAATTATATAAATTTGCTGAAGAAATAGCTAAGCTATTTCTTCTTTTTGTATTATAGTTTATAATGAGCGAATTTTCATACCAATAGTAGTATAAGCATATTTTGCTCAAAGAAAGTTATTTTATATAAGTACTAAGCTGACAAAGGGTGAATTATATGTGCAATGAGTCTAAGGATTGGAGACGACATTTAAGCCAAAAGGAATCTTTAATATGTTTTAGATTATCTTTAGATATGATGAAAGAAGAACGGATTAATTTGACGGAGAAAGAAATGATGGAAGTGTGTGGTTACAAACATATGAAGTCATTTAAAAACCATTTGTCAAAGCTAATAGAAAAAGGAATAATAGTGATTAAAAAGGATGAGGTTTACGTTGATAAACCATATTGCTTCGATTCCGACTATGTTGAATACAATGAAGTAGGCCCAAGAATGTATTTTCGTCCTTTAAAGAATCTACAGCATACTACTTAAAATATTGTATGCAAAATTAAATTATAACTAAAAGATGTAACCGCTAGTGGTTACATCTTTTTTTGTATATGCACTTTTATCTATTGTGAGTAAATTCTACGCTATACTTTCATTAAGATGTACTTTCCACTCTTTCATCTATTCATATAGCTTCACTTTATATTGTGAATAGCGTGCAATACTCTGTGTGGAATATTAGCTATTTAACTTGTTTTCCCGACAATTAACTACCTTGTTAGGAGAAAATATTGCTGGTATGAATAATATGTGATCACAGAAACTATAATTAAAATATCCCTATGCACCCCTGCACTTGCTAAAAACAGTTAGATTGTTTAAGCTTAAATTAGGGAGTGAAAACTATGAACCAATATAGTTCTAATATTAATTATCACCAAGCAATGGAATATTCATTAGAACCACTGATTATTCATTCAAATCATAAAATAATATATATAAACCACGCGGCTGAAGAATTTTTTAGAGCTACAAAGGAAGAGGTTATTGGTGTAAGTCCTTTGGATATATTCCAAGAAACATCAAAGGCAGCAATAAAGGAAAGAATAGAATCTGCTTATGAACAACCAGCAGAGGTAATTGAAGAAACAGTATATAGGATGGACGGCACAACAGTAGATGTTGAATTATATTGTCATCCATTATTAGTAGGAGAAACAAAAGCGATACAGAGTTCTGTTAAAGATATTTCAAGAAGAAGAGAGGCAGAGGAAAAGCAAAAAGAAATGGTTAGGGCAATAAACGAACTCTCTGCCACAATCGTTCCATTATTAAGTGGGATTGCGGTACTTCCTTTAGTGGGATCTATAGATGAGGTTAGAGCTAACCATCTATTAGAAGATGTTCCATCAAAAGCGAAAAACCAAGGTGTAAATTGTTTGATTTTAGATTTTTCTGGAACCTACAAATTAGATACTATTGTAACGGAGAGTCTTTTTAAAATTAGTGGTGTATTATCAATGCTCGGCATACAGTCTATTATAACAGGATTAAGACCTGAATTAGCCCTATCTGCTATAAAACTAGGTGTAACTTTGGAATCTATTCCAAAGATTTCTACAGTAAAAGATGCGCTTAATTATTTGGGTGTAGAGTATAGCGAACGACCTATAATTTAAAAGGAATTTAAACATAAAAGCACGATGCGACTAAAATGGGCGCTTTGTGCTTTTTTGTTTTAATGAATTAATGGAAAAGTATATCAATAGAAATTTATTTTTAGCATACATATTAAAATTGGAATAACTGTTTTATAATGGGAATAAAAACATACGGGGGAAAAACTATGTGGAAAAAGGTTAGCTTGGCAGTTATGTTAGCACTGGGACTGTTTGTGAGTACATCACAGGTAGAAGCTGATGTAAGCGTTAAGGGCTACTATAGGAAAGATGGTACATATGTGAGACCACATATGAGAAGTGATCCAGATGGCAATTTTGAAAACAACTGGTCTACCAAAGGAAACATAAATCCATATACAGGTGAAGAGGGCACAAAGACTTCCCCGAGTGATAGCGGTTCCTATGATTCTTATTATGATTCATCGGATGAAAGCTATTACGATTCAGAGGACTCTTATTCTGATGAGGATTTTTATTATGACGATGACACATATTACGAGGACTCAGCTTATACAGATAGTGATTCCTCTGTTCAAGCTTATGATGAAAGTGGGTATGTAGATAGTACAGATTCGATAGACAATGAAGATGCTATGTATGCTATGGACACGGTATATAAATACTTTGATAAGTTAAATGAAAAAGAATACAAGGTTGCTTATAACTTATGGAACAAGAGTTGGAAGAAAAAACATTCATACAAGAAATTTAAACAGGGTTATAAGGGCGTACAGCACGAAGTGAATACAATATCTGTAGACTCTAGCGATGATAACAAATTTACAATTGTAGGAAGTGTATCTACAACTGAAAAAGGTAAAGCACATAGCTATGATTTTAGCTATAAAATTAAAGTCAGTGATGACGGCAAAGGGAAAATAACGAAAGGCAAGTTGCAGCAAAACTATTAAGTAATTTTGAATACAACAAAATATCCGTAAAAAAGCGATTCCAGTTTTATAGAGAATCGCTTTTTATTTGAAATTAATAAGAAAACAATGTTTCAAATTAACAAAGAAAAAATATTGTTAATAAATTTATACCTTTTTTAAATACGGTTTAGAAAGGATTCAATATTTTCTACTCGCCCAGATAACTTAAATAATCTCCTCAAGCGATTCTCATCACTAATGTAGTTTAATTTTTCCTTCAATGCATCTTCATCAAAAATAAACGATTCTTCAAGCAAGTTTATAATGATTTCTTTGCGATAGATTTTCATAAGTAACTTGCGATCAATCTCTGAATTCTGCAATTCATCCAACATTTTTGAGCCTCCTTATTAATTGTATCAGGACGCTTCCATTCAATAAAGAAGTATTGTATACATAGAATCAATTGTTTTATTTTATCCTTTTTAAAAACTAAACAATGTTCCAAATTAACAAGAAAGATGGATAACAAAGCTGCTAAGCCGTTCTTAACCAATCTATATTTTTAATTCAAAACTGATTAATAACTTTTGAAATTTCTTTGTTAGCTTGTCTAATTGCTTTATTGTCTAACTCTTTATTTTCAATAATTTTGTCGTTTAGCTGAATTTGCTTTTTAATGGCCTTGTAAACTTGTTCATCTTTTCCGTCTTTGGTAAACATATTATAAATAAATACTTTGTCGTGCTTAGACCCTAATCTTCTAATACGTCCGTTTCTTTGTAAGTAAGTACTAAATTCATCAGGAAAATCATAGTTCACAAGGTGTTTTCCTTCTTGTAGGTTTACACCAAAGTTAGCAGCGTCTGTAGCCACTATAATGCGTGTTTGAGGATCGTTTTGGAATAACCAAGCATATTTTGTTCTAGTTTCACATTGATTAAAGAATGGGCATTCTGAGCAGACAGCTAGCGAAGTATCTTTTTTCTCTTTTTGTAAAACATCTCTGTATTTGCATCCTTGTTTAGTTTGACCTTTGTATACAAGTGATTGATACGGGTCTATTTTTTCTTCCTTGCAACGCTTCTGAATTAATTTTAGCAATTCTTGTTGAATTAAATCAGCAGTACGAGCATATTTTGAGAAGATGACTACTTTTTCATTGTTCTCAAAAATAATCTCTTCTGCTATTTCTAGCAGCCGCTCCAGCTTTTGTACCGTCTTAAACTTTTTCTTTTTACCAACCAATCTTTTTATAAGGGAAGATTTACTTTCTAGGAGAAGAGAAGGGGAATCGCAGACAATCATCCTTGTTTGAAGAAGTCCTTTCATCATATCTTCAAGAGACTTGCGTTTTTCAACGTCTTTTTCTTTTTCAATATCTTCTTTATAGTCCTCGATATTAGAGTGTATCTTTTCTAAAATATCTAGTTGCTCCTCATTAAATTCAACTACAATTTCCTGAATAATTTCATCAGGCATTTCATCACTAACATCATTAGTTAATCTTCTAAGTAAGAAAGGATTAAACTTCTTACGAAGAGCTACTTCATTTTTTTCACCAAAGACTTGTAAGAGTTCATCATTTATATTTTCTAGATTTTGAGGTAAGCGGATAAAAGGGTTAATCCGAATCATTAAGAACTGAGTTTCGAAAAACTCTTTTCTTTCTTCGAAGGAGAGAGAGGGGTCAGCTAGTATGCTTGGGTCTATATAATCAAAGAGTTGAAATATATTTTTTAGCTCTTTTTGTATAGGAGTACCTGTCATTAACAATTTATACTTGGCATCGATTTGACGTATTGCTGTAGCAATTTCTGTTTTAGGATTCTTCATTTTATGAGCTTCATCAATAATAACCATATCATATCCAATATTTTTTATTTCATTTAAGTCTAGGTAATCACCAAAGACTTTTTTCTTCTTTTCTTTTCCGGTCTCTTTGTTTTTTCCGACAACAACCATATCTGCTACTTCCTTTTGATATAGAAGTTCATAATTGATTACAGTAAAGAAGGGGTTTTCTTTTCGTATTTGATCATACAAAACCTTTCTATCTTTAAATCCTTTATTTCGAGACTTAATAACAATAGAACGTTCATATGTAAATTTATCAATTTCTTGTGCAAACTGAGTTTTAATTGTAGCGGGTGTAATCACTAGACAGTTTTTTATCCACCCCTGAGATTTAAAGTAACCTGCTATGGCCATTGCTTCAATTGTTTTCCCTAACCCCATTTGGTCTGCTAAAAGACCACCTTTTACTTCTTGATTAATTCCTTTTTGAGTAGCAGCCCAAGCTACAGCGAGTTTTTGAAAAGAATAAGGTTCAATTTTCATATAGGAAGTATCAATTTCAGGAGTTATTCTACTAAGAACATCTTGTAATGTTTCTTGAGGCATACTTTGAAAGTCTATATCACGTTGGAGTTCCGGCGCTTCTCTCCATACAGCTTTGTTACCGAGAGCAAGCTTTAAAGCATTGAGTTGATGCCGAGGAATATAAAATGAGCGATCATACGGCGATTCGTCACCAAATAGAGCGCCTGGTATATTAACCAATTTAGCGAATATCCTTTTATTCTGCGGGAATTCAACTAAAAAACCGTTAGGCTCTTTAGTTAAAATAACCGTTGTATAAGATTTTGGTTTTGTTAAAGTTAAACCTTCTAGGTAGTTCATATATTATATAGAAAACACAAGCGGTGTAGGTCTGTTGTGTCTTCTGAATTCACCTCCACTTATTGTGTTATATTGTTTAATTACTTAATTGAGTTGGTAACTTGTTCACTGTATGTATTTCTGATAAAGCCGTTGTCTCCTTAAAATTTAGGGATTTTAAATTAAAAAGGCTACGTGCATATTATTAGCACCTAGCCTTAGGGTATTTTGGCGTTGAAACAACGCATATGTAAGTGAGTGGTTAAATAATAGTTGTTATCGTTATTTAAAGATTTAAAAATATGTATAGTATGTATATATGTATATATGTAAAATATCTTTTAAGCTGCAGTATCTGTTTGAACAGCTTTTTGATAAATTGACTGTACAGAATAGTCATATGGGAGCTTAATTGTAATATTTCCTTCACCAAAGCGGTTCTTTCCAATAATGACTTCAAGTATTCGTTTTTCCTCAGTATCTTTGTTATAAACTACATCTCGATATAGATGGATAATAGCAGCGGCATCTTGTTCAAAACTACCACTATTTTTTAAATCTGAGTCGAGTGGTCGTTTATCGTCACGTTTTTCAACATCACGAGATAACTGAGCACCTAATACTAATGCTACTTGAGTAGCTTTTGCTAATTCACGAAGATCATAAGATATCTCTGAGAAATCGGATACTTCTTTAGGGGTATTGTTGTTCCTCGTCTTCATAATTTGTATATAATCCACAAAGACAAGTTCTACGCCAAATTGCTTTTGATAAAATTTAATTTTAGATTCTAACTGAGGGGCGTTAATAGATGTTACTTCTTCAATAAATAAGTTTTTTCCATACAGTTTAGCCGCTTCAGTTGCAGCGGCATCAAGTTCTGCAATTTCTGGATCAGTTATATGTTCAGGTTGTAAAATCTTTTTCATTTTAACAGCGGAAACTTTAGAGAGAACACGTTGCAAGCATTGCGTTAAATCCATCTCTATAGATACAAAGAGAACTTTGGCGCCTTTCTTGGCCGCTTCAATAGCTTGGTTCAGCATATATACGGTTTTTCCCATTGCCGGCCGAGCACAGATGAGGGAGAACACGCCACGCCTGTAACCACCTGAAAGCTTTTCATCAATTTCCTCATACCCTGTGCTAACAGTTTCACTTATAGTCGGATTCTTCTGTTGATCTCGAATCCGTTTTACCAGCCCTATTAATCCCTCAGATAAATTAAGACTCTTTGCTTCGTCTAAAGTGAAATCTTTTATTAAATCATCAAACTGATTGGATAGAAAATCAAACGTTTTTGTTTCCTTATCATACGAAGGATTCTGTTCTTCTTTTTCAATCATAGCCAAGGCTTGATTTAACATTTTTCTAAGTTTTTCCAAGCTTTTATGTTTCTTTAGAAAAAATGTATGTTGCTTAAAAAGTTCTACATCGGATGGAGGACAGGTATCCCTTAATTTCATTAAGTCTTCAAGAAGCTTTTTTCTTTTTGGTTCATCCTCGTCTTTAGGAAAAAACTGCTCTACAATAATGTCCAGCCTAGGAGGGATATTAGAACTACATAGACCATTAAAAATATCAATAATTTTCTTAATGCGCTTATCTTGAAAATGGGAGGTTTCTATTCGTTTTTGAATAGCTAATTCTCGACAATCCTTATCAAATAGAAGGGAGGAGAGAATTATATTTTCTCTTCTCCTTACAGTGAATTGATTCTCAGGTAGTACTCTTTGTTGTGTGGATGACAATATATTTCACCTCTTATGATGTATTAAAAACCGAATTCTTCAAATGTATTTTGCATTTTTTCTATACGGCCATCACCGTCACGCTCTAAATAGAAGTGAAAGAATGTTCCTTTTAATAAACTCATTATTGCTTGTCCATAGAGGAGAGAGAATTCTTTAGGGTTACCATTAGATGTACAAATAGTTATTAGCTTGAGCTCATCACGTATTTTAAGGATTTCTTTAAGCTTTGTTTTAGCCCATTTGCTGTCTGTATGATACTCAGCAAAAAATTCATCTAAAATTAAAACATCATATTTAGCGGAGATCTCTTTTACATCAACTTTCTTATCGTAAATAGAATTTAGAAATTTTTCAGTGTTAGAAAAGTAAACTTTTTTGTTCTTTTGTAGAAAGAAAGAGCCTATTAAACAAGCAAAGGAAGTCTTACCATTTCCTGAATCACCAAAGAGCAAAAGGTTTGCCGGTTTTTTGTTTTGATTCATTAATTCAGAGTTCTTTTCTGAATATGATTTAAATATTTCTCCAGGAGTCCTCGTTTCTTCCTTGATAGAAAAGTGTCGTTTAATAAAAAGATTAGGATCTTCTTCAATAAGCGCTTCCTGTTTGGTTTGATTCTTTTTCTTAATATTAAGTTCATCTTCAACTAGTTTTGGTTTGAGAATGGAGATTTTAGTTTTACCATCATCAAAGCTGAAATCTTCATTTAAAAAATCAAGTGAGATGTTTGCGTTAACTAACTTTTGTCTTAAAACTGTATCTTCATAACATTGGCAAAAATCAACATAGGTTGCTCCTTTCTCATTTTTTTGACGTATCATTCCGCTACCGTCACAAACGTTATATGGACAATCAGTAATATTCTCTTCAGGATGTTGTGCTTTTTCAATTGCTTCATCTTCTTTTGTTTTTCCAGTGTTTTTTCCAATCACGTCTAAAAAATTTATTTTATGTTCGTTCATTGTTAGTTACCTCTCTTATTTTTAAACATATTAGTAACGGGGCGATATATGTAGGAGAGCGATGTAAAGCGTTCAGGACAGGTTTTTTGAAATCTACTAATAGTTTGCTTGATTTGGGCAGGATAAGCTTTTTCGACTAATAATTTAAGCACAATTAATTCTTCTCTCATAAAAGGTCTTTTTGTTACTTGTTCATAATGCCTAATGATGTCTATATAATTGGGATGTAACTTTTGTTTTTCATTCCAAGTAAGAGGTCTATTCTTTATCATTTCTTCACCTTCTAGCCGGTAGTTTAAAAAAATTCAAGTTTCTTTTTTATCTTAGCAGGTAGCAAAGTATGATATGAAAAAAAGATATTTTTAGTTAAATCTCAAATAAAAAGACTTGGTTAAGAAATTAACCAAGTCTTTGCAATATTGATATATATAGTTTTTTAGGTGAAATAACTATACGTTAAACCAATAACTCAAGGTAAAAAGACCATAAACTATATGGTCTTTTTAAATCTTTAATATTCCTAAATAGTAGCTTCCAATTATAAACTATCAATATGGTTTTAACTGATATGTTATTTTTTTGTACAATAAAATTTATTAATAACTGTCATAAACCGTTTGTTTTGTGGATCTAGAGTAGCTATATCCATATCACCAACAATTGTTAAGTACATATCAATAGTTGCTTTTTCTGCATCAGTTAATTTGTGTTTTTGTTTGGCCTCTAGTTTATTTACTGCAAATACTAATTTTTGTACATCGAACATTAGTTATCCCTCTCTCAACTCGTTTATATTTAAACTTTATATTCGGCTCAGTCTCCCTATTAATAACTATTTAATAGTTATAATGCAAAGGGACTATACCAAAAATAGTTCTACTTAATTATAATTTTATTTACTCGTTAGAAAGAAAAAAAATAAAAAAATTGGTAAAGAGGCTGCATTACAAAATTACAGCAAGAAAAGCACTCAGTTAAATATTATTAAGAAACAAAAAGACGATTGCTCGTCTTTTGTTTAGCATTCATCGGTTGTACAGCTATCAATTTGAGGATAACCAATTGCATAAGTTCCTCGAACCGGAGGATCATTCCACTTAGATTCATCTTCTCCATTAATTAATCTTTGCAATAAGTTGAAGAAGAAGTGTCTATCTTCATAAGCTACACCTACAAACACCACATTATAAACTTTTAACTTACCAGAAGCGTTTAATGAATGGTTATAGCCGTATACCTCAACATTATTCGCTGTTATAGTAACAGGCTTGTCATTAACCGTAGCGGTACAAGTGAAGTTTAACTTACCTTTTTTAGTAATGGAATCACCTGCAGGAAGAGGTAATACCTGTACACAAATATTCTCTTTCTTTAAATCTACAATTTTGTCGCCAGCTTCATTTGTCCCTAGTGAATCTTGTAGGGAAGTCATAACCATTTGTTTAGCTGCATCATTAGCATCAGATAGTGCTTTTTTATATTGAGTCGAAGTCGGACTTAAAATAGCTTGATCGTATCCAGGAGTAGGGGAGAAGCTGTATTCAGGTTCTTTATAGTTAGGGTTATACCCCTCAGAAACATCAGGTCTAAATGTTTCAATAATACCGTATTGCTCTTTTAAAGGTATATTAACTGATAATGCACGAGTCCTAGCGCCAGATTCAGCCGCTGTTTGAACACGTTGATACGTTTCAGACATCATTGTAAGACTGATAAAGATAGCTACAATTAATGCTATGAACAAGAAGTAAAATAGAGCGAACAAGATGATACTTCCTTCTTTTCTAAACTTCTTCATAGAAACACCTCCCTTGTTCTGCAAAAGGAAGAAGATTAATTATAATATTGGAATCGTCCGGAAATATCTTTTGTTGCTGCACCATTACCATATAAGAATACTTTGTCTTTAAGCCCAGGAACGAAATTACCAATAATCATAAATGGTACTTTAACTCTAACGATCATTTGTTCGTGATTTCGTCCATTAACTGTAACAGTCTTTGTAAATACGCAAAGTGTTCTAGTGTTATTTACATCTTGCAACGCTGATTGGCAATTAGTTTCATCCTCAATATATTTATTGAAGTTATCTAGCGTTAAATTGTTTCCGTCATTGTCTTTGTTAAATAAAACGAATCCATTATTATTTAATGATTGATTTAAACGTACATAGAGATCGTCTATTATTTCTGCTTTATTAGACATAGTATCTAAGGTTGCTGTTGTACCCCTTAGTTCTTCAGCTACAATAGAAGCTCCCGCATCCGCTGCGTGATCTACTTGATTGTTTGCGTACACGTAAATAATTAATTGAAGTATTAGCCACAATGAAATAATCATTAAGGGCAATACAATAAGGTATTCAATAAAAATTTGGCCTTTCTTACGAAATTTGTTCATACTGTTCACCTCCAATAAGAAGAAAACAAATCATAATAAGGTGTTAAATAGAAAGCAAAAGCAATTAATAAGATGGGTCCTAATGGGACCTTTTGCATTTTGCTGTCACTTTTCCCTGGTATCCCATAGAAAAGGAAGAAACTTAAATCATTAAACATTTCAAAGAAACGTCCAGAACGAATTTTGAATATAGCGATAAGTGAGGAGAGTACTATTGTCATTAGTAGAAGTAGATAGGTATCGCCCAGAGGAATGAAAAGGGCTGCTACGCCAAATAACTTTACATCACCGGCACCAATAGCTTTAAAGTTAATAAGAGTGGTAATACCCCATAGTAGACAAAGAGGAATAAATACTAAGCCAGCATTTAAAGCCATTTTCTCTATAGGGATAACGTTCATTCTAAATATACATAAGATAATTGCTACACCTATACCAACCCAATGAACCCAGTTTGGAATTTTTAAGGTTCTCCAATCAAAATATGCGGCGATAGAAAGTAAAATAAAAACAATAAACAAATACATTGTGTCGCCTCCAAAATTAGAAGTTCCCTAAGTTAAATATAATGATAAATAGCATTTTTTCAAAAGAAAATCACAAAAAACAGCGGTAGGGAACCGCCGTTTTTAATTATTGGAACATTGTCATTGAAGTTATGAACTGGACTATAAAAGGACCCGCCATCATTAGAATAGATGTCATTAATAATAGAGCAGCAGGGGCTAGAATTAGATAAGAAGCTTTATTTCCTCGTTCTTCTGCTAATTCTTTTTTTGCTTGTCTTATGGACTTTGCCTGTGTTATTAAAACATCTTCTAAACCGGTACCAAACGTTTCTGCTTGGTTAAGTTGAGTTACTAACGAGCTAACTTCACGAATACCTGTTCTTTCAGCAAGTTCATTAAAAACTACCCGTTTTTTTCGTCCAACTTTAATCTCATTAAGTGCAATTAAAAATTCGTTAGATATTTCATTTTTAACTTTTGCACAAACAAGTTCAAAGGTTTGTTCAATGTTAGCGCAAGCAGGAAAGGTTACAGAAACTAAATCTAGAAAATCTGGAATTTCATTTTTAAAGATGAATTGTCTCTTGTCAATTTTTTCTTTTAATCTTAGATCAAGGATAATAAATCCTACAGCTGCAAATATGATAATGAATAATGGGTTTTTAGTCAGTATTCCAATAAAAGAACCCACAAGCGCAAAGATTATTTTCTTTGTCCAAAACTGAATAGGGGTAGCTTTTACTCCAGCTTGTTTAAGTTTTAATTCCAACTTACCAAAATTACCTTTTCTAATTTGTTGTTCAATTAATGTAGCTAATCTATTTTCGAGCATTTTGTATGTTCTAATAAAGATAGAACCTTCTTTAAAGCTTGCATCTTTCTTTGGTTTTGAAAAATTTAATAATGCTGATAAACGCTTATGTGCCCGATCTGCATTAGTTGTAAGCAAAGGCAAGCCAATAATATATAGGAAAATGGTTAAACAAATAATAAGCGTGTATTCAACCAATCCAAAACTAGAAAACATTTTGAGCACTCCCGCACCTCCTTTGTGTTATTAAACTACTTTATCTATATATTTATTAATTTTAATGATGAGGAAGAAAGCAATAACGTACAATACAATTGCTCCAATAACGCACCCCCAACCAATTGCAGAGGTAAATAGGGCAGAGAAGAATCCTTTTGAAAATGTAGAGAATAAAACGGCAAATACAAAAGGTGCTGCAAGGAGAATATAGCTTGTAGTTTTTGGTCCTCGTACAATCTTTTTAACTTCAGCCATTAGCTCTTGACGCTCTTGGAAAACTTTCGCCATATTTCTTAGTAATTTTTCTAATTCTCCACCAGTTCTATCTTGGATTTGCATAGCGTTAATTGCCAGTGTATATTCCTTTACTCCAATTCTTTCAGCAAGAGCTTCAAGAGCTTGTTCAAAAGGTTTGGCATATTGAAGCTCCTGCACAGTCTTTGTGAGTTCAGAAGATAGAGGCTCTTGGATTTCTTTAGCTACAATGCTCAATGCTTCTTGTACTGTAGGACTGGATTTAACACCATCAGCTAAGCTCATAAGAAATTCTAAGAGTTGTTCTTCTAAAGCTTTTTTACGTTTGTTAATAAGGTAATATGTCCATACGTGAGGAGTAAAAGTACCAATTAAAGCAAACGCAGCCCCTGCGGCAATTCTTGCCACAAACGTTTTAAAAATATTATCTCCTAAGAAGAAGAAAATAGATTTAAAAACTCCTGCAAAGGGGAAGAAAATAAAACCAATAATAGCCCCAGCTAATACACCAAATATATAAAAGGTAACATATTCTTTTGGAGAGAAATCTAAATTGGCACGGGCTAAACGTAATTCAGCCTTCTTTTCAACTTTTCCAAGTCGAGAACGCCATTCATCCAAAATGTCATTATAATTAAACCGCTTGGTTTTATTTTTGCTCTTTTTCATTCTGTCTAGCACTTGTTTAGACAAGGGGTTTTTTCTACCAATCCAAAACTCGTATAAGATAATAGCAAAAAGGAGTGTTAAAGCATTAATTTGTAGCATCGTTACCAGGTCATTGCTGTATAGATCAGCGATTTTCTCAAAGATAAACAAAATTCACACCTCTTTTTACAATTAAAAACTTGTTTTTATTCCACTGCGTTTAAATTTATAAAGAAGGTTTTGGGAAATTGGATGTTCAGTGCGAACAAATTCACCAATAACTTCTTCGTTCTCTGTAACTTCAACTACTTTATATTCGAATATAGGGATTGTGTAAACTTCTCCTTTGTTATCAATAATAACTTCAGAAATATACTCAATTCTTCTTTTTCCATCCTGCATTCTTGATATTTGAACAACGATATCTAAGGTTTCGCCAACCATTCGTCTCACTAATTCTGAATCTTTATAAATACCACCCTCCATAACTAGTGAAGTTAGACGGGAGATACATTCATCTGGGGAGTTAGAATGGACCGTGGCCTGGCTCCCTGAGTGGCCCGTATTAGCCGCCTGAAGAAAATTGTAAGCTACGAAATCACGTAACTCCCCAATTATTAATCTATCAGGGAACATCCGAAGGGCATTTTTTACTAAATCTTGAATAGTAACTCTACCACGTCCTTCAGCATTTGCTTCTTTTGTTTCTAGAGAAACTACGTGTGCGTTGTTCGGTTGTAATTCCGCTGAGTCCTCAATTGTTATAATTCGTTCACTATCCGGAATAAAGTTTGTAAGTACATTAAGAGTAGTGGTTTTCCCTGAACCTGTACCACCGCTAACCATAATGTTTGCGCGTACATAAACAAGGTCCCTAAGAAAACGTGCCATTTCAGGGGTTACGGTTCCAAATTTAACGAGGTCATCTATTGTAATCTTTTCTTTGAAGAATTTACGAATAGTAATTGTGGTTCCTTTTCTAGCAGCAGGGGGGATAATAATATTTACACGGCTACCATCCGGTAATCGTGCGTCTACCATTGGGTGACTTACATCAATCAATCTTCCAATGTTTCGGGCAATACGTTGAGCTAATTCTAATATCTCTTCGTCATTCTTATAAGTTATATTTGTAAGCTCTTTTTTTCCTCCACGGTCTACCCAAATTTCATCGTGCGCATTAATCATTATTTCAGAGATTGTATTATCGTCCATAAGGGGACTTAGTTTTCCCAAGCTTGTTATTTCTAACACTAATGTTTCAACTAGCTGAGCAATCTCATAATTCCTTAAAAATGTTCCATCCTTATAAATAATTTGTTTCATATGTTGTTTGATTTTTTCGAGTTGTTGCGGGTCTGATATACCAAAAATATTTTGTTTCTCTATATAGCTAGGTAGACGTTTTTGAACTAAATCTTTTACACGTTTGATTTCAGATTCCCTAGATCTTGATTCGGATTCCTTATTTTGATTTATAATTTTATCTAAATAATCCGACATAGTTGCACCTCCAATTAACTGTTAATAGTTATCTGCTTATAAACTAGTCAATTAGGGGTAAAAATCAAGAAAATAGACAAAAAAGTAACCCCGTTACGCGAGTAAACTGGGGTTACTTTTTAAAGATTGGAAATTTGCTTTTTCTTTTTTCTTCTTTTGGATCAATTGGATAAATAAAGTTTGCTAAGTCAATGATTGAAGAAGTGGCAATAGAGTCACTATCTACAATGAATTTTCCTTTGTTCGCAAAATCAATAAACTTAGGATCTTCCGGAACTCTTACGATAAATTTTTTGTCGTATAGAAAGTCTCTGGCGGTATCAGAATAAATAGATTTGTTCCTAGTTTCCTTGTTAAGCAAAATGTGAGTTTTGCTAATAATAGGTTCTTTCATTGAATCCTCTAATCGATTCAAGACATAAAAGAATTTATTTACTCCTACAACGTTTAAATAATTAGGCTCCAATACAACTAAATTTTTATCAGCGAATTGCATAGGGAAGAGAACTAAATCCTCCGTAATAGCATTTGATGTATCAATAAGAATTACATCAAATATATCTCTTAAGTGAACTAAGATTCTTTCAATTTGCTCAGCCTTAATAGTTCCAATCTTATGAATGAATTCTGTTTCAGCAGGAGTGTTCAACATATAAATGCCGCTAGGTTTATGATACGTCAAGGCCTCCATTAATAAATCTTCATTTAGATAATTTAAATCAGCACTAATATCATAGATGTCTCTTCTAGCTAATTTCAATTCATTGTTTAAGAAGTGAAAAGCAACCGAAGGGAACAAAAGGTTAAGGTCCAATAAACATATTTTGGGTTTAATTTTTGCGTATTTTCGTATAGCGTATGCAACATTAACTAGTAATGAAGTTTTTCCCGTACTTGAAACGGAAGTGAAGGTTACTATTGTTTTAACAGTCTGGTTATGTTGATTAACATTGGTATCAACTTCCTGAATGTTTAGTAGTGGGTTATTCTCAATCTTGTTAAATAAGTCATCTTGTTTATTTGTTTTAAAAGGGTTTTGAATTTCTTTTTCTGGTTCTTTTTCTGGTTCCTTTGCTTTTGGCATCGATTTGGAAGGAGAAGGAGAAAGAGATGGAGCAGGTCTAAATATAGAGGCAGCTTCCTTATCCTTTTTTTGAGCCGGCTTTGAATCACGAGTAACTAGTTTAGTGCTAGTAGGCTTAGTTTTAGGGGCTATAGGAGTAGACTGGCTTTCTGCTAAAGGAGAACCCGTAAGAGTATATATACTTTGAATTAACTCCTTAATTGAGAAAGGTTTCTGAAAAATTTTATTCACTCCTCGTTGTCTCGCTATTGTTGCGTGATTTCTCGTTTGTTTATCGATTGTAAAGATGATAGGTTTTGAGGCTGTCACCGAATTCTTTTTGAGGAATTCAACAATTTTTATTCCTGTTCCATCAGGTAGGTTAGCTGAAACAATGTAAATATCCGCTTGAGGTATTTTTTGTCTGTCTCCTTCAAATGCAGAGTTTGTAGTACTAGAACCAATTACGTTTATGCCAAATTCATCCTTTTCAAAGAATAATCCTTCAATAGTATCTATAAAAGTAGTGTTAGGATCAACAATATAGAGTTTAATTTTATTGTTGTTCATCTGAATCACCTCCGGTGTTACCACCTGAGTTTTCACTATTTGTTACTTCTTCTTTTTCGTTATCACTATCACTATTATCTTCGCTATCTTTAGGGCTTACTACATTTTTAGATAGTTCTTCAGCTGTAGTGGAGTCTTCATTAGAATCTTGTTTGTTACTATTGCTAGTTGCATTTGAATACGTTTTGTTAAGTATTGCATCAAAAATGTCACCTTGTTTAATAACAGTAGAAGTGGAACCGCTAGTGTCACAATTTGTATCAATTTCTCCACAAAGTTCTGATTTTTGACCCGGAATTTGATATACAAATGTTCCTAGTTGTGAAGCAGTAGATAATACTAAATGTTCTTCTAGGCTAACATCAACGTAAATGTTATTATCAATAATTTTGTATATCTTTATATTAGATAAAAGTATTCCTGTTTGAACAGATTCGGTATCGTCCTCTTCACCAGCTTTTTGCTTATAAGACAAAGCGATATTTATTAAGTCACCTTCTTGAACAGGAGGTAATCCCAATACTGCTTCAGGTAGCATATAAACCGTTCTTCCTTCTGGCATTACAGCTGCAAATTGACCTGCACCATTTGGTTCCATTAATGCTGTTGTAGGAATAGGGCTACCAGCTTTTAATTTATAGATAAGTGTTTTATCTTTTAATTGATTTACATTAGTGACTACTGTGCCTTTAAAATACTTGTATTCACTTTTTAGGATATCTTTCTTCTCAAAGAACTCCATTTGCTGATCCAGTGGAATACTGGTATTAATACCATTTTTCTTTAACACGATAATCTCTTGAGTGCTAATTCTTCCTGCTATAAGACTAATGGTTAAAACTGATATGATGAGGAAAAGCGCAATCAATGTGATTTGCTTTGCTCGATCTTTAAATCGACCTTTCATCTAGATCACCTCGCTTAAAAAAAATCTAGCTATTTATTCAAAAAAATCAAGTAATAAAATCAAAAAAATAAAATAAACGCCAAGTTAAATGGCGCTTATTTTACATTTCTTAAATCAGTAACTTCCCATAGGTTTTTAGGTTTCTTTCTTAACTGTTCTATTGTAGTCATATTTAAGGTTACATCAGCATTTTGTATGCCCCCAAGAGTTTTTGTTACCCAAGTGAAAAACTTTTTCTTAGTATTTTTATTTTTTACTTGCTCATTAGGGCAAATGAAATAAAAATCTTTTGTAATTTCATAAATTTTATCCATAGCATCTGAGAAACCCTCTTGAGTGTGTGTACCTCGTTCAACTTCAATGTGCATAAGCTTTCCTTCCTCGTCCTCAACTATAAAATCAAAGACTTTTCTGTGTTTAGGATCAATTTTAATAGATACATCTTCTAAATCTGTGTATACCTTATAACCCATTTCTCTAAAGATTTTTGCGCTATCTTTAATTAGATAACCGTGCTCAAGGCTAGCGTGATGCCCAACAATCCTTTTCTTTTCAGGAACCACCGGATTATCGCTTGTAATCTTTTTAAAGCAAGACTTTCCTGTTTTTGATAACTCATAAACATTGAAAGTTCCGCCACCTTTACCACCATAGCTAACTTGTTCATCACTTAAAATGCTTTTGTCGCGTAGTTCAGCAATGTCTCTGTTAAGTGCGTTAGAATTATATTTTTTTCCTACGAAGTAATATTGTTGTCCTAATGAATCTTCTTTTAAATACTCTTTTAAATCAGAGTTTCTTGAGATTCCAGTTTTACCAATAACGGTCATAAGGTATTCTTGTTGCACACTAAGATTTTGAAGGTAAGCATCAATGCTATCGTCAAAAAGGTCATCAACTTCTTCTTTCTCAGTCTCTACATAGTCTGGAGATAAAGGGTGCTTTGTGTTGGTCCTTGTTTCTTCTGGAATTTGCTTCTTTTCAGGCGTTTGAACAGAAGAGGGAGCAGTTAAAGGTTGTTTTCCAATGAAATCAGGCTTTAAATCTTCTGCTTTCTTAGTTGGTTGAGCTACTGATTTAGGTATTTCCTCAACAACTTCATTTTGCTTTGTTACTTCTTTCTTTTTGTCTTCTTTCATTTTATTAAATGAGGCAGTGAATTCATTAAAGAAATCTGAAAAATGGGGACTGTGTTCTGCCGTATTTTCTTGTAATTCTTCGCTTGATTCAATTGGTTCTATTTCAGGCAATTCTTCATTTGATGATAGCGGGTTATTTTCGGGTTCATTAAATACTTCTTCTGATTCATCAATACTAGGTGTAAGCTCACTAGGGGAAGGTGTATTTGATGGAGTTAACTGAGGATTATGTGCTTGAGCCATAGAATTCTGTTGCTGAAGTATCATTTCTTCTAACTCAGTAATCTTTTTAAAGTAAGCTTTATACTGTAAAAGCTTTTCTTTAAGAGCTGAGTTTTCATCTCGAACTTTACCAATTTCTTGTTCAATAATCTCGTCCGTTTCTTTTAAGCGTGTTAGTAAATTAACAACTAGTCCTTCAATATCCTCAAATACATCGTCAACTTTCCAAAGTCCTCGATCAACAATAGCCTTTAAATCACCTTGACCAGGGAATAGGTGAACAATTTTTCGCACCAAGTTCTTCATTTGTCGAACTTCTTCCTCATCAGCTCTTCTTTCCATTTGAAGATCACTAATTAATCTCTCATTATTTGATACGGATTCATTCATAAAACTTAACTTGTCATATAGACGGTTATATTCTATTTTAAGAATTTTTAACTGTTCTTTTGTGCTCTTTTTATCAAGTTCTTTTAATGAGAGTTTATCCACATCAGATAAATAATCTACTTTATCTCTTTCTTCTCCAACAGAAAAATCGTTAAAATCAGAGAAGGAATCATCAGAGCTATGTCCTGCGCTACGATTTTCATAGTCTCTTGTTTCAACGTTATTTAAGATGCTATTTAATTTGTCACTAGTAGCGGATTGAGCTCTTTTTTTGTTAGCACCTTCCAACAACATCTTAAAAACATTTCTATTTTCACTCATTAAATTTTCCCCCTTTCTAAAACAATTTAATAAAGATTAAGGTTTTTTCTTTTCCTTTTTTCGTTTGTTTTTTTCTTTTAGCCAGTAGTCATACTCGATCCATCCTCCATAAGACTCAACATATTTTAAAATTTTTAGAGATAAGTGAGGGTGTGTATATTCAAACAATTTTTGTTTGATTTTAAAGTCGGGTGTTATTACACCTTTGGTATCGACAATTAAGGTCTCTCCAGATGGAAGGAAAACAGAAAAATCAGCTATGTATTTAATTGGATGAAATTTCTTATCGTTTTTCTTAAAAGAAGGTTGCAAGATGAAAGAAGGCTTTAAATCAAAGTCGATTATTGACCCTTGTTCCTTTTCTCTGAGTAGATGTAAGTAGTAATTTGCCTCTAACATTGAGTCAAATTTAATATCATTTATAACAATTTTATTGGCTCCATACTTAGATTTCGTTTGATTAATAGATAATGAATCTAAATTAAAAGAGTGAATAAAACCTTCACCTAGCAATGCTTTTAGTTTTTTATAATATTTTAGGCCGTCATTATTTTTAAAAATAATTTCATCCATTTCATATGTCTTTTTTTCTCTTTTTTTCTTAGATGTAATGTCTTTTTTTGTTGCTGTTTTAACCAAAGAATCACCTCGAATTTGTTGTAAGGAAAATAATACACTTTTCTTAAAAAAGCAAGAAAACGAACAATAAAATAGCACCGTCTTATGACGATGCTTTTGATAAAATTTTTGCCATTTTAACGATTGATACTTCTCTAGTAATTTCGTTTACAGTAATTTTCTTTCGTTTCGTTTTACCTGCAGCATTCTTTTTCTTCAATCTAATTGTTCTCTCTATAACCCTGCTTTGAATTCTTCCTGTGAACCTAACCATATCACCTTCGTCCAGTTCAGCCAGAATAATTTCAGCGTTTTTACCCCATACAAAAAAGTTAAAGAAAACAAAGCGTTTTTCGTCTGGAAGAAAATATTCCACAAATGACTGCACAGTAACTTTTGCGAATTGATTTCCCTCGACTACATCAAAAGAGGGTGTTCTACTTATTCTGCCGTGATATGTAATTTGGTTTTGATCACCAATTAGAGGATCTAGGGTATTATCCAACTTAATTATTTCGTGAGCAATTACTTCAAAAGCAGTATGTTCAGTTTCTTTAAAAACTTCACCGTTATAATCAACCCTGTATATGTATGATTGTGTTTCCGTTCTCTCGCGTTGTCCATTTTCTCTGATAATAGAGTCCTCTGGAATTTCATCAATTAAGTTGTATTCAAATAACTTGTCCCAAGAAATTGGTTGCTTAATTCTGGAAGTAGGTTGCTTTTCAGTAGGTAATTCGCCTTCTTGAAAAAAATTTGTATATAAATCCACCGCATTTTGAATTAAATCATTATCCAAGGGATGAGTAGTTTTGTAATTACGACTCTGAGCTTCGCCCTTAATTAACACTCTGTCTCCAATTTCGTAAGTTTCAAGGACTTCTTCATCGTTGAATCGGATAATTCTAATTTCGTCAAATACCGCTTCTTCAGTAGAATCTTTTTGTTCCCTATAAGACCGCATATCAAAACCTGCAAGAGGGAAGGGGATGTAATTAATAGACTCATCCTTTGAGTATATCTCGCCGCTAACAGTGACTTTATTTTTAAATGGTTTAGTTTTAATTTCTTTCACACTTTCACCTTCTTTACATAGATTTTTTTCTTGAGTTGTAGCCAAGTAAAATTTCCTGTGCACCACTCAACTTTTGGCGGTAATCACCAAAATTTTGTAGATCTTGAGAAGTTATATAATTCATTGATAATAAATAATCTTCTAGCTGCTCATAAGATGTTATTTTTTCTTTTTCAGAATATAATCCAATCTCAAGGTCAAAACGTACTGGACGAATCTCGATAATTTCTTGATTTACTGACCAATCTAAAATCTTGTCGATTTCGTAGTCTGTAATGTAGTAAATTCCACATTCAAACGGTTCCGGACTAAGGACAGTTTGCTCAATACGATTGTGTGAACTTTGATCACGTAGTCGATGTTTAATAAAGATGTATCTTTCTTCATCATCGATAATTTGCTTTACAAAAACCCATTTATCAAGAATTGAATCTAACAAAATTTTCTTCTTTTGTTGTTCAACTTTATTCTTTCGTTTCTTCTTTGTCACTCAAATCACCCCAGTGTTGTAACGTTTCCTTGTATCAAATTAATCTTTGTCCTTTAAAAACCTTTAGAAAACAAAAAAGAAATAGGCAGAAAAACAATGGTATTTTTAAAAAAAAATGAAGATTTTCTTCAGTAAAAGTTTGAAAGAATAAGAGGTGTTCCAAACTTGAAACAGACGATTGCTAGATCTTTAATCGTGGTAATGGCAGTATTTATAATTATAGCGGGGAAATTCGCTTACATTCAGTTGTTTCAAGCTGATAAACTGCAAAAAGAAACCGTAGAACAAAGGGTAAGAAAAATTAAAGAAATGCCTGAAAGAGGAGAAATAAAGGATAATGAGGGAAGAATTTTAGCGATGAGTTTAAATGCAAAAAACATTGCCGTATATCCTAACCTTATGAAGTCAAAAGAAACAAGAGAAAAAGTTGCTAAGGTTTTAAGTGATGTATTGGAACTTCCTTATAAAGATGTTTTGAAAAAAGTTGGAACTAGAGATTCAAAGGGAAAGCTTGTACAGTGGACATCTATTGCTAATCGTGTAAGTCCTGAAAAAGGCGAAAAGCTAAAAGACTCAGATTATGCAGGCTACATTGAAATTTCTAATGCACCAAAAAGGTACTATCCAAATGGTTCATTAGCAAGTACTATTTTGGGCTTTGTAAACTATGAGAACCAACCAGGAGCAGGAATTGAGATGTCTCTAAATCACTACTTGTCAGGTATCCCTGGGTATACAGTAGCCGAGGTAGACCATTCTAAAAAAGAAATTCCTATTGGTTTTCAAACAGCATCTAAACCAGTACCAGGACAACAAATTACACTAACAATTGATAGCTATATTCAATACACATTAGAAGAAACACTAAAAAAAGCGGCAAAAGATATGAAGCCTAAAGCTATGCACGCTGTTGTAATGGATCCTAATACAGGAAAGATTTTAGGTATGGCAAGTTACCCATCTTTTGACCCGAATGATTATACTTCTGCGAAGCCAGGTAGTATTAACTTGAATCCAGCTTCGTATGTGTATGAACCTGGCTCTACATTCAAACCAGAATATATGGCATCCGCACTAGATGGTGGCTACATTAATGAAAACTCTAGTTGGTATGATGGTGTGGGTTCCGTTAATATCGGAGGAGCGAGAATTAAAAACTTTGATGGCGTAGGTTTAGGGCAAATGAGTTTACAAGACATCATTGTAAATTCAAGTAACGTTGGTATGGTACGTATATCACAAACGATGACGAGTAAACAGACACTTGAGGGACTAAAGAAAATGGGATTTGGTCAGAAAACAGGAATTGAGTTTCCAAACGAAGAAATTGGTTTGGTTCCAACAGTTAAACGACTAAATAGCGATCCTCAAGCAAAAGCTACTGTATCCTTTGGACAAGGGATTAGTGTTACCCCAGTACAATTGATTACAGCTTTCTCAGAAGTAATTAACGGTGGATATAATATAACTCCAACAATACTTGAAAAAGTAGAAGATGAGTATGGGAATGTTCAATATCAATGGGCACCCGGTAAGAAAGAAAGAGCACATAAGGAAAAAACAGTTCAACTAATGAAAAGATATTTAGCAGCTAACTATGAAGTAGGTTCTGGTAAAACGATAAAAATTGATGGTTATGATGGCGGAGCAAAGACCGGTTCTGCTTGGAAAGTAGAAAATGGTAGATATAAGTCAGGTGCTATTATAGGTTCGTTTATGGGATTCATTCCACGAGATAATCCTAAGTATGTAATGCTAGCTGTAGTTGATGAACCAGAAGGTATTGGTTTTGGTGCTCAATCAGGTGGTCCAATCTTCCACAACGCGATGACAGAAATTTTACGTTATAAAGGTGAACCAAAAACTAAGCCTTTAAAAGGTAAAGATAAAATAGAAGAAAACATAAAAATAAATGTTCCAGATTTAAAATATGAATTGTTTGATGTAGCAGAACAAAAGCTTAAAAAAGCAGTTAAAGGTAGTCTAGTAGTTACAAAAAAAGGTCTTGGTGAAGTAGTGATTTCACAAGATTATAATTATAAGGACGGTACGTTGTACGTAAACTTGAAGACAGTGAATATTAAAGGCACAGGAGCTACTTACATACCTAAAATTGAAGGACTACCAGTTGAACAAGTTAAATCCCTTTTAAACCGTTACAATATTAAGTTACAGTCTCACGGCAAGGGTAACATTGTTTATCAGGAAACAGAACCAGGAGAATATAGCAAAAAGATTAAAAAATTAACTGTGTGGTGCAACTAAACGGGTTCATTATGAACCCGTTTTTCTTTTCTTCATAAGGAGTTAAAGGGAAATAAATGTATATAACCAATATGGTAGGGGGGAGATATTTTGAAAAAACTTTCAAAAGCTGAATTTATAAAGCAAATGTCTACAGTCAGAAAAGAAGATAAAAAAATAATACATAAATGGGGAACGAAAGCTCAAACAAAGGCTATTCGTTGGTAGGAGGTTTATATGAATAAACTACGTTGTGGATTTTGTAACCGTACAGAAGACCAAGTGGAGAGTCTTATCCAAGGTACAGGATCTTCTGCTATATGTAATCAGTGTGTAACACACTGTACAGGAATTTTAGAAAAAAACCTAGCAGAAGATGAAGTTTTAGAAACGAAATTCAAAAATGCAAAAGAAATTAAGGAACAGTTAGATAAATACGTAATTGGCCAAGAAGAAGCGAAGAAAAAGCTAGCAGTAGCTATTTATAAACATCTTTCTAGAAAAAAAGGTGTAAATAAAAGTAACGTATTATTAATTGGTCCATCGGGTGTCGGTAAAACTGAGCTTGCTCGTTCCATTGCGAAGATACACGGTGTTCCTTTTGCAATTGCTGATGCCACACCACTAACTGAAGCAGGTTATGTAGGTGAAGATGTGGAAACAATTCTATTAAAATTAATTCAGGCAGCGGATAATGATATTGCGAAAGCGGAGAACGGAATTATATACATAGATGAAATTGATAAAATTACAAGAAAAGGCGAAAATGTTTCAATTACTAGAGATGTATCCGGTGAAGGTGTGCAACAGGCTCTTCTAAAAATTGTAGAGGGTACTATTGCAAATATTCCTCCTGAGGGTGGAAGAAAGCACCCTAATGCTAAGTTTATTCAAATGGACACTAGCAACATTCTTTTTATATTTGGTGGAGCGTTTGAAGGTTTGGATAAAATTATTGAAAAGCGGATCTCTAAAGAGAATGTCATCGGATTTGGAAAAAAAGATAGCTCTAAGGAAAAGGAGCAATTAAACACTAATAAGGTAACGGTTGATGATTTGACTAAGTTTGGACTTATTCCCGAGTTTGTAGGGCGTATTCCTATTGTAGCTACTCTGAGTGAACTGAAAGAAGATGAATTAGTACAGATAATGAAGTTGAATTTGGAAAATGAATACAATCAATTTGACATTGAATTTGAACCAGAATCTATTAATGAAATTGCTAAGAAAGCTATTGAACGCAAAGTAGGAGCAAGGGGATTAAGAGCAATTTTAGAAGAAGTGACTTTTGACTACATTTATAATGGTGAGAAAAAAGTTATTAAAATAGAAGATGTTCAAAGCAAATTAGGATGATGTGTTAAACATTGTCCTTTTTTTATTTTATATACGTGACGGCTCTTCAGTTATTAAGAAGGTAGTGGTAGCAAAGGATAAATAATAATTTTCAGTTTGTTCAACTCTTGAAAAAACAAAAAAAAAGGAAGTAAATGAATGCGTGAGAATTATTTTTTTCTTGAAACAAGGTTCTGATGGAGAAGAAACAACTAAATTGGTGGAGCAGTTTCATCATTTGATGAAAGCAACAAAAGTTCTTCCAAGTGGACAGCAGAAAATAATACTTTAAAATAGGTAATTTTAGTAGGAAGGGAGTGCATCCGTCGGCCGACGGTATTTCTAATGAAAGAAACTAATACAAAGAATGCATTCGAATATTTGGACGACTTAGAATATGTTTACGATGCCTCGGTTTTTAAAGCATTCGGTAAATGTTGGATAGATAAAAATCGCTTTATTGATGCAATTACTAACTCAAGAGCGGCACTTACACAGGAGCTTGAAAAGGCTCGTAAGATTGAAATTAGAGAACAAAAAATTTATGAAGAAGCTGAAAAAAAGAAGGAAGAAATGATTCGTGAGACAGAGGAAATGATTGCTAATCTAGACCCTGTTAAAGAAGCTGAATTATTCGCTCAACAAATTGTAGAAAAAGCTCAAGAAGAAGCTGAAAGAATTTGTATGGAAGCCTTAGAAACAAGAGATAATACAATCTCTCACGGAGAAAAGGTTAAAAACGAACTTATTAATCAAGGTCATCAATTCCTAGAAAATGTCCTAAAAAGCTCTTTAATCACATTTGATGAAAATCAAAAGCATCTATTTAATTCTCTTGAATCACACCGAGAAAAACTAATGGTTGCTTATGAAGAAATTGCCCCAATGGTAAAGACTGATAACGAGGAAACAACACAAGCCTCTTAATAGAAGTCATACTGACACACTTAACAAAATACATATTGTTATCCAAAAGGAAGCCCCTTTAAAAATATGTGTTAACTTTTTAATGTGATATTGAAAAAAGACGCCTCTTGTTTTTCGGAACAAAAGAGGGCGTCTTTTTTTGTCTTGTTTTCTTGTGTTCCCGAGAAAATGATGGTATTTTCTAAAAAATTTAACGTAAATCCATAAGGTTTTTAACTTAAATACTAGTAGATGGTGAAAAACCTTTTTACTTCTTTGGGGAGGTCAGAAGCTTGGAATATTTAAAACAGATATTGAAATCTAACAAAATCGAGATGGGGAATTTAAAGGAAATAACAGACATCTTTGAAATGTTAGGTAACCAACAGGAGTTAAAAAACATCTTCAAAAAAATTAATAAGTACCTCGAAAATCTTGAGACCGAATACTCAGTGTGGGAATACAACCGAGATAAGGATATTCAATTACTTATGTTTAATGGTGATAAAGAGAAAAAAGAAGGGTATTTAAATAACCAACATATTTTTTCTAAAGTACAGAAAAATAAAAAGCCTTTAGCGGACTTTGAAGCAGAAGGATTTAATCTAATGCTACCTATTATTTCTCGTGAAGAGGTAGTAGGGTATTTCTGTTTGCACCAAAACATAGAACTTGGTGATAAATGGCTTGATGTATATCTCATCGTACAATTATTAGGTTTTACATTAAAGTATTATGAAATGATTGACTTAATGAAAGAGATGGCCGTAGTGGATGTAATTACAGGTCTATACAACTATAGACATTTTAGATTGCAAATTGACTTAGAAGTTGAAAAAGCAAAGCGTTTTAAAAAGTTCTTAACGCTTGCAACGATGAAAGTTAAAGATTTTGATGAGATAAATAAAAAATTAGGTTTTGAAGGTGGAGAAGAGGTTTTAAAACTTTTTGGATCTACCTTAAAGAAAATAAGCCGAAAAACAGATATGCCTTCAAGATTAAATGATGAAATGTTCGCCATTCTATTATATGAAACAAATTTAGAAGGAGCTCAAAAATACATTCAACGTTTAGAGAAATACTTAAGCGAAGTTCCTATTGTAGTTCAAGGCTATAGTTTTGCTATTCAGCTAGAACACAATCTAGTTGAATATTCGAACCTAATGAGTAGTGAAGAATTCTTAGAAGAGGCAAAAAAAATATAAACGCCTAATACAGGCGTTTTTAAATAGTAAGTTAGGAGTGAAATTATGAATATAGGCGCCAGGATAATTAAAACAGGACTTTCAGTAACACTGGCCTTAATAATTGCTAATCTGTTAAATATGCAACCTGCAGTAATTTCGGCAGTAGCAGCGGTAATCGCTATCCAACCTTCTATTATGAGATCTTGGAAGTATGTAAAAGAAGTGACAGTAACGAACGTTGTAGGTGCTTTATTTGCTACCCTAGGCTTCTATGCATTTGGTACGCAGCCAATTTTTATTGGTATTATAGTGATTTTAACAATTGCGGTTAATCTAAAGTTAGGTTTGAGTAAATCAGTAAATTTATCCGTTTTAACTGTAATTGCAATATTAACATCTCCTTTGCACGAATCAACTCTGAGCACAGCGGGTAATCGCTTCTCTTTGGTGGCAATTGGTGTTATATCTTCATTTTTAATTAACATTTTTGTACTACCGCCAAAGCACGATCAACGATTTTACGACTCAATAAGAAAGTTAAATGAAAAATTAAGTACACTTTTAAGAGTTGCTCCAGAAAAAGAAATGTCTATTGCAACATATAAGCAAGAAAAGAATTCATTAGATAAACTTTACAATAAAACAAGAGAATTGTTTGATTTACTAAATGAAGAAAAACGAAGAATGTGGGTAAAAGACCGACGTATGTTTGTAAAGAGGATAGTTATATTTAGGCAAGCTGTAAAAGTTATCCAAAAGGAAATAAGTCTGTTTGAGAAGATAGAAAAAAATCTTAACAATATGGATGAGATCTCTAATAAGGGAATTCAAGAAGTTAAAGATACTCTTAATGAACTCTTACAATATCAAGAATCTATATTTTGGGTATACGAAGGTAAAATAGTTCCTAAACCTACCTCTACGAAAGGTAGCAAGGAGAAGAGAGAAAGGATTGTAAGCAAACTGAAGTGTACTGTAAACGAATTAATGAAACATTATGATCCTGCAAATGAAGAGTTATGGTGGAGGCTATTCCCGATTGTTAATGCTTTGATAGAAACCGAAAATGAATTAGAACAACTAGAAATTCTGGTAGTGAATTATAAACTAAGAAGAAAAGAGAAAAAGGGTAAAGCGAAGAAAACTATTAAAAAGGCAATAGAACAACTCGAAAAATAACAAAAAAAGGTTATTTAGTCAATTACGGACTATCTAACCTTTTTTTATTAAAGTGCAATTTATAAACCAAATTTAATATCAAATTTCATAAATACTTTTTTTCCACTCTTAATATAAACGCTTATATAATAAAAAAAGGAAAAGCAACAAGGGGATGTTGACGCCCTTCTTTTTAATCCGTTTAAAGTAAAAAAACCAATATTAATATAGATGATAACAAGACGAGGGGGAACATTTGTGACTAAATCCGCTTTAACAATGTTACTAGAGGACATTTCACCATATAAACTATTAAACGAAGAGGAAGAAAAGGCATATTTATCTTTAGCTCAAGACGGCGATAGGGAAGCTCGTGATATTATGATTAACCATAACTTGAAATTAGTTGTAAATGTAGCGAAAAGATTTAATAAAAGAGGCGTTGAATTAGAAGATTTAATACAAGAAGGTTCAGAAGGTCTAATTGTAGCAATTGAAAGATTTGATTTAAACAGCGGATATAAATTTAGCACATACGCTTATTACTGGATTATGCAACGGATCTATAAAGTAGTTCAGAATAAATCAAGAACAATTCGAGTTCCAGTATACATTCACGAAATGATTAACAGAATTTCAATTGCCAAAGAGGAACTTTATGCCCAAGGGAAAAGGCCTACAGTAGATGCAATTGCGAAGTTAATTGGTGAAGAAGAAAGAAAAGTAAAAGTTGCTATGAGACATATGAAGCGTAACCTTAGCCTTGAATACGAAAAAGAAAACTCAGAGTTTTCAAATACAATTGAGCAAGAAACATTTGATCGACCTGAAGTAAAATTTGAACAATCTGAAGAAGTTAATGAATGTAAAAGAGCTATTTTTGATGCTTTAGATACGTTATCAGATCGTGCTCAGGAAGTTCTAATTCTCCGTTTTGGTTTGGATGGAGTATCGGAGGGAAGAACTTTAAAAGATGTTTCAGAAATTGTAGGCATTAGTAAAGAGCGAGTAAGGCAAATTGAAAAGAAGGCTTTAGAAACATTGCGTGAAGGCGGCGGAAGAACTGAGCGCAGAAGACGTTTACGAGAGTACGTATAAAAGGAACCTTTAATTTTAAACCATACATACATAAATACATAAATAGCAATTAAAACATACATATAACTTTTAAAGTTAATCTAATTTACATATGACAAATTTATTTGTCCAAAAGACCTCAAAAAGACACGATATGCTTAAATTATATTAAGGCATAACGTGTCTTTTTAATTAATCAAAACTTTGAGCTCTTCTTTCTTCTTGTTCAATAATTTGAAGCAACTTCGTCTTAACTCTCTGTAAAGCATTATCAATTGTTTTAGCCTTATCTAAGTTAAGCTTTTGTTGAATTTCTTTGTAAGAATATTTCTGAAGGCGCAACAAATATACTTCTCTTTCGTTATCGCTTAACTCTTTATCTAGTAGCTCTTGATAACGATCAACACTTTCTTCTAAAATTAAACGTTCCTCTGGGCTCATAAATTCTAAACTAGTGGTTTTTTGGACTTCAGGCCGGGCAGCAATTATGTCCATAGAGGTTAGGTTTTCATTATCTTGAAGAGGGCGGTCAAAAGACACCATATCGTTAAGAGGACTATGTTTCTTTCGGTTCGAGGTCTTAATGGCGCTAATAAGCGCACGAGTAATACACATATAGAGAAAGTTTTCTAAGTTTTTTTGGAAATTTCCAGCATTCCCTTTGGTTTCGTCAAAATCGTGTATAGCCCTAGTTAAACCTATTAATCCTTCTGAAAACAAATCATCTCGGTCCCCGCATCGCAAGAAGTATTGTTCGGTATTAATAATAGTTGAAATCATTGATTTGTAGCGATTAATTAAGTAACGAGTCGCTCTCTCATCATTTTCCCTAGCCATAATTAATATTTCTTTTAAATCCAATTGTTCAATTTTCGAAGACATTTCAATCCTCCTTCAGGAATGAGTTAAGATATAATTTATGAGAAATATATTTAAACCTTTTAAAAGAAAAAAAGAAACGAGAATAATCTCGTTTCTTTTTATTTTGTTGCTACTAAGTAATATTTCATTTGACCTTGATATTCAAAAGTTTCTCCTGCTTTAAGTTCAATAACAGAACCATCGCGGATAACTTGTTTAGTATCAGTTGTATTTGCAAAACCATTAATAACGATTAATAAACGATCAACTGGAGCGGCTGGAATTGTTTCTTTACTACCTACTACTGTGTGGTAAGAAACTTCGAAGCCTACCTCTTCTAATTTATAAACATCGAAACGACCAATATCGTTTGCTTTCATTTTTGTTGAAGCAGCTTTAAGATGTAACTTGCTCATATGAAAATTCCTCCTAGAGTGTTGTTTTGATTTTCATTTATAAAATACAATTTTGCTAATTACTTTCCTTGAAAATTTTTTCAATTTGTAAAAATATGAAAAGTGAGAGGGGATATATCATCAGAATCCGGATAGATTGGAATCCGAATTTAAGAGAAATTAAATCTAAAAAAGAAATAATTGCTCCTAATGGTTCTGTAATTAGAAAGGAAAACGAAATAATCATTTATAAAGAATTAATATACTGCACCATTTACAGCCATAAAGTAGGGCGTTATGAAAGTTGGCAAGGTGTAGAATGCGAAGGGAACCCGGAAAACCAAATAAGTATAAGTATAGATAACAAAGAAATTTCAGCTTGCAGTTTATGCAATAACCAACTTTCTTGTATATTTCAAAATGATGCTTCTAAAAATAAATTTTGTCTCAAAGAAGAATATAAAGATGTAGAGCGTGAAAAGTTTATTGACTGGATATTCAATAATAGAAACAAATATAAGATACAAAAGAAGCCACTAAAACATTAAATGTCATAGTGGCTTCTTTTTAGTCGTTAGAAGAAATAGTATCTAACGCCGCTCTTTGATTAATTGAATCACGCACAACTGATTTAGGTGAACCAATAAGTTGTCTTGATCTTTCCTTTACTAGTTCAGGATTAGCGTGCGGATTTGGTTTAACAGGTGGCAATGGGTAAGCGGTAAATGGGTGACTCTGTAAACCGTCCTTAGTCATTACCCTTGCTATTATAGTAAACTTACCTAAGTTAGCTATATCCTGTGTCTTGTATCCGGTGTTATTATCCGGATTATAATAGAATTCCGAGAAAAACTTAGCATCAGTAGGACCAACACGGAAGGTTAACAACGTTCCGCAGTTGTTGAAGATGGCGCTCATTAAGAAGTCACCGCCACTCTGACGGAGTTGATCTAAGAACTGGTGGGCTATGCACTATGTTATCTTAAAGGTTTTTTATCCTTTAAATCTATCTCTTCTTATTAGAGGTAGGTCAGCATACATATTTACCCTCGGCTTTACGTTAGGGTAGCGAAGACTCGTGGTGGTATTTTTGCTCTCATTATCGCTCAACCACTATGCGTTACACAGACTGCTGGTGACAGCCCGCTCGATGTTCCCATCACAGGGTTCTTCGAATTTCCTCACTCATAATCTAAATAGTTTCCTATTTAGACGGCCATATTGACCAAGCCCAATCTATATTTACGTGCTTCTGAAAGTATCTCGGCAAACGATTTAGCACCGCCGGAATCACCAACAAAGTTTTGGACAAATATCTTCCATAAAGTTCGCTACAACTTTATGCGTTCTCTTAGGAACTGCTCACAGTCACCTGTGAAATGTTGAGACTATATCTTCATCCTATATAGAGTGTTCTACATAGGAGCTCCCCGTTACGGATACCAAAAGCTTGTATCCTCTCGACAATACTTAAAATATTGTCATTTAGTCGTTGCACCTTCCTGCAAAACAGGCTTGGCTCAGGATTGTCTTGTTGTCATATAAATAACAAGAGTTTCCCTGAATTAAAGGAGTTTTCGATACACATCACTGTGTAAAGGAGCACCAATCTACTCATCTACGTAAAGGAACGTAGGTACACGTAAATCCATAGGTATTGAAACACGTTGCATTGCCGCTATTTGAACTTTTGAAATTAACATTGTTCCTAATAAAGCTGAGTTTTCAAAACCAATATCTCCTCGGCTAAATCTAGCTAAGATAACACCACCGGAGTTAATTACTTCTGCAACATCAATCGTTGATTTCTTTTGACAAATAATGTTTGCTACTAACGTGTCTGATAGGAATCTCCGGATCTTATTCAACGGAGCATTTAAATTAGCTGTAGCAAACTGTTTATTTTGATTTAAACTTGGGAATACTGTATCCCAATAATTTTTAACAATTGGATCTTTAATGTGTGGAATGATAGTTTTTCTGTATCCGTCATTTACAAGGATTAGTAGCATCTCTAGGAGGCCACCACCGGACGGAGAATCTAGTATCGCTGAACAAGACATTCTGAAAATATCATCCGTATTTGGCAAATTGTTAGCTTAGTAGTTTTTTATCTACTAATTCTATTTCTTCTTATTTGAAATAGATCAGCATACATTTTTACCCTCGACTTTACGTTAGGGTAGCGAAGACTCGTGGAAGTATTTTTGCTCTCGTTAGCGCTCAACTTCTATGCGTTACACAGACTGCTGGTGACAGCCCGCTCGATGTTCCCATCACAGGGTTCTTCGAATTTCCTCACTCATAATCTAAATAGTTTCCCACTTAGACGGCCCAAATTGACCAATTGCCGCATCACCGAATACACGTTTAAATAAAGTAATATAACTATCAACCACAAGTGATTTTTCCATTTCTCTTCGATCCGGATCTTTGGTAGATATCTCTAGGAGATTTAATCCAAAAGGCCAGCTTATGTCTGTGGGATCCAAAACATAGACGTCTTTCCTTCTTGTGGAAATTTTTTCTAAAACAACATCTACTAGCTCACCGTGAGGATCTATGACAACTGCTCCACGACCACGTTCTATATCATTTATAATCATATTTTCTAGTAGCGTGGATTTACCTACCCCAGTCATTCCGCTAATATATACGTGGCGAAGTCGGGCCAATAAGTCTAATCCTACAGGTTGTAAGTTACCTGATTCATCTGGAGCCATAGCAAATGGATCTTCTTTTGCAATTCCATTTGGGAATGGTTGTTTTTTGTTTTGGATATAGACAATACCAGGAGTGGTAGTTGTCTTGTTCACTAGGTGGGCAAAACCAGCAATTTCAATTGTTGATAAGACATCTTGATTTTTTATCACACTGAAATGACGGTTTTTCATTCGTTCGTGAACTTTATAGGAGTTTGTATACTTGTTTTTCTTAAATCCGTTGTGAAGACTGTTCAGTTCTTGGAAATTGCTCAAGATACGTCTTAGTCGTGCTTTTGCCGCATCTTTTCCGATAGGGGAACCTACCATAACTCTAACCTGAGTCTCAAATCCCATATGTTGAACTTTCTCTAACATTTGTTTTTGATTCACTGTGTCTAAACTAGATTGTTGAGGAGAATCAACTTTTATATCATCTGGTCTTCCGCCGAAGCCAGAAATGATGTGATCGATAATAGCAAAGAAACTTCTCATAATACGACCAACATAGTTTGTCCACTCAGGCATTTTGCCTGGTTTTTTCTTTGTTTTCTCATAACGTGCTAACGTTTTAGCGGCTCGACCATTCCACTTGTAAGGAGCAGGTCTCATCATTATTTGAACAACAGCTATTTCATTTTCGTTAACGGTTGACAAGGTACTTAATATTGAAGATAGTGGATCAACCTCAATATCTTGAAATTGTTTAATAGAAAACGCATTATCCTCACGTAAAGTAAGCTCAGCTGCATCAAATGATAGGTCAGGATTATCGGGTTCAGGCATATAATCCTCTTTCGCTCTAACAACCTCACAATAGCGGTAAGTTGCTAATAGCCGTTCTTCTACGTGTTCAACCATATTTTCAGGAACCCAAAAATTAAAAGAAATTAATTTTTTTGCATCTCCTTTTTTTAGCTCATTGGTAGACACAATCTCAAAAGAAAAGTGCTCTTGAGATTTTCTTAACCTCTTATACCAAGGTTGATATAAGTGGAAAGACGTCCACATTTGACTTATTTCAAAGGGAGTTACTTCGGAATCTTTTTCTAACAATACTTTTAATAAAACTCCATTTGTAGAAGACTGCTTCATTAAATTGTTTTGATATATTACCCATAGGATATGTATGATTGTTGAAATCACTATGAGTGCTAAAACAGAAGTGAGTACTATTTGAAAAGTACTAAAGTCATATGTGCTTGTAGTAGTCTCATTAAACATTAAATCCCTCCTTTAAAGAAATTCTTATAGTCTTATAAACATTCTTTTAGATATGTCAAATTGAACGGCTATTAATCATTTCTAGAATTATCTGCGGTACAAAAGGAAATGAAGAAACGAAAATGAATGCTTGTTTAGATAGGGAAGCATTTCTACTATTGAATAGTCTTGAGAAGAGGGTGGAACATTTGAAAGAAAAATACTTAGTATATAGCTGGATGGGACAACTATTTGCATCACCAATAAATGAGGTAGTTGAGGTATTAGATTTAAATAATATGGTAAAAACAAGTCGAGAAGAGATGAAATTAACATCTTGGAAGAAAAGAACTATGCCTGTTTTAGATCCCGTGTCTCTATTGACAATAGAAGAGACACCAATCACAAAACAATCTAAAATTGTTATTATAGAAGCGAAAAATATGAAAGTGGGCTTCTTAGTAGAAAAAATTATAGGCATTGAAGAATTAAAAGTAGAAAATATGAAAGAACCAAATGTATCAGAAAAAAGGTTTGTAAAAAACACACTTGGATCTTACAAGATCGTTGATTTTGGTCACTTTATTAATGCTGATACACTTCCTCTTATAAAAAAAGCATTAGAGATTAATGTTAGTGTAGTGCTAAATGGAGAAGAAATGTTAAGTCAACGTTGGAATGAAAGAGAAGCAATGTTAGAAGAGTTGAAATTAGAATCACTTAATTTCTTAATAGAATCTAATAGAAGAAAAATTGATGATTTTTACATCGATGGAATGATGAAAATACATAGAATGATTGAAAAAATGTAAAAAAGCCAGGTTCATAAGAACTTGGCTTTTTAAAATAACCCAAACTTTCTTTTTTCTTTTTTATCCTCAGACATTACTTCAAAGATATTTTGAATATAATTGGCGGTCATTGTTAGTGGTCTCATTAATGAAGGAGGACACTGTTTTTTTAGTATTGGAGAAGCAATTTGAATTGAATCATATATTTTTTGGTCCCGAGGAATTACAACTTCAATTTTCTTGGAAATAGTAGACTGTAAAATTTGTTGCATTTTAGGAGTGTCATCATTCAAATAGGACTTATTTAGAATTGGGTACAATTTTTTTAAATCTAAGAAATTAAGAAAGAAGGGACCGAATTCTCTATCATAAATTTTTTGAGTTGCAATAATACTTCCTGGTGTCTCGTTAATAGGATTAATTATTACATCTATATGCTTCATAATATGGACAATATACGGTTCTTCTAGACCACTTTCAACATCAAAAAGTACTGATGTAAATCCTTCTTTTTTAGCATAATCCATTATTAAATCGAATGCTGTAACGATAGTTTCTTGGTTTGGTTTTTTATCTTTTAAGATCAAACCCAACATTACGCGAAGGTTCTTATAATATGGATGTGTCATTAAATAATCATCAACATCAGTTGATTTTAAAGCGACTTGAGAATCAATATCCTCACATAAGGCACCTAAGTTTCTGTTCCCATCTGGATCATTTAATCCAAATTGAATATGTACATTAGGGTTGTTTACATTAAAATCCGCCAGTAGTATTTTTTGCTCAGAATGTTGCGCAAGCATTATTCCAGTGTTTACTGTTAAAAAAGTAGAACCAGATTGTTGTCGGATTGCCCAAAACGCCGCTGAAGTTTGGCTACTAATTGATGCATTTTGTTTAAACTCAGTATCGAAAGTAGAATATTCTTCTTCAACTATTATTCCGTCCTTTGAATTTAAAATAAAATCCTCATCTATATCAAAATTCTCTTCATCTAAATCAGGAAACTTATCTGCTACATCTTTCCAAGTCTTAGGATGAAGAAAAGATTCATACATTTCTTTAATATTTAACTTTGGATCTATTCTAAAAACATCAAAAACGCTTAATTGATAAAGCAACTTTATAAGTTTTATGTTGTCATTATCAGTTAAAATAAAAACAATTCTTTTTTCAGGATGACGCTTACGTGTTAATTTAATGAGTTGTTCTAAAGATAAGGTATTTCCATCAAGTTTATCTGACATTAAGATAATATCAGGTTGTACGCGTATAATGGTATCACTTAAGCCTTCACGAAAATAAACTCGAGGTTTAGCGATATCAATTTTAGTGTCTTTTGCAAAAAGTTTATCTAGTGTGTTATCTAGTTTTTCAAATCCCGTAGCAAGTAAAATGGAAATCATTTCGATCACCTCTTGCTCCATATATTAAATAAGCTTTTAAATAAATCAATCATTTTAATGAAAAAAGTAATTGTAGGTATTTTAAAAGAAAAATCAATGAAATGCAGGCCTTACTAAGGTTCTGTATTTTTTTTTGTTTTTTTCTTGAAATAGGAAAAAAATGCATTACTATGTGTGTGGAAAAGGAGGGATGAGTTATGAAAAAACTATCTCAATTATTTGTTACATTTGCAGTTGCATTTAGCGCAGTTTTTAGCGTTGCGACTGTTGCGGATACAACTCCAGCTACTGCTACTCACGTAGTAAAAGCTAGTTCGATTTTTGATGGTAAGAATGTAAATGAAGGTGCTGCTAATGGTGCGGATGCTAAAGGTGTAATGGATGCTATATATAAAGCGGCGAATATCTTCGCTGGATTCGTTTTAGGTATTTCTATCATTATGATTATCGTAGGTGGATTACGTTATATCCTATCTAATGGTGATCAAAGACAAGCTGAACAAGGTAAAATGATTCTTATTTACTCTGGTATTGGTATTGTCATCGCACTTAGTGCATTCGTTATTGCAAGAATTTTCGCAGGATTATCCTTCTAACCTAGCGTTAGAAAAAGTGAAAAATGCATACAAAGGTTTAATTACTTTTGTTTGCATTTTTCACTTTTTCTATATAAATAATTGACCTTCAGATATTACTTTGTAGATAAGTAAGCTATCTTTACCGCTTTATATAAACAAAACGGTTATGTGGAAAAATCCAGCTCTAAAATATTATCAATTGGTACTTGAGATTATTGAAAAAATATTTATATAGTGATTAGCCCACCAATTTGTGAAGGCTTTTAAATGACAAATGTTTATATGAAAAGTATTAAAAATGATTTATTGAAGAAGTATTGGTGGCCCCAACTAAACGACCTGTCTAGAAGAGAAAATGTAAGGACTTAATACAAAGCTTTTCTAGAAGTGTTTGCAAGTTCGTTTTGTGCATTTTAAATGAACTATACGAATTTGATAACTTATAACTATCTCTTACATTAAAAAGAGATAAAAAATAAGAAAAGGAGGTTATAAAATGTATGATTTCATCATTCCGCAAGAGTTAAACATTGCCGATAGAATTGGTAAATTTACTTTTGCCCAATGGGGCTTTCTTGCAGGTGGTATGTTAGTTATTATGACTATGCTTATTTCTAAAAACATACCTATGTGGGTTTCTATATTAGTAGGAGTTCCTGTCGTAGTACTCTGTTTGTTTATGGCATTCTTTAGAAAGTACGAAATGCCTATGTATGAATACTTAATAGTCTTAATGATTTATAAGACCCTGCCTCAAGAAATGATCTATAGTGCAACGGAAAGTACAAATGAATTTGATGATGACGAAGAAACTGAAGAAGATTTAATTATTGCTTAAAGAGAATACGAGAGAAAGGGAGGTAAACAATGATTTTGCTATTTGTAGGCTTAATTGTTCTATTACTATTAGGATTAATTGCATTTATCTTCATTATTACGAAAAAACAAAAGAATAATAAAGAAGAAAAAGATGTGAAAATCCACACAACACAAGAACAACTGCCATTTGTCTATATAAGACGCGGCGTTGTGAAACTAAAAAACGGTCAGTATATAAAATTAATGCAAGTACCATCCATTAACACTCAATTAATGGAAGAAGAAGAAAAAGAGATTGTTAGGGAAACGTATATGGGACTTCTGAATTCTTTAGATTTTAAAGTTCAGTTTTATAAGCAGTCTAGGTTGGTTGATATTAACGACTATATAGCTTTTCTAAAAGAAAAAGAAGCTGCCTCAATTAACGATTTTAAAACAATGGGACTTCAACAATATTCTAGATTCATTATGGAACTAGTTAAAGAGAATTCAGTTCAGACAAAAAAAGATTTCTTAGTTGTTTCATTTAGAGACGAGAAACAAAACAAAAAAAGCCTTACAGATGATACATTAAAAAAATACAGAAAAGGAGAGGAAGATGCTCAAATTCACGACGAAGCTGAGGCGATTAAAGAAGAGAAAATGTTTGAAAAGGCATATAAAACTCTAACGCAAAGAGAAAAAACATTACAAAAACAATTAAGAAGATTTGGTATGAACGCAACATTCTTAAATGATAAAGATGTATTTGAATTATTCTATATTGCTTATAACAAAGAACGTTCAGTTCATCAGTCGTTAAAAGGTATGAATCCAAATAATTTTACTACTCTTTATGTAAAGCATAAAGAAACAGGGGGGGAATAACTTGTTTGGTAAAACAAATACAAAAAAGCAGGAGGTTGTACAAAAAGATATCCTCACAAGAGGAGAAAATAAAATAAACGATTTAATAGCTCCTGATACAATTCAAAATGAAAAAACGTTTTATGTAGTAGGTAATAGATTAGTGCGAACCTTTGTAGTAGTAGGGTACCCAAGAACAGTAAGAATGGGTTGGTTAGATTCACTTTATTCGTATGATGCGAATATCGATATTTCTCTACACATTACGCCTTGGTCTAGAACTAAAGTAATTAAAACTCTAAATAGAAGAATTGGACAGTATATGTCTACAATTTCAATGGATGACCGAAACGGTAGAATTACTGATGTCGAAGTTGTAACTGCCTTAGAAGATGCTGAAGAGCTTCGAGATAAACTCCATACTGGTATTTCTAGATTCTTTTATCAAGCTATTTACATATCAGTAAGTGCTAGGTACGTAGATGATCTAGATCAATTAACAGAGGAAATTGAGTCATTATGTGGTTCAATGCAGTTGACAACCAGAATCGCTGTGTTGCAGCAAGATAAAGGTTTTATGACGGTGTTGCCGCTAAATGACGATAGAATTAGAAAAACGCGTAACTTTGATACGGAATCACTATCTACTTGTTTTCCATTAGTTAGCGCCGAGTTAACTAATACAGAAGGTGTACCAATTTTATATGGAATTAACCAAATCAATAACTCACTTGTAATGTTTGATCGATTCAAACTAAATTCGTTTAATAGTGTAACATTAGCAACTAGTGGTGCGGGTTAACAACTAGCCCCTTCTACCAGTAATGGTAGTCGAATAACTCTCTAAACTGCTGGAAAGTCCTAAAGTTAATTCAGCTACAACGTGGTTGGTAACGACGAGCGTGAATGCCTAAAAATGAATTAAATGTAACAATGGATAATCAGCATCCAAGCTCCTAAATAATGTATTAAAAGATTAGGAGAAGGTTCAACGACTATAATGGGAGATTCCTTATAAGTGAAAAAAATAACGGAAACTAGATGCCTGCTTCTATGCGAAGGAGGTCTAGTTAGTATGCAAAAAAGACTTTTGTAAGTGAATATTGGATAGTCTAGTCCCTAAATATAAATACAGTGAAAACTGGGGTGGAACGAAATCTTACTTTGTAAAGCTAGAAGCTATTAGACACTATTTAATGGGTACACGAGTAATTGTTATAGATCCTCAAAACGAATACCGCGCAATAACCGAAAGTTTAGGAGGGCAGTTTATTAATTTAAGCTCTAATTCTAAAGATAGAATTAATCCTCTTGAAATTACCGCCGATGTAGAGTTAGAAGAAGATGCAAGAAGCTTCTTATCCACAAAAATTATGGACGTATTCCTAATTATCCAAGTAATGCTAGGGAAAGACAAAAAACTAAGTGCAAACGAAAAACGTGCTATTTTATACGCTATTCAAAAAATGTACGAGCGGTTTGGAATTACCGATGTTGGTTACCAAATGAACGCTGAAGACGAACTAGTAATTAATGAAGACTTTATTATGGTAGGAAACAGTTCGCAAAAAATGCCAACTCTTTCTGATTTAGATACTTCAATGAGAGAGATTAAAGACTCTTCAGAAATAGCAAAAGAGTTAGAGCCATTTGTTAACGGGGTTATGGATTTATTCAACGGAGAAACAAACGTTGATTTAAACAATGATTTTGTTGTATTCGGAATTAGAGACTTGGAACAAAGTATGACAGATGTTGCGATGTTCATCTGTTTAGAGTTTATTTGGAACAAAATTAAATCTGGAGATAAAAAACGTCGCCTTATCATAGTGGACGAAGCCTGGATTATGCTTAAAAACGAGTCTTCAGGAAGGTTCTTAGAAAAAGTGGCAAAAACCGCACGTAAATTTAACGCGGGTTTATCAATCGTTTCTCAGAACGTTCGAGATTTTATGGAGAATGGCGGAGAAAGTATTATTTCAAATACAAGTATGCAGATTCTACTTAAACAGAACCCGAATGAATTGCATTATTTAGAAGCAGTATTAGGTATTACGGAGAGTGAAAAGGGCCTGCTAAGAACAGCAGAACGAGGGGAAGCCTTAATGTACGTTGGGCAAAATAAAACGTTGGTTAAAATAACAGCAAATGACTTTGAACATAACCTCTGTATATCAGGAGCCGAAGAATAAAAAAAGATGGATATTATCCATCTTTTTTTATATTAAAAGTAGGAAGCTTAGAAATCTTCTTTACTTCTTAGGAATCTGAACTATGATACTAATAAGCATTTAGCTTTAAGCAATTAAGTATATAAATTTGTGTGAAATATACTTTATAATCATTTCTTTTAATGAAAGGTGGCGAATTATGTGATTATAGCCACAATAGCTGCTTATATTATAACCATAGTAGCGGTATTAGGTTTATCAGTTAGATTTCTTTGGTTGTTCTTCATTTTATTCACGTATAGAACATACTCTACTTTAATACCTTACGAATGGTTTAAAAGTATAGGGTTAGAAAATCATTCTATTTATTTCATCTTAGTATTGATTTTGTCTATAGCTACTTATTTAATAATGTTGCGCCTTACTATGGATTTAACATATTTGCGTTTTCTAATATTAGGTGCGTTAGCAGCATTTATTTTGTATAAGTATGAGTTCAAAGATATATTTTTCTTTAAAGACTATTTAGAATCTAAAGGTATGTGGAACATCGAATGGTATCAGCAACAATTTAAAGAGATATTTAATACAGGACCGGATGGATTCATAAAATTATTTACTACTATTGGTAACAGTGTTTTTAATATATTTGAAAAGCTTTTTAATGGATTAAATTCTCTAATGAAAAGATAAAAAATTTGTATAAATGTTAGTTACCTAGGTTTATATAAACACCATTATTATTATTATTAAGGACGAACACAAAAAAGGGCTATGTTTTTAATAGCCCTTTTTTGGTATGACAGTATGATTTTAATTGAAATTGAGAAACGTATAACCGTAAGCAGAACATATAGAAAATACTAATGTCCATAATGCAAGGCTACCAGTCATCCATACAATAACTCGTTTTCTCGAAGAACCGAAAATTAAAGCAAATATAGCAGCGATATCGGTACCTACAAAAATAGGAGCAACAATGGCTAATCCAGGAATTCCGTATTTCTCCCAAATTGCCCTAGACTTCGTTTCCCTTTTTGTTGGGCCGGTAATTCCTTTTTTCTTTCTTCTCTCTAATCTCCACTTATTTATTTGTTTAAAAAAGATTCCAAGTAATATTAACAACAAGAAATTTCCTAAAAATGCTGTAATACCAACATTAAGTGGCGGTAAGCCCCAGAGGACGCCTAAAGGTATGACAATAGAGACATCCATCCAGGGAGCAAATCCAAGCAAAAATAAAACAATAAGCTGCCAAAATGTATTAGCTTGTTCTACCCAATCAAACATACGTTTTTATCCCCCTAATGAGTTTGAAACTGTTTTAATTTTCCTTTGAACATCTAGTTAAAATATATTGCTTTCTTCTTAATACGCCCTAACATTTTTAGTCAAAGTGATTGCGAAACTCCCTATTTTTAATACTAATTTATTGTAAACTCGCCAAAGAACTAAAAAGGGCGGACGGATTACAAATTCCAATTTTTCAAATATGTGGATAATAATAATGTAATTTATCGGCGTATAAATGTAAAGGGATATGTATCAGTACAGGGGGAATTATGCTATCCAACATCAATTTGGATTTGTAAACTCTTATTAGCATAATCTAGAATTTCCCTTATGCTAACTGCGGATTTAGTTAGTAAAACATTAAAATGCAGCAGAAAAAAACTCGCTATTGTTTTGAGCGAGCTTTCTTTTTTTAGGGCTTGGCTATTTCTAAATAGCTCAAGTTTTAGTTAGCTGAATTAAATTTATTAGTAAGTCTTCTAGCTAAGACTGCACCCACTATTATTAGTATATCAAGGATGAAGGGAATATGTCCTCCCAGAAAATATTTGTGCTGAATATACTTATGAGCAAAAAGAATAAACAAAATCATTTGCACAAAACCAAAAATCTTTAACAATTTTAAAACTCCTCTACGTTTTTTATATTGTAGTTCAAAATAGAAATAAGTGTAAAAACATTTCATATTTACAAAAAATGACCAATGCACTTTGCTATATAAGTGCATTGGTCACTTTTTTATGTTTTTTCCAACAAGTATTTTTTTTGTATTAAAATCTTAAAAAGATGCACTAAGAAGGAGCAATTATTTATATGGGAAAATTAAACTATCGTATTTCACTTTGTTTGAATACCCTGTAAGTACAGGTTATAAGCAGTCGTAAATTGCTTTCCCTTTATTGACACAGGGGACGATATAAATAAACTATATCGATGTAAAAGAAAGTGGTTAGGAGTAAACTTTTCATTGCGAACAAGTTGAGGAAGCTCGTCACTTCCAACACACGATCATTTCTTACCATTCTGTCTGTTAATTATTTGATAATTTTCATTCAGAAAGGTGAAGACAAAGTGAAAAAACTAATTAAAAAACACATTGTTAACAATCATTTTGTTATGTCTATTCAATCCTGCTAAAGCAGGTTATAAGCGTCTATAATGCTTTTTCCCACTGACAAGGGAAACGGTGTGGATACGGAAATATCTGTACTGATGTAAAAGAAGGAAGAGCAGGACAGTCAAAGGCATACTTGGGGTTTGTCACTCAAGCTCTGGATTTCTTTCTTATCCTTTTCGTCTGTTATTTAAAAAAACATTCGAAAAGAGAATAGACAAATGACAAACATTAATGAAGTAAAAGAAATTTTAAGTAAAAAGATTTTAGAAGAAAAAAATGGAGAAAGAACCATTGAACTTCCTCCAATAGTTTATAAGGAAAATAAGGTAAGTCACGTTTCACTTTTCTGTGGAGCAGGTGGTTTAGATCTTGGTATGGAATGGTCTGGAATTGAAGTCGGTATGGGTAAGTCAGTAAATATCGCTAAGAAAGAAGTATTTAATGCAATTCGAGAAAATAACGTACTTCACACTGTATATGCGACGGACAAATTTACAGAAGCTACTACAACATATGCAAAACACTTTAAAGATACAGTGGTGCATAAGGCAGACATAACCAAACTTAAAGAATTTCCAAAAGCAGACTTGTATACATTTGGATTTCCCTGCCCTGGTTTCAGCGCGGCAGGTCCCCGTCTAGTTGATGATAAAAGGAACTTTATGTATATTCATTGCTGTCGCGCTTTACTACAAGCGCAACCCAAAATATTCATCGCAGAAAATGTAAAGGGATTGCTAACACTTGGTGGTGGAGTACCTTATGAACAAATTAAAGAAGATTTTGCTGCCGCAGGTTATAATATCTACACAAAACTACTGGATAGTCGAGACTACGGTGTTCCTCAGATTCGTGAAAGAGTAATAATGGTTGGCGTGCGAAAAGATTTAAACTTCGTATATGAATTTCCTAAGCCTACTCACGGAGAAGGGATCGGTTTAAAACCCTTTACGACTTTAAAAAGAGCTATTTGGGATTTAAGAGATAACCCAGGATGGTATTACGAAGGTACTTACTCAAGTAAATATATGGGGAGAAACCGTAAAAAGAATTGGGACCAACAGTCATTTACAATTCAAGCCGATGGTAGACAAGCTCCTGTGCATCCTGAAGGAGAACCTATGGTTAAGATTGATTCTGAAAATTGGAGCTTTGCTAGCAAAAATGAAAGAAGATTTTCCGTCAAAGAAGCGGCACGTATTCAAACATTTACAGACTGGTTCGAGTTTGATTACGGAAAAGAGAATGTAAGCCATAATACTAAAGTCAATAAGATGTTTAAGCAAATTGGCAATGCTGTTCCTGTGTTAATGGCTAAAGTTATAGCTAAACCAATTGTTAAATTTCTATATGATTTAAAACAAATCGAACAGGAAAACTCTCTAATTTCTTCAAATGAAGTTAATGAACAAGTATACGAGTTGCCTATCTCAGCTATTTCATCTTTTGAAAATGAAAGACCATCTATTCAAAATTATGAACTAGTTAATATAGATAAAGTGTTAATTACTGAGAATATAGAGCAACCTAGTATGAAGGAAACACCATCTGTTGAAAGCTACGTGCAACTTAGTATAGATGAAATGCCAATGAACGAAAATGATGAACAAGATATTATAGAAGAAGTACCATCTATTGAAAACTATAAGCAACTTAGCTTTGATAGTTTTCTGTAAAACTTTATAAATAACAGACGAGTCTTAAATTTAAAGACTCGTTTTTTTGTAATTATTTACAAGAGTTTTTAGGAAAGTTTTAAGCTGCTCTTAAAAAGATAGTAAATGCTAAATTTATTTTTAATAAAAAAATAGGCGGTGATATGTTTGGATATTAAGATACCTAACGAACTTTTTTTAGGTAAAATTGAACGATTTGTAGAGACAAAGCCATTTAACACTTCTGAGATAAAAGAAAAAGCTGATAAATTTGAAGAAACTTTAAAAACCAGAGAAATTGATGGTACAGAACGAACAGAAACTTTAGAACAATGGATTCAGTCTATAGAAGATATGAAGGATAAATTGGAGCAAGATATTACTAAGGATAACTTAGATATGTATAAGGATTCAGTAAAGAAGTTTCTAGATTACTATGTAAATAATGACCTTTATTTAAAAGAACACACCACTAAAGATGGTATGTATACAAAAAGAATTCAAGTTCTTAAAGCGGTAGATGATAAAATTGATAAATTGACGGACAAGCTTGTTGATAGCCAAATGGGGAGACTTGAAATTTTAAGACAGACTGGTAATATACAAGGCTTGTTATTTGAATTAACTGTTTGAAAAAACCTTTCTTATAAAAGAGAGGTTTTTTATTAGAGGAAAAAAATAGTGAGGAAAGAACACAGGTATTTGAAGGGTATAATTCTTTTCTTAAGAAATAAACCATTTTTGTAAACGGGGGAAGTTAAATGAAAGAAGTAGTGGAGGCGATTCAGAGTCTCTCAAGTGTATATGAAGTGTTAGCTAAAAACACAAATTTAATATTTAACGCTTTAAAAACAAAAGACTACAAAACGAAGGAAAACCTAGAAGAACAATTGCAGGAGTTATACGCTCTAAAAGAAAGAGCTGAAATATATTTAATTCATCTTGTTAAAGAAAAAGCGAATTCTCTAAATTTAGAGGATAAGCGAATTGAAGCAATTTTAGATGTTTATCAAGATAATGAAGAAAAAATGCTTGTACAATATGAGCTTGAAAAAATGATAAGCAAAATACAACAGTTTCAATTTTATTTAAAAAGAAACATAGAGTTTGCGAAGTCTTTTATTGAAGTAAAAGGAAAAGAATTAGAATTTATGTTCGAAGCAGTTCAAAGAGAACAATATCAGATGAATGGCCCTATGCTAATAAACGAAGACCTTTAATGATTTGAGAGGAGAATCTATAATATGGGTTTAGATTTTAATGTGGCTTTAACAGGTTTAAGTGTCGGAGAAAAAATGATATCAGTGGCACAAAATAACATTGCCAATGCGCAAAATAGTAGCTATGCTCGTCAACGCGCAGAAGTTAATGTAGTTGGTATTACTCAAGGTACTTCTGGGGTAAATTCTCAATTAGGCTCTGGTGCTATAGTAGAAGAGATTTCAAGGATTAGGGATGAATTATTTATTCAGCAATCTAGAACTGAATTAGGATCAATTGGATATTACAGTGCAGCTAAAGATGTATTGTCGAATATAGAGACTGTTTTTAATGAAACGGGTGAGAATTCTATTTCTGACTTAATGCAAAATTTCTTTAATTCTTTTGAAGAAGTAAGTAAATTTCCAGAACAGAGTTCTTATCGCTTGAGTGCGATTTATTCAGGTAAGATGTTGTCTGATAAATTAAGAGGTGTTACGGAACAGTTGGACGAGGTTAAAAATCAGACTGATCAAAAATTAACTACTGAGGTTACTCAAGTTAACCAGTTGCTTAAGAAGATAGCGGATGTGAACAAAAGAATAGAAAATGTTCAAACTGATAAGCCGAATGCCTTAATGGACGAGCGAGATAAATATTTAGATGAATTATCTTCTTATGTAGACGTACAGGTTAAGTACACAACAAAACCTCAAGATATGACTATCAAAGTAGGAAATGCAACTTTGTTAGCTGGTACAAATACTTATGATGTTAAAGCAATGTACGTTAAAGAAAGAGATGAGTGGGTATTGGGAGCTTCGGATGTGCAATTTAAACCTAAAACCGGTTCTTTAGCTGGTACATTAAATACAAGAAACGGGTATATTGCTACATATCAAAATGATTTAAACAAATTAGTGAAAAATTTAATTAATGAAGTTAATACAATTCATAATAGTGGTTATGGTATGGATGGATCTACTGGGTTAGACTTCTTTCAAGGAACCGATAGTAGAACAATTAAGATTAATACCGTCTTAGAGTCAAGTCCTGAAAAACTTGCTCTTAGTTCTGAAAACGGAGTTATTGGTAATAGCGACCTAGCAAAAGCAATTGCAGACTTAAAAGAAAAGCCATTTATGGATAGCAAACCTCCCGCTAACTTCTATCAAGAATATACTTCTCGTTTAGCAATGGATTTAAATATCGCTAAACAGAATGAAGAAATACATACAGATATACAAAAATCCTTAGAAAGCCAGAGACAAGAGGTTCAAGGAGTCAATGTTGACGAAGAAATGTCTAATCTTTTAATGGT
>Ga0209463_1000126_pt1 | contig 70321 bp, 47 predicted proteins | sample AgamicMgSfrz_FD_187169 | JGI IMG/M metagenome (GOLD analysis project Ga0209463, IMG submission 187169) | Agave microbial communities from Guanajuato, Mexico - Mg.Sf.rz (SPAdes) (version 2) | ecosystem: Host-associated > Plants > Phyllosphere > Phylloplane/Leaf | place: Guanajuato, Mexico... | reverse complement strand
TTGTTGATGAGAATGGCTTGTGCCTGATTGGGATAGATGCGAAACTTATAGGCTTTATGAATCATGATTTCATTCCCCTCCATTTTGGTATATGACTATTATACACCAAACGTATATTCGATAGGTAGTGGCGTAACACTTTCTGTATGTCGAACAAGTGAGATGGCTTCCTGCCATCCCTTGTTCGAAGCCAATTCATCTCCCACCTACTCACTGGGCTGTGACCCTTCACGCTCCTTGAGGAAGGAGTCTTCTTGGCTAAAATGATAAACTGTTTAGCTGTTGCAAGTTTTGCCATGTTGTGCCGTATTTAGCAGCAATACCGCTTAGAGTATCGCCAGCCTGCACCGTGTAATACTGTGCCTGCGGTTGTGCTGTGTTTCCGTTGAAAAGTTTTGAACAAGCGTATAGTAGGAGCCTAGCAAGATTTTTCTTGTATCTCCATTGCCTATAATCGTCCTGCCTTGACCTCTTCGGCTAACACTTTTACGGCTGTTCCTACATCACCATTAGCTCGGTGATTGATAATAGCCTGAACCGCATTAAACAAGTTACCTAGTCCTTTTTGACGGTCTGCGCCATTACCCCAAATGCCTTTTTGCACTTCTCCAGCTAGGGTTTCAAGGTTTTTGCCTGCTGTTGTGCCACCTGATGGATTTGCCAACCTTTCCCAAGCCACCTTGTCAATATAGGAAAGATTAATATCCAAATTGCCACCATAACCAGAAATACGCCCTGTTGAGCTGTATTGGTAAATAGCTGGTCTAGGCCATGCACCGAAACCTTTGCCGTCTTTCCATAGGTTCGATTGGTAGCCTGTCGGGTTCATATCTGCATACTGTGCCACCCATAACGCATGATTTTTAGCGACTGACGACCAGTCAAATTGTCGGTAACGCTTGCACTCATGTAGATTAATGCAGCAACACCTGTCTTTTCTTTTACTCGATCCAAGAAGGCTTTTGCCCCTGCTACGCCGTGCGCATCAATGGCATCCGCTTCAAAATCAAGCACAAGAATAGCTTCTTTAAGATATGCCTGAACATTTTTGATAAAGAAATCAGCCTGAGCGACTGCATTAGTTGTATTCATGAAATGATACAAGCCAATCAATTTACCTGCATTCTTCGCCTGCTGAATGTGTCTGCTCATGGAAGGGTTAATATAGCCAGTCCCTTCTGTCGCCTTGATAATCGCAAAATCAGCTTGTACTTTTGTAACATCTAAATCTGCTTGCCAGTTTGAAATGTCAATACCATTCATTTTGTAAAACCTCCGATTTTATGCGTTGGACATCTAGGGGTGGCCCCCCGAAGTAACGCTCAGGGAGACGAAAGGTTACTTTCGTCACGGAACTGAGAAACTCCCACTTCAAGCTTTGCTAAGCGGTGAGTAGTTCACAACCAATTAATGTACATGCATACAAATGATTTCGAGTTCTTTAATATAATGAACAACGATTCCAATCTTCTTACGCTTGGCACGCTCGCCATATTCATTTATATACGTTTGAACGCGACCAGTACAGATTTTCCGAACGAGAAAGCCCCCGATAAAGTGGATAGCACCCACTTTAGGGAGATTTGGATGAGAGTGAGGTTAAATGCGATGTGCAGATAAAATACCGAAAGTACATTCGGCACACCAAGTATTTGAACTGGTAGAATGATTCCTAATAGACCAGTAAAAGTCGCTAAGACAATTTTGTTCTCTGCAAACGGAATCCATAGGAGGTTGGAGTAACAAATTCTTCTACTCCGTAACATGTATGGAGTCGTCAAGCACAAGACGCTACAACACATTTGAGAACTCACAATCTGACTCGTTTGATCATAGAACAAGTGCTGTATCTCTGCTATATGCATTGGATACGGAGTGGTGATGGCACACCGCAATCTTGTACGTCAGCGATACTAGAAATAAACTTCGCCTTTGGTAACAAGAATCCTACTGACGTTAGTCAACTTGTGACTTTAGCCGTGGGAGTGTCAACTTTCTGTTTACATTTGCAAAAGGTCATCTTTATGATTTTCTATTTACATGCTGCTTGTTATAGTAAAGGTACCCTAACCATGTTCCTTATAGCGATGAAGTTATAACGGACCTTTTTCTATTCTTCATGCGCACAGTTGCTCGTCTCTCACAGATGACGTGGCTGTGCTTTTTTCATTGTGCTTTCAGAAATTCATTGATTTTCTTCTTCCCAAGAATTCATCCTCATGTCTTATATCGTGCTACCTCCATTTTTGAGTTCAAAAGTAATAGGATAGTGACATCTTTTATTTTGTCTTTTGGTCCCATTCCCAACTCATTTACATATAATATCGTGACCCCTTACTTTTCGAACTATTATTTGTTCATGGCTCACACACATAACAATGATAGTGACTAAAAGTTTCACAAAACGGGTACGCTGGCACACGTACTCGTTTTAGTTTGCATGATTCATCAACCCTACTACATATTTATTTTCACAAATTGCTTTTGCTAATTTGCCGTTCTTCTGCATTTTACGACCAATACAAGATGATAACACTACAAGAACACTGAGTGATTATTACCATCTAATTTCATTTGTATACCAATCTTTAAATTTAATAAGACTGATTGTATCATAGGCAAAATAAATAGCAAAGCCTTCGGGCTACGCCCTTCACACGCTTGAGGAAGGAAAATTCTTTCGGGAAATTCGTTAAAATTAACCTTGTAATTTTTTATATGAAAGCTATCACAAAACGCCCCTTATATTCTATCTAATTAAGTCTGCTACAAGTTCCTTAACGCTACATAAGATGAGACTTTCGTCACTAATAATTATGCAACTTGAAATCAAGTCAAAAAACAGGAATTTGATTTCAAACTCCTGTTTTTTTGTATAGCATGTATGGTTTCAATATCTTTTAATATTCGCAAATGATGACCCAGACTTTGCGATCCTACGGATTTCTATGGTTTTGTTGTATTGATTTGTGCAACCTCATAGTAAGCCGGATCCTTGTCTATTATGAGAACTGCTATTTTTTCTTGAACTCCCCACTTAATACTTTAACGAAATGTTTGAAGTGTTAAGTGAGGGATTCCTGTAAATATCGATGTATCCACCAGTTATTTTAGTACACTTAGCTCGTAGTTTCTACAGTGAGAATGGAAATACGCTATCCATTGACTCACCACGCTCCTTACTCTTTAGCTTAGTTTATGCACGATTAATATAAAATAGCTCGTTATCCCAGCGTGGTTCCCAGCCTTTAAATAAATGTATAATCGCTCCATCATCTTGTCGAGCATATGCAACATCCATAATCGTTCCACGACTCACACTCTTAATCACATATGATCCTTGGGTCGGTATAATTTGCCACAACTGATCATTTGAATTACTTTCTGGCTTCACTAAAATTTGAGTTCCTGTTTCAATTGTTGTACCTGTTGCGGTAATGAATTGTCCGGTTCCTTTATTACGTATTTTATAATATTTTCCATCCGCACTTTGAAATTCCCATTTTTGTTTATCGCTATTACTAGCAGATTTTTGCACTAAATGATTAGACGGTGTTCCTGGTGTAGTTGTATTTGTCCCATTATTAACAGCTAATTGTTTTCCACTATGCTTAACAGACACTTGACGTATCCCATTAAATTCAGCACCGTACACATAAAATGATTTAGAAAGATTATTGATTGTTTTGACAGTAATGAGCGTTTTTCCTACTCCCCGTACAGAAATATTGCCTGAAGAGTCAATTGTCGCTACACTGGTATCGCTACTTGTATAAGTAACTGTTTTATTCGTTGCATTCGCTGGCAAAACAGTTGCTTGTACATGAAAACTTTCCCCAACGCCTTTATAAGTATTCTCATTAGGTGTAATCGATAAGGATGTTGGCAGTATTTCTTCCCCTTTCACAGTAACATTGACTTCAGCGGTTTTCCCATTTACAGAAGTCACTACAATAGTAGTTGTTCCTGCTTTTATCGCTTTCCAATTACCATCTTTGTCTACCGTGACTACATTTGCATCTTTACTTTCATACGTTACTGTTTTATTTGTTGCATTTTCGGGTTGAACCGAAGCCTTGATTGTTCCGCTTTCTCCTACGGCCGCATCAATTTTACTTGGTTCGACCTGAATCGATTGTACTGGAATTTCCTGTTGTTTCTTTATAAATCCAGCATTCATCTTTTCATTTGTATTGCCCTCTAACCAAATGTAATTCGAAAGCCTATCTGCCCCAAAATTAGGAGATCCTAAAAAATCATACCCTTCTGGTATCTGTAGCTTCACGTAGTAATAACCATTTGGAATGTCTATAAATTGATAGTGTCCGGTTTCATCTGTAGCCGCAGTTGCTACTTTCTTTCCATCAATCGTGTATAACTCTAGTGCAACACTAGAAATTCCAGGCTCCCCATCATCTTGTTTTCCATCTTTGTTTGTATCTTCCCAGATTAAGCTCTCAATGCGTCCTTTTTGTGCGAGTAATCCTACATCTGCATCTAATGTATTATCCCCATCGCTCTTTATATGGAAATAATCTGTCCAACCATCCCAGCCAAATCTTTTGGTAGATACCATTTTATATTGATCTGGAGAAATCACAACATGAGCAAAGTAATCGCCTTCTTGCAGAGCGTTAAATTGATAAAGTCCATTTTTATCTGTTTTTTGTTCACCGACTTTACTACCGTCAGCACGATATAATTCAATGGTAATACCTTCAATTCCTTTTTCACCATTATCTTGTTTTCCATTTTGATTGACATCTTCCCAAACACAAGCTCCAAAACTGTTGCCTAAAGTATTTACATCAGTCTTTGCTTCTTCTGCATATGCTTGTGTAGTGAGCATAGGAAGTGAGCTGCTTAAAAGTGTTGCGGAAAGGATTCCACAGTAGATTGAACCATTTTTTCTTCTATTTTTCATCATATGTACCCCTTGTATACCGATTTTAAATGAATAGAGAAATCTCCTATTTACCGAATTTACGGCCTGTTTGAAATGAGAGATTCCTATTTTAATATTTGTTTTTTCAACTTCGACAAGCTTCATTGAACTACTCACCACTTAACGTCCTTACGGACTGTTTGAAGTGGGAGATTCCTGAGAACACCAGTGTATCCACCAGTTATCTTAGCAGGCTCTACCCGTAGTCCCTACGGTGAGAACATAAGTATCTTGTACGTTGACGCCCCACACTTCCTACTTTAGCTTGGTTTTCGCAACTTCGGCAAGAATGGGGCGATAGAACGTTGAAGATTTTATAATTACAATAATGTTCAGCCAACTATCCTCGAGCCTGACATGTTCAAAGAGCAATTTGTACAAATAGATAGTAGCAATTATGTGACTTACCTCAACCGACATTCCTCTCCTGCCTACTAAATAGTGCAATCACAACTTTACACAAATTGAGGAGGGCGCCTTCTGTCAGGAAAAATAAAATCAATTTTTTTCTGTACGCTGCGTATTTTTAGCATATCGATATGTCGTAACTGCTAGTATCATAGCGCAACATATTCCGCAGATAACCGCTAGAATTGGATAACCTTCTAGTAGTGCAAATCCCATAACTGGACCAAACCCCGTAGTAGGTACAAGTGGATTAATACCTAAGTTACTACTCATCCAATGTTTTCCTCCCTTTTTTTATATGTAGCTTTCTTTTTTATTTTCTAGAAGAATTCAACTTGATTTTCCTGCATCACAAACCACTTTTTTATAAGACAAGCGTTTATTAGTGAAGAACTCTTTTAGAACACATACATTATAATGAATCTGTCTCATGCATGAATAGGTAGAAAACTACCTTTTAAAAAAGACATTTTCACCATTAACTCTAGGCCTATATGACATATAAACGGATAGATATAGTAAGGTTATTAATAATTGTCCTTATACAAATATCATTTTTTATCTATAAGGCTTTGTATGCATCTTGTATACTAAAATCCTCTAAAGCTATTTACAGCTCTTCCCGAACGAGAAAGCCCTCGCCTTTAGGCATGGATGGTAAACGGAAAGTCAACTCGTTTAAAGGTTCGTGCTTTATTAATCGATAAATATAATCGCAATTTCGAATTGTTGAAGCACAAGTTAGGTACACTTCGTATCACGAAGAAATCTGCTAAATGGATTGCTCAAATATCTGTCACGATTCCTACAAACCAAAAAACGGGAACAAAGGTTTTAGGAGTAGACTTAGGTCTCAAAGTTCCTGCGGTAGCCATCACAGAAGATGATAAAATTCGTTTCTTCGGGAACGGTAGGCAAAACAAATTTATGAAACGTAAGTTTCGCAGTGTTCGCAAGAAGTTAGGAGAAGCTGAGAAACTGAATGCCCTTCGTCAACTTGATGATAAAGAACAAAGATGGATGCAAGACCAAGACCACAAAGTAAGTCGTGTAATCGTTGATTTTGCAACGGATAATAATATTTCTGTCATTCGATTAGAGCAACTAACGAACATGAGACAGACGGCACGAACAAGCCGTAAAAACGAAAAGAATCTACACACTTGGTCATTCCATCGTTTAGCACAATTCATCGAGTACAAAGCGACATTAGTTGGCATAAAGGTCGAATATGTGAATCCTTCTTATACAAGTCAAACATGTCCGAAATGTTCTGAAAAGAACAAGGCGCAAGACAGAAAATACAAGTGTCAATGTGGGTTTGAGAAACATCGTGATATCGTTGGAGCGATGAATATTTGCTACGCAACTGTGATTGGCGGTAATAGTCAATCAGCCTAAGAACCTATATGGTCTGTCTTAGGAGGGGTGATGGCACACCCTCATCTTGAAGGCTGTTCAAAACAGAAATGGACTGCGAATGCTTAGTCATTCAAGAATCCCATCCATTACACCGTAAGGTGTAGGACTTGCGGCTTTAGCCGTGGGAGTGTCAATTGCTCGATCTACTTAAAATGTTTCTTCTCTCTATCTTTATGATCGTATATACAAATAAAACAGAAAATTTATCATATGGTATATACTCTGGCGAACATCCTACTATGAAGAAATTGATTGGCTAAAAGAATCGGACAGTATTGGGATTTAAAAGTGAGCAACGCTCTTTATCACTATAAATTTGCAAATCTAAAAAAGAGAGGTGGAAAATCTGTTACTAACAAAAGAGCAAATATAGAGAAAAGTATTCTTAGTGTACAAGAGTTACATACTTGATTAGCAAATAGGAGATTAGAGTATGTAAAGTCTAGTATAGATGATGTAGAAAAAATCAAGCCAACCTGTATGACAGTAGAAGACTTGAAAGTGAAAGATATGAGGAAAAACAGACATCTATCTAAAACCATGACACACCATTGCTTTTATACAGATAAAGCATGGCTATTGACTACATGCAAGAAATATAGAATGGATAGAGAAGTAAACACCTCTGATAATCTTTTACAAGTAAAACATATACAATACAATTATTAAATAAATTGTATCAATGTATGGTGGGCTACATCAAAATTTACGCCTGTGAAGTGTTAGGTTAACCTGTAGTAGCAAGTTATTAGCAAGACCGGACACCTAGAAACAGGAATACTCTAAGCATATATATTTGTCTATATTTTTAGTAGCAGTTTAGCTATGCAACAAAAGTTACTAGAACAACAAGCGTATGAATATATCAAAGATGCAATTTTAACAGGTGAGTTTAGCAAAGGATATTTATTACATCAAAATCGTTTAGCAGCTCAATTTAAAATGAGCCGTACGCCTATTCGACAAGCACTCTCCAGACTAACAGGGGAAGGCTATGTAACCTATTATGGGAAATCAGGCATGTTTGTTTCGTATGGAGGACCTATTGCCGCTCATACTTGTACAGAAAAAAATTGACATGAAAAATCGGATATTATTTGCTTTTATTTGCATGCTGGTATTGGGTATTGGGTATTATGTACAGCAAAAGGACCTCCCTCATGCATTCCGTTCACACCGCCCAATTACGCCTGTTATACCGAATCAACAGGAAGAAAACAGACAGGAGACATCTCAGGCGATGACATCTTTACCTGTAAAACTAGAATTCCAACAAACCCAAGTCACAGTCGATATTATCCCTGTTGGATTAGATTCGGCGGGAAGAATGGCGGTAAAAGACGGACTAGAAAGTGTCTCGTGGTACCAACAAAGTGCAATTCCAGGAAATCAAGGAAACGCCTTATTTGCGGGCCATCGAGATTGGAAAGGAGAATTAGGACCTTTTCAATACCTAGAAACAATTCGAAATAACGAAAAGGTCTTAATACAGTATGCGAATAAAGAAATTCGTACATTTCAAGTAGTCGGAAAACAAATATATCCTGCAAATGAAGTACCTGCCTCTGTTATGAATGTAAAAGAGGGCAAACGTGTAACCCTTATTACCTGCACAGGTACGTTTATTCGAGAGAAAGGAGGATATCAGAAGCGTGTAATTGTGACCCTAGAATTAGTATGAGTAACCTTAATACAGAGATCAAAATAGAGGAAACAACAGAATAATGATTCATACAACATATACATTTCGAATCTATCCAAATCCAGCACAGGCAACAATCATCCTTGAACTCCCCACCACACATCCTGGTTTTCGCAAATTAGGATAGAACATTGAAAATTGTACGGAGCGTTTTCTGCAGCCAACCTCATATTTTCAGTTTTCGAAGGGAAATTTGTACAAGTAGATGATATCAAACATGTTGACCTATGCTAATCGACATTCATCTCCCACCTAAAATGGGTATTTCATACTTTCATATTTTTGAGGAAGGAGTTTTCTGTCGGAAAACGATTGATGATTCTCATTGTAGATGTAATCGCTTTTTATCTCTATAGGACCACACATACAAAAATAGAAAATACTTGGCATATGATGCATCTCTGCCAAATTTCCTGATAGGGAGAAAGCGTTTGTTTAGCTAAAAAAGTGGATAATATCAAGAGAATAGAATGATAAACCTTCTAATTGCAAGGACTGCGGAGATAGCCTAATCAATTAAGATTCATTAGGCTTCCAAACATGAAAGGTGATTTAAAAATGGAAAGTATCTTATGGGTTTGCGGAATCCTATCAATTCCACTTATATTTTTTTATTATTTATATATTACCTTTATCTCACTATTACCAAAGTATGACTTAGAGAAAACAGAAATTTCAGTAGAGAAAGAAAAACCCTATTTTATTTTTTGTATACCTTGTCTAAATGAAGCAAAGGTGATTCGGAAAACTATAGAATCTCTATTGAAACTGGATTACAATCGTTTGTTTATTGTTGTCATTGATGATGCTTCGGATGATGCAACCGTTCATATTGTACAACAAATTAATGATGCTAGAGTTCGAATTCATCGAAGAAAGTATCCTCATGCACGCCTTGGCAAAGGTGAAGCATTAAATGACGTATATCAAAAAATTTGTAAGGTGGTACAGCGCCTTGCCATCGATCCACATCATGTAATTCTAACAGTTGTAGATGGAGATGGGCGTCCAAGTCAGAACCTTCTTAAGGAAGCACAACATGCCTTTATAGACCCCGACGTTGGGGCCGCCCAAACAACGATTCGTATGACCAATCGTGAAAATTGGTTATCTCTCATGCAAGATGTAGAGTTTTATTCTAATGTAGCGACCATCCAAAATAGTCGAGAATACATGCAAAGTGTTGGATTAGGAGGAAATGGACAATTTTCAAGATTAAGTGCGATGCAAGAACTCGGAACACACCCTTGGTCAAGTTGTTTGTTAGAGGATTTTGACTTTGGTTTGTCTCTATTAATACGTGGCTGGAAAATTCGTCATTTATCCCATAGTACGATGTATCAACAAGGTGTGACATCTATCTCACATTATATCAAACAACGAAGTCGTTGGGCACAAGGAAACATGCAATGCCTTCGTCGATTAAAAGAGGTATTACAAGCAAAGATACCTACACTCGCAAAGCTTGATATTCTGTATTTTTTATTACAACCGTGGACAAGTTTAATAGGTAGTTTAATCATGATTTTATCTTGGGGATTAATAGGTATGTTTCTATATTCGTATGATTTTCAATTATTCACTGCTCCTACACAATGGATTTGGAATATCATAGCTCTTTTTATATGGTTGTGTTTAATTTTTGGTCCGGGGTTATTTTGGGGGCTTCGACATTACCATTTCACAAAAAATAACGCGACACAAAGTTGCTCTTTTTGGCAATGTGCCGTAGCTGGGCTCACTATGCCTCTTTACAATTTATTCGTTATTCCAAGTGTATGGATTGCTTGTTGGCGTCAACTTTTACGGAAGAAAAAATGGATAAAAACAGAAAGAATAGAGGAAAAAGGGTAGGTCTTATTATTGAACTATCCCCTCTTTCACTTCGTTTAGAAGATTAGGCTAACTCTGCAGTCCTTGTGGTTAAAAACCTTATCGCTTCATTCTTTAGATTGATACCTTGCGTTCCTATCCCTATCATGGTGTGTCAGGCAAGAAGGACAGTTCCATTTACGTAGGTTGAGATGTGTAACGTCTTTATTGTGATACCCACAATAAGAACATAATTGGCTGGAAGCACATGTTTTTGATACAACAATAACTTATTTACCATACCATTTTACTTTGTATTCCAACATGGTTCGAAACTGTGACCAGGATACCTCACGAATTACTTTTGCTACTGTACGATTCTGTAACATATTTGATACTTGTAAATCCTCAATACCAATCACATCGTGGTTTTTGATGATTTCAGTCAAGATTTTGTCCAAGTAATCTTCCCTAGCATTCTTCATGTATTCAGGAATATTAGCTACCTTTCAACCTTTAAATGCAATTGGTTTAATCCGTATATTAAGAAACTACCTGTACTCTCTAATGGAAGCGCATCATTAAACTGAATATGAGAAAAGGTATTGAGTAACGCTTGAATGCCTATTCGGGCTTCTAAACGAGCAAGTGGTGCACCCAGGCAAAAATGGATTCCATGTCCAAATGCTATGTGTGGATTTTGGGGTCGATTTATACAAAATTGATTTGCATTTTCAAATTTATTTTCATCATGATTTGCTGAACCAATCCATGCGAGAATACGATCCCCTTCTTTCATCATTTTATCTCCTATTTTAATATCTTGTTTAGCCACTCGTGCAACCAGTTGAATCGGGGATTTATAACGAAGCGTCTCTTCAATTACAGACGGTAGTAATGTTTGATTACAACGGAGCTGTTCCATTATTTTAGGATTCTCCATAAGACTCCAGATAGTATTCCCTATCAAATTCACTGTCGTAATATGCCCCGCCAATAAAAGTAATTCACAAAAAGAGAGTAATTCAATTTCAGATAACCGTTCGCCATCTATTTCTGCGAGAATAAGTGCACTAATCAAATCTGTTCCAATATGTGCGCGACGCTGTTTAAGAATGTGGCGAAAATAATGATTCATTTCTTCTAATACAGTTTGCCGATCAGGCCTATTATTCACAGTAAATTCGCTTTCGGTATTTAAAAGTTGGTCTGCCCAACCCTTAAATACACCTCTATCTTCTGTTGGAATACCTAACATTTCAGCAATTACTATCGTTGGCAATGGGGCTGCAAAGTCCTGCATGAGTTCTATTTGGCTTTTATCTCTCATGTTATCAATAAGCTCATTAACAATTTGTGTAATGCGCGGCTCCATATCTTGGATTACTTTTGGAGAAAAAGCTTTAGATACTAGACTACGTAAATTTTTGTGTAGAGGTGGATCCGAAGTAAGTAAGTTAGTTGGACGTTGTTCTAATTGTGAAACATTGCTTTGAGAAAAGTCGGAAGAAAACATTTTATAATCCGTGATAATCCGATTGACATCGTCATAGCGATATACTCCCCATATCTGCTGAGTTTCATCATAGACCACGGGATGCTCACAACGCATCTTCTTAAAAAATGGATATGGATTCAGATATTGTGTAGAATCCGGAAATAGCTTCATAATCACGACACCTCTTTCATTTTAACGTATTCTCCGAAATAATTCTCCTTCCTCAAGCCTGTGAAAGACGTACCCCCAACGATACGTGGGAGATGCCTTTCGGTTAGGCAAACTAGCTATATGAAATGCATTGATCACTTGATATAGAAGGTTGTAGAAAGAAGATAAGATGCGAAAACCACGCCATTCGGTTCCTGCATAGCATATCCACCGTATCAAAAAAGCTGGACATCTAGGAGTGGTGCACCCCGAAGCCCCCACTTCATGCTTGGCTAAATGGCGAGTAGTTCACTATATATCATCTACTATGATTGTATTTTTATTCTGTTTTTTCATCTTCATATCTACTAGTTCGTATAATTGTTATTGAATACCGATATGGCGCCATACTATTTAATGATGAGTGGGGACAAACAAGTCATTGTCGTATCCGAAACATTTGCTTCTAGCCCATTATGTTACTATTGTGGGTATCACAATAAAGACGTTACACATCTCAACCTACGTAAATGGAACGGCCCTTCTTGCTTGACACACCATGATCGGATAGGAACGCCAGTATCAGTCTAAAGAATGAAGCGATAAGGCTTCTAACTGCAGGGACTGCGGAGGTAGTGCAACTTCATACCATTATGGCCTGTTTGAAATGGGTATTTCCTACAAACTCCGGTACAAGTATATTTTAGCGTTCGAATAATTTTTTCAAAATCAAATTTACAATTTGATTCTTATCCCTCACGGTTACTATTCGCCAGATTCAAATAATAATTTGGTCTAGTCATGGCAAATATATAGGTATCACTTAACTCTTTTTTATTTGCGGTTAAATCATTCATTTCTAAAACCCCTTCTAGTTTAAAAGATAATTTTTCTGGTATAGCATGACTTTGGACATTGTTCGCTGCACAACGAATTTCTACTCGATTTGCTTTTAATTCCTCGAAAGCAACTTCAACAAGCTTGCGTACGCCTTCAGTCATATAGCCTTTCTTACTAAATTTAGAATGAATCCAATATCCAATTTCAAATTTAGGTATTTCCCAATTAATTTCATGAAAAATTAAAAAACCAATAAATTCTCCGGTTATTTTTGAAAACATTAAATATGATAAAGTTAACCGCTGTAAAAATTGAATATAGTACCTTATGATAAGTATTTCGACGTTTTCTTTTGTGGGTGTTTTTTGCAAAAATTTTATCCACGGCTTTAATTCGTTTATAGATTCACAAATAGCTTCATATACAACCATCCCATCTCCTGGTTTAGGAGTTCGTATCAATAATCTGTCTGTACACAATTCAGTAGGTACCTTTAATGCCAACGTATTCATAGTAACTCTGCCACTAAAAATATAGACAAATATATATGAGTATTCCTGTTTCTAGGTGTTCGGTCTTGCCATTCCATTTCTGCATTCACAGTTATATACTCGGTTAGATGGTTTTAAATCTATTTTTTTGATTACAACTTGAGTATATGTATGGCGATGAATAGAATCTGTCTACTTGACGTCATCCCATATTTCTTCCATGTAGCCAATAGCTATGTTTTATCTGTATAAAAACAATGGTGTGTCATGATTTTAGATAGATGTCTGTTCTTTCTCATATCTTTCACTTTCAAGTCTTTTACTGTCATACAGGTTAGCTTGATTTTCCCTACATCATCTACACTAGACTTTACATAATCTAATCTGCTATTTGCTAATCAAGTATATAACTCTTGTACACTAAGAATACTTTTCTCTATATTTGCTCTTTTGTTAGTAACAGATTTTCCACCTCTCTTTTTTAGATTTTCAACTTTCCGTGTTGAACTCCCTCTCACTTTCACTGCGTTTAGAAGAAGAGAATTCCGAAAAAGAGTTCTATCGAACTCTAGTTGATAAAGCTACCTCCGCAGTCCCTGCGGTTAGAAGCCTTATTACTTCATTCTTTAGACTGATACTGGCGTTCCTATCCCAATCATGGTGTGTCAAGCAAGAAGGACAGTCCCATTTCCGTAGGTTGAGATGTGTGACGTCTTTATTTTGATATCCACAACAAGAACATAATTGGTTAGAAGTAAATGTCTTCCGACAATAATTTGTTTGCTGTCCCATTTTGCTTTGTATTCCAGCATGGTTCGAAACTGTGACCAAGATATCTCGCTACTTGCTTTTGCTACTTTACGATTCTATAACATATTCGATATTTGCAAATCCCCTATACCGATCACATTGTGGTTTTTGATGATTGCAATTGAGATTTTGTCTAAGTAATCTTATCTAGCATTTGTCATGTATTCATACATAGTAGCTACTTGTACAGATTGCTCTTCGAAAACTGAAGATATGAGGTTGGTTGCAGAAAAACGTTGCAACCGTAAAATCTTCAACGTTCTATCTCCCCATGCTTACCAAAGTTGCGAAAACTAAGCTACAGTAGGGAGTGGGGGCATTAACGTACAAGATACTTATGTCCTCACCGCAGGGACTACGGGTAGAGCCTGCTAAGAACACCGGTGTTCTCAGGAATCTCCCACTTCAAACAATCCGTAAGGACGTTAAGTAGTGAGTAGTTCAATCTTTTAGAAAGAACACGCTGTGTTTTCGCCAACTTCTCTTCTCATGACTGAAAAAATTTCGGGTTTTTATAGGTGGTTCCATCTGACAAGATGGCGAAATGTTTTTAGCCTACATCTATTCCCATGTAGGAATTTATTTTCGGAAGTGCTTGCATTTCAACTAACAGTGACACGAAGTATCTGCCAGACAGATTGTAGCCTGTAACATACGTCCCTTTCCTTCACGACTTTTGGAAAATCGAATAAGACCTAGTTTCGGCAACTTTATCTTGTTCCCTACAACGGCAATGTTTTCATTTGTTTTGTAGAGTAAGATTGTACGTTGCTCTTCTTCTATTTAAAACGCGGGGCCTAGTTTTATTTTTTGAAAAAACGTGTGATTCGAAATTTGTAGGCTTTATGAATCATCATTTGATTCCCCTCTATCTCGGTATAGAACTATCACATATCGAATGTATACTCGATATATAGTGCAGTCTCCGTTTATGTATGTCGAACAAGGGATAGCAAAAAGCTATCCCTTGTTCGACATCAATTCATCTCACTGGACTGTGCCCTTCACGCTCCTTGAGGAAGGAGTCTTCTTGGCTAAAATGATACATTCAATATACAATATGATATTAAGTAACAACACTAGAAAAGGGGCATTTCTAAGGGGACAAATATATCAAGTGAATTTTAATTCTACTGCTAAGAATGCTTGAACTACCCCCACTGTCACTTCGTTTAGAAGAGGGGATAGTTCACCCCAAGCCGCCTTTTAATATTAACCCCAAAAGCGCCATAACAATGGCACTAATGACAATTCTTAAAATCCATGTAGTATTTAAACTAATCTTCTCTAATTGCTTATTGATTGCGGAAATATCTTTTTCATTAATCATAGTTCGAGTTTCTAAATTGCGAATATCCCTTATAATTTCCTTTTGTTCCATTTTTAGTTTCTCTAATTTAGCTAATACATCTTCCATATATTCACTCCCCCTTAATAATCTGAATAAAGCAATTTCTATATTATATGAGACAACCTCCCTCATTGTGAATCGCTAAAGGTTCTGATTCTGTTAACTCAAATTGAACTCCCTACTTTTACAGCTTTTGCGATATGGGAAAGCCCATGTAGGACTTTAGTCCGCCTTTAGGCATGGGATGAAAGTACCGTTTTTGCATAGCAAAACATGATATACTTCATTTATAGTCATGCAAAAGACTCTAAAACAACTGTTCTCTGAAAACAGAATACATGTGAGGTTGGAGTAGCCAATTCTTCTACTCCGTAAAATGTGTTAAGTCGTCAAGAACAAGACGTTAAAACATTTGAGAACCAACAACCTGTACGGTATGGTCACAGTAACGTAGCCCACGAACCTATATGGTCTGTTGTGGGAGTGGTGATGACACACCGCAATCTTGCACGTCAGCGATACCAGAAATGGACTTTGCCTTTGGTAGCAAGAATCCCACTGACGTTAGTCAGCTTTCCCCTTTAGGGGTGGGAGTGTCAAGTCCTGCATCTATCCAAATATAGAACTGTGTTTTCGGAAGTACTTGTACTTCTGTTTCAACTAACAATGACACAAGGGATGTACCAGACAAATCCCTTCTCACTGTAGCATGTCACATACGTCCTTTTACTTCGTGTTCCTTGAAGAAAGGGGTTTCCTGGCTAAAATGATAAAGCACGTACTAACCATTCATGCATAGTTTTTCCTCTTGAGAAATGCCATTTTTGTGATTTTATATTATTTTCTTTGGGTTATAATAAAAGTACCCTAATCAAAAGCTATAACGTACCCTATATTAAAACAGCTAATCGTCTGTTATAGACGAAGTAGCTGTTTCTTTTTTTGGTAGTATTCAGTAAATCCATAAACGGGATATGTATTTCGATTTGGTACAACCAAAAACATCTGATAAACTAACTGTACGAGATTCTTTAATTACTTGATATAAGGAACAACGTGTGAAAATCAAGCCATACGGTTCCTGTGCAACATATCAACCGTACCAATGGACATTCCAGCGGTAGACCTTTAGGTAGAAGAAAAAATTTTTTGACACTGAACTGAGAAACCCTCACTTCAAGCTTTGCTAAGTGTTGAGTAGTTTACAGTACATACAAAGTTGTCTTATATCAAATAAAAAAGAGAGCAATCGAAAAGAAATGATTGCTCTTAAAACCGTTATAACGGCGTTTCTATGAACGAATAGATACCAATAAATGGTTGTCCCACGCCCCAACATCTGCTTCTCTTGAGAAAAAGTTCGAGATAACAAGTTATATACATGTGTATAATAACAAAAAGGGCGCGTATCCATCGCGCCCTCCGAAAGAAGATGATTCTTTGTATTATCCCTACACCTTAATATATACAATGGAAATCGAAGTGTGACGATAATTTAGCTTTTTTTGGTTTAAAAAACCAAAACGTTGAATATAATAGGAATGGATGAAGAATTTAGTCACTGTTTATTTTAGACCCCTAATCTAATAAATAATTACGCTGTATCTGTTCTCATCCAACATTTCTGTTCAGAAGGTTGAAGAATGCAAAAAATATCTATTCTATCTATGATAACCTACCCAACGTATGTATACTTTTGCATTCTTCATTCCTTCATCTATATATAATTTTGCGCTTCGACATCCAGTATCCCAACTTAGTTCCCCTTTTGTTTTCATTCGGTAACATATGTGAAAGCATCTCACAATCTCCCCTATGACTAACGTTTCTGATATAACACTATTCACAAATACCCTAATTTCTTCATATAATGTTTTAAACATTATATGAAAGGGGCAAACCATTGTGAATTTCAAAAAAATTTTCTTAAAAATAGCATGCGGTTTTCTTATTCTCCTTCCTCTTCACACCACTGCATATGCTAAAAAAGAACAAGTCGTTATTTTGGATAGGCATTTTCCAGTATTATTTCCCGTTTCATCAACCAATCCTATTACTAATACTGTAGCACCAACACTTTTTTCACCTCAACAAACTACTCCTTCATCATCCCCAGGTCTCCTTCAACAGCTTATCATTATACAAACATATGGAAACTATAATCAGCAAGAAGCCTCTAATATGACTCAACGTATCAGTAAGATTAATAGCAATATTTTATATGCCTTGTATACCAAAAATGTACGTATTAAGCTCATTAATTTTCCGATTACGTATTTGGTTGAATATTCTTATCTAAGAGGGAAAGTCCCTAGAGGCTGGGAAGGAACAGGTTATACTTGGGATGATGTACCTGGCATTGGTGGAAATCCTGTTGTCGCCCGTATCGGATATAGTAACTATGGGAATATGCACACATCCATAAATTTAGAACTCCACGAAACCGCTCATGCTATCGATCGCTACGTATTTCAAAATATTAGTTATTCCCAAGAATTTTTAAGAATTCACGCTAGAGAATATAATTCTTTCTCCAGTAGCTCCTATTACTATTACCCTGAAGAATATTTTGCTGAAGCCTTTGCTTATTATTATCTTACTTCCAAAACCAACTCAATATTAAAAAATCAAGCACCTGCCACATATCAATTCATCCAGAACCTACCTCTTCGCTTATGAAAACCTTTACAAATTCTGCGATACGAGAAATCCGCTATTGGACTTGAGTCCGCCTGTAGGCATAGAATGAACGGATTGCTTTCTCATAGAAAACTAGTTATGCTTTGTTTTACTGAAACAAAAAATATGTACAAGTCTTTCAAACAACATTGGTGTTCCTTTCAATTCCCTTAGGCTTATGGGTAAATCCTTTTCCTAAAAGCCTAACTTAATCATACGAGGGGGCACACCCTTATCCCGAAGACTGCTCAGCATAGAAAAAGACTGCGGGGAAGATTCAATCTTAAACAATACTTTTGTTTTCAACACTTTTGATTTACATGGTTAAATTATTTTTACGATTTTTCCGCCTTGTTCATTGAGTGCATAAGTATTACGTTTTTTCTCCTTAAAAAAATCATAGCCTGCTAAAGTTATTTCGTATGCACTTTTTCATGGAAGTACCTAATATTCCATGAAAAAGTGCATACTTATTTTTGTAAATTTAGGTTTCTTAGCTGGATGGTAATGTCTCTGCGTCTCTTATATAATTACAAAAAATCTACAACAAAATATTTACTTTTAGAAAAGGTCCATATTGTGAGTTTGAAAAAATCACAATATGATATATTGAGGAGGCGAATAGTTAAGTTCGCAAATTTGAAGACCGAAAGAGGTGATACATATGCTAGCAGTATTAGCCGGAGTATACATTTGGGGGTACATTAAAAAGTAATGGTTTGATTGTTTAAAAGTTAAGATAAAAGAGGGAAAACGACGTCATGAATTTTCCCTCTTTTTAATTAATAGACGTGAAGTTATTCACCAGATACATTTAACACTCCTACGACTAAAACCACAAGCTGACTAATGTCAGTAGGATTCTTGCTACCAAAGGCGAAGTCTATTTCTAGTATCGCTTGATGTACAAGATTGCCGTGTGCCCTCACCACTCCGTATCCAAGGCTTTTTTTGTATACATTGAACTACCCCATCGTCATCAAGCTAAAGAAACGACACTTACAAACATACGTATACATTCTTCTTCAACCATGGAATATTAGGAATCTCTATGAAAAATAAATACGAAATAACCCCAATAGGTTGCAATTTTTAGTGGTACTTCGTATCCACCCTCACTTTCAGCCCATGCCTAAAGGCGATGGGCTGAAAGTGAGGGTAAAGCTGTAATGATACAAATATAACAATCTTTTATGCAGAATTTGAATTTACAAATTACTCCATACGATCACAATAGCTTAATCTATCAATTGCTTATTTTATCATGAATTTTCTGTGCATTATCTCTTATCTTTCCCTTCCCTCTGTTTGATTTGCTTGGAATTCCATTTTCAAAGAAACACTATCTCCTTGAAACATATTTTGATCTTTTCCATTGTCTTCAAATATAAACTTCATCCAAAACCAATCCATTTTCCCAGGTTGTAGCCCCCCTGATTCCGTCCACTTAGATGCAAATACTTTCTTTGAAACTATTTCTGGTCCTTGTTCTTTTAGTTCTGCAAGGGTTGTTTCATAAACAGGACTCTTGGCTGGGTCCCAATCCCAAAGGAATTGTACTTTTATATGTTTACCAAAATCATCTGCCTGATTATTTTTCGTGATATCGTTTACCGTATAATCTATTTTCATCACAACATCTTGAATATCTAATGTACCACTATTTTTCAAGTTAAACTTTTTTAATATTTTATCCCCTGGCTTCAACTGATTTAAATCCAATGAAGTAGTAGGGTGCATAGCTAAATCTAATGTACCTGCAGTAAATGTATTATTTGTTACAACTTGATCACTAAAATAGGCATATGTTCCCCCACCAATGAAAGATAAACCAAGAGCGGCAGAAATCACTCCTACCCCTAATTTCTTTTTAAATGACATATTTTATTCCTCCTATTCTGTTTCTACTCTATCTAAGAACCCCTTAATATAGATATAGCATGAATAGAGAGAAGTTTATATTGAAATCAAAACATGGCGTATTGAGAAAATTTTATGGTCATCCAAATCTCAGAAATACATCGCTATACACAGTTGATTCTAGTCTAAATGATAGACACATTAAACAAAGAGCTTATACTCAAAGCAAATCAAAAAGATTGCTATATTCATGAACGCAACGCCTGATAGTTGTTGAATGAACTGATACTTTATTTTCTTTTAAGACTGATAGCTTAAGAAAAACGACAGTAATAGCCGATGGCTACCAAAATAATGTCTCATGTATCATGCTCCTCAAATCAATTTTTTTATATTTTAATTAGATAACATGACAACAGAACCTATCTCCTCTATATTTATCCTTTTATCTTTTTATCTAAAGATAAATGTATCTTTATACTATAAAGAAGGAAAACGCTACATTCATGCCCCCTTCTTTATGGTAAATACACTCACCAAAACTTCCACCAAGGCTTCTTTTGCTCCTTATCAGCTGCAACTTCATTCCGTAAATCCTGCATTAATCTTTTTGCCTCCTGCATCTCACGTAGCGTTTTCATAAGAGTCTCGTCTCGTACTTCTAATCGTTTTTCCACTCGTTCATGATGTTGTTCTATACTTTCCTTGATTTCTTCGTTTATCTGATTTGCTTGTTCACTCAATCGTTTCTCCATCATTAACATACCCTGATTCATTTTTTGTGTTATAACGCTGTATTGTTGCTCTAATTGTTGTTGAATATGAAAAGGGATTAAATCTGTTTCCTTTGATTTCTCATCATTAGAAACTAAATCCGGATTGATACTTTCTAATTTTTGCGTAATCATTTTCGCTGCCTTTTCCAACGTCATACCGTCGTGCTTACTAAGTTCAATTAATTTCTCAATAATCATAATGTCATTTTCTGTGTATTCTCGTCTTCCGCGCTTATCTTTCTTTACTGTAAACCCTTCTCGTTGCAACATTTCCATATACTTTCTAAGCGTACTATCAGAAATGCCTAGCCTTTTGTATACTTCATTAGCTGAATAAACAATCTCATCCATCATAGCGTTACAACACCTCCTAATGAAAGTATTCCATGGTAAGTAGAAATTTCCTGCAATGGAACTATCCCACTTTATCCCTCCTGCTGTTCAGTGTAATGGTCCCTCCATTTCTAGACTTATCTTCGCACCAATTAAAGAAAAAAATACGAAATCTAATTTGAAACATGTTTTTGTTACTTTGTATTGTACAACTCGATACTATTCTTTACTTGCTTTTCTAATTTGTTAGAACATTTTGGGCGTTGCGAATCATTTTCTAGATAATGATTCGCGATTTGAGATAGGGTTTCTTTTGCTTGTTCTACATATTTTTGTTGAGATTTACGGTGTAATTATAAGAAATAGTGGAATTTTAGAAATGATATTGTATAGACTATGTGTAAACAATCAAACTAGGAGTATCTGAACATACAAATCTTATATACAACGGAGAGGGCGTCTTTTTTGATAAAATGGAGAAGATGAAAGGCGCTTTTGGTAAACGGGAGGTTAATTTAACGACTCATTGCATTTCATCATTGGGCAGAAAACGTAGATATGACAACGTTCGCATAGATAGAGGGGGGGTATAGACGAGAGGCATCTCTTTTCGGACGCTAAGGGGTGGACTGGGTCTGTTTTGTGTGGGAGTGTAAGTTCGGGAGACTATGAGTTTGGAAAAGTGAGAAGCTAGGAAAGTAGGAATCTATCATGCGATTGTTTGTTGTTTTTACCTTTTTTGTTTTCTTTTTTTGGTAAAATAAGCACATTTCCTAGCACTTGGTGGGGCTGTTTTTCATAGGATGTAATAACCATTCTGTATGATTTGGGGTGGGACTTGCATTCTATCAAAACATAGGGGGTTCTATCATATGACAAACGAGTTTGACAATCTAGAGGTCTCGCCCATGCTTGTACCGACAATTCCTATTACGCCGGCGCAGGAAGCGGAATTTATTGCTCTTATGCAACAATTCCAAGCGGCGATCAATATTTATCTCAGTAATCCGAATTTGGCGAATACAACGGCGCTTCGGAATAGTGTTATCAATTTATATAATTTTATATTGGCTACTTTTACAACTGTGCAAGGCGTGGAGGCGACGCGGTATTTATTATTTTTATTGCTGGTCCTTCGGAACCGGTTAGGGTCGGGGCCATTGCCGCAAGCTTATCAGATTGCGGCGATGTTACAGTCTTTGTATACGACGTTGTCGATCTTTATTTCCGAGTTAATCATGAGCGGGGTGGGCCGTAATCAGTTGTTTGACATTTTATCTACACAGGTGACGCGCACGGCGGCGACGAGTGCGGGGACACCAGGGCCTACTGGCGCAACGGGACCGCAGGGGAATCCGGGCGCGCAAGGACCGCAGGGGCTTCGCGGGCCTACGGGATCACAAGGAAATCCAGGGGTACCAGGACCGCCTGGACCCGAGGGACCAGAAGGAGATCAAGGACCGCAAGGCGTACCAGGCATACAGGGACAACAAGGCATACAGGGTATACAAGGTATCGAAGGCGACAATGGACCTACGGGGCCAGCTGGGCCGACGGGACCTACAGGGCCTACAGGTGCAACGGGGGCGACGGGAGGACCGCCGGTGCCGGTGGGGAATGTGTTTGTGGCGAATAACAATAGTGCGAGTGTCTCCGTGATTGATGGGGAGTTGTATACGCCTGTACTGGAGGTCGCGGTGGGCACGCGTCCTTTCGGTGTGGCGGTCGACACGGCGAACAACCAGGTCTGGGTGACGAACAATAGCAATGCTAACGTGTCGGTCATCGACGCGTCGTCGTACGCGAAGGTGACGACCATCACGGTGGGCTCGGTTCCTCAGTATGTGGCGGTCGACGCGGCGAACAACCAGGTCTGGGTGACGAACTATAGCAGTGCCAACGTGTCGGTCATCGACGCGTCGTCGTACGCGAAGGTGACGACCATCGCGGTGGGCACGAATCCTCGCTATGTAGCGGTGGACGCGGCGAACAACACGGTCTGGGTGGCGAACCAAGGCAATTCCAGTGTGTCGGTCATCGACGCTTCCTCGTACGCGAAGCTGACGACCATCGCGGTGGGCTCGGGTCCTTACGGTGTGGCGGTCGACGCGGCGAACAACCGGGTCTGGGTGGCGAACGGGGGCACCAACAACGTGTCGGTCATCGACGCTTCCTCGTACGCGAAGCTGACGACTATCACCGTGGGCTCAGGTCCTCAGGTTGTGGCGGTCGACGCGGCGAACAACACGGTCTGGGTGGTGAACGTTATCAGTAACAACGTGTCGGTTATCGACGCGTCGTCGTACGCGAAGGTGACGACTATCGCGGTGGGCTCGGGTCCTTACGGTGTGGCGGTCGACGCGGCGAACAACCAGGTCTGGGTGACGAACCGGGACAGTAACAACGTGTCGGTCATCGACGCTTCCTCGTACGCGAAGGTGACGACCATCGCGGTGGGCCCGAGTCCTTACGGTGTGGCGGTGAATCCGCCTAGTTTATAGGGTATCATGAGCGTTTACGTGTGAAAATCCAGTACCTGTTGGAGGTACTGGGTTCTTTTATGTATTTTTATGTTTGTAAGTGTAGGCGGACCAGCGGTCCGGAAATGAAAAAACAATAAATAAGTGGACTGGTGGTTCATGCAAGAATGTGAAAAAAACAGGGGATGTATCGTGATTGGAAGAAAGAGAGGCGGACCAACGGTCCGGAAGAGAAAGTGAAATAAAAAAATAATAGATGTATACATACATGATGAAAATACAGGACATAATAAGAGTAATAGAAATGGAGCGTGGAAAGAAGAAAAAACTATAGATGGACCGATGGTCCATAAAGGAAAACAGAGAGCATCATAACGGTATAACAGTGGGAGCAATAGAAAGCGGACCAACGGTCCGTAAGAGAATAAAAAAATAACGATTGCAGAGACATGCTTTGTGTGTGTGTATCTTTTATCTTGAGGGGATTGGCAAAGGAATAACGTAGAAAACAGGGGCGTCCTGACGGACTGGAAAAAGAAACGAAAAAATGATATTGAGGTAGAAAGAACAAGAACCCTTTTATACGATTGTGCATAGAATGGAGTAAGCAGCAGAAAATAACGTATGACGTTAGAGTACTAGCTGGAGCTTGAAATTGTTGCATGAGCGCGATGAGTGTAGCGTGATTGGTCATAAGTATGGGCATCGGTGAAAGAGAAAGCTAGTAGGTACGCTGGCTTTCTTACATAATTAAGAAAAATTGGAACATGAGATAGATTACATGATTATGTAACTAGTAAACTGTAATCCTTGAGCACTATGGAATACGATTTTCTTTGATTTCTATAACTATTTTTGACTTGTTTCATTGTATCTTTTACTAACTGAGCATCCTAGCAAGTATCTAGCGAATAGCCAAGCACCCACCGGGTGCTAACATCTCATACAGCACAAAAATATACTTTCAATCCATTCATCAAACGAAATTCTGTAATATCGCATACTACAGTTGCCATGTTTTTCTTTAAAGATACATCTATCTTTATATCTAAAGATAGATGTATCTTTTTGGTAACTTTTTAAAATCAGGCTTAGTATGCTTAATCTCACTTTCGAATACGTATTGTCTTCAAATACCATAACGTATTTTATATAGCTCCTCCTCAGGTGAAATGAAAATTTTCAACTTACACTTAACTATCCTCATTTCTTATACACAATCTCGAAGACCAACATACTAAAAGCGGATTCAGGATTCTAAAAAGCCCCACGACCTTCACTTCTAGTATAAAAAATAGTAGTGCGAACCAATGCCTTGGTCTACACTACTAATCTCAGTATGTTTTGTTTTATAATTCCGTTAGCAATTTGAATTTTCTTTTTCTCTTTAAAATTAAACCATTCTCCATGTCAATTTCTATACGTACATTAATCATTTCATGAGCACATTTCGTATTTGCGAGTTTTTATTTCTAGTTTGCCTTTGAATCCTTTAGAATCTCATTTCAATCCAAACCGTCATTGAGACTCCCATGTCTAGTAACAGCTACTACAAATGAAGTATTTTTCCATAGATACTGTTCATATGTAGTAAGTACCGAAAGCTATTTAATGTTAGATGTTATGTTTTTTAAAATACGTTGCTCACGTTCGGTTAAATTATTAGCAATATAAAATTCTAAAATTTCATCAATAAATTCATATAAATTCATACTTTTCATCGTACAAATAGTCTTAATTTTACTAAATGATTCAGGAGTTACTTTTATATTCTTTCTATCTTGAGCTGTTAAAACTTTCTTTTTTGTTGTATTGCTTTTATTTGTGCCCTGAACATTTCTTTCTGTATTAGCAGATTGTGCTATCTTCGGTTCTTGCGGTGTTTCCCTTTTGATTAAAGCCATGTATATCAATCTCCTTTCCTAACTTAGTAAGCTTGTTTTCTACGAAATACTTAGGTGTGTATCTATATCTTGGTTTAATATCTCCCTCAGTTTCAAAAAGTTGAATTCTTTCTTCTAATTCACAGAAAATATCACAGAATAAAGCTAGCATTCTTTTATCATGATGATCTCCAAATTGTAATCCAATCCTTGGATACCATTCTAAACGAGCGTGATTATTAATAATCGTATTAAATACATTTTCTTCACCAAAAGTAGAAAGGGTACTTTTCACGATTTCTTTATGTAAAGTACGTTTTTGTTGCAGTAATACAGGGAGTACCCCAGCAACTTGCATCTTAACGAGTGATCCAAAATCATCCACTAATGTTTGAATATATTCAAAAATCAAGCGTTGACTTCCTTCATATGCAAATTGTTGCGTTTCTTGTACTACAATAATATAGTCGCTTGCGACCATCGCATTATCCACTTTCAAATCTGTGGAAGGTGGAATATCAATGAATATGTAATCATAATTATATTTTATTTTTTCTAGCAATCTAGAGAGGTAAAACGTTCTGTCTTCAGTCGTGTTAAAATTTTCAATTAAGAAATCAGTGTATTTCCTCATGTCATATCCACATGGAATCATATCTAAATTTTCATGCAACTGCACAATCCCTTCAGATAAGTCTCCATCTTCAAGACATTTCATTAACGTTTTGGGCATTTCAGTAATAGTAAATGATTTCGCTAAAAATGTTGTACCGTTACCTTGAAGATCAGTATCAATAAATAAGACTTTCTTATTAAAGATTAAAGAAGCCACAATAGATTCCATACACGAATCAGTTGTTTTTCCAACTCCACCTTTTTGCTGAGCATTGATTATGACGTATCCTTTTTTCACAGGAACCGCTCCTTTTAATTTGTAATATAATTGTAACAAAGGATAAATGTATCTTTTTATCTTGTTATCTTTTAATTGATAATAACACAGATTTGCACAAAAAGTAAAAGGATAAATGTATCTTTTTTTATTTTTAATAGATTTTACGGATTTTTTTGTACACACTATTCGTTAACAACCTTGTAATTCCAACAATAATCAATGTATCTTTCTCTCTTTTTATCATTCTATCTTTCTATCTAAAGATACTAAACATGATACATTTTATCTTTTTATCTAAAGATAGATGTATCCTTCTATCCTTCTATCCTTTTATCCCTTTGTTAAATTGATTTGATAGCATAAATCCACTTGTAGAGGGATTTACAAATAAAAAAGCTTATTGTAACGTAATAAACAACGAGCATCATTCTACAAAACAAAACATATTTTGATACTTTTCACAAAAAAATTGAATATGAACAGAAAATAAAAAAGCCATCCCCATATGCTATCGGCTACCAACCTTTAGCGGGAATGACTGGTTCTAGTAATTGCTACCAACACTTACTAGAATAACCTGTTTTAACAGACGGAATTTCAGTTTAAGTAGTGTACCACCACTATCCTTAAACAATTAGGCCTTTTCACGAGGCTTCTTTAGATATACCTATTTTATCTATGATTTGACTAAAATTCAACTAATAAATGCTAGAATTATATTTTTTGTAGTCAAAATGATATATAGGGTATCTGTAAGCCTAGAAGCCTTGTAATATACAGGTCAATTAAGGATAGGGAATGCTTTTTTGTTTTTTGTTTGCGTGGAATTGCCTGATACCACGTTAATAAAAACTGATAAGCTGTAATTCCGTGCTGCTATATATGTAGCGGGAACGTGTTACAGCGTGGCTAGCTGTTGGTCGTGCAGGGGGTACAGAGTATGCGCCTACAAAAACAGCATCCCTCACTGGATTCCTATTCATTTGGTGAGGGTAGGTGGGAACTACCTAAAAGGTTCGAGTGGTAGCCATTAGCATTAAGGTGCTAGGGAGCACGATCAACTTGTCGCACAGGGGTGGCTTTGTGTATGGACAAGTCTTAGACAGAGGTCGTGTACAGTGAAAACTGTTAAGTGAATAGGGTCTATACATACGGATACCTTACAAATGACCGCATGAAAAAAACAAAGACGCTTATCCTTCCTGTTTTGATTAATTATTTTTTTAATTTTTCAAAGTAGGAGATAACTCTGTCTTCCAGCCGTAATCCTTAACCATTCCCACATGTTAAAAATCCTTAAGATCTTTAGTCAAGGGAAACTATCAAGAAAAGATGAAAAATAGTTTATTTAATAAAAAAGCACTTCTAAGAGAGATGAATATATTATATAAATTTGCACATATAAATAGTAAATGAATTTACCTAATGAAAAAATAAAGATAAACAATGAATATTAACCCACTATTCAGATGAATCTCAATATAAACTGAAGGACAATTGGATAAATTCGGTTGATGCATGGACAATTATAAAATGATTACCTAGAAAGGCGTATTCCCATTATTTTAGCAATAAAACGATAGAAATACCTAAAGATAAAGAATGTAAAAATACTTAATCTATATAAAAGTTTATAAAAAGTTGAAAAGCTGGTTATAAATTCTTATATGATTTGAAACTGAGTTAAGAGCTCAAGAGTAGTTTGGTTCATAAAGTAATCATTCAAAAGAAAATAGAAAATGTACTAGATACTTTAGAAGAAGGAATTTGTATCTAGTCAAATTTCTATAGATAATGCAAAACAATTCGTACTCAACCATTCAATATTTTTAGAACTAGTAGGCATCTATCAATTTCAAACCTATTGGCTAGGAACAAGGGGAATAGTAGAACAACCATTTTTAATTTCAGTTACCATCATTTACTGGTTCTCAACAACAAAAAAGCCATTAAATACAGTAAATAATAGGAATATGAATCTAGCACATTACAAGGGACTGGAAAATGAATTACCGAAAATCCTACCCGAAATAAAAGAACTATTTACGCATATTTTTCAAATGAAGCAATGTAGGACTGTTACAAATAGAAGTGAAAAAATTCCTACTTGACACTCCCGTAATTAAATCTACAAGCTAACTAGCGTCAGTGGGCTTCTTGGTTACTAAAGGCGAAGTCTATCTCTAGTATCGCTAACATGCAAGATTGTGATGTGCCATCACTACTTTGTATCCAGTGCAGATAGCAAATACGACACTCGTCCTATGGCCAAACGATTCAGATTGTGAGTTCTCAAATGTGTTGTAGCATCTGGTGCTTGACGAATCCATACATATGACGGAGTAGAAGAATTTGTTACTCCAACCTCCTATGTATGCTGTTTGCAGAGAACAAGATTGTTTGAAAGGCTTTTACTTGTCTATTATAAAAATATAACCATTTCAAATTCTTGATGTACAGAACGTACCTTCGGTGTTTTATTTGTACATCGCATTTGACCTCACTCTCATCCCTAAAGTGGGTGCTATCGCGCCGTAGTGGGCTTTCTCGTTCGGGAAATCTGTAATAATTGGAATTTCACTCTTTAAGTTATGACAGTCATTTATTATATTTTTCATTGACAATCTTTGAACTAACCCCGCAATCCCTGTGGTTATAAGCCTTATTGCTTCATTCTTTAGATTGATACTTGCAAATCATCAATACCAATCATATAGAGGCTTTTGATGATTTCAGTTGAGATTTTATCTACATAATCTTTTCTAGCATTCTTCATATATTCATGAATACTGGCTATTTTTACTCGTTGTTTATTCCAGCGGGAAGATCTTTTCATTCTTCTAGAAAGAACACGCTGTGCTTTTGCCAACTTCTCTTCTCATGACCAAAAAAACTTCAGATTTTTATAGGTGGTTCCATCTGACAAAATGGTGAAATTTTTTAAGCCTACATCTATTCCCATGTAGGAGTTTGTTTTCGGAAGTGCTTGCACTTCTGTTTCAACTAACAATGACACAAAATATCTACCAGACGGATTCCGATTCACTGTAGCATACAATACGTCCCTTTCCTTCGCGGCTTTTGGCAAATCGAACAAGCCCTAGTTTCGGCAACTTTATTTTGTTCTCTACAACAGCCATGTTTTCATTTGTTTGTTTTGTGGTATAAGATTGTACGTTGTTCTTCTTCGATTTAAAGCACGGTGCGCTGTTTTGTTTTGTTAAAAAGCGTGTATACGCATCCACAAAGTTGCGTATACACGACAGAATGACAATACAATCTACTTCTTTTACCCAACCTGCCCTTTCTTCCTAGCAGGTAATTGGGCAGAGCATGTACCCCATCCATAGGTCAAGCCTTTTCCTGTCTCTTTGTATGCGTGATCCCATAAGGATAAGAAATGATTACATACAAAGCGAGAACACCTGATCATTTTGTTGATGAGAATGGCTTGTGCTTGATTGAGATAGATACGACATGTATAGGACTATTTATATACCAAATATACACTCCATAGATAGCGAATTCTCGGTTTATGTAGGTCAAACAATTACGATTGCTCCCTGTCATCCCTTGTTCGAAGTTAATTCATCTCCCGCCTACTCACTGGGCTGTGCCCCGTCACGCTTCTTGAGGAAGGAGTCTTCTTGGCTAAAATGATAAAAAATATATACCATGGACAAAAACCATAAAGTTAACAAAAAATATATTGTTAACTTTATGGTTTTTTATACTAGATAAAATTCATATTTAAACTATAAAAACAATGATTTTTAAACTTTTTTATTGTTAACTTTTTTGAAAATAAATTCAAATTTAAGTGGAAATATGATATATTGTTAACATTATATTTTAAAGGAGTGAATAGTAAATGAAAATTACTATGATGAATAAGGACTCTGGAAACTCACTTGACATGAATTTAATCGATGGTTTCTACATTGAAGCCCCTACAAATGTTGTTGAAATTAGTAAGGAGGAAGCGGAATCTCATTTTGTAACCACCATTAGCAATCCTAAAGAGTTATTATCGCGTTTACTTATCTCGACAACAATTCCAGGAGAGGACACAGAAAGGTTTTTCTTAGTTGGAGAAGAAGCTGCAAAACATGCATTGGCTAATAGTCATGTCAATAAACTTCATGATAAAATTACAAGCTCTATTCCCTATGTAATGTTTTTATCCATTCTCTCTTTCTATCATGCAATTAATGAAAATTGTAAATGCGATGATAATGTAATTGAAATTGAATACTTTCAAACAATGTTACCGATATGGTTACTAAAACGAACAGCCAAATTTAGCGAAGCTCAAAATGCCATGGCAGAAAAATTTGCCGGTGAACATGAAGTTACAATACATACACCAGGAATGGAAAGAACTTTAAAAATAACGGTACAAAAGGCAATTTGTCGTATAGAAGGTGAAGTTGCCCGTTTAGCGATTAAAAAGAATTTCGAATTAGAAGATCGTGAAGAAGCAAGACAATTTGATAATAACGACACTGTACTTGTTGACATTGGCGGAGGAACAATTGACCTTGTGCTATCGCCAGCAGGGTTAAAATCACCGAAAAATCGCGATTCGATGCAACCAATAGACAAATTATCTTATTTATCCCATATTGAAAAATTAAGAAAAGAAAAGTTCCTAGAAAAATTCTCTGATTTACGTTCATTTGAAATATTTATAGTGAATAATTTTCAAAAATCAAAAATGGAATTAATTGATGGAAACACCGGCCAACGATTAGACTTAACGGACAAAATTCGTTCTTCTTTAAAAGAGTTTGCTAAATTTCTCATTTTAAAAATTCAAGACGTAATGCCTGCCCCAGCTGATAAAGTTTATAAGTATGTTTATTTAGGAGGTGTCGCTCCAATACTAGAAACGAGTATTCACGAGGTCATTGAAGAGATGTATGGGTCTGAAATCGCGCAAGCCAATCATATTTTTTTACCCGATTCACGCAAATTAAATCTATATGGTCTTGAAGTGAAAAGTCGTAGTGAAATGCTACAACAAACAGAAAAATAAATATAGACAGAAAGCGGGGATAGTATGGGGCGTACCCAAAAAAACGGGAAACAAACCGTTTTTGGACTTCGAACAGATCATATGAGTGAAGAAGTCTATCATCATTTAGAACAAAAGGCGCGTTCTAAAAAACTTGCGTCTTATATCATTCAATTAGTCAAACAAGACTTAACACAACAGGAAGTCTTTGATGCTAAAACAGAACTTCTCAAGGTTTCAAAGAATCAAGAACAAATGATACATGCAATAAAAAACATAACACAAACACTTTCGAGTTTTCAGGAAGCTCCAACCTCTTTCTTTTCCATAAAAGATAAAGAGAATATGCATACTTCTCTTGCTGATGATTTATTGAAAGATGTAGGTCGAATGGGACAGCTAATTACTAATACTCAAATTACAGGTGTATTAGATAAAGATGATTTAGAAGATCCTGATTTTTAGCGGCATTATCGAAAGAATGCTCCTTCCCCAAGAGAGTGAAAGGCGGAGATGAATTTCGGTTTGGTATAGCTAAAAATGTTTGATTATTTGATATAGCAAATTACAGGAAAAACATCGCGTGCGAAAACCAGGCCATTCGGTTCCTGTGTAACAGATTAACCGTATACAGAGAGATTCCAACTGCTCGACATCTAGACGGGCATCATGCCCTAAGGAACGCTCAAGGGACGACAGATTGTTTTCGGCGTGGAACAGAGAGGCTCACACTTTAAACTTTACTGAGCGGTGAGTTAGTTACAATTTTGAAACAAACATAGTTTGGCCCCCACTTTCACTTACATTTCTAAACAAAGTGAAAGTGGGGGTCGTTCAATAAAGAGCATAGAAAATCCAGTGCTAAAAGGATATATCTTTAGATACAAGAATACAAAAAAGATACATATATCCTTAGATACAAGGATACAGAAAAAGATGCATATATCCTTAGATACAAGAATACAAAAAAGATACATATATCCTTAGATACAAGGATACAGAAAAAGATGCATATATCCTTAGATACAAGAATACAAAAAAGATACATATATCCTTAGATACAAGGATACAGAAAAAGATGCATATATCCTTAGATACAAGAATACAAAAAAGATACATATATCCTTAGATACAAGGATATAAAAAAGATACATCTATCTTTAGATACAAGGATACAGAAAAAGATGCATATATCTTTAGATACAAGGATACAAAAAGATACATATATCCTTAGATGCAAAGATACAGAAAAAAGATACATCTATCTTTAGATATAAAGATAGATGTATCTTGGGGTACACAATAAAACTGGAACACGATATAGCATTGAACTACCTCTCCTCTACACCAAGTGAAAGTGGGGTAGTTCAAATGAAAGTGAGACGCAATAATAAGAGTAAGTAAAAAAATGTAATAATAATCAATAAAATGTCAGTTGGCCTCAGCTAAAATGTTTGCTAGTATATTGATATAGATTTCTCTTTGAAAAACAAGAGAGTTGAGGTTGTTTTGCAGGAAAATCGTTGTAAAAAACGAAGAAGTTTTTAGAATGGCTCTATGCAACACTTGTTACTACACATGATTTTACCAACAAGTGTTGCAATGTATATGTATGTCATATGACGCAGATGTATGACACAATTAATACTTATTGTAATGGAATTACCGAAAGAATGCTTCTTCCCTAAGCGCTTGAAGGGTGATAAGTGAGCGATGAATTTTAGTTTGGTATGGCTAAAAATGTTTGATAAGCATAACTATATGAAGTTCTTTAATTACTTTATAGGTAGGGAACACCCAGAAGTAACGCTCAGGGAGACGAATGGAAAATCTCCCACTTCAAACAATCCGTAAGGATGTTAAGTGGTGAGTAGTTCAAGTATATGCTTATAGAACCAAAAAATGACCTGTAATTTGTTAAAATAACCTTTAACGCTACTATTTATTACGATGATCCGCTTGAGCGTAAAGTAGTCAAAAATATATTCCGCAAGAATACAGGTGATTCTAAGGAATTTAGTCATAAAAAAGTTATGCAGAAGAGATAAAAATATAATTTGATTGTGAATATATTAATTTATAATTAATATATTCAAATAAAACATTATTTAACCTATGGTATCAACAAAGGAACTAAAAAATGCCTTGTATATTTAAGATTTTTCCTGTTGTAATTAACATACATAAGGTTAGTATATGTTTACTTCGTCCATAATTTCCATTCTAATAGGGTAGTAATTAAAATGAAAATTTGGCACTCTCCTCCTAAAGAGGCGAATTGACTAACGTCGGGGGATTCGTACTACTAAAGGCGGAGTCCATTTCTAATAGCAATGATGTACCAGATTGCGGTGGCTGTCACCATTCTCACTGAGCACTTTAACGAGATGTTTTGGGCAGGAATTTCTGCGAACACCAATGTATCTGCCAGGCATCTTAGCAGAACAAGATTAGCTTGTAGCTTTTGCGGTGCGAATAGAAATATTTTGTACGTTGACTCACCATGTTCTTTACTTTATCGTAAGACGATAGAAGGTTGAAAATTTTAAGATGGCAACAAAATTTCAGCAACTAACCTCAAATCTTCAGTTATCAAAGAGAAATCTGTACAAATATAGGATCGCAAACATGTTGGCTTGCGCCAACAGACATGCCTCTTTAGCGCCTATCACATTTAGAAAAGAGTCTGCTGACGAGAATAGAGAAACATCTCAAACCTTTTAGATTAAATCCTTTGGAAAAATAGATACTTGAGACAAATATTGATATTGCAAACGTAAAATTCAGAATATTAAATTTATTGTATTTCAATAAAAATAAAGGAGATTGGCTGGAAATGAAAATCGTCTTATGTTCATTATTAGAAGAATTACTTCAAGAATATGAAAAGTCTCATTCTCGTATGTACTTTGTATTTAAAAAAATAGAAGAACAATATGTCTTTACTGATGTGAATCAAGAATTGCTACAAGCGGTGCATCAACAACGAACTGATTTTGTAGGACAAACGATAGATACGGCACCACATCTGGGGGATGAAGCGACACGGACTAAATTAAAAACTATCTATCCATTAGCCTGGTCAGGTAAAAAAGTTATTTTTTACTGTTTTCCAGATCGTAATATAGATATATTCGTCATAACATATCTAGAGCCTCAATATGAACAAGGGAAAATTGTTCAAGTGGTAGGGCGTTGTGCAGCTTTTGATAAAAATGCATCTCAAGATATGTTACCCTATCTTGAAGAGTTTGTTACTTTTGAAGTATTGCCTGACTAAATTATCATTGTAAAGAACAATCCTAATAGGAATCCCCCTTGCTCTTTGGAATGTAGCCTTTATTTGCACCAGGGTCACTAAAGTTGGTAATAATAACCAACTTTAATGATCCTTAAACAATTAAAAATCTGAGATTTTTCTGTAATTATTGTTATTAACAGTACATTAGAACGCTTCTTAATTTAAAATAAAAAAGCAACCAACGAAATTCCGTTAGTTGCTTTTTCGCTTGTATATATACAAGCATCTTTTTTATCTTATTAGGGAAAAGATAAAAAAGAAAAGTTTAGCATATATATATTATGCCTTATTTGGGTATAGAGAAGGTATTGATATTTATTATTCAGAATATTATTAATATTAGTTTTATTGTTAATGCATTGTATACAGCTACCCTATATACTGTTCTATCTTATCAACTTAAATCTTTAAATTACTAGATAAAATATACAATTTATAAACTGAAACACACTTTAATGTATCATACATAATTGGTGTTTTTAACCTATTATTTGGATCGATAGTTTAAGATGAAAAGGGATTTATTAGGGATTTTTGATAAATTCCAAGATACGCGAATATAGATACCAGACTGGAGTCCACTTTTAGAAATAGAATTGTAACACTGCATGTGGTACATACGCAGAGATAGTCCAAGTACTATAAGTTCAGTACTTATGAGATATTTTGTGAACGTGGAAACATCATAATCTTGCGCACAATGATATCAAGAATGGACTAGCCATTAACGTTAATCAATTTGCCTCGTATAGGAGAGCATTCTAATTATGCAAAACGTATCACGTTAGGGAAATTTAAGGGTAGGAATGGATTGAGTATGTGTTAACCCACCACGCTCAAGGAAGGAGTATACTTATGGGATAGTTCTAAAAATGAAAAAAGTATAATCAATGTTTCATCGAAACGGTAATACTACTTTTACCTGATCTGTTTTACTATCCACAACAGAAATTGTACCATTTTGTCCATTTGTAACGTACAATTTGTCTTGTACTACATTAGTTTGAACTGCCGATGGTGTGTTTGAGAATAAGCCCAGAGGTACAGATCCTACATTATATGTTTTTTCTTCTTTATTTATGACAAAAAATAAGATTAAAAGAATTAGTAATAATCCACCAAATATCAGCCAAATCCCATCTCTTTCTTGGTTGCTATGCCCTGCATTTGATATATCTATATTCAAATCTACGGTATTCGCTTTATTTTTTGTTTGATCATTCGCCATATTTTCACTCCTTTCATGTTTACAAATTTTTCGAACAAAAAAGCCCACTACAGTACGATATGGATTCGGCAAGCACAAGACACTACAACACATTTGAGAACTCACAATCTGAATCGTTTGGCCATAGGACGAGTGTCGTATCTGCTATATACGGAGTGGTGATGACACATTGCAATCTTGCATGTCAGCGATACTAGAAATAGACTTCGCCTTTAGTAGCCAAGAAGCCCACTGACATTAGTCAGCTTGTGGCTTTAGTCGCGGGAGTGTCAATACTACACGTTCTCCACATATGATTGATTTCTTGTATTCTGTAATATCAATTTTTTCACGAGTATATCGAAAGAATGCTCTTTCCTCAAACGTATGAAGGGGGATAGCCTTGAACTACTCACCACGTAACGTCCTTACGGATTGTTTGAAGTGGGAGATTCCTGAAAACACCGGTGTATCCACGGGTTATCTTAGCAGGCTCTACCCGTAGTCCCTACGGTGAGAACATAAGTATCTTGTACGTTGACGCCCCACACTTCCTACTTTAGCTTGGTTTTCGCAACTTCGGCAAGCATGGGATGATAGAACGTTGAAGATTTTACGGTTGCAACGTTTTTCTGCAACCAACCTCATATCTCCAGTTTTCGAAGAGCAATCTGTACAAGGAAATGATAGCAGACATGTTGACTAATGCCAACCGCCATTCCTCTCCCACCTAAAATGGGTGTTTCACACTTTCCCATTTTTGAGGAAGGAGTCTTCTGTCGGAAAACGATAAACGTTTGATAAACTAGCTATATGGAAGTTCTTTGATTATTTGATATAGAGGGTTGCAGAAAGAAAATAGCGTACGAAAACCAAATTATTCGGTTTCTGCGTAACAAATCAACCGTAAAAAGAAATCTTTCGAATGTTGGATATCCAGATTGGAATGCCCCGGAGTAACGCTCAGAAAGATGAAAGGTTGCTCCGTCGCTCCCACGTCAAGCTTTGTTACGTAGTGAGTAGTGCACCTCTGGCATGAAAAAAATCAGATATTAGAATTATCTGCATAATATAATTTCTGTTATTTAATCGTAATTACTGCATGTTATTGTGGTGGTTCATCTGAAAGAATCGCTTGATTATTGGAAATACGTTTAGGATGAATAACATATTTAGTTTTAAATGGGATAATCCATGACTAAGGCATTACTATATATTCTTTTGATTTTTTCTTTAAAAGATTGGTGTACGGGATGTGTAGCATAGTCTTTTAATGCTTGTTGATTTACAAATATAATACGTAATCCAATTGTGTAGCCTTGAATTTTATCTTTTTCTTTTGTCATATTACGCCCTGCAGAGATATCTAAAATTCCAGGTATTTGATACCGAAAACTTAAGAGTTCATTTATAAGAATTTGCTCATTTTCTGGTGTTAAAGTTTGGTTCCACTTAAAAAACACCATATGCTCATATCTCATGTTACTGGCTGGTACTGAATGTTTCATATTAAGCCTCCTCATGATTTATATCCTATGTATTACAATGAAAAAGATTGATAAAAATTCATGTTTTTAATGGATTTTCCTCCTGCCAGCGTGTGAATGACGATAGCCAAACAGTAGGAAGATACGCATTCCCGTTCTTCATAGACAGAAGGGGATACAGTGGTAAGAAAAATAATACGTGAAGACAAATCCATCCCAATCCGAAATATCCAACATAACAAAGAACCATTTAGGAGTAAGATGTTTGGGCGCGGAGCAAAAGAATGTTTTCGTTGTGGAGTTGAGGAACTCCTTTTTCACCCCTTGCTAAGGCCGCAAGTCCTATATCTTACGGTGTGACGGATGGGATTATTAAATGCAATCTTTCTTTAGATTTTTCTCATATTATGCAATATCTAAAACGTATAGGATTTTACTTATTTTCACCAAAAGTTTTTACAATGTTTGTTGGGGTTCTTCATGTGTATGTATTTCTTTTTTCAGTCCGTCAAGACGTACTTTTCGTCTACGTTTTTTTACCTTTTTTCTTTATATATAAAGAAAAAGTTTTACACCGTTATACCGTTATGACGTTTCCTGTTTTCACATTCTCTTGTGGACCGCTGATCCACCTATATGCACAAGCAACTTCTTGATATCTTCACGCATACCGTCATGATGCTGCAGACTATTGAAGCAGAGATATCAGTAGCGAATGGTCCGTAAGAGATACAGGTATACTAGGTTGTGGTACAACCAATTGGCCAACCATTTAGCTTAAAAATCTAAAAATATTAGATTTTTAAGCTAGAAATAGAAAAAATAATGGATTCTAAATATTACTTAAAATAACATCAGTCAGCATACTTAAGGATTGAAGATACTTCGCACGAGTATGAATTTTATATACAATTAAACATTTGTCCTTGAATGAGACAAATGTTTAATTGTATATAATGTGAAGGAAATGTAAAATAAATTATGTCTTAAAAATCATCAAATTCATGTAGGGTGAATATTGTATTCCATCAAACAAAGGGAATCATACAGGGCAAAAATGTATATGGTGATAGCTTATGACGCTATAGCAGTAGCAGGGGTATTAGACGCTTGAGTAATAATTATATATGAAAAAGGCATCCGGAAATTGGATGCCTTTTTCATATATAATTACACATCTTTTAGTGGTGAGAAAATGGCTAGCTAGCAATCAAATCTTCTCAACATGCTATTTTTTGATTGTAGATTTGTCCTGCATAGAGCCTTTCTTACTTTTGCCATTGTAATCAATGGCAAAAGTAAGAAAGGCTCCGAATTAACGTCCTCAAAGTGTTATATCAAACGAAAGTAGCTTCAGCAAAATCGGACATGTAGAACAGGAAAGCAAACAACCTTGATTTAGTTTGATAGTGTTTTGGCATCAAGAGTATCAATATCCTATTTCACTTATATACAGACCCTTGTGATATTAGAAAAAGTAGGGATGAAGAATGACTGTATCCTGATAAAGAGGAATTCATTTGATAGATACAGTACATTCTTCATCTTCCCAGATAGAAAAGGTGAAGAAGAACAGATATATTTGTACATAGAGTGTGGGATACAGGATATGAGAAAATATTCATTTTCCATATCCAGCTAATCAGTATGTTCTTCTTTCATGTTTAGTATATATTAAATTTGGTTTCTTATACCAATTAAATAAATTTTATATGTATTGTGAGAGTCTTTCTTCATTTTGAGAGGGGAATAGGTTAGCGAGACTGTAAAGAAAATCAATGGTTTATTTTCTTATTGCAAGAATGTATCGAAAGAATTCTCCTTCTTCAAGCACGTGAAGGACGATAATCCAGCGGTAGGCGGGAACTGTATTTCGGTTTGGCAGAGAAAAAAATCTTGATAAACTAGCTATATGAAATTCTTTGATCGCTTGATATAGAGGGTTACAAGAAAACAGAAAGAGAGCTTCCAAGTGTGAACATCTAGGGACGGAATGCCCAAAAGTATCGATCAGGAAGATAAAAGATTACTTTCGTCGTGGAACGGAGAAGCCCCCACTTCAAACAGTCCGGATAAGACGTTAAGTGGGGGAGTTCCCAGAAGTATCTGTACAAATATTTTGATTAAAACCCAGTGACAGAAGACTCTCGACTATTTGCTGATTAATGGTATGAAGAAGATTGGTACCAGAACCTGAAAAACGATACTTTCATCCCATTCCTAAAAAAAGACTAAAGTCCGGAATAAGAAAAAAGTATCGCGATATCTGTAAAATTATATAGCTGTGTTAATATTTTTACCTAAAAAACATTTCGTTTTCTTGCTGTATCTACTAACGCCTTAATATCATCTATTTCACGCTTTGTAGGAAGAACAGATATTTGAATAACAGGTTTAGGTACCTCTACTAATGGTATAGTCGTAAGAATACAATCTACATCTAAATTTTGAATATCACAAGTATAAATATCTAAAATTTCTTCGGTGGAAATAATTATTTTATTTCCTAACTCACTATATAAAACTCCTTGTATATAACGCTTCCACAAAACTCCGTCACCTAAATATAACAGTACTTTTTTCTGAAATGACTGTGTCAATTGAAGCATAGATTGTAATTGTAAAGTAATAGCAATAACGTCTTCTTCATATACATAAGGTATCAGTGGATATTTTTGTAGCCACTTTGTATATATTTTTTTGACTTTACAGAATGTTTTATAATGATGTTGCTTTACTTGCGTGTGAAACTCAGATGTTTTGGATGCAATAGTAGGAAGAACCTGATATCTATACGATACCTTCCTGATATACTGTAATAGATTAAATACAAATTCCTGATCTTGTTTCAATGTAACTTTAAATTCACATTCTAATTGTGTAATTAATTGATCTACATATTGATCATGAGGAATATTTTTATCATAAAAATGTTGCAACACATATTTTATATCAATATCCCTACCGGGTGGGGTAAATATACAGCAATTCACTGCTATAGTAATTAACTTATACTCTATTTCAGTCAGCCTAATACCGCATAATGTATGAGAATTCATTTTTATTTTAGTATAAAAAGGGGAATTGATTACATGCTTTATATGAGCTGGTGATATCTGTATTTTGTGTCCTTGTTTTTTTCTTTGTAAAGTAATAGCTAATAAATAAACTAATTTTTGTTTATACATAGGATAAAAATTAATATTTAAATTTTTTTCTAATTTTAAAATATATTGTGAAATTTCATTTTTATTGGAAAATGGACAATCTTCCAATCTGTAAGTTGTGCAATATAATTCATAAAACATATATATAATGTGCGTTTCATTTCCTGAAATACGTAAAGGATTTTTTTGTAATCGTAAATTAAAACGATCTAGATATTCTTGTACATTTTGAAAAACCGTAGATAGAGATGAAACTTGCATATATAATGCTTTCGCTAAACTTGCGACGGTATTAATATTTCCTCGTAACAAATGATCTAAAATTTGAAAAGTCATATCATTTTTTTTAAAAAATGAATAAATACTCGTACTTGAAGAGTAAGGTGGCTTATATAACATTACACCTTTCCCTTTTTCAACTTGTATACTCCATTCTGATGGTAAATAATCTTTTAAATATCTTAAATCTCGTCGGACTGTCTTTACTGAACACTTTAAATATCTAGCAATTTCTTCGAGAGTATGCCATTCCTTGTCTTGTAATAACAGCGTGATGAGTTCCTGTTGTCGCTTATGTATGAACATGTAATTGACCCATGTTTAATAATGGGTTCCCTCCTTTCATGTTTCACAATAACACGAATTCTATCAGCAGCGAAATTTCAGTTTGGATAGACAAAACTGAAATTCATCGCCTACTTCAAACAGTCCGTTAAAATGTTAAATGGTGAGTAGTTTAAGTTATTTTAGTATATAAAATGGAAATAAAGTCGTGTAGATGAAAAAAGGGATTTGTCATAGGAACTATTTTTATAAAAAACTTATGCATTTATATATAAAAATATATAAATGCATATTAATAAATTAGTGAATCATTTGAGCCAAGAAGACTCCTTATCCTCAAGAAACGTGAAAGGCACAGCCCAGTGAGTAGAGGGGCGATAAATTGAATTCGTACAAGGGATGACAGGGAGCCATCTTACTTGCTCGACATACAGAAAGTGTTACTTCATTCGAAAAAACGGGAACAAAGATTTTAGGAGTAGACTTAGGTCTCAAAGTTCCTGCGGTAGCCATCACAGATGATGATAAAGTTTGTTTCTTCGGGAACGGTAGGCAAAACAAATTTATGAAACGTAAGTTTCGCAGTGTTCGCAAGAAATTAGGAGAAGCTAAGAAACTGAATGCCCTTCGTCAACTTGATGATAAAGAACAAAGATGGATGCAAGATCAAGACCACAAAGTAAGTCGTGTAATCGTTGATTTTGCAACGGATAATAATATTTCTGTCATTCGATTAGAGCAACTAACGAACATGAGACAGACGGCACGAACAAGCCGTAAAAACGAAAAGAATCTACACACTTGGTCATTCCATCGTTTAGCACAATTCATCGAGTACAAAGCGACATTAGTTGGCATAAAGGTCGAATATGTGAATCCTTCTTATACAAGTCAAACATGTCCGAAATGTTCTGAAAAGAACAAGGCGCAAGACAGAAAATACAAGTGTCAATGTGGGTTTGAGAAACATCGTGATATCGTTGGAGCGATGAATATTTGCTACGCAACTGTGATTGGCGGTAATAGTCAATCAGCCTAAGAACCTATATGGTCTGTCTTAGGAGGGGTGATGGCACACCCTCATCTTGAAGGCTGTTCAAAACAGAAATGGACTGCGAATGCTTAGTCATTCAAGAATCCCATCCGTTACACCGTAAGGTGTAGGACTTGCGGCTTTAACCGTGGGAGTGTCAAAACTCTCAATCTACATAAATGGAACTTCCCTTCTTGCTTTATACACCATGAAAGGAATCGAAACGCAAGTCTCAATTTAAAGAATGAAGCGATAAGACTTCTAACTGCAAGGACTGCGGGAATAGCCTAGCTACAACTCTTTACTTAGGAACCTCCCTACTTCTAAACGAAATGAAAGTAGGGAGTCCAAAATCTACTGTGGTAATATCTTTATATCCTGCAGCTGATTTGCAAAATTTTGTATACCTTCCCAACTTTCTTTTGTCACAGAAAGGTCCTCCTTGATAAATAAAGCATTTGTGTCATTCATGGTATTAACATTATTTAACATCACGCGGTATTTAGCAGTAATTGTTCCCCAATAGTTGCACAAATTTTGTACAGCATCAATCGTCATATCTAGGGTTTCTGCCATATATATTATGCTTGCTGTGGCATCTATAATCTGAGATACCTCCCATTGCACACCATACATTTTTATTTTTAAATCGTGAATTGTTTGCTCAGCAATCTTTATGTTATCCTCAGCATCCATAATGATTGATGTACCAATACATCCTAATAAAATTTTTTCTAAAAATTCTCCTTGTCTTATTTGGTCTTGGTATTTTTTTATAATTGCTTGTTGAGTTTCTATTTGTTGTTTGAGAAACGGAATGTCATTATTTAAACTTGTTGCAATGGCTAAGAAAGGTACCGTGTCACTTTTTAAGTTTTGAGAGTGATCAGAGATATTTTTTCGATATTGTTTTAATCGTTCTAATAAATTCTCCACGTTTTTCTCGTGAGTAAGGCTATTTTGATATAATTGGTTTACTTCTTTTGAAAAATTTACTTTATCATTTTCATCTAAATATTTTATTAAGTTCGTATAATATCTTTGAAAAACAGTATTGTAATGTAAAATATCTTCATTGACGGTTACCATCTGATCCTGAATATCATGCAACCAGAATGTAGCATAACTACGGGTTTCCTCATAACCTTTTAATATCTTTTGAGTTAAGGGAGCATCTATACTTTCGATATCTTTTAATTGAATAGAGGGTAAGTCTACAATCATGTGAGCATATGTATCCATTACAAGTGTATGTGATAGTGTTTTTACCACAGCATCCGTAGGAGCCTCTATTCCAGTAGATGGTGTAGAATTTTCTTTAAAATTTGAAGGGATTTCCGCTATTGATATAGAGGAAAAGAATGCTCCATTCACCCACAAAATAATCATTGTAAATAAAACGATACGTAGCATTTTAATATGCATATTTATTCACCTATCTTAATTTTATCGTTTTCCGACAGAAGACTCCTTCCTCAAAAATGGGAAGGTGTGAAACACCCATTTTAGGTGGAAGATGAATGTCGGTTGGCATAAGCCAACAGGTTTGGTATCCTTTCCTTGTACAGAATGCTCTTCGAAAACGGAAGATATGAGGTTGATTGCAGAAAAACGTTGCAACCGTAAAACCTTCAATTTTCTATCGTCCCACTCTGGTCGAAGTTGCGAAAACCAAGCGAAAGTAGGGAGTGTGGGGCGTTAACGTACAAGATGCTCATGTTCTCACCGTAGGGACTACGGGTAGAGCCTGCTAAGATAACCGGTGGATACACCGGTGTTCTCAGGAATCTCCCACTTCAAACAATCCGTAAGGACGTTACGTGGTGAGTAGTTCAAAATTTTACGTTTGCTATATATTCAAACAAAAATTCCTACTTAATGACGGTAGGAATTTTTATTTGGATGCGTACATCGGGTTAGTTGTTGACTACTAATTGAATATCGTTTGCATAGATTTTTTCTGCATACTCTTTAATATCTTTCCAACTATCTTTTGCAATTTCTAAATCTTCCTCAATAAATCCTAAATTTTCAGGGCTAATTGTTTTTACATTTTGCAACAATGATGTATATTTAGCTTCCATTGTTTGCCATTGATTAGAAATGTTTTGTAGGGCCCCAATAGCTGTATCAATTGTATTTGCTAAGTATTCAGTTTGTAATTTTACATTTGTTAATCCTGCTACTTCTATTTGTGCTTGTGTAATTTGTCCATTTATTTTTTTGATTTCTGCCTGAGCATTATTTAATTCTTGTTTTGCTAAAGCAATTCCAACGATACCGCCACCTGTAGCTCCAATCCCAGTAGCAATTAATCCTATTCCTAACGGTGTGCCAGCACCTGTCAATATGACAACAGTTCCAGCTGCAATTGCAATTGGTCCTACTGCAGTGGCAACAGATGATTCAATGATAATGCCGTTATATTTTTTTACTGCTTTATTGTAATCTTCCAATCTATTTTGAAAGACTGGAATCCCTGCATCTTGGCTGGCTAAAATTGATGTAACATAATTGGAATCTTCTTTAAAACTTTGCGTATCTGTTGTTAATTTATTTCTAAATTTCTTCAAATCATCCACGAGCAAATCTACTTGTTTTTTATTTTCAGAAATACTAGTAGATAATTTGGTAAGTCCCGTTGTGACAGTATCTTTATTTTGCTCTTTTATAGCTTTTGTTAGGGTATCATAGTAATTTTGAAATTTGTTATTATAGTTAATAATATTTTGATTTGTTAAAATAAGTTGTGGTTTAATAGTATCCAGCCAATGATTAGCATTACTTTTTGCTACATCTTGATGCTGATGAATTTTCGTGGTTAAAGACTTGTCTAAGCATGTGATTTCATCAAAATTAACATTTGCTTGTTTTAAAATTGTTAAAGCATATAAGTCCATCACTAAGGCATTCGACCCTGTTTTTTCGATTGCATTCCTTAAACCTTCAGGCCCAAGTACGTATTGATTTGTCGTAGATGCTACGCCAGTTTGAGTTTGAGATGCATATGTTATTCCTGGTACAAAATTACTTGCTGTAACCAATGTCATTAATGTCGACAAAGCTATTAATTTATAATTTTTAGTTGGCATGAATTCTTCTCCTTCAATACTAAAATAGGTATATCAATTTGTATTTTTAGAATTACCCACCACTTAACGTCCTTACAGACTGTTTGAAGTGGGAGATTCTTGCGAACACCGATGTATCCACCGGTTATCTTAGCAGAATCTGCCCGCATTCCCTACGGTGAGAACATGAGCATCTTGTACGTTGACTCACCACACTACCCACTTTAGCTTGGTTTTCGCAACTTCGACCAGAGTGGGACGATAGAAATTTGAAGGTTTTACGGTTGCAACGTTTCCTGCAACCGACCTTATATCTTCAGTTTTTGAAGAGCATTCTGTACAAGGAAATGATAAAAAACATGTTGGCCTATGCCGATCGACAAGCATCTCCCCCTAAAGTTGGTGTTACCCACATTTATATTTTTGAGGAGGGAGTCTTTTGCCGGAACACGATTAATGATTAAACAATATATGTCTACCGTACGGATATTTGTAGAATAGCATCTTCAAATTGTTTTGCTTGTTTATACATCGTATCGTTCCAATCTTTTAGCTGTGTTAATTGTTTTTGTATATTTGTCTGATTGAAATCTGTGTCTGCTTGAACAGTCGATTTTAGTTGTATAAGTTTCTCTTCAAACATTCTCCAATCTATCATTGCATTTTTAAATGTACGAACTTGTCGAGAAATCAAGTCGGCAAAACTGTTTACTTGGTCTTCAATACACGTGATTTCTGTTGCTTGAGACTGTGTTTCGGCTAACTTTTGGATAGCAGCTACTAACTCTTTTTGTTTTTTTTGAAAGTTTAAAGCAGCTTGCCTCGTATTGCTATCAGAAGCATTTGTAAACCCCTCACTTAGCGAGCTAATAGCAGAAAAATCAAATGTGTTTAACGTAGTTGTAGAAGAAATTTTAAAGAGTTCTTTCGCTATATTAATGGATCCCTTACTAATTTCATCTGGTCGATTTAAAATTGTGGTTAAATTATTTTGGATCTCTTCTTGGAGTTGTTTGATGTCTTTACGTAATTGTTGGATATTTCCACTTTCCCCTTCAAGCGATTGAATTGCTGTGCGCACTTTTTCAGATAGCTTATTACTATCTGTTACAGTCTGTACTTCAAACTGATTCAATGAAAATTCTGTTTGTTCTAATCGTTTTTTTGTTTCTTCTGATTGCTGTTGTAATTGATTAATTGCATCAATTACATACTGTTTATCCTGTTCACGCATCTTCGGATTTTCCAACAAATGTGAAATGTTATTGTAGTAACTATTAAATCGAGTATTGAAGCGTAATATTTCTTGATTCATATTTAAAATTTGTGGGCTGTACTCATCTAACCATTCACGAACATTCGTTTTAGCGAATGTTTGATGGGCCGCCAAATTACTCATCGCTGCTACTTTTATATTTGGTTGTTGTAGTATGACTAAACCATATGCTTGAATTAATGGCGTTTGTGTACCTAACATTCTAATAGAGTTTGATAGGGATTGTTGCACTTCTCCCCCTGGAGTAGCCTGTATGTGCTGATCATCTGATAGCGGTGCTGCTAAAGTATGTACACTTGAAAAACAACTGGTAGATAGGGTTGTTGCTACCAATCCAATAAAATATGCTCTTTTCATGTGTCATTTCCTCCTTTTATCGATGTAATTTCAAGCGTAATTATATACATCTGTAGAAGTGAAAAGAAACATTGAATAATGCTTTTGTAAAATGAACTTAAAAGAAAAAAATACAAAAAAATGAGAATTTATACATGAATCATCTATCGTATCCAAAATGAAAGCATAATAATACATGTATTTCACATGTTTTATTAGTTTGAATTTGTTCAATTGTCATACTTGTATTATTTGAGCTACTCACCACTTAACGTCCTTACGGATTGTTTGAAGTGGGAGATTCCTGTGAATACCGATGTATCTACCGGTTATCTTAGCAAAACCTGCCTGTATTCCCTACGATGAAAATATAAATATCTGGTAAGTTGACTTACCATGCTACCTACTTTATCTTGGGTTTAGCAACTTCGGCCAGCGTGGTACGATAGAACGTTGAAGATTTTACGGTTGCAACATTTTCCCTTTTCATATGAACCACGCACCTTTTTAAAGTAATTCTACCAGTATTTCCAAGTTTGTAAGATGACTTTTAGTTATTTTGAAATTTTGCGCATGTAAAGTAATAGCCGATTTTGAATGTACCAATCGTACGTAGTAGATAGGAGACCTTTTTAGTGTGTTTTTTGACATTTTTTCTATTTCATTATGAATAGGTTATTTGTCATCAACTCGTTCTTTTGAAATAAATTTGATATGATGGAGGTATGGAATGCTAAGAAAGGGAGTATCTGAATGAACAATCGTGTCAATTTACGTATCGATTTTGCTTTTAAGCAATTATTTGGAACACAAGGGAATGAAGACATATTGATGGGATTTTTGAATGCGGTTTTGCAGAAGACGCTACCTTCTCCCATTATGAGTTTGACGTTAGAAGATCCCCATATTCATAAAGAATATAAAGAGGACAAGTTATCGATTATGGATGTGCGTGCAACACTTTGTACAGGGGAATTCGTGAATGTTGAAATTCAGATTGCGAATAAGCATGATATACAAAAGCGTTCGCTGTATTATTGGTCGAAGCTCTATGCATCACAAATGCAAGAGGGGATGCCATATAGCCAATTACAGAAAGCCATTACAATTAATGTATTAGACTTTGTGCTGTATCGGAATCAAGAACACTTTACGACGACAGGTATTTTGTGGGATGTGGAAAAAGACTTACGTATCTGTGATGATATTGAAATCCATTATATTGAATTGCCTAAACTGATTGCCCAGTGGCGAGATGAAAAAGTCAATCCGCGGCAAGATGTTTTAGTACGCTGGTTACTCTTGTTAGCAGCAAATGAAGATCATCATTTAACGGATACACTGGAGGCGATTGCATTGGAACAAGACAAAACGTTACAAAAAGCGATTCAGAAATGGGACAATATGAGCCATAATCAGCGATTTCGTAGAGAGTATGAAGCACGGGAAAAGATATTGTTAGATGAAAAGGCCGCTGTCGCACATGCGGAGAAGAAAGGTATTGAAAAAGGTATTGAAAAAGGTATCGAAAAAGGTATTGAGAAAGGGAAAATACAATTGATTCGTGGTATGTATAAAAACGGAATGGACATAGAAGACATCGCAAAGTTTACAAATATGGATGCGTTGAAAATACGCCATATTTTAGAATGATTTGTGTGATTCATCTTTACTTACTACCTATTTATAGGGATTTAGTCCATCCGTGGCATGATGCATATAGCTGACGTCCAACGTATTCTACAATTATCATAAGGATCAATAGAAAGCACCAGTGAATGGTGTTTTTCTATTTGATTTCTATATTGAACTACCCCCACTTTCACTTCGTTTAGAAGTGAGGGATTCCTAAGTAAAGAGTTCTATCGAACTTTAATTGATTAGGCTAACCCCGCAGTCCTTGCGGTTAGAAGCTTTATTGCTTCATTCTTTAGATTGATACTTGCGTTACGATCCCTATCATGGTGTGTTAGGCAAGAAGGACAGTCCCATTCACGTAAGTTGAGATTTTTAACGTCTTTATTTTGATATCCATAACAAGAACATAATTGGCTGGAAGCAAATGTTTTCGATACGACAATGACTTGTTTGCCATACCATTTTGCTTTATATTCCAACATGGTTCGAAACTGTGACCAAGATACTTCACTAATTGCTTTTGCTAACTTATGATTCTGTAACACATTCGATACTTGCAAATCCTCTATACCGATCACATCGTGGCTTTTGATGATTTCAGTTGAGATTTTGTCTAAGTAATCTTTTCTAGCATTTGATATGTATTCATGAATTCTAGCTACTTTTACTCGTTGTTTATTCCAACGAGAAAATCCTTTTATCCTTCTAGAAAAAAACACGTTGTGCTTGCGCTAACTTCTCTTCTAATGACCGGAAAAACTTCGGATTTTTATAGGTTGTTCCATCTGACAAAATGGCAAAATCTTTTAGTCCTACATCTATTCCAATGTAAGAATGTGTTTTCGGAAGTTCTTGTACTTCTGTTTCCACTAATAGTGACACAAAATATCTACCAGAAGGGTTCCGTCTCACTGTAGCATGTATAACGCCCCTCTACTTCGCGACTTTTGGCAAATCGAACAAGGCCTAGTTCCGGCAACTTTATTTTGTTCCCTACAACGACAATATTTTCATTTTTTTGTTTCAAATATCTTCGAAGTCTCTTGTTCAACTCCATATTGATGAACCCAGCGCATAATGGTCTTGTAGGCCAAAGATAATCCTCGTTCTTCCATCATTTCCACTAAATCGCGAAAACTTAGATTGTACCGTACAATTAACAAGATAATATCTGGTTGATAATGTTTCCACTTAAACACATTTTCCCTGTTCATATGAACCACGCACTTTTTTTAAGTAATTCTACCAGTATTTCCAAGTTTGTAAGATGACTTTCAGTTATTTTGAAATTTTGCACCAGAACCGTTTTCCATACATATCTATTCCTTTGACTCTTGGGAAAGGTCTTCTTTATGATTCTAAATTTATTGTCTTTCGGCTATAGTAAAAATACCCTATAGCTGCTCCTATTTTGATTACCTTATAAGGTAATTTTCATATGAATAATGTTATTTCAGAGTTGAATCCGTAGCATTGTTTCATTATGAAATGTCGGTTCGACTAGAAAAATAAAGCAGTTAGCAATGGCTAGCTGCTTTATTTTTTACGCAGAAAGAACATAACCTACTTAAATTTCCCCATCAAACAAATGGATATAATAACAAGAACGAGGAGAAATGTAAATATGTTGAAAATATTTAAATACTTTAAACAAAAGGAATGGATATTTATTGTTGCTAGTATCGTGTTCATAACAGGCCAAGTTTGGTTAGATTTGAAGCTACCAGATTTTATGTCTGAAATTACGACTCTTGTGCAGACAAAGGGTAGCGAAACGAGTGAGGTATGGGCAGCTGGAGGGAAAATGCTTTTATGTGCTCTCGGCAGTATGATATTGTCAGTTGTTGTTGGTTATTTTGCGGCGAGAGTAGCAACTTCTTTTTCAAAAGAACTAAGAAAATGTGTATTTGACAAAACGTTATCTTTTTCTATGGAAGAAATTAATGGTTTTTCAACGGCAAGTCTTATTACTCGTTCTACTAATGATATAACGCAAATACAGCAAACTATTGCAATGGGGCTTCAAGTTATAATTAAAGCCCCTATCCTCGCAGTTTGGGCCATTTTGAAAATTACGGGAAAGAGTTGGGAATGGTCAGCAGCAACAGGAGTAGCTGTCGTTGCCTTACTTGTTATGATAGGAAGCATTATTATCTTTGTGCTACCAAAATTTAAAATAGTTCAAAAAATGACAGATAATCTGAACCAAGTAACAAGAGAAGGATTAACTGGAATCCGTGTTGTTCACGCCTATAACGCACAAGAATATCAAGAGAAAAAATTTGAAAAAGCAAATAAAGATTTAACAGATACTAATCTTTTAGTCAACCGTCTGATGGGCATTATGCAGCCGGGCATGAGTCTAATTATGTCTGGTTTAACTCTTTCTATCTATTGGATTGGGTCTCATTTGATTATGAACGCAAGTGGAATGGACAGAATCGGTTTATTCAGTGATATGGTAGTATTTTCTTCTTATGCCATGCAGGTGGTTATGGCGTTTATGTTATTAGCGATGACATTCATTATGCTTCCGCGGGCATCTGTATCTGCAGCACGTATTAATGAAGTATTAGATACCCCTCAGACAATTACGGATGGAGAAATGCAATCATCACCTAAGGGAATCGAAGGTGAAATCGAACTACGTAATGTGAGCTTTAAATATCCGAATGCAGGGGAATATGTTTTAAAAGATATTAGCTTTACAGCACATAAAGGCGAAACTGTCGCTTTTATTGGCTCTACTGGTAGTGGTAAAAGTACGCTGATGAATTTAATCCCAAGGTTTTATGATGCTACTGAGGGAGAGGTTATAGTCGATGGAATCAATGTAAAAGAATATGCGCAAGAAGCTCTTCATAATAAGTTTGGCTATGTTTCTCAAAAAGCCGTATTATTTTCAGGTACAGTAAAGTCCAATGTTGTGTACGGTGGAAATGGACAAACCTTACCCACAGATGAAGATATCAAAAAAGCGGTGGAAATTGCCCAAGGAAAAGAATTTGTAGAAAAAATGGATGGCGAATATAAAGCTGATATTGCCCAAGGCGGGACAAATCTTTCCGGAGGACAAAAACAACGTCTTTCTATTGCAAGAGCAGTAAGCAGAAATCCAGAAATCTTTATTTTTGATGATTCATTCTCTGCTCTGGATTATAAAACAGATCGTAAGCTTCGTTCTACCTTAAAAAAGGAAACGAAAGGTGCAACCACTTTGATTGTAGCACAGCGAATTGGAACAATTAAAGATGCTGATAAAATTATTGTTTTGAACGAAGGTAAAATCGTTGGGATGGGCACACATGCAGAATTGTTAGGGAATTGTAAGACTTATCAGGAAATTGCCTATACACAACTATCAAAGGAGGAGCTAGGAGATGCGTAATAATCAAACGAATAGTCCTCAAAAAATTTCCGGTGGTCCAGGGGGAATTGTGATTCCTGGAGAGAAGCCAAAAAACTTTAATAAGCCATGGGGAACGTTAATTACCTATTGTAAACCGTATGTACCAGTGGTGATTTTTGCGCTTATATTGGCAGCTGTCGGAACCATTTTTACTATCATTGGACCGAATATGCTGAGTAAAATAACCGATTTAATCACGGAGGGAATTGCAGGTAAGATTGATACTAAGGCTATAGGAAATCTTGCTCTACTTCTTGCTATTTTGTATGGGTTGAGTTTTATTTTTAGCTATATTCAGTCGTTTATTATGGCCACTATCACTCAGAGAGTATCCAACCGGTTACGTGCCGATATTGCTACCAAAATTGATAAATTACCATTAAAGTACTTTGACTCTACAACCTATGGAGATGTGTTAAGTCGTGTCACGAATGATGTAGATACGATTGGCCAAACTTTAAACCAAAGTATTGGTTCATTAGTGACAGCGGTCGTTATGTTCTTCGGGTCTTTAATTATGATGTTCTCTATTAATGTTATGATGACAATTTCAGCTATTGTTGCAACAGCCATTGGGTTTGTCTTAATGATTTTCATCATATCCAAATCGCAAAAATATTTCATACGCCAGCAGAAAGACTTGGGTAGAATGAATGGTCATATTGAAGAAATTTATTCAGGTCATGATGTAGTGAAGGTCTATAACGCTGATAAAGAAGCAAAGCTACAATTTAATACAATCAACGAAAGCCTTTTTAGAAGTGCGTGGAAATCACAGTTTATGTCGGGCATGATGATGCCTCTTATGATCTTCATTGGAAATTTAGGTTATGTTGTTGTTTGTGTAGTAGGTGCAACACTAGTGATGAAGGGAACCATTACATTTGGTGTAATCGTTTCATTTATGGTTTATATCCGCTTATTTACACAGCCATTATCTCAGTTAGCACAGGCAGCTACAAGTTTGCAAGCAACTGCTGCAGCAAACGAACGTGTATTTGAATTTTTAGCCGAAGATGAGCTTGAAGATGAAAGCAATAAAGAAGTTATTTTAGACGCCAATGATGTTAAAGGTAATGTGGAATTTAATAACGTTAAGTTTGGATATACGAAAGAAAAGCTTATCATTAAAGATTTTTCTGCTCGTATAAAGGCTGGACAGAAAGTTGCAATTGTCGGACCTACTGGTGCTGGAAAAACAACGCTTGTTAATCTTCTTATGCGTTTCTATGAAATAGATAGCGGCGAAATTAAGATTGAGGATGTACCGACTAAATCCATTACCCGTAAAAATGTTCACGATTTATTTTGTATGGTGTTACAAGACATTTGGTTATTCGAAGGTACGATTAAAGAAAATATCATTTATAACAAAGAAAATGTAACTGATGAAGAAGTGGTGACAGTTTGTAAGGCAGTAGGTCTGGATCACTTTATTAGAACCTTGCCAAAAGGGTACAATACCTTATTAAACGATACAGCAAATTTATCTGTAGGACAAAAACAGCTTCTTACTATCGCAAGAGCAATGATTAAAAAGGCGCCTCTGCTTATATTAGATGAAGCTACTAGTTCTGTTGATACTCGTACTGAAGCGCTTATTCAAAAAGCAATGGATAAATTGATGGTGGGGAAAACATCATTTGTGATTGCACATAGACTTTCCACAATTAAAAACGCCGACTTGATTTTAGTTATGCAAGATGGAGATATTATTGAAAGTGGCAAGCATGCAGAATTGATTGATAAAAAGGGAGTCTATGCGGATTTGTACAACAGTTAGTTTGAAGACGCATGTGTTGTTTAATTTTGGATAAAATCTTAACGTTTTTGTAGATAAACTACGGAACTTGAACCTACCTATATGATTGACATTCTCGCACCTAAAGGGGTAAGCTGACTAGCCTTATTAGGGTCAGTGCTATCAAAGCGAAGGGCATTTTTGATAGCACTGACGTGCAAGATGATGCTTTTCCATCACCACTCTCACGACAGACAGTATACATTCATGCTCAAGTCTTTTAGCATCTTTTTTTGATGACACATATCCATTTAACGAATTTTCCGAAATTAATCTCCTGTCTCTCTTTGGGCTATCTCCCTTCATAGGCTTGAGGTATGAGAATGTTTCCGGTACATTCGTTAAAAATTATTCTAATAGCTGCGGAAGACTATGAATTTTTTCTAAATCAAAAGCCTCGTTATATAGACTTAATAATTCCGTACATACATATTTGGGGTGGCCTACCATGTTAATAATATTAAAAGCATTCGTGATGATTTCTGTTTTTTGTGTTTGAGTAAGTCGTATAGCTTTTTCTAAAGCAGAGGCTAATGAGTGTTCATCAATTCCATCGGCAATGATCCCCGAATAATTGTTTTTTATTAACTCTGTAACCCCTCCTACATCTGTTGAGACTACTAAAATGCCTGAAGCCATAGCCTTTAAAATGGTTTGAGGTGTGGATTCTTCTATTGAACTACATAATAAAATATCGGCATTGGCATAGTACTCTCCAGGAGTATCTGTGAATCCTTGGATTTTCACATTATCCTGTAAGCCTTCGCTTTGAATAATAGAATTGCATAAGTTCGTATAGTCTTTTACCAAATGATGATAACCAATTAAATCTAATTGTATATTATAGCCTTTCTTTTTGAGGATAGCCCCAGCTTTGATTGCAGCATGTTGATTTTTTCCTCTTTTTAAAGTGCCAGGAATTAATATTTTGATGGGGCCTTGGTTTTCTTTATTTTGTTTTTTATTATCTGTATAATATTTAAAATAAAATGCATCAACCGGACAAACTATCTTTCTTGAAGGAATATGCAATTCTTCAGACCATGCATTCGAATATTTTGATGATGAAGAGTGAACGATATCAATCAAAATATTATTTATTAAAAATGCTTTAGAAGCTTTGTTTGAATAAAATTTATGAAGTGATGCCACATGAGGAATCCTATTTATTTTACATGCTATGCCGACCGCTGGGAAAAAGGTTACTGAATGAACTAAGCCGATATTATTTTCTTTAAACCAAGCGGCTATTTCTTTTGCATAATGCAAATCAATCTTTCTAGGATAAATGATGTCGATAAAACTTTCTGTTTTAAAATAATAAACGTCCAAATTGTATTTTTGTAATAATTCAGGAAGGTCAGAGATATGTCTTTGATATTCTGGCAAACAAATCATAATTTCTATTCCATATTCTCTTACCATAAGAGCATGCTTAAGTAAATGAAGTGTTGCTCCTCCTAGATATGAATCATGAACAAAATAAGCTATCTTTTTTTGCTTTAATTTTGTGAGTAACTCTGTAGCTTCCAATGCACTCAAAAAAGTATTCACTTGGGATTCAGTAGAATAATTGGACATTATATAATCATAAGCGGCTTCATATATTGAAAATCTTTTTTCATTATTTAGGTTAATTGCATAATCTATTGTTTCATACCATGCTTCTACTGTATTTTCCGCTTTTAAACACATATAATCTGGAATGTTTGTATAGGGCTGTACATTAGAGAATATACCCACTGATCCAGAAATCGTGCCTTCTAAAAATTTAATAGGACTTTTACTTAAAAAGGCATCAAAGTTTCCATCTAATGGACATATATGATAATCAAAATAAGAATTCATTAATTGATTGATATATTGATCATAACTATGGGTGAATGGTACATAATACACAGGACTTTTTAATTCTCCATACTCTTTTGGGTCTAATCCCCAAAAATGAAATTCAATAGAATCTCCATATTTTTTAGATATTCTCTCGAGAGAGGGCCAAATAACATGTAATATATTTTTACGGGCTGAACCAGAAAACATAGCGATTTTGATAGGTTCATTGTTAGGCTTATTTTTCTTTTGAAAATAACAACCCGGAATATTTGTTTTTAATTCAATAACATTATTATTATATTTTTTACAATCGCTACTAATAATAGGACTGTAGCTACCAATCAAGTTACTATTACTAATTTGATATTCTAGATTTTTATAATAAGTAGTATGAGGCTGCAAATATCCAAATTCCGGTCCTAATTCATGAAATTTAAACATATTATCATCCATAAAGTAAGCTGTAGGTTTGTTGTGTATCATATTTTCTTTTAATAATCGGGTTGAATTGGGGCCAATGGTTCTTGATAAAATAAGAAGAGAATAATCAGATGGATGGATTGTATCTAACGAGGATTCGTTTATAAAAAAGTAATCATAAGGGAAATTTTTTATTCTATGGGTGTGATTACGTATCGTCACATCAATAGAGGTTGAAAAATCAGATTTAGTAACAGCAATTGTTTTTCTATGAGGTTTCGTAATATTTGCGGTGTGTATTTCTAAATTCGTAAAATAATAGGGAACTTTACATCGGTACGGAATGATTTGGGTTCTGTTTAAATCATCTATCTCTACGGCATTAAAACATGTAGGATATACTTGCAAGTTATCAACTTCATATTGAGTGATATTTTGGGGCAACAGGGATTCTCCCCTAAAACTTTCAATGTACTTTCTTATATAGTTTGATTTGAATTCAATGATAGTACCTAAAGCATCTTTTTCACCAGCAACGGCTTTAGTTATAGTAGTATTTACCCAATAAAAGGGGAATTTTTTCCCCATTCTAAGCCATAAATCCCAATCAGAAAATCTTCTAATCACCACATGCGGATCATACATACCTGTACTTTCAAAAATAACTTTATGATGTAAGACAGAGTTATTCGCTATATAATTACCATTTACAAGTAAACCATAATTAAACGGTTGACCTAATAATTTCTCCTGTGTGATATTCTCTTCATTTTTAACACAGAGTTGACAATTTCCATATACTAAACATGGTTTATCATATTGAATAATTTCTTGATAAAGAGTTTGAAGACAATTAGGTAGATATTCATCATCATCAAATTGATAACTGATATATTTTCCACGAGCCTCGAGAATACCTTCGTTGATTCTTAATGCAGGTAAGCCACTGTTAAAATAGTGCCGAATAATGATAATTCGGTGATCTTTAGCTTGATATTCTTTTAAAACCTCAAATGTACTATCTCTTGAACCATCGTCAATGATAATAAATTCAAAAGACGTGAACGTTTGAGTGAGTACACTGTCAATTGCTTTTCTAAGAGACAATTCTCCTCGACAATAAGTTGACATGATAACACTAATCACAGGATGTGCAGGGCCAAGGTCTGAACGTAAAATTGTTCGGTCTTTAATAAGCCTGGATACGTTTAACATTCTATGTTTCTCCTTTCAAGACTTTTCGCTATAAAGAGATTTTTTGTTTTGTATAATTACTACGTTTTTTTGCCATTAAGTACTTTTGCAAATCGCTCTAACATTTCACAATAAGACTGAGGATAGTAGGTTTTCTTATCCTCCGAACTGACGTATAATCCATCGCAAAGTCTAATCCAACAACTGTTTTTACTTCTTTTTGTACAATCTCTTCTTCATATTCAGTCAAGTGGAAACATAGTATTTACCAGTAGGTGTCATAGAAATCGCACATACCTTGAACAAAATATGAACATGGGCTACATCATGTTTCCATTCAACTCATGTGATGCTATAGGTTTTAGATAGTCGAACAAACATATCTTTTGCATAGTCTGACATATCATTATCAAACACATTTCTTCTGTATTTTACGATTAACACAAGTTGATAATCCAACACTACTACTAAATGAATATCACCATCTAATTTCATTGATAAAACATCCTTTATACCGCTAGAATCTCGCCCTTCATACACTTGAGGAAGGGGAATTCGGTAAAACAAATTGAATTTTGCATCTTTTACTTACAAAAATTCTATTCGCCTTCGTTTATGTGCGGGGTTCCAGTTAGCCGAATCCAACCTATTTACTACGCTATGTTTATACAAATTACTCTTTGAACTCCAAAAATATGAAGTTGATTGTAAAAAATAGTTCACAACGATATTATGTCCTTAAAAGCAAGATATTCTAGGGGGGCCGGTGCTATTAGTAGTATGATATGTAGCGTCATGAATAAAACACTGCAACATCTGAACACATACCTATATACCATTTGCTACATCGCTCTCTTGCACAGCAAAGATACCAAACATGTACTAGCTTGCCCTTTAAGAATGAGCGTTTCGAATTGAAGCATTCAATGCACATCGTAGTAATCTTTATACCAATCAATAAAATGATGGATTCCTTCCTCGATTGAGGTTTTGGGTTTAAATCCTATTTCAGTAATTAAATCTGTTATATCTGCATATGTTTCAATAACATCTCCTAGTTGCAAAGGTAAAAAGGCCTTCTTTGCTTGTAATTGAAGTTTATTTTCTATTACTTTAATGAAATCCATTAAATTTACAGGATTATTATTTCCTATGTTATAGATTTTATATGGCGCATGACTTGTGGACGAGTCCGGGTAAATTCTATTCCATTCTGAATTAGATTGTGGTTTTTTATACATGAGTTGAACGATAGATTCTACCACATCATCGATATAAGTAAAATCACGTTTCATATTTCCATTATTAAATATTTTAATCGTTTCTCTTTCAAGGATTGCTTTTGTAAACAAAAAGAGAGACATATCTGGTCTGCCCCATGGGCCGTAAACAGTAAAAAAACGCAAACCGGTTGTTGGTAAACCGTATAAATTACTATACGTATGAGCCATTAATTCATTAGCTTTTTTGGTAGCTGCATACAAACTTAAAGGGTGATCTGTATTGTCTTTAGTGGATAAAGGTAATTTAGCGTTTGATCCATAAACAGAACTAGAAGAAGCATATAGTAAATGTTCAATATTATTATGGCAGCATGCTTCCACGACATTAGTAAAACCAACTAGATTAGAGGTAATGTAAGCATGTGGATCTTTAAAACTATATCGTATACCTGCTTGCGCTGCCAAATGTATGACAATATTTGGTCGCCATGCAGTAAAAATTTTATTTACAGCGTTTTTATTTTGTAAGTGTAATTTTTTAAAAGTAAAATTTTTATTTTTTAGACATTTTAATCGGTTTTGTTTTAATAGAACATCATAATAATCGTTTAAATTATCAACCCCCATAATATGATGTCCTTCTTTTAATAATCTTTTTACCACGTGAAACCCTATAAAACCAGCGCATCCAGTTACCAAAATACGCACAAAAACCCTCCTAATAATATCATTTCTTGCTAATCAGAACCAAGAAGCACAACTTTAGCCTTTCCTGATAAACCTTGCGTAATGTTTTGCGTATCATAGATGATTTTAGCTTTCTTCATCATCTCATGGATGGGGATTTGGGTATGATTAACTAAAATAATAATACAATCCGTTGTGAGATACAGTTGATCAGTGAGTGGTACGCTAAGGATTTTTTCGTTATTTATATACATTTCATTCACATAAGGATCATGATAATGAACAATATAGCCTAATGATTTTAATTTTTCAATGATAGGGTAAGCTGGAGATTCTCTTACGTCGTTAATATCTTTTTTATATGTGACTCCGTATACCAGTATAGAAGGTTTTTTTATATTTTTAACAAGGTTTTGTATTTGGGTTACAATATAATGGGGCATGGACTGATTGATTTGATATGATAAATTAATGAATTGAGTATTAAATTCATTTTGTTTGGCTCTCCACTGTAAATAGAGTGGATCGATTGGGATACAATGTCCACCTATCCCAGGGCCAGGAAAAAATGGTGTATATCCAAAAGGTTTTGTTTTTGCAGCATTAATTACTTCCCATATATTGATTTGTAATGTATCACAAAGAATAGCAAATTCATTTATGAATGAGATATTAATAAAACGAAAGCTGTTTTCCAAAATTTTGGTCATTTCAGCGATTTCTGGCGATGATACGGGAATGATTTCCTTAAATACTTGACTATATAAATCATTAATATTTTTTGAACAGGACTTAGTTATCCCACTTATAATTTTAGGAATTTCTTCTAGTGAAAAAGAATGATTACCTGGATCTACTCTTTCTGGAGAGTAGGCAAGGAAAAGTTCTTTTCCAATCGTTAGCCCACTTTTTTCTAGAATAGGTTTAAGCACTTCTTTCGTGGTCCCTGGATAAGTGGAACTTTCTAATATAATTAATTGGTTTTTTTTTAGATAAGGAATGATTTCGTTTCCAACCATTTGTAAATAACTTAAATCGGGAATATTATTTATAGACAAAGGAGTTGGAACACAGATGATGATAGTATCAAAGTCTTTAATTTTATTATAATTATTAGAAACTTCAAAATTCCCTTTTGTAATTAGTTGTTTTAGATAGCTATCTTTGATATCTAAAACATAACTAATACCTTTATTTAAACTTTCAATTTTATTATGATCAAGATCAATTCCACAAACTTGAAAACCTTTCTCTGCAAAAAGCAAAGCCAAGGGCAAACCAACATATCCTAAACCTATTACACCAATCTTTTGTTTATTATTTTTAAAGTTTATATGTTTAGGCAATTGTTTCATCATCCTCCCTCTAATCATGTTTTTCTAACATGATTTTTTAGAATTTATTACCAAGTTGTTCGATAGAATATTAGAAATTTTGGTGAAGAGAATGATGTGTGGGATAATCTCGAGAGAAACAGTTCAAATTTTATTATATATATCCATTCGATGTTATTGTATTCTGTTTTATATTTATATCCTTTTTATATTTATATTCTTTTTTTATGTATTGTGTACTTTTTCAGCAAATTTTTTAATGAATTTATTGAAAAAATGCTTCTTCCTTAAACACGTGACGAACGAGAGCCTAGCGGTAGGTGGGGGATGCATTTCGGTTTGGAGTGGCCAAAAACGTTTGATAAGCTTGTTATCTGCAGTTCTTTGATTACTTGATATAGAAGGTTGCAGGTAGAATATCGCGTATATAAAAACGAATCCATTTGGTCCTGCGGAACATAACAACCATATACGGAGAGCATCCAATCGCTCGAAATCTAAGGGGGAACACCTCGAAATAGCGCTTAGGGAGACGAAAGGATGTTTTTCGTCGTGGAACCGAGAAGCTAATGCTTCAAGCTTTGCTAAGTGGTGAGTAGTTCACTGAAGCTAAACTGTAGAGAAAATATGATAAGGAGTATAGTACGTAAGGTGCTTCAAAGAAAAAACATGTAAGGATGACATTATTGTCGTAGTAGACACCACGATAGAGATTATAACGCTATACTGAATTTTAGAAAAACGAAATGATTCGCCTCTTAGCCGTAACAAATCTTCCGCCTCAAACAGTCAGTGAATGGGAGAGGTCCATGTTAACCTATACATAATCCTGAATTTAGTTACATATATTACCTACTACATCAACATTTCCTCAGAAAAACGCATCCTATTCTCCACCCGGATGCGTTTTTTCATTTATTAATATTTTTTCTTTTTATGCAAAGATACATCAATTCAAATCCAATGACACCGCTGCATGAACACTTCTTCTCGTGCATACTATACATCAGATATCTAATATAGGAGGGAGAAACATGGTTACCATAAGCTTATGTATGATTGTAAAAAATGAAGAACAAGTATTAAATCGCTGTCTACAGTCTGTGAAAGGCATTCCCGATGAAATTATTATCGTAGATACAGGGTCTACAGATAATACAAAAAAAATCGCAAAAAAATGGACGAAACATGTTTATAATTTTAAATGGATCTATGATTTTGCAGCTGCTCGGAATAAAGCATTTCGTCATGCGACCATGGATTATATTTTTTGGCTTGATGCGGATGATATCCTCAAACCTGAAGATGCTAAAAAGCTTCTTATTTTAAAAAAGGTGTTAGATTCTAAGGTAGACGCCGTTTCGATGAAATATCATGCAGATTTTGATGCACAAGGAAATGTGACGAGTAGTGCCATTCGTAATCGTTTATTTAAACGCACAAAAAAGTACCAATGGGTAGGGGTTGTGCATGAACATATTGAAGTATCCCCAACAGATAACATTTGGGCCAGTGATGTTATTGTGACTCACCAACCAAAAGACAACGAACGTTCTCTCCGAAATTTGGATTTATATGAACGATATCTAAAACGGGACGGTATACTTACCCCACATGATTTATTTCATTATGGGAGAGAATTATCGATGCATGAGCGTTATGCAGAGGCCGTGTTGATTTTCGAACAATACTTAGAGACACCAGATATCGCACCAGATATCCGCCTTTTTATTCTCAATGAACTCGCTTCTTGTTATTTCTTTCTGCAAGATTTGCAACAAGAACAAAAGATTTCCCTCCAGTCACTTTTATATGCGACCCCGCAGCCTGTTTTTTGCTGTCGGCTAGGGGAAGCGTTCTTACGACAAAGCAATGTCCAAACCGCTATCTTTTGGTATGAGCTCGCACTGCAAGTACCCGTAACATATTCTTGGTCTGTAGATAAAGTCACCTTTCGTACATGGTTTCCACATAAACAATTAGGGGTTTGTTACGAACAGTTGAAAGAATGGGAGAAAGCTATTCATCATTATGAGCAAGTACTGACCTACCTACCAGAAGAGGAAAGTAAGCAAGCATTGCAAAAACTCCGCGCGAAACAAGAGAAATCATAAAGACACGATTGCTTTTCTTATCTAACATATGCCATCTTGTCAGGGGAGACATGTCCACACTAGTTTTGTTGCAAAGTTTGAAAATGCATATACTTGTGTGACAAAATATCAAGGTTTATTTAACTAACAAAAGAATGCTCCTTCCTCAAGCGCGTGAAGGGAGAGGGCACGGCGGTAGGTGGGAACATTCTTTGGGTTTGGTAAACTAGCTATCTAAAGTTCTTGTATCACTTGATATAGAAGGTTGAAGGCAGAACCTTGCATTTGACACTCCCACCCCTAAAGGGGCAAGCTGACTAACGTCAGTGGGATTCTTGCTACCAAAGGCAAAGTCCATTTCTGGTATCGCTGACGTGCAAGATTGCGGTGTGTCATCACCACTCCCAAAACAGACCATATAGGTTCGTGGGCTACGTTACTGTGACCATACCGTACAGGTTGTTGGTTCTCAAATGTTTTAACGTCTTGTTCTTGACGACTTAACACATTTTACGGAGTAGAAGAATTGGCTACTCCAACCTCACATGTATTCTGCTTTCAGAGAACAGTTGTTTTAGAGTCTTTTGCATGACTATAAATGAAGTATATCATGTCTTGCTATGCAAAAACGGTACTTTCATCCCATGCCTAAAGGCGGACTAAAGTCCTACATGGGCTTTCCCATATCGCAAAAGCTGTAAAGAACTCTACAATAGAATCAAAAAATTTCTATGTAAATTGTAATTTTTTATTTTTAGATTACAGTAATGAGACAAACTTTTCTTATAATACTACTAATAATGTATAGTGCTATGTATATATTAATTCTTTATGTCAGGAGGATATGTGTGAGTATTCAATTATTCGTACCAAAATTTGAGGTTTCTGAATGTTTAAACGAAATACAACAATGTTTAGAAAAGGGATGGACCGGTTTAGGTTTTAAAACCATAGAGTTTGAACAAGAATGGAGTAAATATACAGGATTTCCTAATTCTCATTTTATTAATTCAGCTACTGCGGGACTCCATTTGGCTATCAAAGTTTTGAAAATGTGCCATAAATGGAATGATGGTGATGAAATCATCTCCACACCACTAACATTTATCTCTACAAACCATGCTATTAAATATGAGAATTTAAAGGTCGTTTTTGCAGATATCGATCAATATCTTTGTCTAGATCCACAGGATGTTGAAAAAAAGATTACGGAGAAAACACGAGCCATTATGTATGTAGGGATTGGTGGAAATATCGGCCAGTATAAACAAATTGTCGAGCTGTGTAAAAAGCATAATTTACGTCTTATTATTGATGCGGCTCATATGGCTGGTACACGTTTATCCGGTAAAATTCCTGGAAAAGAGGCGGACGTCGTTGTATATTCATTTCAAGCTGTGAAAAATTTACCAACATCAGATTCTGGAATGATTTGCTTTCAAAATAATGAATATGATAAATTATGCAGAAAATTGACATGGATGGGCATTGATAAAACCACTTTTGAGCGAGTTGAAAAAAAAGGGGCCTACAAATGGATGTATGATGTAGAACATGTAGGTTATAAATACCATGGTAATGCTATTACTGCAGCCATTGGATTAGTACAATTAAAATATTTAGATCGTGATAATGCTTATCGAAGACAACTTGCAAAATGGTATAATGAACGATTAAGTCCGTATGCCTCTAAAATAACGATTACTCCACAACCTAACGGATGCGAATCAGCTTATCATACTTATATAATTCAAGTTAAGAACCGAAATGAACTGTTATTAGCACTAAATCAAGCCGATATATATCCTGGTGTACACTACAGGGATAATACACAATATCCAATGTATGCTTATGGAAAAAATACGTGTCCAAACGCTCATAAAGTAACCGAACAAGTAATCTCCTTGCCATTACATCTGCATTTATCCAAAAAAGACATAGATTATGTATGTGATCAAGTTATACACTATGTTGAAAAGTAGGTGATACAATGCATTATTATTCACAAAATAAAGAATTATCAATTCGAGACATACAAAAAACAGATATAGAATTCATTAGGATGTGGAGAAACCAAACCAGTATAAAACAATATTTTATAAATACCGATACGATAAGTAAACAACAACAACAACAATGGTTTTCTAATTATTTAAAAAAAAACGATGATAACATGTTCATGATACACGAGCATGAACAATTTAAATCTGTAATTGGGACGACTGCTTTATATAATATTGACAAAATAAACAAATCAGCAGAATTTGGAAGGTTAATGATTGGACATATCCCTGCGCAAAGAAAAGGATTGGGAACACAAGCTACTATTTTAACTTGCAAATATGCCTTTGAAAAATTAAAGATGTCTGAAGTCTATTTATACGTTTTATCTCAAAACATCCATGCTATAACACTTTATAAAAAAGTAGGATTTCTACCCATTAATATACATGATAATAAAATTTATATGGTACTCAACAAAAAAAATTTGGTTTTGCTGTAAAAAGATACGGTCTATGATAGTTATCTTTTTACTGAATAATCCTAACTTGTGAACTACTCACCACTTAGCAAAGCTTGAAGTGGGAGCTTCTCAGTTCCGTGACGAAAGTAACCTTTCGTCTCCCTGAGCGTTACTTCGGGGTGTTCCCCCCTAGATGTCCAACGCATGGACGCTCTTTTGGTACGGTTGATATGTTACGCAGGAACCGAATGACTTGGTTTTCGCACGCTATTTTCTTCCTGCAACCTTCTATATCAAGTTATCAAAGAACTTCATATAGCTAGTTTATCAAAATTTTTTGGCTAGGCCAAACCGAAATGCATCTCCCATCTATCGTTGGGCTACGTCCTTCACACGCTTGAGGAAGGAGAATTCTTTCGGGGAATACGTTAAAAAGAGAGATTCTTTTTGAAATATTATCAGCTTGAAATCATAGCATGAACAGTTCAATAACACCTATCATACAATATAAACCTAAAGAAATATTGTGAAAACCATGACACAATTTGGTTGGGGCTTTCTTATAGAATAATTATGGGATGGGACCATCCGTTATCTTACAAGATCGACCGATGTTTCCTCCAAATAAGAATGAAAATATCTTGTATGCTTACGCGCCAAGCTCTTACTTTAGCTTGGTTTTCGCAATTTCGGGAAACATAGGGTAAATAGAGCATTGAAAATTGTGCGACTTTGACACTCCCACCCCTAAAGGGGCAAGCTGACTAACGTCAGTGGGATTCTTGCTACCAAAGGCAAAGTCCATTTCTGGTATCGCTGACGTGCAAGATTGCGGTGTGTCATCACCACTCCCACAACAGACCATATAGGTTCGTGGGCTACGTTACTGTGACCATACCATACAGGTTGTTGGTTCTCAAATGTTTTAACGTCTTGTTCTTGACGACTTAACACATTTTACGGAGTAGAAGAATTGGCTCCTCCAACCTCACATCTATTCTGCTTTCAGAGAACAGTTGTTTTAGAGTCTTTTGCATGACTATAAATGACGTATATCATGTTTTGCTATGCAAACACGATACTTTCATCCCATGCCTAAAGGCGGACTAAAGTCCTACATGGGCTTTCCCATATCGCAAAAGCTGTAAACATGTGGGCTTACGCCAACCAACCTGTATCTCCTGTATCTCCTTTGTCAAGCTTTCCCTAAGTGATAATAATCTCCTTTTTCCAAAGTTATTACATAATCATATACAGAAAGGAAGTTAATATCATGTCTTTACCGCTAGTAAGTGTTTTAATTCCTACATACAACCGCCCTGAGTATTTTAAAATCGCATTAGATAGTGTCCTGGCACAAGAATATCCAAATATTGAAATTATCATTACAGATGATAGTACAAATGACGAAACATATTCAATAGTTGCCCCTTTAATACATTCTTTTTCAAATATACATTATTATAAAAATACAGAAAGGTTAGGAGGAGTTAAAAATTTTCAAATGTCTCTTTTACGCTCAAAAGGCGAATATATAAATTTTTTAATGGATGATGATGTTTTTCATCCCCAAAAAATTAGTACGATGATAAAACACTATCTAAATGATTCAGAAAAAAAAATAAAGTTAATTACATCCTATAGACAACCTATAGATGGCAAAGGAAATTTTATGCCGGATTTTATTTTCACAAAAAAAAGATTTACCACATTAACTCGTATAAATGGATTAGAAGCAGGAAGTTCTATAATTTCAGACTATAATTGGATTGGTGAACCAACTACAGCATTGTTTAGAAAAAAAGATCTACAAGAACCATTTGGCTCATTTGCTGGGAATCAATATCGATCAACAGTAGATATGGCCTCTTGGTTAACATTATTAGCTCAAGGAGACCTATTATATATTCCAGATACTCTTAGCTATTTGCGTATGCATGAAAATAATATTGGAAGTGATATTAATATGAAATTTTATTCAGCCCATGATTGGGTTCATATGTTATATTTTGTACCAATTCAAGGATTTGTCTGTGAGAACAAACATATATTGAGAACGGCAAAAAAGTGCCTTCAATACATTTTGTCTATTTATAATGATTATGATGATGCAAGAAAGCATACTTTACAGTTTTATGCATTTTGTTTAATACAAAAAATTAAAGAGTTAATTAAATTTATTTAGGAGGTACATAAAAGATGGTTGCACAGTTGCCTTTAGTAAGTATTTTAATACCTGTAACTCAAAATACTCCATATTTTCAAGCAGCATTAACCAGTGCATTATTTCAAACCTATGACAATATAGAAATTATTATTAGAGATACTACCTCAACAAAAGATATAGAAAGAATGATAGAAAATGAATTCTTACCTTACTATAATAAAATACATTATATAAAAAATAATACGTCAATGAATATTATACAATTGGCACAAAAATTAATAGACGATTCCAAAGGGAATTATATAAATTTTTTATCTGAAAAAGATTTATTTTATCCTCTAAAAGTCGAAAGAATGATGCAATATTTCTTATCTGACGAACCTAATAACATCCAATTAGTAACATCCTCACAATTACAATTAAATGAAAAAGGAGAGTTAGATCAAAGTGTACCTACAAACGGTTTGTTTACGGTTGATAAAAAATTAAATGGAATAGAATGTGGAAAGGCAATCGTACAAAAGCAACAAGGAATGGGGGAATTCACAGCGCCTTTATTCAAAAAAGAAAACTTATATGAATCATTTGGATATTTTAGAGGAACACCATTTATTTATGAATATGTCACAGCAACTTGGTTATCCATGTTAACTAAAGGCGAAATCGTGTATATTGCAGACGGTTTAAGTTTTAAGCGTAACCTTCCGGAACAACAAGTAACAAATATAGTACAAAAAAACGAACAAGATCAGTTATTGTCATTTACACATCAATTAGGTTAGTTACAATAGATTGTTTGAACTACTCTAATTTAACGAATTTTCCGAAAGAATTCTCCTTCCTCAAGCGTGTGAAGGGCGTAGCCCAACGGTAGGTGGGAGATGCATTTCGGTTTGGCGTAGCCAAAAGGTTTTCCTTTTTATCATGCCTCTGATATAATCAGTCTTATAAATTATAAAGGCTGGTATATAAATGAAATTAGATAGTAATAACCATTCAGTATTCTTGTTACATTATCACCTTGTGTTGGTCGTGAAATACAGAAGAAATGTGTTTGATGATGATATGTCAGACTATGCAAAAGATATGTTTGTTCGACTATCTGAAAACTATAATATCACATTAGTTGAATGGAATCATGATGTAGACCATGTTCATATTTTGTTCAAGGCACACCCTAATACAGAAATGACAAAATTCATCAATGCTTATAAAAGTGCAAGTTCGCGACTTATGAAAAGAGACTTTCCGCACGTAAAAAAGAAACTTTGGAAAGAGATGTTTTGGTCAAAAAGTTTTTGCTTACTAACTACTGGTGGTTCGCCAATAGACGTAGTCAAAACATATATAGAAAAGCAAAGTGAAAAGTGAGGTGAAATGATAGGACAAAGCAGAATTTGAGTGGTTAAAAGAAGTGGATTCCTTAGCTTTGGCAAATGCTCAACTCAACTTGCAAACGGCCTATAAAAATTTCTATAGTGGTCAAAATGACTTCCCAACATTCAAAAGCAAAAAAGACAGAAAGTCTTATACAACGAATGTAGTGAACGGAAATATTATGTTGCGTAACGGTCATATCAAATTGCCAAAACTGAAAATGGTACGTATCAAACAGCATAGAGAAATACCACAAGACTATATAATCAAGTCATGTACGATTTCTATGACACCTACCGGTACATACGATGTGTCTATGTTGACTGGATACGAAAAGAAATCGTACAAAAAGAAGCAGAAACAGTTGTTGGATTAGACTTTGCGATGGATGGATTATACGTCAGTTCTGAGGATGAGAGAGCCAATTATCCTAAGTTCTATCGTGAAATGTTAGACCGATTAGCAAAGACACAACGAGTAGTATCAAGACGTACAAAAGGTTCAGGGTGTTGGCATACACAACGTATCCGTGTAGCGAAGCTGCATGAAAAAGTAGCAAACCAACGTAAGAACTTCCTTCATCATAAGTCTAAAGAGTTAGCTACTCATTTTGATGTGGTAGCTATTGAAAATCTAAATATGAAAGGAATGTCGCAAGCACTTCATTTTGGAAAAAGTGTCGCTGATAATGCTTGGGGTATGTTCACTTCTTTCTTAGCTTATAAACTAAATGAACAAGGCAAACAGCTTGTGAAAATAGACAAATGGTTTCCTTCCACAAAAACATGTAGCAGTTGTGGAAATGTGAAACATGTGTCATTGTCTGAGCGAGTCTATTCTTGTATATGTGGTGTAAATCTCGATAGAGATTATAACGCAGCTATCAATATAAAAATGAAGCAATACGCCTATTAGCGTTAGCATAGATAGCAATAAAATAACCCTTGGAACAAGGGAGTTAGCTCGGCTGTCTAAGGACGAATTCGTTAGCTATCAAAAGTAACGATTAACCGAGAAGCCCCCACTTCAAACAGTCCGTTAGGACGTTAAGTGGCGGGTAGTTCACCGACCTCGGGTTCTGTTTGAAGCAGATGCCTCGTAATGAATGAAGCCGTTTTCATGTAAAGAGGATAAAAAATAACATTAGATTTCTACTGGTACTCGACTTTATCATTTTAACCAATAAGACTCCTTGAGGAAGGATGTTTATTGACTAAAATGATAAAATAATTTATGTCGTTTCAAGTATTTTTGTGTATATTATTTTGTATCCAAAAATACTTTTACAGAAAGGAAAATTATATGATGAATTCTTCAAAAAAAAATTGCACTGTTTATTCTTACTGTGGTCCTATTTCTTCTAATTCTCATACTAAAATTTTATTTTATAATCCCTTTATTTTTAAAAATAAAGGATTTATCAGCTTTCGTAATTTTCGTGAAAGTGCTTCTTCATTCTCCGTTATCATTTTGGATTCTTGCGGAAAAAGAATGGTATGTATCGATCCAGATACAACTTATACAAGCTCAGTGATTTGTTTAAAGTCGCTCGCTGTACTTGTAAAATCCCCCTTTATTGTAGGAGAATATTCTTTGCAGATTAAATATAATTTTTGAACTCCCCCCACTTTCACTTCGTTTAGAAGTGAGGGATTCCTAAGTAAAGAGTTCTATCGAACTCTAATTGATTAGGCTAACCCCGCAGTCCTTGCGGTTAGAAGCCTTATTGCTTCATTTTTTAGATTGATACTTGCGTTACTATCCCTATCATGGTGTGTCAGGCAAGAAGGACAGTCCCATTCACGTAGGTTGAGATTTTTAACGTCTTTATTTTGATATCCACAACAAGAACATAATTGGCTGGAAGCAAATGTTTTCGATACGACA